>ERZ890953.167-NODE-167-length-39071-cov-16.358391_pt1 | contig 39071 bp, 43 predicted proteins | sample MGYA00521264_ERZ890953 | MGnify/ENA primary metagenome ERZ890953 (study PRJEB32303, sample SAMEA104408629) | aquatic metagenome | biome: Brackish water; feature: Chemocline; material: water | place: Baltic Sea | collected 2014-10-26T21:54:00 | depth 200 m ...
CAACTGGGGCCCCGAGATCCCGGCGCCGATCCTGCACCTGCAGGTGGACGCCCAGGTCAGCCGCCGGGAGCGCATGGCCCTGACCAAAGAGGCGTGGGCGATGGGCTGGCCTGTCGACATGGAGCACGCCGCGAGCGCTACCGGGGTGCGCCTCACGACCGACCCGAGCAAGATGGTCCCGGCGCCCCCGCAGCAGGCAGGGCTCCAGCAGTCCGCCGGGGTGACAGCGCCGCAGCCGAGCCCTGGTGAGCCGGCCCCCGTGGAGGTAGACGGATGAGAGGCTGGACGCTCACGGCCCAGGCACCCGGCGAGCTCGAGCTGCTGGTCTACGGCGACATCTGGGCCCAGGCCTACGACGAAACCGAGGTGAGCGCGGCCAGCTTCGCCCGCCAGCTTTCGGAGCACGCCGACGCCCGCCTGATTCGGGTGCGCATCAACTCCCGGGGCGGCGACGCCTTCGCCGGGATCGCGATCTACAACCTGCTGGCAACCCACCCCGCCCGGGTGGAGGTGACGATCGAGGGGCTGGCCGCTTCGGCCGCCTCCGCCGTAGCGATGGCCGGGGACCGGATCATCCTGCGGCGTGGCGCCCAGATCATGATCCACCTGCCTGCCGCCTTCGGTGGTGGCAACGCCGACGAGATGAGGCGCAGCGCGGACACCCTGGACAAGCTCACCTCGAGCTACGCCTCCATCTACGCGGCCCGCACCGGGCTGTCGTCGGAACGGCTGCGCGAGCTCATGGCGGACGAGGTGTGGATGGAGGCGGACGAGGCCCTATCTCTGGGCTTCGTAGACGAAATCGCTCCCGAGCCCGTGCAAGTCGTGGCCCGTGGTGCTACCGTATACGTGGCAAGCGTGGGCTACCCCGCCGGACGGGTGCCCCCGAATCTCAGGGGCGCGGCCCCGACCGCTGGAGGATCGATCATGAACGACAAGGCGCTGATCGCCGTGCTCAAGGCGATGTTCAAGCTCGACGCTGGAGCGACCAACGAGGAGGTCGTTGCGGCCCTCGTGGAGCTCGTGGCCGCCCAGCCGCCGAAGAAGACCGAGCCCGAGCCGAAGACGCCCGAACCGGCCCCCGCCGCGCCCCCGCCGGCCGCCGCGGCTCCCAAGGCCCCGCAGGCGAAGACGCCCGCCCCGGCCGAGGACCGCAGCGAGGCCCTGGCCGCCTTCTGCCAGCTGCTCACCCCCGAGGGGCAGGAGACGCTCGACACCACGGCCGCGCTCGCCGAGGCCCTCCGCCTCCGCACCGTGCAGCCGGCGCTGGTGGACGTGGCCCTCCGCGAAGGTCGGATCACCCCGGCAGAAGCCTCTGCGCTTCGTCCGCTGGAGCAGACGGCCGCGGGGCAGCTCAAGGCCCTCCTGTCCGTGATGCCCGCCGGTCGGCTCCCGACGGGTGGCCCCCAGGCCGCGGCCGGAGCTGCCGACACCCAGGCTCCGTCGGCGGTGCCGCAGCACATCATCGCCCTCGCCAAGCGGCACGGGACCGACCCCGAGGTGGTCTGGGCCAACATGCAGCGCCAGGCGTAGACAGCACATCGCCGGGGTAAGCCCCAGGCGCCAGAGGAGGTGGCCAGATGGCCGACACGAAGCGACTGAAGTGGGGCGAGCCGCTGGCGAGCCTGGACATCCCGGTGGCCGCAGCGGTCACGATCTACCTGGGCGACCTCGTCGTCCGCAACGCCGCCGGCTACGCCGAGCGCCGCACGTCGGCCACGCTCGTGGCTGCGGACCAGTTCGTCGGCGTTGCCACCGCGCAGGTGGACAACTCGGACGGAGCCGCTGGCGACCTCAAGGTCCCGGTGGACTTCGGCCGCCGGTACCGCTTCCCCAACAGCACCACCGATCCGGTCCTCGCCGCGCACCGGCAGTGCTACCTCGAGGACTACACCACGGTCTGCGCCTTCCGCGACGACGGCGACACGATCAACGTCCCCGGAGGGATGGTGGTCTACGCGGACAGCTCCGTGGTGGACTTCATCGTGGGCATCGCCTCGCAGTGGGACATCCTGAGCCGCATCGAAGTGCTCGAGGGGTACTAGGCCGCCAGCGTTGAGCGGCTAGGCCGCCACAGGAGAAGACCATGGGCTGGGCAGACAGCGCAGAGATCAGAGCGAGGCAGGCGACCCTGGAGGCGCTGTTCTTCGACTCGATGCGAGAGATCGACCAGGAGGGGATCGTTGCGGCCGTGGCCACGACGACCTCCACCACGAAGGAGAGCATCCGGCTCGCGTGGAACGACCTCATCGGCGGGATGAGCGAGTGGGTGGCGGACCGGCAGCTCAAGGATCTGCAGGGCCGCATGATCGTCCTGACCCCGCGCCACTGGGAGCGGACGGTCGAGATCCTCAAGGATCACCTGGACGACGACGGGCTTGGGCTGGCGAAGGAGTCCATGAACGGGCTCCTGAGCATCGTCCAGGCCGACTACGCGATCAAGGTCGCCGAGAAGCTGGTCGCCGGCTTCACCGATCTGGGCTGGGACGGGAAGGCGATCTTCGCCGCTGACCACCCGATCGAGGTGGACGGCGTGGCGACCACGCTGGACAACCTCAGCGACGTGGCCGTGAGCGCCGCCGGCATCACCGAGATGCGGCTCTACTTCCGCAACCTGCGCGCCCCCGACGGGACCCGCCTCCGCGTGAAGCCCGACACGATCGTGGCCGGGCCTTCCAGCGAGGTCGCCCTGGAGGCGCTCTTCGACAGCGACCGGCTGGCGAGCGGGGCGAGCAACCCCAACTACAAGCGCTTCAACTACCAGATCATCCCCGAGATCGACGACACGACCTGGATGGCCCTCTGCACCACCGGGCCGGTGATGCCGATCCGCCTGGTGACCCGCCAGACCGGGCAGCTCCTGTGGAACTACCCCTACATGCGCAACGTGGCGCAGGCCGGGGTGGACGCCCGGCACGACGCGATCTGGACCTCCTACCAGTTCGCGTGGGGCTCCACCGGCGACGCGTAGGCCTGATCCGGCGGCACTCCTCGCTCCCGGGGTGCCAGGCCAGCCGTAGAAGGGAGAGGCGCCGCTCGGACGGCTCACGCCGTGCCGAGGCTAGCAGGTTCGCCCCTGCCGGCGCTCCAAGGGGGCACACATGGCCGTCCGCTACGCCACTCGAGACCAATACGCCTCGCAGCTGTCGGCCCTGCGGCTGACTGCGCTGTCTGGCGACGACACCACGGTCCAGGACGCCTGCATTGAGACGGCCGCCAACGAGGTGGACATCTACCTGTCCGCCAGCCCGACCCCCGTCTACGCATCCCTGCCGGACTTCGGGCAGGAGACCATCTCATCCCTGACGATCTCCATAGCGATCTACCGCCTCGCCGAGCGGGCCGGGCAGATGACAGACCGCTACCGGGAGAGCTACGACACGGCGATCCTCCGCCTGCGAGACATCGCCAGGGGGGTGGGCAGCCTCGGAAAGGTCGGGGCGACTGCGGCCCCAAACCCGGTCCAGCTCCAGAGCGCTGACCGGATCTTCCGCCGGGACACCTCCCCGGAGGGCTCGCTCGGCACCATGGGCGGGTGGTAGATGGCAGAGTGGGGCGTCGACGTAAAGGGGCTCACCGAGGCGCTCGGCGCCCTCGACAAGTTCCAAGTACGCGCCGAGGACCAGACGCCCGTCTGGCAGGTCGTGGCGAAGTTCCTGCACAAGGCCGCTGTCGCCCGCTTCCGGCCCGGCAGCCAGCCCACGAGCTGGCCAGCCCTGAAGCATCCTCACGCGGGGCCCATGCTCGTTCGATCGGGCAAGATGCGCGACAAGATCATCGAGCGCGTGAAGAAGAACGGCGTGATCCAGTACTCGAGGCAGCGCTACTCGTGGGTGCAGCATCACGGCAGCAAGACCGGGATCGGCTACATCAAGGGGTCGGCCTTCGCTGCGCTGAGCCAGGCCGCAGGGTCCTCGCTCAAGTACAAGTCCGGGAAGAAGGGCAGGCGAACGCAGGTGTGGGTGGGTGGCCGCTGGGTCTACGTGGCCAAGCGCGGCGGAAAGGGCCGCGGCAAGACCCGCCGCCTGTTCCGTGAGCAGGCCGGCAGGGGTGGCATTCAGGCCCGGCCGTTCGTCTACGTCGAGGAGGAGCAGCTGATCCAGGTTCAGGAGGCGATCCTGGCCTATCTCGTCGAGGCGTTCGACGAGGAGGGGGCCACCCGTGGGCCTGCCTGAGATCATGACGCACGTTCAGGGGCTCGTGGACGGCGTGGCCGGGGCGAGCCGTTGTCACCTCGGGCTGCGCCGCTTCCCTTCGCCCGAGTTCCTCCTCCTGGCAGCCCAGCACCCGGGGAGCACGCGGCCCGACCATCACCTCTGGTTTCTGCAGTGCGTTGGGCGCCCCGAAGAGCGCCTCGGCTTCGCGGGCAACACCCGGGCCTTCGACCTGCTGCTCAACGGCTTCCGGCAGTGCTGGGATCCGACAGAGGACCCCGAGGCCGTCGCCGTCGGCACGTCGATGACCTCCGAGGTGGCATTCTCCGCCGAGGTGGAGAGCATCTGCGACGCCCTCCGCAACGACGCTGAGACGCACGGAGGCTCGCTAGCCGTGGGGGCCGACCCGCCGCAGGCAGTGGTGGACGCCGAGCCGTCCGTGATCCAGGTAACTCCCGAGGACCTGGGGGCCGAGTCCGAGCCGGAGATCATCGAGTGTCACCACGCCGTCATCACCGTCACCGTGAGGGTGGAGATGGGCGTGGTGCTGGCGTGAGGTAGGCAGAGATGGGCGTTGCAACGATCGAGAAGAAGGTCCTCCTGGCCGGGCTGGAGGCAGGCGGATACGGCGTGGACCCGGTCCTCACCGCTGCAGACGCGATCTACCCCGACGAGGCCGACGTGTCGCTGGCGATCGCCGTGGTCGACGTGCCGATCTCCGACACCTTCGATGACCCCGTGAGCGGACCCGAGATCGGGAACAAGATGCCCGACCTCACGATGAGCCTGCCGCTCGTGTGCGGTGGCGCCGGAGCCGTCTGCGACCAGGTGGACCTCCTGCTGCAGGCGAGCGGATACGTCCGCACCGGGGCGGGCCCTTACGTCTACTCGTGGGACCCTCCCAACGCCTCCAGCGCCCGCCTGGAGCTGGAGAAAAACGGGCTGCGCTACCAGCTCAGCGGCGCCCGCTGCGCGTGGTCGCTGCCTGCCGTGCCAGGCGAGCGGGCCATCTTCGATGCGCAGGCCATGGGCCTCTGGATCGTCCCCGACGGCCAGGACATGACGGCCGCCACGGCGACCCGCTACCCGGCCATCATCTGCGAGTCGCTGGCGCTGGACCCCTACAGCGACGGCGTCGGCGTCGGCTCGGGCCTCTACATCTCCAGCGCGACGATCAGCGACAGAGGACAGCTCTACCGCCTGATGGACACGAACTCCGCCGAGGGCGTGGGGGAGGTGGCCATCCTCGGAAAGGGCAGCGGCAAGGATCGCGGGACCACGGTGGAGATCGAGTACACCCGCCCGACCGGGCCGGACAGTGACGAGTGGTGGGCGCGCTTCCTGGACAAGACCCTCACCGGGGTGTTCAGCGCGACCTTCACCGGGCCCAACGGCGGGACGTGGGTCTTCGCGTTCAAGCGGGCCCAGATCGTGGCGCACGAGGACGCGGTGGTCGGGGACGTGCACGCCGGAAAGGCCACGCTCAAGGCGCTCCGCTCCGTCGCCGGCGCTGCAAACGACGCGCTGATCATCACCTACACGGCGCCGGTCTGATAGGGGGACGCAGTGGACGGACGCAGCTACATCCTGACCGAGCACCGCGAGCTGCCCGAAGACGAGCGCCCGGTGTGGACGATCGGCCCGGCGCTGTACCGCGACGGGATGCGGGCCCAGCAGCACTGCACCGAGCACCTCGACCCAGACGAGTCGCCTGCCGTCCGCGGCCCGGTGTGGATGGCGGCCCGAGCCGGCAGCCAGATCCGCAGCGTGACCCACGCCGACCGGCACCCCGAGTTGCAAGGTGGCCCCCCTGCGCTCGCGACCGACCGCATGTGCTGGATCATGAAGCTGCCCACGAAGTGGATCTCCGAGCTGAGCACCGTCGCCGCCACCGGCGGCAGCCTCGACCCGGAGGAGGAGTGAGGATCTGCTCCGCTTCGTCGCCAGCGCGCTCGTGCTCCCCGGCTACGACTGCCGGACCTGCCCGGACCGCCGGAGCCGAGACCGCGGCTGCTCCAGGCGTGGCCATCCCCGCCCCCTGACCGCTCCGTTCGTCCAGCGCCTGCCCGGCCGTGAGGTCGAGCGCTTCGACTGCCCGCAGGCTATGATGGGCCCTGAACTGCGGCTGGTGGCACGCACCATGAACCAAGAGCGCGCCGGCCGCCGCATGTATGCCACCCTCGGGGAGTACCCTGAGCGGCTGCTGCGGCAGCTCGAGGTGCTAGGGGGCGAGGTGGACCGGCTGCAGCTCGAGCTGGCGAAGTCGAAGACGAAGGGGCAGCGCCGTGGCTAAAGCCGTCCAGATCAGCATCACCGCCAGGCAGTCGGTCAAGCGCCCGGCCAAAGAGGCCGGGTCCGCCCTGGCCGACATGGGGAACCGAGCGGCGAAAGCTGGCGAGCAGATCCTGAGCATCGAGCGGGCGAAGGCCGCCTTCGAGATCGTGAAGAAGGGCGCCGAGCTGGCCGCCAAAGCCTTCGCCAACATGGCGAAGAACTCCAAGGCGATGGCCGGCGAACTGGCCGCGATCGAGAAGGCGAGCAACGCTGCGTGGGGTGCCCTTGGCGACGTGGTGGCGCAGAGCAGGGCCTTCCAGGAGGTGGTGGACCTCCTGACTGGCTCCGACATGGATGGCTGGATCCGCGCCAACGCTGACGCAATCGACTCCGGGCTGTCGGCTGCTCTAAAGGGGGTGATCCCGCTGGCCAAGCTGGCGGTGCTCTCCCTGGGCGGGATAGTCCAGGTGAGTGCGCTTGCAGCAGAGGTGCTACCAGCTGCCTGGCATGACGCGTTCATTGGCGTCGAGGTGGCGATCGGCAAGGTCCATGCTGCGATGGCTTGGACGCAGACATTCAACATCTTTCCGGGAGCACGAGAACAGGCCCGCAAAGACCTTGCCGTCATAGAAGAGACGACGAGGCTAGCTGCAGCGCAGGAGACGTTTAGCGGAGCCGCGCTGTCCAGGGCGATCGACAACGTTATGGCGATCGATGGACTTGTTGAGTCGTCCCTTGGCGGGCTCAACAATATCCGCGACCGACTAGACGAGGCAGGGAAGGCAAGAGCCCCACGAGACGCCCCTGGCGATCCTAAGGCCGCTGCCGGTGCAGCGAAGGCAGAGGCGGCCCGGCAGGCCAGCATTGCAAAGGCATTCGAGGAGGTGAGCGAGGCGCAGATCGCCCTCCAAGAGTACCAGGCCGGCGCCGAGCAGATGGCCCTCGACCAGCTCCAGGCCGCCCTCGACCACCAGGCGCAGGTGTGGGACGGGGCCCGCCGGCAAATGAAGGCCGCGGCCGACTCCGAGCAGAGGCTGCTCGACGAGCGGGCCCGCCACTGGGGGGGCTTCTCTGGGGCCGTAGACGCCAGCATGAATGCCGTGATCTCCGGCATGGAGGCGTTTGGGGCATCCGAGAACGCGATGGCGGTTGCTAGCGTAGCGGCAAAGGTGGTGTCTGCTACCACAAACGCAGCCTATGAGGTCGCCCAGGCGCTCGCAGCCGCGGCCAGGTATGACGGCTTCTCTGCCGCCACGCATTGGGCGTCTGCTGCTCAGTTTGCACTCGTCGCTGGAGGGACGGCTGCTCAGGGCGTGTCCGGCGGAGGCGGTGGAGGCGGTGGAGGTGGCGCACCGTCCGCCCCGGTGGAGCCCGAGCCCATCCGAGCCGCTGAGCGCTCAACGGGTGGCGAGCAGATCACCTACGTTCAAGAGGTCCACTACCACGGCGCCGTGATCCAGGAGCGCCAGGCGGCCCGGGACATCTCCGACCTGATGGGCGGCTCCAACCGCTCCGGGGTCTCTCGCTTCCGAGGGGGCCGCTGATGCCAGACGCAGGGACCCAGAGCCGCTTTGCAATCCCGCTGGTGATCGCCGCGGCCAACGCAGACATCCGAGTCACCTGCAACGCCGTCGCCGCCACCGTCTCGATCAACGTGCTGGCCGCCGGGGTGGCCCCCTACTATTGGCGCGACGACGCCAGCGCCGCAGACCTTGTGGCCGCGCTCATCGTGGCGCTCGAGTCGCACCCGCAGCTCCCGACCGTGTCCGCCGCCCTGTTGGAGGATGGCAAGCTGTACCTCACCAGCACAAAGAGCATGACGATCCACTGGGGCAACGTCCTGACGACGATTGACCCGGCGTGGTTCGGCTTCGCTGCCGGGGACTCAGCCTTCATCCTGACCGCAACCTACAAGCTCACGTCCACCTATCAGGCGGGGCGCTCGTGGTGGCCGGAAGTGATGTACCACGACGACTCAGGGCTCTACACAGAGCACCAGGTCGAGCAGGCGGTGGACCTCGACGGCAAGACCGACACCTGGCTCTTCGGCTCCCGGGACTTCCGAGACATCGGGATCAAGGTGCTGCCGGCGTCTAAAATCTTCGCCGAGGACGCGGCCACGAACGAAGACTTCGCCGCCTTCCGTGACTACCTCGCCACCGGCGGACCCTTCGAGTGGTGCCCCGACTGGGCAACCCCGGGGACCTACTACCGCATGGTGATCAGAAACGTGCAGTGGCTACGGGTCTGGCCAGTGAAGACTATGGCAGAGGTGGCCACCTACTACCGGGTCTCCCTGCCTATGCAGAGCGCGACGGGCTGGGTATGACCCTCTCCGCCGACCTGGACAACGTAGGACACAACGCCTGGCTGAGCGTGACGCTGGCCGGGCTCGGGCCTCGACTGGGGGCCACTGCCGCCACACTGGCATACCGCCTCTGTAGCGACGAGGTGGACGGCGACACCGGCGGGACCATCGACGCCGACCGGGCGCTGTCCTGCATGACGGAGCTCCCGGCGACGATCTCCGAGCGCATCGACCTCCTGACCGGGGTGACGGACCTCGGGCCGATCTCGCTCAAGCTGCGCCACGCCGTGACGCCCCCAGCGGCCGACGGCTGGGATAGCCTCTTCGACTGGCTCAGCGTGCACCAGCCCGCCACGGAGTGGGAGCTGACCGCAGGCGTGAGCGCAGCGGCCGTGCTCTTCGTCCTGGCCTCGAATGCCGGGCTCGCGGTGGGGCAGGTGATCTACCTCGGCTCAGAGGCCGTCGTGGTGGAGGCCGTGGACGGGCTGGGCTTCCAGATCACGGTGGCCCGGGGCATGTACGGCACCAGCGCAGTAGCACACGACCCGATCCCCGACGGCGACGGCACGATCTACAGCCGGCCCCGCTACCTGCGAGGGAGGCGCGTGGAGCTGCTGCTCAACCTTCGGGACCCGAGCGCCCAGGGAGACCTCGTCTACCCGCCAGCGCAGGAGATTAGCGTCTGGGCCGGGCTGCTCGACGACTGGCGCATGACCTCGCCCGGCGAGATCGAGCTGACCTGCAAACCCACGCTGAGCCGCCTGGACCGCACCATCCTCCGGGACCAGTGGACGGGGGTGGCATTCCTGCCGGTCTCCTGGGCGGGCCCCAACGGAGACCCCGTGAGCGGGCTGGAGTCGCTCCCTGCCCCCATCACCGTCGATGTGCCTGACGGTGCGCAGCTCGTGCTGCCCGCAGCCGTGCCGGCGGCCGACCCCGGCGGCGAGGGCTGGATCCGCCGCTTCTACGCCCGCATCGGGGATAGCCTCTGCGAGCTCGAGTGCTGGACGGTGGCAGAGACCGACACGAGCGGCGGGCGCTACCTCCTGATCGCCGTGGGGCTGCTGCACACCGACGAGACGGAGATCTGGGAGGCAGAGGACGGGCTCCAGATCGCCCAGGTCTGGCCGACGAGCGCGCGCCCCGACCAGCGCGGCTATGACGCCCGGACCCCGCTGCAGCCCTTCACCATCTCCGGCGACGCAGTGGCCAGTGAGCACCCCGCGGACATCGCCCGAATGCTCATCACCTCCACCGGGGAGGCTGCAAACGGCTCGTGGGACGTGCTCCCCGCCGGGTGTGGGGCTCAGCTTCCGGTCGCCGAGGTGGACGCCGACAGTTGGAACGCGCTTACCTGGTCCACCGGGGGGCTTCGGTTCCCGAGCCTGATCCTCGGGTGGGACGCTGAGCCGGTCCGGCTGCGGGAGTGGTTGGAGAAGGAGATCCTGGGGCCGCTCGGGTGGTGGCTGCACCAGACCGTGGACGGCACGATCGGGATCGGGCGCCTGCAGGACGTGTACCCCGGAGACGAGCTGACGGGGCTGGACCGGATCATGCACGGGCCCGGGGTGCAGCTCAACGGGCAGCTCGGGAGCACGGTCTCTCTTCAGACCTGGCGCTACGGCTGGGACTGGCAGGCCGACCGCTTCCGCCGCGTGCGGCTCGTCACCGGGGTGGCAGCCCGCGACCGCCTCACCGAGGACGACTCCGAGATCGAGATCGAGTGCCGCGGGATCGAGGTGGGCGAGGCCACCGGAGAGACGACAATCGGGGAGCGGATCGCCAGCATGGGGCGCTGGTGGGTCTCCCCGCTGCCGCGCCTGTCGCTGACCGTGCCGCTGGCGAGGATCGAGGACATCTCCGTGGGGACCCTCGTGGAGCTCGACGCCCTCGATTGGCCCTGCCCGCTCACCGGCGGGAGCAGCTGGGCTGGGATCTCCGGCCTGGTGATCTCCCGCTCGGTCTCTCTGCGCCCCCCTGGCCTTCCGCTGGAGATCCAGCCGCTACCAGATGGCCCCCGAGGTCGCTGGGCGCCGTCCGCCACGGTGGTCTCCTGCGACGTGACGAAGAAGATCATCACCGTCGAGTCGGCCGACTTCACGAACGCCGACGACTCGGCCGCATTCGAGGCCGGCGAGCTTGTTGCGCTCTATGACTCGCACGGGGTCCCTGTCTGCGACGAGCCGGCGACCATCGTTACCTCTGTGGCGGACGTGATCACCATCGCCGCCACCTTCAAGCTGGCCGCCGCTGACGTGCTGCCCGCCGTAGGTGACATCATCACCTTCCCGAGGTGGAAGGACGGGGCCGCACCAGAGGGCACATGGGCCGACCCCATGGACGACTGCGTGGCCCAGGCGGACGGGACCGCCACCCCGCCTGATCTGCCCGACGGGTCCGACCCCTACGACTACGGGAGCTGAGCATGGGCCGTCGGATCACCGTGCCCGCAGAGTTCAACGCCCTCGACGAGGCCGTACACGACTCCGGGGCCCCCGAGAGTTCCTGGCTTGGGCGGGAGGTCTCGCAGCGGGACCGCTGGCTGGACTCGGAGCTCAAGCGCTCGTTGGGCACGGCGTTTCCGCTCGGGCAGCCAGTGGGCGCGCACCGCGGCTGGGCTGAGCCGCAGCTCATCCACCCGGGGCGCCTGGGGCCGTGGTCGCACCGTGGCACACCTGGCTGCTCCAAGCTCGGTGGGGAGTGGTACGTTCGGGCCAACATCACGAACCTGGCCGAAGTGATCGTGATGCCCTACGTCTCTCAGCCGGCGCTCCTGCCCGTGCGCAGGCCCACGGACCGGGAGCTGCTTGGCGAGTTCACCATGACGGGCTCAGGGGCCGCGGCAAACTACGGCCCGATCGCCACCCCGCTCGTGGAGGGTCCGCAGCGCCTCGGGCTGGTGGTGTGGCCCCCCGCTGCAGCCTACGTCACGAGCGGAAACGTGGAGCGCCTCCACCTGTCCACGCTCCAGAGCACAGCCGCCAGCTTCGGCGCCCTCGTGCGGCCCTACCCAAGGGTGCGCGTGGTGGACGCCGCCGCCCGGGTCGTGGTGGACTGGATCCAGATCACGGGGGTCTCTAGCACGGTCCTGGCTGCTGACACGCTGACCCTGGCGCAGGACGCCACCCGCCTGCCTGAGACCTACGACGCCAGCGACGCCCTCGTGTGGCAGTGCTCGGCCGCCGTCTCTGCCGTGTCTCTCGGGCACCTGATCTGCGTCTACGGCCGCGAGGTGCCGGCATGAGCAGTACAATCCCTTGGGCGATGACCAGCGACGAGGAGTCATTCAGCCTGTCCCGCTTCCGCTCCGTGCAGTGGTGGCGCTGGGCCCGAAACGGGATGCACTACGCCTGCGATAGGGGCCGCGAGGTGGTGAGCTGCACCGGGATCGCCCTGGACCTCGGGGTGGGCGGTGGCGTCGCGGCGGAGAAGACCCTGGAGATCCCGGTCTACGCCACCCCACACGAGCGCTACTACCGCTGTCAGGTGGAGTACGCGATCACCCTCCCGGCCGGCAACGCAGGCGTGACGGTGGAGCACTGGCTCGCCAGCGAGGACAGGGTAGGGGCTGGCCACCTGCTCGAGGACATCGGAAAGACCCGCACCCTGGCCCGCCGAAGCGCCGTGGTCGATGACCTCGTGCCTCCGCTGGCCTACCAGGGGATCGAGGAGTCGGCCCGATGCCTGAGTGGCTGGCACCTCCACACCACAGACGCCGACCTGGACTCGGACCGCATCATCCGCCTGCACCTGGACGCCAGCCTGCAGCCGATCTACCTCATCGGGGCGTGCGTCGTGGGCTTCAGCGAGGAGGCCGACCTGTGGCCGTGATCGTACCAGCCCGAGGCACCTACCCCGGGGTGCAGCCTGTCGGCCGTACCGAGCCCGAGCAGGACGTGCTCCAGGAGGATGTGGAGGGCGTCGTCCAGGCGCAGACCTACGGCTGGGCGTACCAGGGGCGGGGGCACGTCGGGCAGCTCACGCCAGATCAGGCGTACACGGACCAGGCAGCATACACCACACCGATCGAGCAGCTCGTGGTGCCCCGCCATGCGTGTACCGGGCTGGTGGTGGCCGTCCAGGTGAACTCGGATGCGGGCTGCGACGTGAAGGTCACAGCAGCTCCGACGGTGGGCGCTCCGGTCGTGGCGACCTCGCTGGGCATCGCAGCCGGGGTGCAGGAGGTGGCCATCACCTGCGCGGCCGTTGGCGGAGAGGACCAGGTGGTGCTGGTGTCTATCGGGATCCAGCGCGCCGGCGGTGGCACATGGGCTTCGATCGAGTCCTTCAGCATCGTGGACGCAGACCTGTAGGGGGGGGCGCCGTGCGGATCGATGTTCTGTCGAGGGAGTGGAGCGAGGGGAGTCCGGCTCACGCTCTGAGGGAGCAGCTCCTGGCAGCCGGGCACGAGGTGCTGGCCAGCCGCCCGGCCATCCGTCCGGCCTGGGACGCGGACCTCCTGCTTGTGCTCAGCCCTCGGCTGTGGCGTGTGGTGCTCGGCCGGGCCCGCCGGATCGGAGCGCTCGGGAGGATCGCCTACCTCGACACCGGGGGGCCGCTCCCGTCGGGCCATGGTGGCCGGCTCATCTCTGCCCGGGGTGCACCATCGTCCGGGTGGAGCGACGTGCAGCCGCTGTCCGCTCTCCCCTCGCCTTCGCCCTCGCCTTCGCCTGAGCCCGCCCCGGCGCCTCCCGTGCGGTCCCCGTGCTCAGGTGGCCCCCGTGTCCTGCTCCTGACCTCCCCCGCAGTCTTCGTCGAGGGTCGCCGGGCCGTGGTGGAGCTCCAGCGCCGCAGCCGCCGGCTCGACTTCATCGCCCGCATCCGGGACGACGACGAGGGCGCCGAAGACGCGCTCACCGCAGCCCTGGCAAGCAAGCCCGACCTGTGCCTCTGCTGGAATTCTCGCCTGGCAGTGGCACACCTGGAGCGGATCCGAGCGGTCTGTCCCGTGGCCGTGGTGGCCGCGAGCTGGGCCGCCTTCGTCCAGAGGCTCTACCCGGTCGGTGTGCGGGAGCTCGTGGACCACTGGGTCGCCGTCTGCGACGGCTCAGCGCGTGAGATCCTGGCCGGAGGGATCCCGGCCGAGCGTGTGTCCGTCGTCACGAACGGCACCGACCTCCAGACGCAGCGCCCCGGGCTGGGCACGGAGCGAGACGAGGCCAGGGACAGGCTCGGACTGCCGCGGGAGGCCCCCGTGTTCGCGTTCCTGGGCCGGGCCGGGAGCGCGAAGAACCTGGGCGCGCTGATCAAGGCCTTCGCCGAGGTGCGCCAGGTGCTGCCGGACGCTCGTCTGCTCCTCGCCGGGGTGGCCATGGCCGAGGGCGACAAGTCCGCCTTCGGTCGCCACACGCAGAGCGCGCTGGGCTCACTGCGCAACGCACTGGACGCCAGCGGGGTGTCCGATGCTACGACGATGACCGGGCCGCTGGAGGACGGGCGCAGCGCCCTGCTGGCTGCGGACGTGTTCTGCATGACCTCCCGCACCGAGGGGCTCCCCCTGGCGCTCCTGGAGGCGCTCGCCTGCGGTGCGCCGGCTGTCGTCTCGGACGTGGGGGGGATGGCCGACGTGGTGGCGCCAGAGGCCGGGCTCGTGATCCGAGGCACGCCGACCGACAAGGGGTGGCCATCCCTGTTCGCTGCCGGGATGCTCGACGTGTACGCGCGCCGGCACCAGCTGGACCCCCGGGGAGTGGCCGGGCGCTACTCCATCGGCTCCACGGTGGCAGGCTATGAGGAGCTGCTCTCGCGGCTGTCCGGTGTGCCACTGCCTGCCGACCCGCCGGCGCCTGCTGTACCGGTGTGGTCGAGCTGCGGCGGACTCGGCTGGGGCGCCTGGGACCGGCACATGGGGCAGGTGATTCCGATCCGGGCAGTGACCTCGATGGAAGCGAAGGCCCTGGCGGCAGCCGGGTGGCGCATCCTGACCCACGGCTGGCGCAAAGAGGCCGCAGCCCTGGCACGCCAGCACCCCGAGGCCCTGGCCGCAGCCTGGCATTCAGGGTGGACCGGGACGGAGCTGATGGGAGAGGGCGGCCCACTCGTGAGTGCGCTACAGGACGCCGAGGCGGGCCTGGTGCGGCTGCTCTGGAACGACGAGCGCGACGTCCTGCCTCCCCACGCCGCCGGCTGGATCTGGCCCTGCTGGTCCCCGGACGCCTGCCGCAGGCCCCCGACGCCGAAGATCCCGGGAGCAGTGGCCATCGGGCCGCACGCGTCCACCTACGCGGCGCACTGCAAGGGCATACTCCCCGGGGTTGTGGCTGCTGTCGCCGCCGGCGCCGTCGAGATCCACGTCTCTGCGGAGACCCTGGATCGCTCCAAGTCCACCCGCACGAGCCACGGGGCGGTGTCCCGGGGCGCAGCGGTGCGCGAGCTGTACGGAGACAGGCTCGTTGAGCATCCACGCGTGACCCCCGAGGAGTTCAGCGCGCTGCTGGGGTCCGTGCAGGTGGTGATCCACGCCAGCCTCACGGACACCTGGGGCTTCGTCGCGCAGGAGGCCGTCTATGCTGGCACCCCGTGCATCCTCTCCGAGGCCATCCCTTGGGCTCGCCACCTCAGCGCGTGGGCCCGGGAGCGCTGCGTGTGCGGCGCGGCCAACGACACGCTGCGCATGGCCTCGCTGATCCGGGGCGTGCTGGAGGATGATGCCGTGCGGGACCGGCTCCTGAGCGAGCAGCGGGCGATCCTCGACTGTCTCGGGCCACTACACACCGAGCGGACCAGGGACAGCCTTCGGTCGCTCGGATTCGAGGTATGACATGGCGAGAATGAACTTCGGGCAGACGTACGCAAGCTCGTGGAACGCCTACATCAGGGCGTGGAGGAAGGACGGCCGAAAGCAGCCGCCAGGCAAGGGCGTGTGGCCGGGGGACCAGTGGGGGACGCCAGCCTCGTGGCAAGCCACCCTCCGGGAGCTCGTGCTCGACCGCCTGCCGGAGGCCAGCCGCATCGTGGAGATCGGCCCTGGCTCGGGCAAGTACACCAAGCTCATGCTGGACGCCTACCCGGGCGCCGAGGTGTGGGCCTCGGACGTGAGCGCAGACTACCTGGAGATCCTCCGGGAGCGGCTCGCCGCCGAGGTGGAGGCCGGGCGCGTGCTCACCCACCTGATCGGAAAGGATCACGACCAGCAGCGCCGGGCCCTCGAGTCCCACGGGTGGCTGGGCGCGGTAGACTGCGTGTGCAGCTTCGACGCGCTCTGCCATGTAGACCTGGGCTACCTGGCTGGCTACCTGCGGCTGGCCTCGCAGGTGCTGCGCCCCGGGGGGATCCTCTCCACCATGGTGGCCGACGCGACGAGCGACGCCGGACACGCCAAGCTCATGACCGACATCCGGCGGATCTGGCCCTACGGCGGCAAGATGTGCCAGTGCTTCCAGTGGGTGTCGCCGGACATCATGACTGGCCTGCTCGGCCGGCTGGGCTTCGTCGTTGAGCTGCTGCGCTCCGAGGGTGCCTACCTGTACGTGGTGGCCAGGCGCGCCTAGGATCGCTACCCTGAGAGGAGCGAGGAGGACGACATGAGACGAGCCCTGATCCTGGCCCTGGCCCTGCTGCTGCTGCCGAGCATCGCTCAGGCGCTCCCGTGGGGCTATCCGCCCTCCCAGGGGGTGACCCTCTCGGACCCGACGGCCACCTCGGCCAGCCCCAAGACGTTCCGCGGCGTCGATCAGGACACCGACGTGGCGGACGAGTGGTATGCCCTCGGGGTGTCCATCATGCTCCCCGGGGCGACGCCGACGCAGGTGAGCGCAGCGGCCCCGCTGCCAGTGACCATCCCCGCCGCTTTCCCCGCTCCCATCGATCTGGTGCGCGTGGGCGGGGTGGCCGTAGACGTGGGGGCAGGGGCCGCCGCCGGGGGTACGCAGCGGACGATCCTGGCATCCGATGATCCGGCAGTGGCGCTCCTGACCAGCATACTGGCCCTCGTCGGCACCATCGACGGGGACACGGGGGCGATCCTGCTGCGCACGCCGGCGCTCGGGACCGCCGTGATGGCGGGCTCTAGCCCGGTGACCATCGCCACCGACGACACGAGGAGCCTGGCGGCGGAGTCTCTGCTGACAGGCATCGACGGGATCCTGTTCAACATCGACGTGGCCACGACGAGCATGGACGGCCACCTTCCTCAGCTAGCCCTCGGGGCCCAGGCTCCAGCCGCAGCCCTGTCTATCACTCAGGACTCCACCGGGGCGTGGACGGTGGTCGAGGCCAGTGCGGCCACTATCGCTGGGGACACAACTTCCATCGACGGCCACATCCCCCAGCTCACGCTGGGATCCCAGGCGCCCGCGGCGGCCCTGTCGGTCACACAGGACAGCACGGGGGCCTGGACCGTCGTGGAGGCGTCTGGAGCGACCATCGCCGGGGACACGACCAGCCTGGACGGAAAGGTGCCTACCCTGACCCTGGCATCCCAGGCTCCGGCAGCCAGTCTCTCCGTGGTGCAGGACTCGACAGGAGCCTGGACCGTGGTGGAGGCATCCGGGGCGGCCATTGCGGGGAGCGTGGCGAGTCTGGACGGCCATGTGCCGCAGCTCACGCTCGCCGCCCAGGCCCCAGCAGCGAGCCTGTCGGTTGTCCAGGACTCCACCGGGGCGTGGACTGTCGTAGAGGCTTCCGGTGCCACGATTGCCGGGCACGCAGCCACCATCGCAGGGGACACCACTTCCATTGACGGCCACATCCCGCAGCTAACGCTTGCCGCCCAGGCCCCTGCGGCGTCTCTGTCCGTGGTGCAGGACAGCACCGGGGCGTGGACAGTGGTAGAGGCTTCCGGGGCTACCATTGCCGGAGACACAACTAGCCTTGACACAAAGATCCCGACGCTATCGCTTGCCTCTCAGGCTCCAGCGGCGTCTTTGTCCGTCGTTCAGGACTCGACTGGGGCCTGGACCGTCGTGGAGGCAAGCGGAGCTACCATCGCCGGGGACACCACGGCCATCCGAGGCCAGCTCCCCGCCGCCCTCGTAGGCGGAGCGCTTGACACGGCCCTGAGCGACGGCGCGGGTACCCCGCTGACCTCCACGCTGACCGGGGCAGACCAGGGTCTCGACGTACACGACGCAGCGGCGGTGACCGCCCTCCAGATCATGGACGACTGGGACGAGACGAACCGAGCCGCCGTCAACGTGATCTCCGGGCAGGCTGGGGCCGCAGCGGACCAGGGCCTTGCCACGGCGGCCACACTGCGCACAGTACCAGCGCAGGCCGACGACAACGAGGATGGCAACCTCAACATCGACCAGACGAACGCAGCCGCCTGTGGCGTGCCGTACGCCATTCCGGCTGACGCCTACGAGACCACATGCCAGAACCAGGATGACGCCGACTACATCCGGGTGCGCCTTGTCGACGCAGCCGACACCTCTACGGGGTTCATCATCGCGCCGCAGGGCAGCGGAGCGGGCCAGACGTACACGACCAGGGCCAGAGGGGTGAACATCTGCTTCTTCAACGACACGCAGGACGCGAACGCCGTCGTCTACTGCGCAAGCGAAACCGAGGCGCCATGAGCCGCCTACGCTGGCAGACAGTGGCCCTCCTGGCGCTGCTCGCCTCGCTGCTGATCGGGGCCACTATCGGCGGCGGGAGTGGCCTCCCAGGCGCCGCGTTCGTTGGCGACAGCCTCCGCGTCTCCGCCAGGCCATACACCTACTCCATCGCCGAGGGCGAGGTCGCCGGACATGACGTGGCCGCCATCTACGGCGAGCGCAGCGCTGTGGCCGTCGTGGCCGCTGGCTCCGACGTGTGGGGCGGGGCAGCAACGCGGATACCGACGCCCGACCCGGGCGGCGAGCAGCTCGTGCTCGTCTCGACTTCCGGGGCCGACGACGCAGGCAGCACAGGGGTGACGTCGGTCATCATCTACTACCTGACGCCAGCCTGGGCGGCTGCGACAGAGACGGTCATCACGGACGGGACCACGCCGGTCAACATGGCCTATGCCACGGTCGCCGGCGTCAATGGGATGCACGCATACACCGTCGGCACCGGGGGCTCTGCGGCTGGCGTGATCACGCTCTACAAGACCGGGTCTGCCGCCACCGTCTACTCCAGGATCGGGACTGGCTACAACGCAAGCGACTCGTCACGCTACAGAGTCCCCGCCGGGCGGACGCTCTACCTGACCGGCGGAGTCGTCAGCTCGACGAGCAGCAAAGCGACGGATGTGCGTCTGCTGGCCACTGCCCACAAAGGGGTGCTAACCAGCGCATTGCTCACCCAGCATGGAGCGTTCCTTCAGGACTCTGGGCTGTCGGTGACGTTCCCGGCGCCGATTGTGATCCCCGCCGGCGGAGTGGTGCTGGCGCGTGCGTGGACAGCGCAGGCCGGGGCCGATGTGTCGGTCAGCTTCGGCGGATGGGAGGAGGACGAATGATTCGACGACTGACGCTGGCCGCCCTGGCCCTGCTCCTGCTGGCCATCTCTCTGCCCGGCGAGGCGGCGACGCTCGGGCCGCTGCCGGCGGTGTCGGGCGACCCCCGCACGCCGTGGCCAACTTGGAGCCACGACAACGCCAACGTCTATAGCAACGGCGGACTCGCGATCTACGACCTCTGGGTGCTGCTCGACGCCGTAGGCTGGGAAACGGAGTGCTCTGGCGGGGGGACGGGGAGCGGGTGCAACGAGAGCGACGCTACGTGTGTCACAGCGGCCAACCTCGACAACGGAGCGCTGGAGAACTTCATCTTGCAGCCTCCAGGCGGTGGCGCTCAGTGGATTTTCTGGCACAACCTAGAGGACGGAACGTCGTGGTGGTCCATCGGCCGGGACACCGGCGCCACGTCTACGTGCTCAGAAGCCAGCAGGAACAGAGGGGCCGATTACGAAAACGTCATTGGAACCGGCGGCGTGGCGGCTGCCGTTCTCTGGACCTCAGGGGACTTGTCAGCGAACATCACATGCAACATTGGGGCTGACAGCGCCGCCCCCTACTCGTGGTTCTTGGCTTGCCGCGTGGGCACTGGTGACTCTTCGGGATCACTCTGGTACGACGGGCTGCGGGGCTACGATTCATCCGACACCGACCCGTTCGTGACCTTCGGTGATGCCGACCTGGAGAATGTGGACCAGGTCGCCAGCGGCAATATCTATCGCGCCGGCGGCGACATGGGGGGGACGTGGCGGGCGCTGAGCGTGGTCTTCGGCTACACGCACTTCACGAACCTCAGCCCGAACGGCCTGCCGGTCAACCCGGGCTCGGGTGACGACGTGCTCACCCTCGCCAAGTACGCAGACCCCGGGGTGGGCCACAAAGGCGTGTCACGCTGGCTCCTGGCCATCACCGAGACCGACGGCAGAGCGCACGGCGCCACCTACGACATCGACACCGACGGCGACGGGACGCATGACTACCAGTGCACGCGTTTCGGGGACCTCTGTTTCCCGAGCGCAAGCGGCACCGGCGGGACCTATGACGCCTTCGTGCCGGAGTGGGCGGAGTGACCCCCGCCGCCCTCCGATCCGCCACCGTCGAGGTCCTGGCCGAGCGCTTCGGCCGCCGGGCCCCGAAGGAGCGCCGCCGCAGCAGGTGGCCAGCAGACTACCAGTGCACGCGCTTCGGAGACCTGTGCTTCCCGTCGGCCTCCGGGGACGGGGGGACCTACGACGCGAACGTGATGGAGTGGGCGGAGTGAACCTCCCCGACGTAGCAGCCGCCGGGCGCCAGGCCCGGGACGTGGCCCTCGCCGAGTACCTGCGCGACGTGCGCGACCTGCCCGACGACCCCGAGCAGTGCGGGCTGATCACGCGCTACCTGCGGGCCGTGGGCGAGCGGAGGCCCTACCCGGCCAGGGACGCCAAGGGTGCCCCCTATCAGTGGTGCGGCGCCTTCTGGGCGTGGTGCTGGCACGGGGCATGTACCGGGCTCCACGAGGAGATCCGCCACCGGCTGGTGCAGTCCACCTACCGGCTGCTCGTCTTCGGCGGGTGGGTCGAGGACGCTGGACACTGGCCCTACACGAAGGTCCGCCACGAGGGCATCGAGTACACCACGGCCGAGTGGCTGCGGGACGCCCCACGCTGGGCCCGTAAGTACGTCCACGGGATGCAGCGCTCCGACCTGGACAGCATCCTCCCAGGGGACCTGCTCACGGTGGGCCGCGGGCGCTGGGGCCAGGGGGGCCACATTGTGCTGGCGCTCGGGGCGGACAGCGGCCGCATCCTCACCATCGAGGGCAACTCGACAGGGCCGGGCCCGTACGGCGACCGCCGCGAGGGGGTCGTGATGCACTGCCGCAAGCCTTCGGAGGTGCGGCTCCACCTGCGGCCGAGCCGGAGGGACCTGCTCCACGGGGTGGAGTACCTGCGATGACCGATTCTCTCGACCAAGCGGGCCTCGCCCGTCGTTGCGTGTGGGGATGCGCTGCGAGCCATGGAGGGGCCGGTGGTACGCGGGAGCGACAGGACGCCGCCACCGAGCCGGGAGAGGCCGCCCACGCCGCAGGCTGTGCGAGACCTCGAGGCGGCTGCGTCTGCAGCCCGTGCCGCTGTGCTGGCGGAGCGGGACCCGACGCCACGCAGGGCGCGCACGACGAGCTCGGGGCAGATGCCGGCCATCACCGTGCCGATGCCCAGGAGCCGCCTGTCGCCGCCCCGGCTGCCCGTTGTGCGTGCGGAGGTCGCTATGCCGGCTGCTGAGCCCACCATCGCCAAGCGCGTGCTCGTGTGGCTCCCGCTCATCCTGGCCCTCGTCGGCGGCCTGGCGTGGCTCATCCGCCTGGAGCAGGCGCCGCAGACAGCGCAGGCCCAGGTGCGTGAGCAGTGCACCGAGCAGCTCGCCGAGGTCAAGCGGGCCCTGTCGAGCGAGATCAAGGTCGCCGACGGGCTCAACGCAGCCGAGCGGGCAGACCTGCGGGACAGCATCGCCAAGACCCGGGAGGAGCTCGTGCGGACAGCCACGGGGCTCGAGGAAGTGCAACGCTCGCTCGTCGAGATGCGGGCGCAGCAACGGGCAGACCAACAGGAGACGCAGCGGGCCTTGCGGGAGCTGCTGCGGAGGAGGGGAAGGTGAGCCAGCCGAAGCGGATCTACCTGAGCCGGACCGTACTCGTCGCCCTGGTGGCACTCATCGCCGCCGGGCTCCAGGCGTGGAAGGGCTGGGTGCTCGACCCTGCGATCCAGCTCGCCCTCGTCTCCGTGGCCATGATCGGGCTGCGGTCCATCACCTCGGGCCCTGTGCGCTTCTCCGTCTCTGGCGAGGCGCCCGTGGTCGAGCCCTTCGTGCCCAAGCCCGAGAGGCCCAGCGACGAGCCCAAGCCGTGAGGAGGCACCCGTGCGCAAGGTCTGGCCCTGGCTGCTCGTCATCGCCGCTGCCCTCGTCTGCCTGGCGCTGCTCTTCATCGCTGCGCCGGACTGGCTGCGTGCCCTCGTGGGTGGCGTCTCGGCTGCCGGGGCTGTCCTGGCCTCGCTCTGGGGCGGGCGGGAGATCACGAAGCCAGAGCCCGTTGAGGTCTCCAGCTCGGAGCCCCACGACCTCGCCGCTGCCGAGGCTGATCGCCAGGTGGCGGACCTCGACGCCTTCGCCCGGGCGGACACTGCCGAAGCCCACGCCGATGCGGACGGCTACCGGGACGCGCTGCTCAGGCTCAAGGGCCAGCCGCTCGCTGACGAGCTGGGCCGCATCATGGACGGTGGGCGCCCTCCTGGCGCTCCTGTGCCTCGCCCCATGCCGGGCCATGGCGCAGACTACACCGGCGGCTGAGCTGCCCGCAGAGCTGCCAGGCCCCGCCGATCCCGCGGACTACATCGCCGCAGGCGAGGGGCCGCTCCACGCGCCGCTCTGGATAGATGCCCCGAGCCCTCCGCTGCGCGTCAGTGGCGTGCTGCTCCATCCGGCCACGGCCCGAGCCGCAGCCGCCAACGCGGCGCTCGTGGAAGGCCACCGGCTCGCCTACGCCAGCCTATACACACTCTGCAGGGAGGCGCCGCTCGCCGTGGCTGAGGCCGTGCCGGATCCGGTGGTGCTGCGGTGCCCGGAGTGCCCGGTTGCGGCCGACGGGGATCTCTGGCGTGAGCGGCTGCTTGTCGGCGGTGGCGGGCTGCTCGTGGGGCTGGTGGCGGGCGTGCTTCTGGCGCTGGCGGTGGGGGGCTAGACTGCCCGGTAGAACACCGTCTCGGCGACGTGGTAGCCAGCGTTGAGGGCGGCGCTCTCCCTGTTCAGGTCGTCGGCGCACTTGGGCCCTATGACCTCGAAGTGGGTGGCCGTCGGATCCAGGCCGCTCGGGAGCTGCCGCATCACCTCGGCGATCGAAGGATTGAAGAAGCACTGGTAGCCGAAGGAGTGCAGGGTGAACGCCCGGCCAACCTCGACCAGGGCCGGCGCATCGCCGATGATCTCCGGGTCCCACAGGAAGGATACGCCGCGCAGGTCGTCTGGCGTGGCGATCTCCAGCAGGGCATCTCCCTTGCGCTTCAGCGGCCGGAACGTGTGGGCCAGGGCGTCCAGCGTCCTGTCGTCCATCTCGTGGATCTCGAATGGTCCCGCGTGCATGTCTCCTCCTTCCGTTGCTCCCGTGCTGCTGGCGCTGGCGGTGGGGGGCTAGACTTCCTCAAGGAACCGGCTTGGCTCCACGTCGACCCAGCCGCGCCCTCGGGTCCACTTCCCTGTCCTGCGAGCGAGCACCACCCGCTCCCGGGCCCTGGTGATGGCCACGTAGAGCAGCCTCCGCTCCTCTGCGATGCGCTGCTCCTCATCCCTCTCCTCGGTGCGCCAGCGGGCCCCGGGGAGGCCACCCTCCTCCAGGCCGAGCACGAGCACCCGGTCCCACTCGGCCCCCTTTGCGGTGTGGATCGTGCCGACGTGGCAAGCCTCCTGCTCGCCTTCGTCCTGCTCGTCCCGGTTCGGGTCTGCGAGCCACTCCAGCAGCTCCACCTCGGACAGGCACCCAGGCAGGCGGCCCACCACCGCGGGCACATTCGGAGCCATTACGCAGCGGACAGCGTCCTGCCCGTCTGCTGCGAGCATGGCATCCCCGAATCGGTACCGCAGGCTGTTCACCCGCATCGGGTCTCCTTTCTCCACGCTCCTCTGGGCCACGTACTCAGACAACCCCCCTGGCCCACCCCTCGACGCGCAGGCCATCTCCGCCAGCAGCAGGTCGGCGTCAGTCCACCCGCACATGGCGACCAGGACCCGCCCAAGGTGCAGGCTGTCGTCCTCGTGCGCCAGGACGTGCAGCAGGTCGATGACCAGCCGGGCCTCGGGCGTCTCCCAGGCGGTGGCCTCCAGGCTCGGGCAGTGGACCGGCACCCCGGCGCTGGCGAGCTGCTCGGCCACCTGCTGCAGGCGTCGGTTGGTCCTGCCCAAGATGGCCCACCTCTCCGGGGACTCGACGAAGCCGGGGGTGCGCAGGAGGTGCGCAACGATCTCCTCGTCTGAGCGCTCCTCCCACACCCCGGCGTAGCCCTCCGCAGCACCGTCGCGCGGCAGCAGGTCAATCCGCCCCGGGATGGGCAGACGGTTGGCGACGCTCAAGATCTCCGGGGCGCAGCGGTAGCAGACAGGGAGCTTCACCGTCTCCCAGGGCCCGGGGGCATCCTCCAGGGGCTGCGCTCCACGCCAGCCGTAGATCCGCTGGGCAGCGTCGCCGACAACCGTGAGCCCGCAGCGGCCGAGCAGTTCGTCCAGGCGCCACTCCAGGGGGCTGGAGTCGTGGGCCTCGTCGACAAGAAGCTCGGTCCCCTCGGTGATCATCTCCAGCAGCCTGGGGTCCGACTCGAGCAGACGCACCGCCCCGGGGAGCAGCTCATCGTAACGGCGCAGGCCGTGCCTCTGGAGCCTGGCCTCCACCAGGTCGAGCTGCCGGCCAGCCTCCTGCCGCAGCGCCTCCTCCTCCACCCGATCGATGATGCGCCAGCCCTCCCGCCAGCCGATCACGTCGCCGTGCTCCCGCAGCAGCTCAGCCGCCAGCCCGTGGTGGGTCGAGACGGCGATCCGGTCGGCCAGGCCGTCGTGGGCCTCTGCTTGGATCCGTTCCCGCAGCACCCGGGCAGCACGGCGGGTGAAGGTGACCAGCCGGACCAGGTCGCACTCCCCGGCCAGCCAGAGGGCGCGCTCCACGAGCACGGTCGTCTTCCCGGTCCCGGCCCCGGCCAGGATGCGCAGGCGCTTGGCCTCGCTGTAGCTGGCGGCCCGCTGGTGTTCGTTGAGCTTCACGGCTTCACCTCCAGCCCGGCCCGCTCCAGCCAGTCGGCGTACCACTGCTCGCAGGCGGCCTTGGCGGCGGCGATGCTGCTGCAGCACATGCGCCGGTCCTCAGGGCCGACAACTACAGTGGCCACGAATCGGCCGTCTGATCTCTCGTCGATTCCGTACTTGAACAGGCCGCCAGCGGCCACTGCAGACCACACTCCATCGCACGGCTGCACCCACTCCAGCACCCCCAGCCCAGCCTCCACCCGGATCAGGCGGACGGCGGCGAGGCCCTCGGCGCACTCCTCGGCACGCTCCTTGTAGCTTCGCTCCATGGCGTCGAGCTGGTCGGCCAGCGTCTTCCCGTGCTCTCCGTCGCCGTACCAGAGTCCGTCAGTGCCAAGCCAGATGTGCTCTCCAGGCAGCGTGTACTCGGTTCGCTCGCTCACCACGTCCTCCTCCTCGGTCACTGCTGGTCACTGCTGGTCAGTGCCGCCCTGGCCTGCTGCTCCTTCCAGGACTGCATGCGCTCGGAGTGGACCCGCATGCTCGGCTGTCCGCCGGCCGTCAGGCAGGGGCACCCCGGGGAGGCATGGCACCGTGGGCAGTTGATCGCCACGGCTTCGCTCAGGCCCCGGGCCCGGCCCAGGTCCGCCGTGACTGCCCGGTCGACGCCCACCAGCCGGTCGTGAACGAACCCCGAGGCACGCCCCAGCACGCCCAGCGCAGCCAGCCCGATCCGAGTGCGGGCCCGCAGGCCCAGGTCAATCATGCGCTCGATCACCTCTCACCTCCTGGCCACTGCCTGATCATCATGTCGGCAGGTGGCTCGCTCCTGTTGGGTCCTCGCTTCACGAAGAACGGCACGCCAGCCTCGGCGCACTGGTCGCGCAGGTCCTCGGCCCATGCCCAGTCGAAGGGGCGGGCTCCGGGGCCCTGCTCTGCGCCGCAGATCACCCAGTCCAGCGCAGGAACGGGCTGCGGGTGCTCGCTCTCCCAATAGCCGCAGTGGCTCAGCCCGTCTGGCGCGTCGTGGCTGCACTGCAACTCCCACCCGCAATCCGCAGGGCCGGGGATGAACGCGTGGGGCAGCCACGGCCGCAGGTCCACCGGCCCCAGCATCCCCTCGACGCTCACCCCGTGAACCGCCGCAGGGCAGGCCAGCAGGTCCGGGATCCGCTCGTCGGCCCAGTGCTGGGACTCGGTCGTGGCGACGAGCCAGACGTTCGGCAGGGGCCAGGGGAACTCATTGGGCGCTTCTGGCAGTCCAGACGGCCATAGCAGCCCTCCGCTGGGGTCCGCATAGTCCGCCCACCCCTGCCATGTCTCCACGAAAGACCCAGCGTCACCAGCCCACTCGAACCACGCCCGCATCAGTGATGCCCGCTTCGTGAGCACAATGTAGGTAACGTCCGGTCGGGCAGCGAAGCACCCGAACACAGCGGCGATGAATGCGTCTGGCACACAGTGGTGGAACAGATCGCCCATGCTGGCCACGAACACCCGCTCCCCGGGCTGGGCCTTGAGCAGTTCCGACAGCCTGTCCGGCCGAGTCACCACCCGGAATGGCTCGTCGGCGGGGTATCCGTATCTGCCCTTGAGCCGGCTGGCCATCCTCTGGGCGTAGCAGCGCTCGCAGGCGCTGGGGTGGTCCGGGTGCACCACGGGCGTACAGCCGTGAACCACGTTGACGGTGCGGTCGCACCACTCGATCCCCTTGGCTCCCTGCTTGCTCACGACTGATCCTCCTCATCTCCAGGCAGCACCGTGGAACCGATCCACTCTTCGATCTCGTCTCTCCATCCGTGCAGCGGCGGTCCGTATGTTCCGGTCAGACCGCGGAAGATGCGGGCGGCTTCGGCAAGCTGGCGGCCTGCAGCGTCGGACCTGCCCTGGCTCTCTACAAGCCGCGCCTTGCACCTTCTAATCTCCAGCACGTAGGTAGCGTGGTTGAAGCTGACTGTCGCTTGCAGGAACTGTGCGTCTGCGTGGCGCACTGCGCGTGCAGCATCACGCCACGATTGCAGCAGCAGCCTGGTCACTTCTGGTGTCTTGTGTGGGTTCTGGCCGTTCCCTTGGAACTCAGATTCCGCCGCGTTGTACTTGTCTGCAGCTTCGTTCCGGCACCACCTTGCGTGCCTGAGTGCCTGCTCAGTCCTTGCAATCGTGCGGATTGCATCCTCTTCTGGTGTGCATTCCTGTTCCGGCTTGTCTCCCATGCCTACTCTCCGACCCGGATCACGGTGCAGCCCTCGACCTCGGGAGCCACGTCCGGGCAGCCCGCCAGGACCGCCTGGTCAATCCGCCCCGCCTCGACGAGCCCGACGACCCGCCGCAGGAAGGCCTCCCTCCGCCCGCTGTCCAGCCGCTCCAGGGCGTCGGCCAGGAGCACACGATAGGGCCCCTCCACGAGGGTGGCCAGCGCTGGCAGGAGCACCGGCAGGACGCTCGCCTGCTCCCCGTCGCTGAGGGTCTCCACCGGCACGAAGATCTCCCCCCGCTCCAGGCCAGGGCGGCACACCGGGGCGCCGCGCTCGTCCTGCAGACGGACCCGGAACACCCCGAGCCCGAGCCCCTCCAGGCCGGCGTTGACCAGCCCCTCCAGAGGGCTCAGGATCTCGGCCAAGATCACACCGAGGAGCCCGTCCGGCCCCAGAGCATCCTCGACCCGCTGGCACTCCCGCCAGGCCTTCTCCTGCTCCTGGACTTCCTGCCGCAGGCCGAGGGCCTCACGGTGGATCGCGAGCGAGTCCTCCAGGGGGGCCAGTTGCTCACGCAGCCCGGCCAGTTCGTCCGCCGCCTGCCTGCGCTCCCGCCCGCCCTGGGTGGTCTGCTGCTCCAGCACCTCCCGCAGGGCCTGCAGGCTGGGGACGTGGCACCCCCGCAGGTCGGTCTCCAGCTGCCGCTGCCGCTCGGCCAGGGTGGCCGCCTCGGAGTCGGCGTCCGTGGCCTCCGCTGCCGCGAGCTCACGGCGCCAGGACTCGACCTCCTTCTGCTGGCGCTCCAGGGCCTTCCTGGCCTCAGAGACGTGGACCTTCGCCTTCGCCAGGTCAGCCTCCGCCGTGGTGTGGGCTTCCTTCGCGTCCGCCTCTACGGACTGCAGGCCGCGCACCACCTCGCGCTGCTCCTCGATCTTCGCCTTCAGCTTGCCACGGGCTGCGTCCAGGGTCTTGTCCAGGGTGGCTCGGCACTGGTCGACAGCTGCCTGGGCGTGCTTGCCAGCCTCGGCGATGCTGTCCACCAGGTCGGGATCGATCTCCTGCGTACACGTTGGGCAGGTGGGCTCCTCAAGGTTGGCGTCGGCCTTCTCGACGATGATCGCCATGGCTTTGGCCAGAGCCAGCGCAGGCTCCGCAGTCCGCCTGGCTGCTCTGTACGCTGCGAGCTGCTCAGAGCACGCAGCCTCCGCATCATCGGTCAGCCTGTCCGCCATGGCCTTGCCGGTGGCGATGGCCTCCTGAGTCTCGCGGTGAGCCGTGCGCCTGTCCTCTTCGCAGGCCTCGGCCATGGCCTTGGCGTGGGCCTCCGCCTGGACCTCCTGCTCCAGAGTGAACTGCAGTTCGGCCAGCCCGCCCTCGGTCAGCTCGTCTTCGGCGTCCTCGATCAGGCCCCGCAGCTCAGCCACCCGGGGAGACAGCTCCACGTCCTGCTCGAGGTCCGCGATCTGCTGCCTGCAGGTGGCCAGCTGCTGCTCCAGCCGGCGGCGCTTGGCGTCTGCCGCCTCTGCCCTCTCCACGTCGGCGCGGGCCTTCTGCTCTGCCCGGTCGGTCTTCTGCTCCACGGACCGGGCGCGCTCCTCGCTGGCCTTCACCTGGGCACGGAGCGCGGTCACCTCCTCGGGCCGGACCGTCTCCTCCCGCTCGACCAGCCGGGCCTCCAGCTTCTCCGCAGCGCCCCGGGACCGCAGCAGCTCGGCGTGGGCCTTCGATGTGCTCGCCGCCGCCGTGGCGTGGGCATCCTGGAGCCAGTCCACCAGGAGCTGCCCCTTCGGAGGTGGCACCCACGGCCCGATGTCCAGCTTGCGCAAGATCAGCTCGGAGGCGACGTGGATCGGGCTCCACGCCGACAGCGCGCCGGCGGCACCCAGGAGCAGCTTGCGTCGGCCCGTGTCCGTCACGCTCGGCCCGAGCAGCTCGGCCAGGTCGAGCCCAGCGGCGGGCCCCACCAGGTCGGCGATGGTGGCCTCCGCCTGCCGCTTCTCCTGCCGCTTGCCCTGCGGGGTGATGACCCACACGTCGCTCGTGGTGCGGACCGTGCCCGAGCTGGCCCCCCTGGTGACGGTGTGCCGGCTCCAGCTCCGGCCGATCTCCCAGGTCCCGGCGTCGTCGTCGAGCCAGCCCCTGATCTCGATCTCGTCGCCCGAGGCGAGCGCGAGCACGTCGTCATTGCGCCGGGCTGGCGTGCCACCCCTGCCGGCGGTCGGGTGCTCTCCCCGCAGCAGGAGCCTCAGCGCGTCCTGGACGGTCGACTTTCCCGAGCCGTTGACCCCCAGGAACAGCACCACGGCGCCCAGCTGGTAGGTCACATCGGCGCCCTTCAGGCCACGGACTCGGATCTTCGTGATGCGCGCGCTCACGACGCCGCCCCAGCCCGCACCGCCTCCAGCAGCTCAGCGAGCGCCTCGGTTGGCATGGACTTGATCCAGCGGGCCGTCACCTTCCCGCCGGGGATCATCTTCGCGTAGATCGCCAGGGCCCAGTCGGGGTGCTCGCCACCGTTCGCGGCCTTCACGTCCTGCATGGACTCGATCACATCCGCTGCCGTGGGCGCCCCAGCCGGCCCCTGCTGGACGGGAGGGGGCTCGGGTGCCCGGTCGGTCGGGGTGGAGGGCTCCCGTGCGGGAGGGGGCGGCTCAGGCTGCGAGGCGGGCGGCTCGGGCCGGCGGCTCTGCTCTCCCCGGGGAGGTGGCATGCTGTCGGTCCGCTGCCGCGGGGCCACGCGCTGCGGAGGCGGGGGCCCGTGCCAGTAGCTGTTCCTTCCATCCCGGCCGCTGGCGTCGGTGTCTTCGTCCTCGGCGACCACGCCCAGGAGCGCGGCCAGCAGGTAGCGGCGCAGGTAGGTGAAGCTCGATCCGACATCCTTGATGTCTTCCGCAAGAGGCAGAAGCATCTCCCCGCCGATGTACTGGCCCGAGGCGTGGAGCAGGATGCACTGGAGGTACATCTCGCCCTTCTCCCCGGGGCGGGTTGGCTGGACAAGCGCGAGCCCGTGCTCGGAGAGGTGGCGCCGGGCCGTGCTCCAGATCGCTGCCAGGTCGGCATAGGAGTAGCTGAACTTGCCACCCTTCTTCATTGGGATCTCGGCCGTCTTCGACTTCGCGATCGTCGGGAGAGCGCCCTGCACCTTGGCGAGTGCCGCCGCCAACTCCCCGATCTCGTCGCTCATGTGCACGTCCACGACTGCCTCCTGCTGGTGTGTGTCTCCCGCCGCCTGCCGCCCCTGGTGTCCGCCCTTCCGCCCCGCCGCCACCCTCTCGCTTGGGCCACCCTGACCGACCGCCTCCGCCCTCATCATCTGCATGTATTATGCAGAAGGCGTGGCCCCAAGTCCACCACAATCTGCATTTGACGTGCACATTCAGCGATGCTACGCTACCCCCATGGCCGACGTATGGACCACAATCGAAGACGCTCGACGGCAGAGGCAGTGGACGATCGAGGTTCTCTGCGCCACGGCTGGTGTGTCTCCCCGGAGCTATCACCACCACAAGGCGCGGGGGACCCTGACCGCCCCACTGGCTAGCCACCTCGGGGAGACCCTCGGGCTCGTGCTGCGCCAGACGTGGACCGCTGCCGCCGACGAGGGCGCGGCCTAGACCTGCCTGGACAGCCGGAACGTGCGACGGGCCACCGGGCCCGGGTGTACCAGTGCGCTTGGAGGATGGAGTGGCGGCCTGGCCGTGGGCCTGCTGCTCGCCTGGGCCGTGTGGCCCGTGGCTGGAGGATGAGATGAGCGAGACGAAGACATGGTGCCCGCAGTGCGGGCCGGACGTTGACGTAGACGAGGATGGGTGCTGCGGCGCTTGCGGGGCGGACGCGACCGGGGACGGAGCGGACAGGGCGCACGCCTGGCGCACCGCAGCGCAGGCTGCCAACGATCTGCTCGGCGTGTCCGTACAGCAGTCCAAGACGCTCAGGGATGAGGTCAACCGCCTCTCCGCCGCCAGCCGCTACCACCTGGGCTACTGGTGGCTGCCGTACGTGCTCGGGGCCATCGCCGGCTTCGGCGCCTGCGGGATCCTTGGGCTGCTGCTGCGGGGGGAGCCATGAGCGACGAGAACGAAGCCCGCATGGTCGCCGCCGTCGAGAGGTGCGCCAAGCTGCTCAACGAGGCCACGTGGTGGCTTGCGATGGTGTGTGCCATTCTGTTCGTCGGGACATTCCACTCCTGCACCGCCCACGCCCGCTGGAGCCCAGGCTCCGCCGAGCGCATCGCAGAGCAGGCGCCCATGATCCGGCTCGCCGCCGGGGCTTTCGACGTGGACCCGGTGCTGCTGGCGGCCCTGGGCGCCCATGAGACGCTGGCCCTGCCGCTGGTGGCCTTCAACGGCGAGGGCTCGTGGGGCACCTGCCAGGTCAACTGGGGCCATTGGGGCTGGCTCATGGCCGAACGCGGGATCGCCACCCGCCCTGAGCAGCTCCTCGACCCCGGGCTCGGCTGGCTGGCTGGGGCCGCCGTCCTGGCGCAGCTCGTGGCCGACTACCCGCCCCGGAGCGTGGTGCTGCTCTGCTGCCTCTATTCTACCGGCACCGCTGCCCTGGCCTACCACACCGACTGCCCGCACGGCCTGGCCGTCGAGCGCAACATGGCCCGGGCCCGCCGGGCGCTGGAGTAGCAGGTGGCACACCGACCCGACGCGCTCGCCGAGTGGCCCGACGCAACCGACCAGGGACAGCCCGCGAAGAAGCCACGCTGGCACATCCGGCCCGACCTGGTGGCCCCCCCGGAGGGCTTCCGGGTCGTGGTCGACACCCGCGAGCAGGCGCCCTATTTCGTGGGCCGGCCGTGGGCTCAGGTGGGCACGCTCAAGACCGGGGACTACTCCCTTGAGGGCTTCCAGGACCGGGTCTGCGTGGAGCGCAAGAGTCTCCCCGACGCCTTCGGCAGCTACGGCCGGGGCCGGGAGCGATTCGAGCGAGAGCACGAGCGACTGGCGGCGATGGACTCGGCCATCCTGATAGAGGCCAGCTATGCCGCGCTGCTCGACCCGCAGGGCTCGGACCACCCGCGCCTCCTGCTGGCTGGAGTCCTCGAGACACTCCGGGGAGAGGGCCACCCCGAAGCGGCCCGGGTCAAGAGGGCCCTGCGCGAGCTCGGCTGGTGGAGCCCGCCGCCGGACTGGCGATCCTTCGTCAAGCCCGCCTCGGTGGAGGGCTCGCTGCTGTCCTGGTCTCACCGCTACGGGGTGCAGGTGCTGCTCGCCAGCTCGCGGCGCCTCGGGGAGCGGCTCACCTTCCGCTGGCTGGCCACCTGGTGGCTGGAGCATCAGGCAGAGCGAGGATCTGAGGCATGAACAGCATCATCCAAGGCCACGCCCTCGACGTGCTCCGCACACTGCCGTCTGAGTCCGTCCAGATGTGCGCCACATCGCCCCCTTACCTAGGGCTCCGTGACTACAACTGCCCGCCTGCGACCTTCGGGGACGGCTGGAGCGGCGAACTCGGCCACGAAGACACGCCCGACCTGTTCGTGGCCCACCTCGTCGAGGTGTTCCGCGAGGTGCGGCGGGTGCTCACGCCCAGCGGCGTGCTGTTCGTGAACATGGGGGACAGTTACTCGGGGAGCGGAGTCAACGACGGCACGAAGTCACCAGGGCTGAGCAAGGCCGCGCAGCGATCCAGCCCCGAGACGCGCCCCGGAGCGACGAAGCGCTGGTCATGCCCGTGCAAGCCCAAGGACCTGATCGGCGTCCCGTGGCTGCTCGCCTTCGCCCTGCGGGCCGATGGGTGGTTCCTGCGCTCCGACATCATCTGGGCGAAGGGCGTCTCCTTCTGCCCGACCTACTCGGGCTCGTGCATGCCCGAGTCCACAAGGGACCGGCCAACATGCAGCCACGAGCACGTCTTCCTGCTGTCGAAGGCGCAGCGGTACTACTACGACGCCGACGCGGTGCGGGAGGGCTGGGCGGATGAGCGCGGAGGCGACCCGGGCGGGGGTATTGCTTCCTGCGAGCATCGGGTATCCCTGGGGCAGCCGAGACGCCCGACAACGGCCCCGAAGACTTCCGGCCGCAACCTACGCAACGTCTGGACGATCAACCCGAAGCCCTACGCAGGCGCCCACTTCGCCGTCTGGCCCCCGGCGCTCGTCGAGCCCATGGTCAAGGCCGGCTCGTCGGAGCGGGGCTGCTGCCCGGCTTGCTCGGCGCCTTGGGAGCGGGTGGTGGAGAAGACTCGGACGCTTGAAGCGGGGCGCCTAGCAAAGGGGCTTGGGAGCACGTTCAATGATGCGTGTCTGTCTGGGCGGCAGGCAAGGGACGGAGCAGAGGAAGCAAGCGGGTTGCATTCTACTTTGTCTTCGGTCACCACCGGCTGGCGCCCCACCTGCGACTGCCCTGAGCACGAGCCCGTCCCGTGCACGGTGCTCGACCCCTTCGCCGGCAGCGGGACCACTGGCATCGTCGCCGTCAGTCTCGGGCGCCGCTTCGTCGGCATCGACATCAACGGCGGGGACTGCGACCTCGGCGGGCACACGGCGCAGCAGCGGGTGGACGCGGCGGGCAACGGGCACTCGCTGGAGGATGAGCTGGCCGGGCAACTGTCGCTGCTTGGGGGGCTGTCATGAAGCGCTCTAGCAACCAAGACGAGGAGACTGACGTGGACCCATACGAAGACCTGAAGGCTGCAATCAAGGCGAGCGTGGACGCCCAGGTGCAGGTTCTGCGGACCACCCTGCGGACAACCCAGGAGGGCATGGCCGCGCAGGGGCGCCAGCTGGCCACCCTGGCCGGGCGACTGCAGGCCCTGGAGAGTGGCGGCCCGAGCCTGGCCGGCTGCGAGGAGGAGCCCGAGTCCCTCCGCTGGCTCGACGGGGATCCCTACTGCCCGCCACTGGCCCGGCGCATCGCAGAGGCCCTGGAGCTGCCAACGGACCACGCCGAGGGCCTGACCGGGCTCGTGGAGCGGCTGCTGGCCGAGCACGAGCGGGAGAGGGAGCGGGCGGACATGGCGGCCGACGCACACAGCGACAGCCAGGCCGCCTGGTGGCAAGCGCAGACCGAGCGCGTGGTCAAACGCTGCGACGCTCTGCGGACGGCAATGGCCGGCGGGCCTACCAAGGTGCTGGACGATGTGGTGCTAGAGCAGCACGCAGCCGCAGTGCAGAGGTCCAGACGCATCGAGTCTGAGCGCGACGCCCTCGCCGAGGAGGTGGACACCCTTCGGGCCAGGCTCGCCGAAGTGGTCGACAGCCTGACCGCCCTCGTTCAGCCCCGGGAGCTGTGGCAGGACGCCGGCTGCTGTCGCTGCGGGAGCCCCGTCAAGCCCGGGGAGCACCTCTGCTCAGCGTGCAACAGAGCGCAGCAGGCCGCCCAGGCATGAGCGGGAGCGTTCCACTCTGGGTCGAGCTTTGTGCTGGCAGCGCAGCCGTCACGCTGCGCCTCATCGGGGGCCCGAACGCACGGCCGCCGATCTCCTACATGGGCAGCAAGCGCGGCTACGCCGAGGCGATCCTGAACGTGCTCGGCCTGCGCTCCGGCCAGGGCGCCGACGCCGTGGTGCTCGTGGAGGCGGGCCCCTGGGCTCGTGCGTGGCGCCTGCTGACGACCCCCGAAGGCTGCCGGGCCGTGGCCGCCGTGATCCTGGGATGGGTCGGAGAGGACGCCCGGGCGCTCTGGGATCGGCTGCGGGCTGAGCCGGTGCCGGAGGATGCGGCGGAGGCGGTTGGGGCGTGGTTGTGGGTCACCGGCCATGGAGACTACAGCAAGCCGCCGAGGCTCGCCGGGCCATGGTCGGGCAACCCGCGCAACGTGTTCTCTACGCCTCGCCCTGGCTGGATCGCACGCCGCATCGACGCTGCCCTCGCCGCCCTCTCCTGGCCCCCCGTGCGCGTGGTCGAGGGGGACGTGTGCGGGGTGGGGCCGCGGGAGGTAGCGAAGTGGATCCAGCTCGGGGCGTGGTCGTATCGGCAGGGCGACCTGTCGAGCGGAGGCCCAGTTTTGCCCGGCGATCGTAGGCAGGACACCACGGCCACGGCCACGGCCACGGCCAGGCTTGCGGACATCGACTGGCCGTCAAGCATTGTTTGTGACGCTAACGTGCACGAAGTCCAGCCCGGGGTGCTGCCCGAGGGGACGGTGGTCTACATGGATCCGCCGTACGCGAAGACCACCGGCTACGCCCACGACCTGCCACGGGAGAAGGTGCTGGAGGTGGCGCAGCGTTGGGCCGCCGCCGGCGCCGTGGTCTGCGTGTCCGAGGCCGAGCCGCTGCCGCTCGACGGCTGGCACCACGTCGAGATCACGGACTGCCGGGTGGGCCAGAAGCGGACCTTCTCCAAGCAGAAGAGGGAGTGGTTGACGCTCAACAGGGAGCCAGCCTGGCGCCCCGAGGTGCAGGGGGAACTGCTATGAGCGCGGCCGTCCAACAGCCCGAGCCCCACTGGCGCCCCAGGACCCGGGCCGAGTGCCCGCAGGAGAGGCCCTGCCCCTACGTGGGCTGCCGGCTGAACACCTACCTGCAGGTGCTCCCCCGCAGCGGCAAGCTCAAGCCGTGCCACGACTGCGAGCCCTGGGAGGTCGACCCCCGCCTATCGTGCGCGCTCGACGTGGCCGAGCGGGGCCAGCATCTGCTCGAGGAAGTCGGCGAGGCCCTTGGGATCACCAGGGAGAGGGTCCGGCAGATCGAGGCCGATGCACTCTGGAGGCTGGCCACCGACGGCGAGGCCCGGGTGCTCGTCGACTGGCTGCCCGAGGACCACCCCCCGCTGCAGGAGCTCGTGGACCACACCCCGGTCGTGGTGCCGACGGGACCCAAGCTGGTGCGGCGACCCGATAAGCACCGCCCCACGCTGTCGCCTGAGCAGAGGGCAGAGGCAAGGGAGAGGGCGAAGGAGACCACCCGAAAGCTCCGAGAGAAGGCCGCCAGGGAGGGCGTGTGCCAGGTCCCGTGGTGCTCCAACCGACTGCGCCAAAGGACAGCCAAGGGGGGCGCCCAGCCGTCCTACTGCGCCGAGCACGCCAACCAGAAGGTGCGGGAGCGAGCCTGCCGGGAGCACGCCAGGGCCATGGCGGCCGTTTCTGGTTGACTGCGCCTAGTCCCGTGCGGTATCGTTCGCATCCTAGCAGAGGAGGAGATGATGAGCCGCAAGCCCCTTCAGGTGCGCATGGACCCCGCCATCCTTGAGCGCGTGCAGCGCCTAGCCAAGTCCAGGGGACTCAACGTGCAGGACCTGATCCGCGCGTTTACTGCCCGACAGCTCGACCTCGAAGAGAAGTCCGCACAAGACCAGCAGCGTGCCAACGGATGAGCGGCAACTCCAGGACGGGGCCCTGGGCAGTCTATGAGCGCGAGGTGATCCCGGCTCTACGGGGCAGGTGGGCCGAGGTGTACGGCGCCGAGCTGTCCTCTCGGAAGAGGGGCGACGAGCTGCGGGGCTGCTGCCCGCTGCATGGAGGCGACAACGCAGAGGCCCTGTCAGTGCTGGTCAATACGGGTCAGTGGTGCTGCTACACCGGCTGCAAGCCAGATCCGGGCCAGCAGTACGCAGGAGGGGGCCCAGTCGAGTACCTCTCCAGGCGCGACGGGGTATCATCGGACGAAGCCCTCGCCGCACTGGCTCGCCTGGCCGGGGTGGACCTCGGCGCCGGCAGCAAGACGCCCATGCGGGACCTCGACGGCGACGCCCTCGACGAAGCATGGGGGCGATGGTGCCACGGTCGCAAGCTGGCACCCCGGGACGTGGCCGAAATCTGGCACGTCGAGCTGCTGTCCCATCAAAGGCGTCCGGCCGCGTGCTTCGCCACCCCGAGCGGACCGAGGATCCGCTACCTCGACTCGGGCAAGCGCAAGTGCGCCTGGCGAAAGCGGGGATCTGGAGCCTGCTGGTACGGACTCGAAGAGGCCCTCTCAGCCCTGGAGATGGACGGCACCCTCTACATCGTCAACGGCGAGCCGTCGGTCTGGGCCTGCCGGCAGAGCGGGGTCCCGGCCGTGTGCACCTGCATGGGCGAGACCTACTACCCCGGGGAGGACATGCTGGCCGATCTCCGGTCGGCCCTGGAGGAGGCCTCTGCGGCTGGCGTGGCTGTCGTCTACGACCTCGACCCACCAGGGAGGCAGAGCGCCCCCAAGATGGTCGAGACGCTCACCGCAGCAGGGATCCAGGCCAAGGCGCTGGAACTGCCAGAGGAGGTGGGAGACAAGGGCGACGTGGACGACCTCCACCAGCAGACCGGGGACGAAGGCCTCGCCGTGGCCCTCGCTGCCCTGCCTGAGCTGAAGGCTCCAGAGGGGGCGGACCGCAACATCGTGGCCAACTTCACCGCCAACAAAGATGGCCGTTATGAGGTGCGACAGGCCGACATCGTGGCGTCAGTGCACAAGGCCTGCGACGCCTGGCCAAGGGTGAGCAACGGGCTTCTGTTCGCTGCAGACAAGGTGCCCAAGGGCGAGCTCCCAGACCACGAGGCGATCCGCTACCTCGACGGCAAGGGGGGAGAGGCGCGCCTCTTCACCTGGCTGCGGCGCCATGCCCGGGTGGAGTGGTGCGGCAGGGAGGTGGAGGCGGACGACCGCATGGGCAAGCGCAGCCCGCTCACCCGCGGCGAGCTCGTGCGCGCGCTCGAGCTCGAGGCGAAGCACCGCTACCGCTCCGTGGAGCTACTCCCCCACCACCCTCCTAGGCCGAAGACCTACTACGCCTGCGGCAGCCTGCCCAACGGCAAGGGCCACGCCCTGGACGCCTTCATGCGCCTCCTCAACCCTGACACCGACGCAGACGCAGACCTGCTCCTTGCCGCCATGGTCACCCCGGGATGGGGCGGAGAGGACGGCTGCAGGCCGGGCTTCATCTTGACCAGCGACCACGGGGTGGGCTCAGGCAAGACAGCGACGGCGACGGCCATCTCGGACGTGTGGGGCGGGGCGCTGCAGCTCCAGCCCGACGAGGACTGGCAGCGCACCGTGGAGAGGCTCCTCACCGATGAGGCCCTGAGCAAGCGGGCCGTGCTCGTCGACAACATCCGGGGCAGGCTGGAAAGCGGGGCTATCGAGGCGGCCATCACCGCCAGCAGCATCGGCGGGAAGCGCCTCTACCATGGCGAGTTCACCAGGCCCAACAGCATCACCTGGTTTTGTACGGTCAACGTGGCCGAGATGAGCCGGGACCTGGCCGACCGCTGCGTGGTCGTCAAGATCGGGGCCCCGCAGCACGGGGTGGACTTCAGGGGCCAGGTGATCGCGCTCCTGAAGGAACGCCGCCGGGAGCTGATCTGCGACTGCCTCGCCTTCCTCCGGGGCAAGCCGGTGTGCACTATCGACCAGGCCAACCGGGACCGCTTCCAGGCCTGGCAGGATGCCGTGCTGGGGCGCCTGCCGCTCGGCAACGAGCTGGCGGCCACGATCAAGGAACGGCGCCCGGCAGTCGACGGCGACTCCTCTGAGGCCATGGACGTGGCCAGCGGTCTGGAGGCGCACCTGAAGCGGAAGGGCCACTGCCCGCAGCACGAGGTGATCCTCATCCCCACGGGCGTCGTCAAGGAACTGCTCGGGGACGACATGGGATGGCGCACCACGAGACAGACGACCCGGGGCATGAGGGAGCTCTGCCAGAGCAAACCACTCCGGCACGTAAAGGCCGGCCATCGGCAGGGCTCGCTCGGCCGCGGCGTGCTTTGGGCCGGCCACGAGGCAGGCGACGCGCCGGTCCGCAAGTGCAGGCTCGAAGACTCACGGGTGCGCTGCAACACCTGCGGTGAAGCGGGCGGCGAGGTGGTAGAGGCCGGATGGTGGGGCTAGGATCATGGACCACGGGCTGGCGCAAAGTGTCGCAAGTGTCGGCACCCGTCATAGAGGGGGCTCTACAACGCGTGTTTCTGGCTCTGCACCCTTACATCGCGACCTGTGTGCGAGGGGTGATGGAAAGTAGCATATGGGGGGACCCTCTATGGGCCATGGCGACACTTGCGACACTTCGGGGCCCCAGGGACGATGACCGGGGGGAGGGTCGGTTCCTTGGCCCACACAGGGCCCTCGCGGAG
>ERZ890953.170-NODE-170-length-38057-cov-5.742724_pt1 | contig 38057 bp, 41 predicted proteins | sample MGYA00521264_ERZ890953 | MGnify/ENA primary metagenome ERZ890953 (study PRJEB32303, sample SAMEA104408629) | aquatic metagenome | biome: Brackish water; feature: Chemocline; material: water | place: Baltic Sea | collected 2014-10-26T21:54:00 | depth 200 m ...
TATTGTCTATTACAGAATTAAATATGGAATTGGCAATGGGTGGTGGATTTACAGCGGCGATGGGAAGAAAAGGACTAAATCCTAATGTTGTTAGCTCTTTCCCTTCCTTTGGTAGTGGAAGAAAAACACTTTCCGCTAAAAATGAGAAATTGAACTTTGATAAGTGGTTTAGTGGAAGTAAGGTTACTAATCCTGATGGAAGTCCTATGGTAATGTATCACGGCACTAAAGAATCATTTAACGAATTTAAAGCAACTAAATTTAAAGATAGACTTATGTTCTTTAGCAAAGATCCAGAATTTGCGTCGAGATGGGCCTCTGGAAGACAAAAAAAACCAGAGGATCTACGTAATGCAAAATGGACTAAGGAAAACGAGAAGAACCTACAAGAGCATTGGGCAGAGTTTTACAAGACTTCTGACGAACTTTACGATAAAGATAAGGTAGCGTGGAGTAAGCAATACGATACGCTAAGTAAAACACAACCTCCAAGAAGGTTTAAAATGGAAGGCGAATCGGACGCAGCAGTATACCCGGTATACCTGAAATCGGAGAATTTATTTGACCCAAGAAAAGACTACAAACTTGTAGAAGACACACTGAGAAGTATACCGGGTATGTCTGACGTACTAAAAACAGGAACACACAAAGAAGGAAATTGGGCTGTGTACGAGCGAAAAGAGATCATAGATCTAATTGAAGAACTTGGTTTTGATGGAATACTTTTAAAAGAGTCTGATTTGGGCAATAAGCATGATACAATAGCTGTTTGGAACCCAAGACAAATAAAATCAGCAATAGGTAATAAAGGTACGTATAATCCAAATGATCCTAATATTCTTAGATCATCGGCTGGCGTACCCACAGGTATACTTGGCGTAAACAGAGAAGATGAAGAATAAACAACATAACCCTACCCTTGGGCAACAAGGGGTTTACCGTACAGTACGGGGACTTACTGTGATGAGGCGCACATTAAAAACGCAGCCTACCGATGGGCTATTATCGGGTTTACCTAACTACAGGGGAAAGTAGAATGACAAAGACGTTGGAAGAATTAAAAAAGGAAAACAAAGCGGCTGAGGAGCAAGAAGAGTTAAACGCTAACGTAAAGACTGGTGCTGCGGCTGAAGAACCTAAAGTTGAGGTCGCTGCGGCTGAAGAACCTAAAGTTGTCGTTGGTGTTGATGACGATGATGATGACGATGATGGCGTTGACAAAGAACCTGCGCTCTGGATGGATACAGATGATCCAGATAAAAAAGCAGACAAGGACTACGTACCTGTAGGCGCTCACGTAGAAATGAAGAATAAGCTACGTGGTAGACTCTCAGAAAAAGACGATGAGCTGGTCAAGATTAGAGCAGAAAACGCTGCTTTAAAAGCTCGTCAAACGCCTGAGCGTAAACTCAGACCTAATCCTGATGACTATACAGATCAGGCGGAGTTCGACAAGGCCTTAGATGAATTTAAAGATTGGGACGCGGATGACCGTATGCGCAGAATACGTATGCGCGATGAGCAAAGCTACATCCAAGCGAAGAATAAAGCTCTTTTGGACGAACGTGTAGACGCGCACTATGAACGCGCTTCAAGTTTGTTGGCTAAGAGTGGAATAGCTCCTGAACTTTTTAAACATGCCGATCAGAAAGTACGTAAGACTATAGACTCTTTGCGACCAGGAATGGGCGACGTTATTGCCGACAGTTTTATTTCAACTCTCGATGACGGCTCAGAAAAAGTAATGTACTATCTTGGCGTTAACGAAGTAGCTTTGAATAAGTTACAAGCTCTGCTTGTCGATGATCCAACAGGATTAAGAGCAGCAGTTTACCTTGGACAAGAAAAACAACGTTTAACAACACCAACTAAACACCGATCAAACGCACCTGCACCATCTAAGAATGTTAATGGGGACGTTAATTCAGGAAACGCAAAAGGGTTAAAACGAAAATACGAAGCTGCACATAAGAGTGGTGATTTGCAGTTGGCGTATAACCTCAAACAACAGGCCAAAAAAGAGGGTTCAGATGTTAAGATTTGGTAAGGAGAATAAGTAATGGCACTAACAACAGGAAAAACAATAGAAGTAATTTTTGAAAATGCGGTTGAGACTTACGAGCAGCAGGACTCTATGCTTGATCTCGTATCGTTCAGTGAACCTGATCCTAAGAAAATGCAGAACGCCGACAATGTTATTTGGCAGGACGTTCAGCAACACGCACCTATAATCTCAGGATGGGATTTGACAGGTGAAGAGACTGGGATCATTGAAGAACTTTATCCAGCAGTTTTAGGTACGCCAAACAATGATCTTGTTCAGCAGCGCGCCGATAAGATGAGGGATAGACAATTCTGGGAAAAACGCGCTAAGATTTCAGGAAGACGGCAAGCAACAGAACTTAATGACGATATTGCTTCCGCAATTGTCAATCAGGGTTCTTTGTTTTATCGTTCAAACGCTACCAGCGGATATGATTTTATATCCCAGGCGCAAGTGTTAATGAATGAGCGTCAGTTGGTCAACAACGGACGTAACTTCATGTTGAATGATAGAGACAACCGTTTGTTTGGCGAAGACCTTGCAGCACGTCAGACCTTACAGGGAAGAGCAGAAGAGGTATGGGCGAAAGGTCAACTTGCACAGAATGTTGCACAGTTTAACCTTTATACAGGTTCATTCCTTCCAACGTTAGACGGTGGCGCTGATCCTGCAACTACTGTAACAGGCAATCACAGTTTTAAACCAGAAGGCGGATCAAAACACGCTACAACTCACGTTGTGACAAACGTTGATTCAAGGTCTGCCACTTTCGTTGTAGCAGATTCCAGCAGCTACACGGTAGGTGATAAGGTCACTTTCTCAAATACGGCTGTAACCGTTAAAGCCCTTGGCTTGGGTAACAAGGTAAACACTGGACAGCCAATGACTTTTACCATTGTATCTATTGCTGATGCTACGCACATTGAAGTATTCCCGAAACCGATTGCTGCCGATGACGCTGCACTAAGTCTTCTGGAAAAAGCATACGCCAATGTTAATACGACTGTACTTAACGCGGCTACTGTGGATCGTCTTAATATTGACGCTTCAAATGCTACAAACCTGTTCTGGGACAAAGACGCTATCGAAGTTATCGGCGGAACTATTCCAGCAGAGTTATTTTCTCAGTTTGACGGCAAGAAAGTTATCTCTACCAAAATGAAGAATGGCCTGACGATGTATATGCTCTACGATGGCAACATTATCGAGCTTACGTTCAGATTCAGGCTCTTCACATGGTACGGAGTTACAGTTTGTCAACCACAGAACTGTGGAGTAGCAGTAACTTACTAATAACCTTAATTACTAACCCTTGAGAAGGGTGTAACAACCCTTCTTTTGAACAAAGGAGTAAAAGATGGCGAACAAAACAAGAAATATGGAATGGCGGCAACGATCAAAAGAGTATTTCGCGTCAGATGTGCTTGCGCAGACGTTGGTAATTACAGCGGACACAGTAAAAATCACTCATCCCTACGTGACTCTTAACTCAACAGCCGGAGCTTGCACATTGGCGCTTCCAAATGGTGAACCAGGCCAGGTGCTTATTGTAGATCATAAAACAGACGGCGGTGACGTTGATCTTACCCCTGTGTTAGCTACAGGTTGGTCAGTTATTGCCCTTGATGACGCTGGAGATAAGGCGATTCTGATGTATGCTAATGACACAGCAGGATGGGTTATTCTCGGTCTTGCAGGTGCAGCAGCAGCTCCGTTGTTTACAGCGGCTTAATTTAATCCCGAAGTGGGGATAACTTCCCCACTTCCAGAACAGGGAGAACGAAAATGAGCAAAAAAGATTTTTTTCACACAGGGTTACAAATTGGTAGAAGTCAGATTCAAAGTGTTATAAACGGACAAGGCCCAGGAACCATTTATTATGTTGATTACCGCAATGGTGCGGATCAAAATGATGGGTTATCCTGGGAGACAGCTTTTAAAAAGTTGAGTGCAGCATACGCAGCAGCTACTTCAAATAACAATGATGTTATTTTGATAGATGGCGATTCAACAGTTGTTGAGACTGCTATGATTACGTGGGCAAAGAACCGTATTCACGTATTTGGGATGAATGGGCCTTCACCCATTTTTGGACAAGGGGCGGGTGCAAAAGTTGAACTCGGTATCACTATCGTTGCAACTGACACAGCTACACTGAGAGTTACTGGAGTCAGAAACACCTTTACTGGCATTAAATTCGTAAACTCCAATACACTTGCAACAAACCTGCATTGCGTAGAAGAAGCTGGAGAATATAACAGGTATATCAATTGTGAATTTTACAAGTCTGGCTTGCTGCTTACGGATTTAACAGCAGAATTGCTTATGAACGGAGATAGTTCTTCTTTCGATTCTTGTACTTTCGGCTCTCTTGTTAATACCAGAGGCGCTTCTGGCAAGGAATGTCCATGCGTTAAACTTGATCGGGAAACTGTTACCGGAAAAGTTTGCCGTGATGGTGTATTTGTAGACTGCCGATTCTTAACTAAAGCAGCTCATGCAGATGTGTGCTTCATTTATGGTAAGAACGCAACAGATGTTGAGCGTAGTTTGCTGTTGGTCAGACCTATTTTCTGGAATTGCGTGTTGGCCGTTGCTGATCCTGCAAATGCCGTTAATTTTGGTGCAGCGCAAACTGATGGCGATGTTCTTATGATTGATCCAACAGGTATAAACATTTCCATACTTGGCGGAGCAAGCCTTAACATTTATGTACAGGGCGCTGTTCCGACTGAAGCTACAACTGGTAAAGCTGTTGAAATAGTAACATAACCCTTTCCATTAAATATGAGTGGGTATTCGTACCCACTCATCTTGGAGTTTAAAATGAGTGTAGTAATGTACGGCCCTAAAGGAACTAAATTAGTTGACCCTTACGAAGTACACGCTGCTTTAAAAGAAGGTTGGTCATTGTCAAGAGACACTATACCTTCTGCTACGCCAATTGAACAAGTGAAGAAAGAAGTCGAAGAAGACAACAAACTATTAAAGCGTATTAATCTTGACGAGCTATCAGATGACGAAATCAGGGTGGCAGCTAAAGACCTTAAAATTCAAAACTGGTATAACAAACGAATTGACAAGTTAAAAGGAGAGATCAGTGCTTCTTAAATCTGATATTTTAGAAGAGACTTACTCACTTCTGAGAGTCTCTGGATTAACGGTGGAGCCTTCACCAGCCGATTTGACTTTAGGCTTGCGTAGATTAGAGTCATTAGCGGCTGAATTTGCCATAAGGCAAGTTGACTTACGCTACAATTTTAAAGAAGCCCCTGATCTTGCTGATTCCGCTGGAATAGGGTTAGATAAACTATATTCGTTATCGTGTGTATTAGCCCTTAGACTTTTTCCAGATTTTGGAAAAGGAAAAGACCCAGACCCCGTATTACTATCCCTTGCTCGATCAGGCGCATCTTATCTGTATTCTTCCACTGCGGTTGTTAGTGAAGTAGCAGCGCCAAATAGACAACCTATTGGTTCTGGTAACGCATTGTCGTCTATTCACAATCCGTTTTACAACAATCCAATACCTGTACCAAACGAAGTTCAAACAATTAAAATGTACATTGATGATATTGATGACTTTGTTGAGTCATACGAAGCGTATTTACACAACGGAGAGACGATTACTGCATACACTTTAGAAACCGACACCGGACTCACTGTAACGGCAGAAGCAATATCTGCATCCGCTGAGACAATTGAGTACACGATAAAGGCCGTAGGCGGTGACAACGACGCTTTACGTGCAAAGTTTGTAGTGACAACTTCAGAAGGTAGAGTTGTTACAAGAGTCAGAACCTTTCTACTAACTACGGTAGACATGTAATGAAAGCCCCTATAACACTAATAAAAGGCGATAAGATCGGAATTGAAACCGATTACAGAGATGCTTTGCCTGTCAACATGTACGCCATAAAACGTGAAATTTTAGGCGCACAAGGCTATATGGAGTGTTATCCTGGACTAACTCAAATCGCAACAGGTTCAGGCGTTGATCGTGGCGCTAATTACAATGACCGTTTTGAAGAGCATTATCGTGTTTCTGGGACTAAACTTATAAAGGTTGTCGGAGGAGTAACAACTGAATTAGGCACAATTCCAGGCACTTCTCAAGTTCGAATGGAAGATTTTTACTCTTTCAACACCCAAGGCATTATAGCAGACGGTAAATTCTTTCTTTATTCTCCCACTGGAGGATTTGTTGAAGTTGTTGATCCTGACTTGGGAAGTCCAATTGATGGTGTTTGGGTAGATCTTTATTACTTTATGACCGATGGCGAATATATATTCCACACAGACGTAGATGACGAAACTTCCATTGATCCGTTAAAATACGCAACTGCTGAGTTTATGCCTGATAAGTCTTTAGGTGTAGCTAAAACCCAAGACAACAAAGTCATGGTGTTTGGCAGATACTCTTTAGAATACTTCGTTAATATCGCACAGGAAAACTTTGCGTTTCAACGTGTGGTTACAAGAGCACAGAAGATTGGCATTGTCGCTACTCATGCTAAATGCGAAGGTGCATTTAAATTCTTTATTACTGGTGGACGTAAATCAGAAGCTGTTGGTGTTCATGCTTTAGGTGTAGGATCTTCTGAAAAGATCTCTACAAAAGAAATTGATAAAATACTTGCTGCTTATACCGAGCCACAACTTGCTGATATGCGAATGGAATGTAGGCAAGAAAATAGTACAAGTTTTATCTTAGTTCATCTTCCTAATGAAACACTTTGTTTCAACGAAACGATCGCACTACAGTTTGGAGTTGAGGTTGCTTGGAGCATTTTAAAAACAAACATTATAGGTTCCGCTTTATACCGAGGAATTAATGGGGTATTTGATGCTAATTTAGCCCAATGGGTTTATGGAGATAAACGAGATCCCTTTATAGGAAAACTGGATCAAACTGTTTTCACTCATTACGATGAAATTCAAGAGTGGATTTTATATTCTCCTTTTTTGAAACTTGAAACTCAATCTATTGATGAAATAGAAATAGAAATTATCCCAGGTCATACAGCGTTTATAAATGCTAAAGTTGCTTTTTCTATGACGTTTGATGGTTTGACTTACGGTACAGAGCATTGGCAAGAGTATGGCGAACCCAATGAGTACAACAAAAAATTTGTGTTACGACGGATTGGCTATATTGCTGATTGGGTTGGATTTAAATTTCGTGGAGCAACAAAATCAAGAATGGCTTTTGCCTTATTAAAGGTTACTCATGCCTGATTTAACGCTAACAAGTAGCTTGCGAGGTTTAATTTTAAGTGCTGCTGAATTGCAGCAAATAACAGAGTGGCCTGATGCGTTGATTGAAGACTATTTGACTTTATTTGAAAATTTCACTTCGCTAGCAGGTGTAGTGGCCGACCTTCTATCCCCCGATGATGTCTTAGGTACAGTGAACCAAGTTGTCGTTACTATTAACGCAGACAGAACGATAACTCTCTCTTTACCTCAAAACATTGATACGAGTGCCGATGTCGAGTTTGATTCTATCATCCTGGATGATCTCACAGCTTTAAGGCTGGTATCATCCAATGCCTCTAAAAAGCTTGTCAGCATAGCAACACTTGCTTCCTGGATAGCAGGAACAGCAAACGAGATAACAGTAACGGATGATGGGGCCGGTGGTGTGACGGTTTCAATCCCATTGACCTTTATTTTAAAGGCCGGAACAATTGACAAGGCTCCCATGCAATTACAATCAGGCCCATTAAAAACAGTGCCAGTGCCTGGTAGCCTTGAATTTTTAACTGATAAGTTTTTTGCAACACAGACAACCGGCACAACCAGGAAAGAGATTAAATTAGTTGATCAATATTATGCTGAGATGTTCGTTTATGAAAATGCAGTTGCCACAACTATTGGCAATCAGAACGTATACCATGCGATTGTAGCCTTGGTAACTGGCCTTTTGTCCGGGTTCACTTTCATGGCTGGATTGTCCGGATCTGGAACCATTACAGATTATTCCGGTACGGTGGCCGGAACGGTTCTTATGACAGATGCCGCACACGGCCTTTTAACCGGAGATATAGTTACTCAACACAACTCAACGAATTATAACGGAACGTTTGAAATAACAAAGGTCACTGATGACACCTATTATATAATAGCAGCCTACACTTCAGACCAGGCAACAGATTGGGCAATGGGCTCTTACTTGTTATGTGGCGCTGGGTCAGACGGGGTTTATCGTGCAAGCATGAATAATACTGCATTTGGCTCAAATCCGAATGAAGTCTTTAAATTTGAACTGAATATAAATCTTGATGCTGCAGACAATATAGCCTCATCCAGAAAGTTTGGTGGTGTATCTGATTACGGTGCTATGGGATCGGCTGGTTTAATTTCTCTTTCAGAGGATGACAGGGTTTGGATGTCGGTAAAGAACGAAACGAGTGGAGCAGATGTAACGATAAGACACTCAAATGTTAATTTAACAAGGTGTTGATATGTTCAAACTATATTCAGGAGATTTAATATGACTTTTTTATTAAAAGATTTAGTTTACTTTGCGATTTTCATAGCTTCTGTTTCTGCTGCCTGGGTAGCTTTTAAGGGAAGAATAGCCTCATTAGAGGCCCAGAAGAGCTTAACAAATAAGATTTTATTCAAATCATCTGGAGAATTAAGAATAATGACTGAAGAAAATTGCGCTGTAAAGAAAAAAGGACTTGCTGATGAATTGAAAGACCTGCAAAAGACAGTAGCTAAGATGAATGAAAATATCATCGTAATCATGGTACACATGAAAATTAATAAAGACGGAGGCAAGAATGATATTTAAGCAAACGCAAGAGTATAGTTTATGGAGTGCTGAGAGCTAACATGAATAAGCGATTTACAGTGTATTATGGAGGTTTAAAATGATAGCCACAATATCGCTTTGTCCTGTTTGTTACAAGAAAATACCTGCTTTCGTTACTTGTAAAAATAATGAAGCTTGGATGGAGAAAGAGTGCGATGTTCATGGAAAGTTTGAATCTTTAGTTGAAAAGAGTTTTAAACACTTTTCAAATTTTTATCAAAAAGGCACTATGGGAAATAACAACCATATTATCATACATATAACCGACAAATGTAATATGAAGTGTCCTTGGTGTTACTATCCTACTGGAAATGACGACGGTAAACCTTTACAATTTTTTGATCAACTTCTTAGAGACGCGTATCCAGGGTACGGACTCATGTTGTCAGGAGGCGAACCTACAGTAAGAAAAGATTATATAGAGTTTGCAACATTAGCCTATTTTGCTGGATGGAAACCATCAACTATAACTAATATGATAAAGCTGGCTGACGATACATTTTTTCAACAAACCTTAAACGAGGTCTTTATTTCAGGAAAAAATGATTACAGGTTTGCTTTAAGTTTTCAACACCCTAAAAATTACTCAAAAGGGATTTACGAGCAAAAAAGACAAGCTTTAGAGAATATAAAAAAGTTTGGACTAAAAGCTTCATGCGTCGTATTTTCAATTCAATCTTTAGACGAACTTGGCTATATTAAAGAGTTTTATGACGAAACAAAAGAACTTTATACAATGTTAAGAATCAGAACTATGTTTCATAATTGGAAGAATAAAGGCGAGAAGACAATATTTCTTTCAGAGTTACACGCGGCGTTCTTAGACAAGTTTGCAGATTATTGCCCAATTCAATCAAGAAGAATAGAACAAAGCAACATTTATTGTTTGTACATGGAAACTAAAGAAGCTAAGGCTATCTCGATAAGTTCAGCTCCAACAGTGGACAATGTAGACTACCATCTTACTAGTAGACCTGTATTTATGTTAGCGAACGATTTACGATGTTACCCTGTTCCGCTGACACAGATTGTAAATGAGGGGTTTTCTCTTGGTTGGAAGGATGGTTATAAAATAATAAAGGAGTAATATTATGTGGGTAGCAGTGGGAATAATTGGAGCAGCAGTGGTGGGCGGCGTTATGGCAGATAAAGGTGCGGACGCAGCAGCAGACGCTTCTGTGCAAGGAGCAAACATACAAGCAGATTATCAACGAGAGGCGTTAGCTTACCTTAAAGAGACAGAAGAGATTCCTCAGTTGTTTAGAGAAGAGGCTTTAAAGGGTATAGCTGGAGCTTACAACATTGAAGGGGGTGCAGGTTCACAACGGGACTTAATAGATCGCGCGTTAGCTTCGCCTCTTTACGGTTCAATTATGGGTGGACAAGAGGCCGGTGAAGACGCTATTCTGCGTAACGCTGCAGCCACTGGCGGTTTTCGTTCTGGTAATGTGCAACATAATATGTACGATTACAATGTTCAACTTCAAAATAGAGCGCTATTAGAGTCTTATAATCAACAGATGCAGGGGTTACAAGGGCTTGCTAGGTTACCTTCTAATGCTAATCAAATAGCTCAACAAACTTCAGAAATTGGTACTACGTATGGGCAAGGTATAATTGCAGCAGGACAAGCTCAACAACAAGGTTATCAAAATATGGGAAATAACGTTATGGGCGCTGTAAATTTAGGAATTTCCGCTTATGACGCTGGTATGTTTTCTGATAGAAGACTAAAGATTAACATAAAGAAAATTGGACTCTACAAAGGTTTCAATATTTACGCTTGGGATTGGAATATTGTAGCAAATAAGATGGGTTTAACTGGTAGTACAATTGGGTGCATGGCAGATGAAGTATATCCTAAAGTTAAATCAGCGGTATCTATAAAAAACCTGTTCATGTTTGTTGACTATTCTAAAATAGGAATCTTGTTATGAGAATACCACTAAGAAGTGATAATATACTTATAACCCTGATTCATTTAAACATTGATAATGACAAAATAAAGGGGAGATTTTCTAATGGCTAATGGAAATCCTTTTTACATTCAGCCAGGTGGAGATTTTTCTCAAGGCTTGGCAGGATTAAGTGACACGGTAAACGCGTATGGTGAACGTAAACGAGCAGAAGAAAAAGAACTTGCTGCTATAGCAAAGTTAAAAAAGTTAAGACAAGGAGCGTTAGAAGCTTATCAAACAGGTGATCCTAACGCTGCTATGGAATACAGTATTCTTAACCCAGAGATGGCGGGAGTTATGAAAAATGCAATCGCCTCTAAAAATAAAATTACTGAGGATAACCTTAGAGATTTGATGTTTGACATTGTGCTTGATCCTACAGAGGAAAATGTAGATAAGCTCATAAAGGCAAGACAAGCGCTTTTGAAAACTCAAGGCGTTACGTCTGAATCTTCTAAAGAGACAGACGGCTTTATGGAGAAATTCAAAACTGACCCTGAAAAGACAAGGAAAGATGTAAGTATGAGTTTGGCGTTTATGTATCCAGACAAATGGAAAGCTTACCGTGAGGCCGTAGGTGAAGGTAAGGCGGGCGAAGATGATACAAAACCAGTTACTTATTCTAAGAAAAACCCTGATGGCTCAACAAGAACTATAAACGATGTAATTCCTAATTCTGCGTATGCACAAGAGTTAATCGCTGATGGTTTTGTACGAGGAGCGCAAACTACAGGGCGGCAAACTACAGCTCAAGAGCGTAAAGATGCTAAAGTTGGAGCTAATGTTGACAAACTCAAGAGAATGGCCCTTGCTGATCCTAACAAGTTCTTTGAAAATGAAAGTTACAGGATGAACGATGACGGTTCTTTGTATATTGACCCTGTTACATTGTTACCCACTGAATTAGTGCCGTTCTACACGGCTACAGGTAAACGTAGCAATATAAAAGCGATGCAAGAACTTGGTTCACAGCTAGACGACGCAAAGGAACTGCATGAGTTATTGGCGCTGCCCTCTGTTTCTACAAATTTGAACAAAGCAAACTCAGAAGGGTTGTGGGACAAGGCTACAGGAAAATGGAAAAACTCTATTGCTAAATGGTTACAGGGACAAGGTATAAGCGGTGATTCAGCTACAGCTACAGCTATAGCTCGTATACAGCGACTGACATCACAAGAGCGAAAAAAGTTTATGGGTACAGCCGTAACTGAAACTGAGATAGTAAGCGCGATTCCTTGGATGCCAAGTGCAGGAGACACGTATGAAGCCATTGTCAATAAAACAAGGTTAATGGGTTTAGAGGCCGAAGACGAACTGATCCAGTGGATAGATATGTTTAGCAAAACCGCTGACATGTCTCCGTTCTACAAAGCATTTGGGCTTAAACGATTTGGCTATGTCAAAGACGACAAAAGTAAGTATGTGGCCCCTGAAAAAGGTGGCGCACCTAAACCAACTCCAGAAGCCTTAGACTACTTACGCAAGAATCCTGCGTCTAAAGACTATTTTAAAAAGACTTATGGGTATCTTCCAGAAGGAGAATAATGACTAATCCTTACGAACAATTCTTAGATAAGAAGTCTGAGGAAGTTGAAGACAGCTCTTACGACGATATTATAGCAGAAGCCTCCGAGACTTACGGCGTTGATCCTTCGCTAATACGCGCTATGATTGAAGTTGAAAGTGACGGTAAATCTTCAGCAAAGTCTAATAAAGGTGCTACAGGTCTAATGCAAGTTATGCCTGGCACTTTAAAAGCAATGGGGTTTACAGATGCCACAGACCCTTATCAAAATATTATGGCGGGTACAAAGTATATAGGCAAGCAACTAAAAGATTCAGAAGGCAATGTACCGTTAGCGCTTGCGAAATACAACGCTGGGCCAGGGGCCGTTAATGAGTATGGGGGCGTACCTCCGTTTAAAGAAACTGAGGGATATATTGAGAAAGTACAGGGGCTTATGGCAAAGCCTGTTGAACAACCTATGCCAGTGGAACAAGGTCTACAAGGGCAAGAAGCGAACCCTTACGCTCAGTTTGTTGACTCAGCGGCTCCTCAAACTGCACCAGTTGAGGAAGACAAGGGATTTTTTAAGTCTGTAGGAGAAGACATATCAGCGCGTTATGGCAAAGTAACTGACTACGCTAAGAGACAAGATTCAATAATGGCGAAAGCCCCTGCAATAGGCGCTGTAGCAGCGTCGCAGGGTGTAGCTGCCCTTGGTGATGTAGTTGGCGAAGGTGTTATGCGTACAGTTAGTGCTGTTACACCCGATGCCGCTAAAGAAGCACTTAAAAATAAACTTGCTAAATTAGCACAAACAGAAGAGGGTCAATGGGCGCTAGAGAATATCAGTGCCGCTGGATCAAAGATAACCGAGATTGCTGAAAAATACCCTGATGCCGCATTAGCGTTAGAAGGTGTAGCTACACTACTTGGCGCAAGTACCGCACAAAAGGGCGCTGGTCTGTTAAGTAAAGCTACAGAGGGAGCGAGAAAAAAGGTTGCTGATGTAACAAAGGACGCTGTTAAAAAAGTATCAGACGTAGTTCCCGATCCCTCTGCGCGCGTTGTGACCGAGTATGCAAAAAACCTTGCAAAAAACGCTAACGAAGGTATTATAGAAACAGTTAACAAAGTGTTCAAACCTAAGATTGCTAAAGGTCGTACACCTGCGCAGATAAACACTTTTGATAAGAACAAAATTACAGCCATAACGTCGATTGTTGAGAACAAGAAAAACTTAAAACTGCTAGATTCCGATGGCGATGTAACTTACAGATTGCCAGAGAACAGCGTTGAAACACAAACGGCGTTAGACCAGACAAAAAAGTCTGCGTATGTTGAAATGGAGCGCGCAATAACACTCGCCGACGGACAACCGCTAACTGTTACAGGTGATAATATAGTAAAGAATTTAACAGATAGTATAATCAATGATAAGTCTTTGCAGATAGAAGGTAAAGACGTAATCAAATATGCACAAGAGCGCATAGAGGAATACAGTAATTGGACAGGTGGCGCTGCTGACACGCAAAAGGTCATACAGAGGCTAAACTCTAAATTGGACAACTACTATAAAAACCCTACAAAGTCTCCAAAAGACTACGCTAAAATATACGTGGATGTATTGGTACGTAACAACTTGAGAAAGGATTTGGATAAAGTAATAGAGACTGCAAAAGGTGCAAGTAGCGAAGACTACTTAAAATATAAAAAGATTTATAGCTCGCTTAAATCTATAGAGGACGACGTAGCCCGTGCTGCAAACTCAGAACGTAACAGCGCTGTAACTAAGCTACTTCCAACGTTTACAGACGTTATAGCTGGTCATCAATTAATAACAGGTATAGCCGCAGGAAGTTCACCAACGTTTTGGGGAGGTCTTGGTCTTTTCGCAGTGTCCTCATTTAGAAAGGTTTATGGCGATCCTAAACGAAAAATAAAAAAGATGTTTAAAGATGTAGACAGGAGCGTGGACGCACAAAAGAAAATTAAGGTTGATAAGCCTACAGTTAAAGTAGAAGAACCAGCAACAAAAGTTGCAGAAAAAGTGGCAGAAGACTCTGTTAAAATACCAGACAGAGCGTCTACAGGTATAAAAGGTAGTGATGTTGTCCCAAAGTCAAGTATACCAAAGCCTTTTAAACCGATTGTAAGACCTGCACACGAACAAATACCTGTTAAAAAGGCGGAGACCGGTGCTGAAAGATCAGCAGCCGCTTTAAAGAAGGCAAGGGAAGATAAACTAAAACGTGAAAAGGGCAAGAAGGGAAGCCCTATATACGTACCAAAAAGAGACTATGTTAAATAACAATTAAAAGGAGCGAGCATGAAAAAACTTATTCTATGCGTGTTATTCATTGTAATGTGCATTGCAACAACCAGCTTTGGTTACACGACTGTACGTTTAGGGCCAGAGTATTTCCCTGAGACTTCAAGAGGAAGGCCCATTGCTTTAGGTTCAATCTACGTTGGTCAACCTGACTTAGACCCAGAGATAGTTGGAAATCAAAAAACGCTAAGTGTCCAACAGGAAGATGGCACAATTGTAGCTGTAACACAACCTATTTACACTAATGCTGGAGGTGTCCCTGTGTATTCAGGCTCCCCAGTTACTCTTTTAGTTGAAGGGACTTACTCTTTAAAAGTTTTAGACTCGTCTGATGCTCAGGTTTACTATGTTCCTTCCACAACCTCTGACGGTATAGCTCAAGATAATTGCTATCCAAGTTATGCAGCTGTTGATCAGGGTTTAACAGGAGATAACGACACTCTTAAGTATTGCATTGATACGATTGGAGCTGATCAAGCCACGATAGTCCTCCGGCACAATTCAGGTGCGGCAACGACAACTTATACCCTGACCACATCCGAAACAATCCCGGCTAATGTCACACTGAAGGTTGAGCGTGGGGTTGTTATTGATGGCGTTGGAACACTTACTTTAGAAAGTCAACCAGAATTAGGTTTATACAAAGTGTTTGGTACTGTTACAATAGCTGGTTTAAAAGTTGCACGGGCTGAATGGTTTGGAGAGAACACGAGCCCTGGCACAACCGACATGAAAGCTGCAATACAATCAGCAGTAGATAGTATTGCTACGGCTGGGGGTGAAGTTCTATTTGATAGTTCAATTTATCTCATAGAAGGCATAAACATTCCAGGAATAAATGCTTCGAGAACTATTGATGGGGTCAAGGTTAAGAGCAATATCATCTTCCGTGGCGTTGGGTGGGCTTCTGAGATAAGGCAGTCAGTGAATTGTTATAATACTTTTGCTACTCATATTAATGCGGCAATAACAAATCCTGTCACAGATGCAAACCAGGTAAAGAACATTGCCTTTTATAATATCAGGTTTACCCAACCGACAACCCCTGGGACTTGGGCGCAGGAGAAACATATTTTAAACCTTGAGAGTGTGACTGGTTTGATCGTAAGGGATTGTTTCTTTATCGGTTGGAGTGGTGATGCGATGTACCTTGGTATCACGACTAAATTTGACACGTCAGCTTTTTACCAAGCGTTTCTTCAGAATGTGACGATAGACAATAATTATTTTGACGGTGTGGATAAGAACAATCGTCAAGCTATTTCGTTAATGTGTGGAGAGGATATTCAGATTATAAATAACCACTTCACCAGAACAACCCGATCCGATATGCCTGGAGCTATAGATGTTGAACCAGAAGGCACTTGGCCTTTGATAAGAGGTATTCGCATACAAGGAAATACCTTTCAAGACATTGGAGGTGGAGTAGGGACCGTTACTCTGGTTTTGGGTGGGATGACAGTAGCACCTTCAAATATTTCGGTATTGGACAATACATTTAAAGACAATACAAGCATAGGCTATGAGTGGTGGGTAGGTGGAACTGGGGCCACAGATCAAACAGCAATTCACGCAGATAGCCCTTATAAAATTCGGTTCGCTGGCAATACACTATATAACACTACATCTCGAGTTATGCGCTTTGGTGGATTAAGAGATGTCACTGTTGAAAATAATTTGATTGTTAAAAATCCTGCCACAGTAGGTGGAGTGTCTTATTGGGGACTTGACGATGGAGCTACGGGGCATTACCCGATAGATGGATTCAAATTTAAGAACAACACTGTAAGAGGAGTGACCGTAAATGGTGCGTCTCCGGTATCTCCATTTGAAATTTATGGCAGTCTTCTTGGTGGTGAAATTTCTGGGAACATGTTTATAGATTGTGGCAATCATACGGCAGCCGCTTATGGAGATATGAACGTAGTCCGGTTCAGCTCTTACTCTGCTCCAAGCTATGGGGTAACCGTTGAAGGGAACACTTTTATAAACACAGGGGATTATTCTGCTACGTCTGTTCCCTTAGTTGGCGGATATCCGAGTGTTCTTACATATCCAGAAACCTTCAGTGTGAGGGATAACTCCTTCGCTAAAGGATTCAACTATAATGCCTATAGGGATGTGCAATCGCTCTATGGTGCTGCGGTGTCTGACTATTCTCCTAATGTTATGACTCTCTCTAATGTCGCTAATCCGGCTATAGGTGGTGGAAGAATTTTTTTAACGGGGGGGGCGACGGATATAACTGAATTTAGGTTCGGCAAGACAGGTCAAATAATAACGATAATTGCAGAACATGCCCTAACGATTACTGATGGCACAAATATATTTTTAGCTGGAAGTGCAAACTTTGTCATGGCTGCAACGGACACCCTTACGCTTATTCAAAAAGCTGACGGCAAGCTGTATGAGTTATCAAGAAGCGACAATACTTAAAATAAAGGAGAACAATAATGAGGAAGCGAATAGCGTTAATTGCAATTCTTGCTGTTTTATTAACTGCTAATGTTTTGTTTGCAGGTGCAGTGCAAATTGACTCTTGGGGGGCTAAAAGAGGAGCAAACGATGATATAACCAGCATGACTGGTCTTGACGATAATGGTATTCCATTAGCAAAGGTTGCAAACGCAGCCAGTGATGGGGCCAATTCCGATATAACCAGTATTTCTGGTCTTACCACTCCTTTAACAGTTGCTCAAGGTGGACAAGGTGCAGCTACATTAACCGATGGTGGAATTATTCTTGGTTCTGGAACTGGGGCAGTAACCCCGATGGGTGTGCTTGCTGCAGGTGAAATAGTGGTTGGTGACGGGGCCACTGATCCAATAGCGTTGGCAGCAGGTGCTACAACTGATATTCTTGTGGGCGGAGGTGCAGCTTCTCCAGTATGGACTGCTGCAACTGGAACTGGTGCGCCTGTAAGAGAAAATGGCCCAACCTTAATAGCTCCTGCTCTTGGAACTCCAGCGAGCGGAACTCTGACAAGTTGCACTGGTTTGCCTACCGCTGGCCTTGCCACTCAAGTATTCGCCACTGGTATTGGGATAGGTGGTGCGGCCTCAGGTACAGGTGGTGTGGCTTTTCCGGCTGCTGCGGTAGCAGTTGCTGATGTGAATACGCTGGATGATTACGAAGAGAAGAACTTTGAAACTACCGTAACTTGTATAACTTCTGGTTCGTATGTTTTAAATGGGTCTTTTGACACACTGATTTGTAGAAAAATTGGGAGCCTGGTTCATATACAAGGGACTTTGCAGATAGACTCTGAAAGTGCGCCAAGTGGGCAATTGCAAATAGCTCTTCCTTTTGCTGTTTTAAACTCAGGACCAGTAACGACTTTTTCTCCTTTTGCTCTTAGGGATCATGGGGATGGTGGGATAGAACAACCAAATCTTGTCTTTGCGGCTGGATCAGCTTTCGCAGCTTTAGTTAACTTTACGGATGCAGGAGCTTTGGAAGTAATAGATGAATCAAGGGTTGATACAGCATTTAAAATATACGTTAATCATTCTTACATAACGGACTAATCCGCCTCTGCCCAATTCCTTCCTGTATGACAATCAACAAGCAGTGGAACATTAAATTCCACTGCTTGTTCCATTGTTACAGTAAGTTCTTTTAATGCTGAGTTACCTGCCTTGTTATCTTTATACGACACGTCTAACTCATCATGGACTGTAAGATGCGGAATAAGCGTATTGAAGATATTTTATTATTATCATAATAAAGATTGACATTTACCTAAAGCGCCTGTATTTAACGATATATGCGTTTTAATAACGTAACGAGGTATACGATGAAGTTTATTGAACTAATTAGAGTCGAGACAAGTCCTTCTGGAACAGTAGGAATATTGTTGTTAGACAAGCAGTTATTCTGTGTAACACTTGAACTACCTAAGAAGGACAATGAACGTGCGGTATCTTGTATTCCTACAGGCCAGTACATTTGTAAAAGATATGATTCTGAAAAATACCTGTGTCCCTGTCTTGCAGTTCATAACGTACATGGCAGAGAGAATATATCAATGCACTATGGTAACACGTTAAAAGACACTAAGGGCTGTATTCTTATAGGGACTTATACAGGCTACATAGAAAGTGAAAGGGCTGTTCATCGGTCAAAGGATGCGTTAAACGACCTTATGAACAGTGTTCGCGATATTTGTCATTTAACTATATCAGAGAGGTTCTAATGAAATTCACCAAGGGTTACAAGTTTCAAATAGAGGAAGCCTTCTCAGTTCAGACAACTATTTATCCACAGGAGTACATTGACACGTGGGACATACGCCTTGAGTCAGACGGAGTATTAACTTTAAAAGTCGGCTTTGCTTGGGATGGTGCAAGCGGCCCTACGATTGACACTAAAAGCACTATGATTCCTTCAGCCGCACATGACGCGCTTTATAAGCTAATGCGTCGGGAGTTCCTGCCTATTGTGTTCAGGAAAGGTGTTGACCAATTCTTCCACGATCATCTTATTAAAGAAGGTATGTGGCGATTGCGCGCGTGGTATTGGTACAGAGGTGTTAGACTTGGTGGTGGGCCTTCCGCCAAGAAACGACGGAAGGTTTACGAGGTTTAATCTGCCTCCGCCCAATTAGCACCAGTATGAGTGTCTACTTTTACTGGCACATCTAATTTTATAGCGTTTTCCATTATATATTCAAGCTCTTCTAATGCCTCTTGACCTTCTATAGTAGGTGGAATACTAACATCAACTTCATCGTGTACAAACATGTGAGGTATCAGCACATTGAATACTCCTGCATTATAAGCATCCGCCATTCCTTTTTTAAATAAGTCAGCAGCGCTACCTTGTATAAGCCTGTTGAACATGGAGTGCAGCTTTCTGCTTGGATGAGTTCTTGCCTTACGTCCTAATAGTGTAAATATATGGCCCCGCTGCTTTGCTACACGTGATACGGAGTTTCTTGTTTCTTTTATATAAGGAGCAGTATTATGGTAAGTATTCATAAACATTTCAGCCTCTTCCATTGTCCAACCGAATAATTGAGCAGCGGAAGGTATACCCATACCGTAAGCACCACCAAAATTAAGTCTCTTTGCTGTACGTCTGTCAAACCCTGTATTATCTTGAATATACTTATGAAAATCAGTATCAGGATCATAGTTGTATTGTTCTCTAAGAGATATAGCACCTTTACCTTGAGCGTAGTGCGCTATTATCCTGTACTCTATCTGAGAATAATCTGATTTACCCCAAGTATGCCCCTCCTCTGGTATAAACAAGCTCCTTATTACTTGACCTTTTAAAGAGTCCAGTCCATCATCTTCATGCTCTTCTTCTTTGATAGCTGATACTTGTTGCAGGTTAGGTTTAGACGAAGAATACCTGCCTGACACAGTTCCATAATGGTCAGACCTTAAAGGGTGAAAAGAACAATATAATCTGTCTTCTATAAGCATATCATGGTAAGGAGACAAGAACATATTTATCATCGTATCGTAGTGCCTATACTCTAATATAAGCTTACATATTGGGTGGGCATCTTTTAACTTATTAAGCGCCATTTTATCTATGTTAGGATTACCTTCTTTCTTACCTTGCATAATCATGTGAGTTGTAGGGGGTTTACGTGGATACGGAATACCTCTTGAATCGAATAGCTTTGCTAACTGCGCAGACGACCCTGGGTTAAATTCCATTCCAGCCCATGCAAACAATTCTTTTTTTAACGACCAGTGTTTATCAGCAGTTTGCATAGTAACTAAGTTCAATCTATCAACGTCAAGTCTTACGCCGTTACGTCTCATCTGTAACAGCAAGGGTATGAGTGATATTTCTAACTCGTATAAGTCAAGTAAATTCTGACGTTCCAAGCTCCTTCTTTGTTTTGAGAATATTTCTAGTGGGAGTATAACGTCTGTAATGCCGTACTCTCCTGCTACACTTTCGGGCATCCTCCAAATGTTTTCTATCGGTTTACCTTTCCAACCCATTATATTATTGTAGTTCTCAAGAACATCAGTCTTCTTACCGCTTACTGTGTATTTTTTGGCAAGGGCTTTTAGAGAGTAAGACCTTGCATACTCGTCCAATAACGGTTCAGCATATTGTACGTCGTTGTACTTACCACCTACTTCGTACCCTTCGTGATTTAACCATTCAATATCGTAAGCTATATTAGTTCCAAGCTTTGTTACGTTAGACTTTAGTATATCTTTGAGTATCTTTGAGTTACGTTCGCGTTTGTTTATAGGGGTGTCTGGGTGTTTTAAAGATAAATAATGGCACAAGTCACCTTGCGGTGTTTCACGGCCTATTGACACGCCGCATATAAAACCTTGTCCTCTGTGAGTACCTGGGCCTTTTGTTGTTAGTTCAGGGTCTTTACTTTCAATGTCAATTGATAAAATTCTAGCGTCTTTGTACATTGCAATTTCATTATCAGTTATCATGTTGCTTTCCTCAGTTTAGTTTGTCTTAATGCAAAATATTTGGATGGATAAGTATTCTTCCATTGCGGAGCTAACATTGTTAATTTATTCTTTGTCCTAGTCATACCGACGTATAGACAACGTAACTCTGAATCGCGTTGGTTATGAAACTCATTATACACCCTTGTACTTAGATCAGGGCTTATGATTACATGGTCATTCTCTGTACCTTTGCTTGAGTGGAACGTCTCTAGTTTTACTGGTTCTTTATCCAAACTACCATTAGCAAACATACGCTCGTAAAATGCTACACGGTCAGGGGGCTTGTCAATAGCTTTCTGCCAGGGTGTTATTTTGTCTACCTGTTTAAACAAATTACCAAACTTTTTAACTGAGTTTATATCACACTTATCTGCCATGTATTCTTTATAAGTGTTAATGCCTTTAAGTATTAGGGGTTCAACACAATTAAAACCTTTTCGTATATGGTATACACCGAGCATTTCAAGTTCTTCACAAAGTTGTCTGAGTCTGTAGTTAGTTCTTGCAATAATCAACTCTCCGCCCCAATCGTTCAAATTGCGATGTACATTACAAAGTGATCCTGCCCTGTCTATTTCCCCTGTTGTTCCGTTTGATATAAACTTTTTTTGTTTTCGTACCATAATATCTTTTGACACGTTATGCGCGGCTAAACGTATTTTCTCAGGTAGCCTGTAACTCTTTTGTAACGTCATACTCTTTTTAGAGAAGTTTAAAAACTGTTGTATATCTGCACCGGCCCACTCATAAACAGCTTGATCGTCGTCGCCAGCTACTACTATCTTATTAGCATTTTTAAACATGTGTTTTATAACCCGCCATTGTAATGGTGTAAGGTCTTGAGCTTCATCAACAAAGGCAACGTCAATATCAAAAGGTTTGCAATGCTGTATATAGTCCTCTAATAAATCATCAAAGTCCTTAATACCTAACTGCTTTTTAATCGCAGCGTAGTTAAACTTTATGTAATCATACTTAGCTGCATCCATGCTCCTTGACATATACAGAGCAAGCTTTGGGTTATGACGTTCCATACTAATTGCGTGCAGGTATTCATCATTAGGGCTATTATAATCTTGCGTATAGTAACCAGTAAAAGGTATACCTATCTTTTCAGAAAATATTTTGTAATGTTGCGTTTGCAACATATCGTATTTACGCATACCTAACTCACGGAAACAAAGAGAGTGTATTGTACGAAAGAAAGGCGTGTCATTCCCTGTTAAATTAAATTGTTCATGCGCTCGTTTAGCACCTTCGTATGTTCCTTGTTTGGTATAGGATACAAATGCAAGTCTATTCGGTGGAGTCGTTTTCAATTCTTCTAAGATTAGACTAAGTAAGCAGGTGGTTTTTCCAGTTCCAGGTGGGCCAAATACCGTGAGTAGCTCCATTAGAATTGCTCCTCTTCTTTGAAATTAATAGCCTTTTTATATTTAGCAGTGTTATTCACACTGAGCTTGTGTTTTGCTTTATCCAGCGCTTCTTGCGCCTTTGTCACTTCTCTTGGTTTAGCTTTTTCTTCTTTTATTTTCTCTAATTTCTTCTCTGCATTTACGACTGCTCTTAAATCACTACGTGCTTCTCGTTCAGGATTAGGTGATACATTTAGCAAACGATTATATTTATGTTGCTCTAATAACTCAACGTAATTAAACTTCATTACCTTTCCATCTACTCTTATTGTGCCATATTGTACACCAAAATCTTTTAAGAATTTCATGTGCTGTTGTTTATTTACATGGTTTAGCGTACCTAACTTAGTTAAATACTCTTGAAGTGTAGTATTTTTAAAATAAAGTTTACCATTGGTTAAGTAAACTAGGTTCTCTAACAATTGCTCTCTTCGTATTGCTTGTCTTGTCGACAAGAACTCGCACACCTTCTCTGTCCAATGGGCTTTATCTGACAACCCAAGACTTATATCGTCCTGTTCTTCTATAACGTTATTCAACGCCTTATTTACAATATTAAGCCAAACAGGTTCTTTAAGTTTATTAGGTATATGATTAAGTTTACTGCCACACAACGCCCTGAACCTGTCTTGCTTTATTAAGTCTTGTATACCGTATAGTGTAAACTTAGTTGCGTTAACGTCCCAAATGTAATACTCGTCTTCATCGTCACCCTTAAATCTTATCAACTGCCCAAATTCAAAATCACTTATATATTGCCCACCTACGCCGTACTTGCGTGAACCACACTCTGTCTTATTACAATATCCTTTTAGCAATGGAGATTTACAAGCATAGTTGTAGTCCCGCTTATTAAGAGAGGCTACAACTGTTGTGTCAAGTTCAATATAGTCTAACGGTTCAAGGGTGTTATTGTTAAGTAGGTGGAGATTATCTGCAAATGCGTCACCAAATCTAGCCTTTAGATACACTCCACAATTAAGCATGAAAGCATTACGTTCACCTTCTGCTGCTCCGCCTTCTAAGAACATTGTCTGTAAGCATGGCGGAGCTTCTGCCATTGGCACGCTGTCAAGCGTATCTTTTAGGGCTTTAGTTGTAGTGCGTAGTTGCATACAAAGATTAAGCGCAGTTGACAAGGGTAGCGCTCCGCCATCAACGCTGTAAGCGTAGCGTACAGTGTTTTCTGCGTTAAAATAAGGTAAGTTTATCCAGTTGCCTGATCCTGTAGAGCCTAACTGTGTTTGCTTAGGAAATATCTCTGTGTCTTTAGGAAGACCTATCAATTCACGTACTCTGTCCATTAATGTAATTACGTCAGAGGCTTTTTCTGGTGGGTTAAAGAAACAATATAAGTGAAGTCCTTTGCTCTTGCTACTGAAACCCACTAACGGAAGTTTAGCCTTCTGCAACATAGTAAGATACTTGACAGGGTTTAATGGGTAGGTGTCAACGTCTATTGCAGCGAACGATACTTTACCTTCTTTAGTTATAGGAACAACGCCTAAACCTTGTTCACCGTGTAGGTGCTTTAGATAAAGTGTTTCTGCTAATGGTTCAGTCTTTGTAAACGACTTACCTTTAGCTTTTTCACCTTCTTTTGTATCGCCACCCGCAGGTATAAACACGCCGTAGCTATTCTTATTCCCTGCAAATAAAGAGGCGAAATCTTCCACAAACTGCCTGAGCTGTGTCATAAGTGCCTTTAGTTCTTAGAGAATATCGTATAGTAATCAAGCCACAAGTTATTTTCACGGAGATAATTAAAAAAATTAGTTACTTTTTCTGTAAGGGTCTTTTCCAGTTTTTCAAAATCGTCAACTCGATATGGAACTGAATGAACAGCTTGGATCGTGTCTGAATACTCGTCTTGCCATTGAGCTATGAGGTATTTAAAATTGGGTAAACCTGTCACATAGGGGTATATAAGGTGTTGGTGTCCGTTTAAATACTTCTCTGGGCCTTTGTATTTAAGCGTTGTCTTTATATCAATGATAAGTCCTTCAGGGTAGTGTATAACATCTGAATAACCAAAGAGAAATACCTTTTGACCGTCTATCGTGACTGCTTTACTCAGCTTGGATTGGAAAACTCCACCAAGGCACTCGTTACATGCCCTTCGGAAATATTCTGATCCTTGAGTTACAGGTTCATCATTGCGATGTGCATTACAGACGCGATAAATTGTGTCCTCAAAAGCCAAACCTTTGTCAACCCATTTTGGATAATCAACTTTTTCTCGTCTTAATTTGGCAAGGAAACCTGTTTCGGCTTTTACTTTCCAATTATGGGGTGCGTTGGCAGCGAACTCATAAGAATCCAATATTGTCGGAGTGATTAAGCACTGATTGTACATTATTAAAGTCTCCCAATATGAGCAGCTTATCCTCTTTTACAATGATAAGCGCATAGTTTTGATGTCGTTTAAATGCTTGTAACATGAAAGCAATTTGGCCCGCTTGCCAAGTAACATTATCTAATGGACGTGTTAGCTTTATAGTCTTTAGCATTTTAACCTCAATAAGCCAGTATTTATCGTGATTTAATAATAAGCAATCAGGGAACCCTTGTTGAGCTACAGTATCAACACGTATTAACTTCCAACCAAACTTTGCGCTGTGTGATTTTAAATATTGATATGTCTCTTGCTCTAAATTAAAGGAACGAGTAGCTTGTAGTTCTATACAAGCTACCCTTACTCCCATAACTTCATAAAAAGGTTCGCTGATTGTATTGTCAAGTCTAATAAGGGACTTTACCATCTTTATCAACTTTTGATGTAGAACCTGCATCCTGTTCAATAAGCTTGAGATCAATTCTCTTGTTAGGAAGTTCTGCACGTTCCTCTGTTACATGGGTAAGCTGCTCTTGATTTACAAAACCGTCAAGCGTAAACTTTGGGCCAACCCAATCACCTTTGTCATTGTTCATGTCTTTAACTTCATAGTTCCAGATCATAAAGAACGGCAACGCTCGTCTTGTTGAGTTGGGCAACATGGTAGAGCGTAAATTCCTGTTAAGCTTTTTGGCTTCTTTAAGTGAGCTTGAGGACAAGCTTAGAATACATACGCCATCTTCCATGTGATCTGGCAGTATAACGTAGTATACATAGGTGTCAGAAAACTCATTGCCAGACCTAGGATCAACTATTTTAAACCCTTCATCTGCAATAAGATCACGGCCTATTCTGTCTTCAACAACATCAACAGCATGAATACCCGCCAACCCACCACGATTAGGTTTCCACTCCATATAGTATCGTTCAAATTTACCAACGACAAATCTTACAGGTGTTTTGTACAGTTTGTTTGTAACAGTGTTAACCAACATACCTGGCGCTGCGCCCTCAATGTACTCTTCTTTTTTAATACGACACTGTGGCGATAACTCTTGCAGCAACCTTATAAAAGGTACGGACTGCGTAGCACCTGTCATGTCCTCATAACCGCCTGTGTCACCTTCGTAGTCTTCAAACATTTTGTTCATGTCTTCTACTTTAGCTTTTGTCATTTTTCTGTCTCCTTGTTTATTGTGATGTGCATTACAATTACTTAGTCTCTACCCACACTGCCTTATTTTCAACTTCCCAAGGGCATAGCGTTGGTATAGTGTTCTCACTGTCCTCTGTTTCAAGTATACAAGCGCTTGCATCTTCGTTTTCTTCGCATACTGTACATTTAAATTTACTCATACGTAACTCCTCTAATCACTTAATCGTAGTCTTATAAAACCTGTAAACACTCAACATAGCTTCGTCAAGCTCTGCAATTGACATCTGTGCTTCTGTTTGCCCATTGATACCGCATAGGCTTCTTACATAGCTTGCCATTGTTTGCGGATGAACGTAGTGTTTTGGTATTGCAGTGATGTCATACTTAGATGTTAAGTCTTGTAGGATCATTTGAAGAATGTTGTTAGGCACTTTACCTATTTCAAGTGTCATTTTCATCATACCTTCTTCGCCGCGTGCAGTCAAAAAGTCGTCAAGCAAGTTGTAGTCTTTGATACTGCAACTTACGTCTTCTTTAAAGCTGACCTTTTTACCATCGGAAAGCTTAATTTCACTAAGGCCAACTTCCATCATAGCGTTAGGTATGTATTCCTGAGATACCTTGTTAAAAGCCTTTTTAGCTTCTTTTGCCTGTTCTTCAAGGTCTTTATACTCTTTTTCAAGGTCTTGATAGTCTTTTGCCAATGTTGTTAATAAAAGCAAAGAGTCCATCTTCTGCGTTTCCTCTTGGGCATCTGCTTCTTCTTCCAGGTGTTTAAAGTCGTTCATCTTTTTGTCTCCTTTTAAAGTTCAAGCCTGTCTAAAATACTCATTAATTCGATTCTCACTCTTCTTAATTCATTGTTAAACGCATCAAGTCTGTTTGCCAGTGGAACAAATGGTTCTTGTGGGTCTTCTACTCTCTTTTCGCTCGCCACTTCTGGACAAGGTTCCTTCAAAGCAGTTATTAATCTATTCTCAATATCGGGAACTATACCTACAAGTGAACTGATTTGTTTCTCAAGTACATTCATTCTTTCATAGACCTGAGATTCTCTTTTAGCTTTTCCACACATTGCTTCAATCATCTTTGTCTCCTTTTTTAAATTATACTTATTATGTTATTATGTTGAATTTCCGGCTATATAAATCTTTAATGGTTCCATTATCCTTCAATCTCGTATTCTCCAGTTAGTTTTACACAGGCTATCTTGTTCCTATTCTTACCATTATCGTTAGCTTCCCATTTTGATGCGTGAAAAAACTGTTCACCATCATCGTAGATATTCAACCAACCAACAACAGTCTTCTTAACCATTTTCTTCTGGACTGTTTCTGGGCAGGTACGGCAGAATTGCCAGTAATAACCACCATAACCAAACGAATAATCAGTCACTCTTGAGTTTCTTCCAGTAAAAATACCCCGCTCCCATACGTTTTTTAACGCTTCTTTACGGTCAGCAAACTCCATAACCTTGCCGATATACTTTTCAGCATCCTTCTCGTTCAGGGCGGAGAAATATTCTGGCTGGGATGTTACGGGTCTAAATCTATTGGCAAGATAGAAACCTTTTGAACCCGCATCATTAACTATACAAATCATATCTCCACGAGTTTGAAGATTTATATATTTACTTCTACGGGTTAATACGGATTCTAAAACTCCATTATCAACACACTCAACCTCATCCCCTACCTTAAATTCGTTTTCCATACTCCCTCCATTAATCTTATTACATCAATTAGTGTAATGTACATTACAATTTAAAAATATCATTAACGCTTTTGTTCAAGAAAACGTCATTGATTTCTCTACCTTCTTGCAAGACATCTAAGACATCTTCTTCCCATTGTATTTCGCTTACTAAGTCTTTGTATATGGGGCTTTTGACTGTACCAATCCTGTGCTGCCTGTCTTCTGTCTGCAATCTGACCTCAGTTCGATAGTTTCTGCTGAACCAATACTGGACAGTGGCATTTTGAAGGTTCAAACCAAACCCACCGACCTGTGGATTCATTATAAGACCTTGAATACGACCTTCTTTAAAGTCTGCAATGACCCTGTCTCGTTCGTTTTCACTTGTAGCACCATATAAACAACCTACATCGGCTATCTTTTGCGCTTGTTTGTATATTTCTATTATTTCAGGTGTGTAAACGGCACAAACTGTAAACTGCTGCGCGCCTATCTCTGGAATATCGCCAATAAGATAATTGAGTTTATGGTTAACTCCTTTAATGGGCTTACTTTCAAATTTCCCTTCTAGGTCTGTAAGATGGCTGAAGTTCCCACCGCATATTTGCAATACACGTAACCCTATTAGAGCCTTAACCTCAACAGTTAAAGTGTCGCCTCTGTAAACAGTTGCGCTGTACTTGACTAATTCTTTAATAAGCCTCTTTTGCTCTGGGTTTAATTGGCAGGGTATTCGTTTATATATCTTAGGTGGTAGGTTTACGCAATCTTCACGTTTAATCGCATAGGTTATAGGCGCAATTTTATTTTGTATTGCATCCATGTGTTTAAATCTTTGAAAATGTTGACTGTTCATTACAAATTGAAAGTCGTTGGAGTCTATTTTGAATTTTTGTTGCACCATGTTAGGCACATCTGGATGAAGCACACCGTCTTTTGTGTTTCTGGCAATGATTAGCTTGATTTTGTCATAGGTATCTTTGTCTAATGTTGTTTCAATGGTAATTAACCGACCTTTGACCTTTACGTACTTCTGTGTTCTTACTGTGTGAATGGCGTTAAAGGCTACGTAGCCACAATTAAAGAAGTTTGGTGTTAGGAACTCAAATTGTGACCACAAATCAACAGGAGACTTACTTGCGGGCGTTCCACTCATAATCATTCTATAAGAGTTAGGGTATTGTGATCTTAATTTTAGAATATTTCGTACAGATTTTGCATCAGGGTTTTTTATTCGGCTGGATTCGTCTACTATTATAACAGGGTCTTTCTTAGAGGTTGATAAAAACTGTGATACAAGGTCTGTGCCTGTCTTATTGACAAAAGTTTCAAAGTGTAGGCAAAGAATATGCAATCCTTTAGCGTATTTAGCCGACATTATGAAATTATCCAGTTTTCTAGTGTATTTCTGGGTATGTTTTGATTTATAAGCTAACGCTTTGTAATGTACATTACAATGGATAGGTAGCTGTTCGTTAACCCATTGTTTAGCGACTATTGATGGAGCTATGACCACAACTCTATCAACATCTTGAGCTTGAAACCAATCTATAGCTATACGTGTCTTGCCAGTTCCCATGTCGGCTAACAAGGCAGCTTGTTTTAGGTTTAAAAACTTAGTATGAGCTTCGATTTGATGCTTCAGTGCTACTGGTCTATTCATTCTGTCTTCCCCTTTGTGCGCTCAATTATTCTAAGTTCTAACTTTGGTGATCGTTTTTCAATTTTCTTTTTATAAATGATTATTCCTAGCTCTCCGTAGCTCCGAGCTTCGTCGTTCCACATGTCCTTAATTGCTTTACGACTTTGTAGTACATAAACTGGTCTTGTATTAATGTCCACGATTAAAAATCCTTACCCATAAAGTCTCGTCATTGCACTTAGCACAATGGGTCAATCTTGCTGTTAGGTGTCTTTTGAAAAACATGCTACGGACTGTGTTACATTGTACGCAAATTGCTTCTGATCGTAGATATAGGCCAACTTTTGTGGGCTTTTTATCTTTTTCAATGTTAGAATCAGGCATTTTTCTGTTCCTTTAAGACGTTTAGTTTTTACAGAAAATAAAAGATTCACCAAAATCAGTTATTAATAAATACTGTCTTCCTGGTCTTACATAGGTTTTAATAGCTAAAAATTCTTTCAACATGTCTTTATACTCTTTCCATTTTTTTATCTTTCCGTCATATATATCGTCATCTGGAATAGGATTAAACCAATCTACCATTTGAAAATTTACTGGCTGTCCACCACCGAAACAATAAGCCTGTGGATAGGTGTTTGGTAATTCAAAAACTCTGCAAAAGTTATTTTCTCCGTGTATTTCCATTGTTGCTCCTTCTAAGTCCATTAAAATTTAACTCCCTCAATTTCTTCAAGTTCCATTATACACTCGCCAGGGTTCTTGTCAGTCCTTCTCCCGCGCTCCCAATCGACTCTAGCATGGAGTAACCTTCTATTACGTGCTGATAACTCCTGCCCGTCTACTACAACGACGCTGTTTAGCCAAGCGGATGGATCGTCAGTCATACTTTGGCGTATATCATCTGGAATACTGGTCACTGCTGCGATTATATGCTGCTTTAAACTTTCGCCACTGCTTATGTATAGGGACAACTCAACACCGCCTATTAAACCTTTTTTGCTCCACTCTGGCGTACTGTATACTTTAGTTATAAAAGCGTCAATATCGTCACCTACTGCACCGCTGTGCGTACGTTTAACTTTGATTTGGTGTGTGCGTAGCCTACTGCCTGGTAAATAGCTTGCACTGCCCTTTTTGAGTATGATACCTTCGCCACCTTCTTTCCATATCTTATTGACGTATCGTTTCTTATTGCCTAAGTAATGTGGAACAAGGCTAAACTGAGTGAGATCATTAGACCTTAATACACTCATAACGTCAAGTAAAGTGAATTTTCTATCTTCGTACCTCATGCTAGGTAGGTCAGGAAATATTACGTCAAAGATTTTAAATTGTAATGTTGAATTAGCTTGTAGCAATCGCGCTCTGTCCGTACTACTGCCAAGGATTTCCTGAACCTGAATTAGGGAATAATGCTCGCTAAGGTCTTCTACTTTGTCCTTGACAATAACTTCACAATCAAGGATGAACGTATTTTTGGGAAACAGATATTTAAAAATTCCCAACGAAACTGGTACACCGTCTGGAAAGTCTAGGGTCTTAAATAGAATGTGATTTGTGTAGTTAGTAGGTAGGAAATTGACTGTGGATAAGTTTCCGCCCCAAAACATAGGGGCTGTCCTAGGGATAAAAGTAACCATCATACGCCAACCATTAAGCTTGCGCTCCGCGTACCAATCGTTAGCATCTTCAAATACTTCTGCTTGCTGCTGTTTATTAAGACTGCTGAACCTGTAGGCTTTCATAGGTGTCCAAGCGCGTCTTAATTGTATATGGGCATGTTCCGCTGTGTTTTTTGCGTAGTCTCTTGCAAGGTAAAAATCGCCGATGGCGTTTTCCAAGTCTCTTACGACTATTGAACCACTACGGCCTGTACCTTTAGGCAACTTTATATCACTGCCTTGCATTATGGCAATTAAATTATCAATCTTCACGGCTTAGTCTCCTTTAACTTGTTTGTAATGTACATTACAATAAACAACGCTGCAAGGACGAATACTTCGCCAACTTCGCATATAGTCTCGATAAAGAATGTCATGGTTTATTTGTCTCCTTATGGGGTAGATAGGGCTTGGGTTAACCTTTCTTTATACCTATACTATCATCATTCCTTTGGCCCTGTCAAGCTTTATTTTTAATTTATTTTTATACCACGCTGTGATACTTTTTAGGGGCAGGAAAGCCAGAAAAGCCTTGTTTTAAAGGGTTTTTGGGCTTTACTTTTAATGGGCCCTTGTGGTATAATAGAAAAACTAAAACCTTTTTAAACAAAGGATTAACCATGAATTTTGAGATATTTAAACTGGAATTGGAAACGCACCGTTTAAATTTAATCAGGCGCTTGAACGGGATGAAACAAAGATGCAATAATAAAAACGCTCCTGCCTTTAAATATTGGGGAGCCAAGGGTATCAGGGTTTGCAAAGAATGGGCTATTGATCCTGACAGCTTTGTAACTTGGGCTTTGTTCAATGGGTTCTTTCCTAAGTCAGACATTCATAGGCTAAACCATCACAAAGATTATTCTCCTGATAACTGCGTGTTTCTTGATAAAATCACACATGCTAAATTTCACGCGCAATTGCGCCGTGAATGGATGCTTTAGGCAAAAAGAAAAGGGCCAGTAAATTAATACTGGCCCTTCGGTTAAAAGTTAGGTGTCAAGTGCATTTCCCTTCATCATAACTGACCCACATATTTCTCCGCATCAATCAACTGGTTGATTGTCATGGTGGCAAAGTCAGGATGTCCAACTCTGCTGGCGATTGTAGGAATAAGCACGCTGTCGTCAAAACCCTGGGGCATTACTGCACCGACTCCAACCATTGTCCATGTGCATTTCACTTCATCATAACTGATCCACATACGGTCTTCTGGATCAGCAAGCTTCAGGCAGTGATTGACTTTTGCTCTCATTTCATTAGGGCCGACTTTCAGCGCCTTGAAAATGTCAAGCTCAGACAAAACAGCTTTGTCTTTGAAAAGTCCTGCAATTTCAACGGCAATTGTACTGGTTGCCTGTCGTGCAATGGGGGCAAGCAATTTCAATGCTTCTTGGATGGGTTCTTCCAATTTTTTAAAAACTGGATTTGCGAAAAATTTTCGCACGGTCTCTTTGGCGTTTCTGATTGCTGCATTTCTTGCCTTGTCGCGTTCTTTCTGTTCGGGTGTTTTTTCGGTAGCCATGTTTTCTGTCTCCTTATAAGGTGTAATGTTTAGGGCGTTATTGCCCTTGTTAAATACACTCTACTATAGTAAAAGTAGGGTGTCAAGTCTTTTTTTACAAATTAAAAAATTTATTTATCAGTTCGTTACGCGCCTTAGGAACCTCTATAAAGGCAACCTTTCCGATGTTAATAGGAACGGTTATCTTAAAGCCTGAATCACATTGATACAGTAAGTGAAGGGGCTTACCATAGGCAAATGCTTCTTTTATACAATAACGCTCTGGAGTCCATACAGGATCATGCGCCAAAAAATTAATTTGCCTGTTATCTTTGTCAGTATCCACATAACGTAGTTCTAACATGATTTATACTCCTTTAATAATGCAGGTTTAAAATTGATTTAATGGCTTTTGCCAGTGCTGCAATAGCAGCGCCTTGATTACCATTGTACTCTGCCATTGTTTTACCATTGAAAGGCTGTCCGTCAAATTTCGCGGCATCCTGTTTCATATCTTCTGCGATTTTGTCCATCAGGTTTGATAGTTTTTCTTTGTCCATGATTTGCTCTCCTATATAATAAGGTATAAAATTTTGGTCTCTTAGGTTGTTTTTATAGCATTAATATGTTTTATAAAATTTGGGCCTGAGCCATACTTGACATAATATTGCAGGAAAGCTTCCGTTACGTTACAGGCAAGCTTTACACTGCAAGCAAGATCAAAGTCAAGAACCCAATGCTTGCCATTATGATAGGCAAGTAAAAAGTTCTGTGGTTGTTGCCTTATGGTTGACGTGCTTTCTTCGTGTACTGCATAGGGTTGAGTAGTCATGTTTATTAGTCTCCTATCTGTTAGCGATAAAATTAAAAGCAATGTATACGCCTATAATTGCTAGGATTATTCCAATTGGTGTTATGCTGAAAGCAGCGCACACCGTTACGATTATAAAGATCATTATTAAGTCAGCCATTTTTCTTAGTCTCCTATTTAAAGATTAAAAGCCTTTTGCATTGTTGTATTAACTTCTTCAAACGTTTGAAAGCATCCTTGTAATTCTGACAGGTCTTGATCTTTATGGCGCAATGTTACACCATAGATATAACAATCCCCCATGCCGCGACCTGCGGACAGTTCGAACCATACGCCATTAGGAAACTTACCGCGCGTTATAATGCTATCGGTCATAAAATTAACACCTTTAAAAGGTGATAAACCTGTGGTGTATTCAAAGCTATTTGCTATGTCTGACAGTCTGTTTTTCACTTCTCTATAATCCATTTTTAAGTCTCCTATTAAATATTAATATTGTAATGCACATTACAAAGCAGGGCTTTTACACCCTGCCCTGTTAAGCTTGTTAACTGCCTATCATCTCATTGTAACGTTTGATATACTCCTCTCTTATTGTGACTAGTTGGGCATAAGATAAGGGCCATAGCTCATCAAAATCACGGTCAGCGCCTATCTTATCAGCCATTGCCTGAATAGTTGTAATGATTGACATTTTAAAATAATCATCGTTGAAAGTCATAATAATTGCTCCTTTATAATTGAGTAAAGGCAGGGCTTTTAAACCCTGCCCTGGTTAAGCTTATTAACTGCCTATCATCACTTCCATACAGCCACCGCATATCAAGTCAAGGGTAGCCTTTCCCCACGCTGCTGCACCGCATTTTGGACAAGTGAATTTAGTCCTTGATCCTGACGCGCCTTTCTTGCTTTCAGTCTCAACTACAATAATCTGGCCCTGTGTTCTAGGTTTTTCGCCTTCCTGCGGATTGCCGTTTGAATCAATGTCAATGATATTACTTGTATAATATGGCAGGTCAATATCACATAAGGCTATTGCTTGCTCTGCTAACCCGTCGTGTATCAACTCAGTGCTGATATTAGTTCCTGTATCTGCGCCTTCTCGTCCTGTATCATGGCATGTCACTTGTAAGCCTAACTCTTTGCACCTGTCTGCAAAATCTTGATTGTGATACCCGACGCGTCCTTGTGTCCCTTTATGATTTTGTTCAAGGTGCAATAGCTCATGTAAAAGAACATTCATTAAAGTCACTTGATCGCCATTGATAACAAAATTTGAATTAAGTCCTATTTCAGCTACTAATTGCCCGTCCTCATTCTGCCATTGGTCTTTACTGTGATAACCGCCTATAACGTTTTTATTGCGCGTCAATGTAATAAAGCATTCAGGCAATTCACCATCAAATAAGGTCATATTTAAATAGTCCCTCATTGATTGTAAAGATTCTGACATTTCCTTAGTTGGTTTGATATTCTCATTCATGGCTTATTCTCCTTTATTTTGATTGTATTGTGAAGTTATACGCTTACCAAATATGTGCAGTTCTTCATGTTCTGGAAAGTACTGGTCTGCCTGATCCATTGCTTTTATCTGACCGTTACCACCGTCAATGGTCCCCACAAAATAGTCCATTATGACGTTGATAAAATCATTACACGATCTGTTATCGATTAGTGTTCCCCATATTGCAGGAAAAATAGTATCGTTATATTCTTTAACAACAATAAAAATATTCAATGGTTTTTTATGTTCTGATACGCTTATCCTGAAAGCGCCTATAACTTGGATAGGTCTATTCTCTCCATCACATTGTGCAATCAGGTTATATACTTGTTCATGCCTTGTCTGCATGATAGTATCTTCTCTTTCACTCCAAGGGATTGCCATATCTATTATAACTGATACACACTGCCCTTGCTCATATACTTCTATATCATCCTCAAAGCAAAGGCTCTCACCATTGATAAACTGCCCTACGTCCAGCATACCTGTATCGTTATCAAAGGTCTGCCATTGCGCCTCAGGCTTATAAGCATTATCATATATGTCTATAAAACTGCCGTCCGATTCTGCCCTTTGCGCCATTGCATCCTGCCAGTGTGTTAGATGTTTTTTGGCTGGTGAATTATCCTTGAAAAACGATTGCTCAATGTCCCCTTGTAAGCAATGCTTAACAATGTCCAGGCCATTAAGCCAAAGTTCGCTTGACTTTGGTATACCGTTTTTTAAATATTCGCTAGGTGTTTGCATATTATTTATCCAATTCTTCTAAGGGTTCAAGGTTATTGAAACCTGTTTTATTCAATTCAGCATGGGATAACTGGCCTAACAGGCTGCAAGTAAAAGCATCATGACAAGGTGTACCATTTAATACAAGTTTAACACAAGTAGATAGCCTTCTTGTGGATACATCAAACAGGATATTATTCTGGTTGATCTTCTCGCGTAGTTCATAAAAATTCTTCTTGATATATTCCCTTGTAAGCTTTGGTAGACTGTTAAGAATATTAGTCTCAACGGTTGTGTCATAGTCTATTTTAAAGGTTACAAATCTATCAAGAGTGCTACCGTCGACGCGCTTTGCGCCTAAATAATTCCTGTCAATGTTCCTGCCGTCGGAGTTTGCAGCAACTATCACTTTGCAATCGGCATGAAGTTTAACCTGTCCTGCCCTTGTTTCAATGGCCCTGTTAGATGGTTCAAATAAACCGTTAAGACCTATCAAAATATCTGCTGCCAGCGAAAAACATTCGTCCATTAGAATAAGGCAAGGACGCTGAAAGGCTTTCATAAGGTCAGTTAATTCAAAAGTGCTGACGGTCTGTTTTGTATCAGGATCAACGGATAATTTGTCTGATCCTATCACATGACCATACCGCATTGAACCAGAGCAAGAGAAGGCATAAAATTCTAGGTCCAGCTGTTTTGCCAGTTCTGATGCCATAAGGCTTTTACCTGATCCTGCAGGCCCTTTGATAAGAACATTAATATCAGGTGTTCTCAACGTATTCAGGACAGTATCAAAACACTTGGGTTTGTAATATGTTTTACTGGTTTTGGCTTTCACTGGTACGGGTTGTTTGGCATCAAATATATCTTGAAGATGAGTGATACCTTTGGCTACGGGTAAAAGGGTCTCTATCACTTGTGAAAGGGTCATTGACGGTTTAATGTGTACGGTCTTGACAATCTCTTTTTCAATTATCTCAGTGTTCGTCACTATCTTTGTTTCGGGTCCGGCAATGGTTTTGAATTTAAAGTCTGAGCTGAAAGGTTGTATTAAAATAGTGATAGCTGATTGCAGGCGCTTTAAAGAAGACGGTGCATCATTATACTTTACAGCATCCTTCAGGTCATAAAATAAACCTATGATCTCGCTTGCCTGTCCGCTTGTGATGTCTGACTCATACCATGGGTTGGCCTTACCTTGTGATGCCTGGCTTTCGAATCTCCATAATGCGCTAGCTTGTTTCGGGCTTTTGGGATTGTTTGGGTGTTTGGGTTCAATAGTCATTTTGTTGTCTCCTTTGTTAAGGTTGTTTAAGTAGTTGTTTTTATTTGGGTTCTATGTGTCATGGCTGTCAACTATCAAAATAAAAACCCTTTGTCAAGGGGTTGAGCAAAATAAATATTAAAAAAATAAAAATAAATGTTTGGTAAAGGTGTAATGTCCGTTGATACTGGTTGCTTGATAGTTGTCGGATACTTTCAGGATCAAGGTTTTGATGGGTTTGCAATGGTATTGCTGGTTTGTTTGATGCTGCTTATATAATAAGGTATGGTTGGTAAGGGCTATTTGCCTATTTGATAAGGTTTATTTTGCGTAAAGCCTCCCAGGACGTGTCCTTTTTAGTGAAACTTTTAAAAAGGTTACACTTTTGAGTACGATTTTAATTTTAAGTTGTTGTTTTTATTGAGTTTTTTGTAATTTAGTTGATCGTGTCAACTAGTGTAACCATGGGTGTAACCTAAAATAATTGTAAATTGTCCAATGATATCAGGCATGTAACCTTTGTAACCATGAAACTTGAATTTTAGAAAAATTAAGGTAAGCAAAATAAAAATAAAAAATGAAATTTTTTGGTTACAAGGTTACAGCCTACAGCCACAAGGGTTTCAGAAATAAAAAATGGTTTCAGGATAGTTTCAAAGGGTTTCACTTCCCCTGAATATATAATAATTTCAAGGACTTATCTTGAAAATAGAAAATAACCACCAAAACTGCCCACAAAGAACCCGTTTTTTAGCCGATCTGTAACTGCCCTTACCTAGTGTAATAATTGACCAAAGTAACTTACCTACTGCCCACAATTCAACTGCATAAAAGACTCAACACTATCAACGTGAAACATGTTTCACACCTATGTTTTTCAAAACACGAATACTTTGATATGCAGCTATTTAGAAATTGTGAAGGATACCTACTGCCTTTAACCAATACACGTTGATATGATGCCACTAAGTTTATTTAAATGGCATACGATATTGTGAAACAATTGTTATCAGTTTGAAAAACGCAATGGTGTACATGTACGCTGGTCAATGGTCTTGTGGTTTATTGTAAGTAATAAGCGGCTATGAAACAATGTCATTGAGGTATTGCGCAGTGGAGTGATAACGTACAATCCACTCCACCTGTTATCAACGTTGATATGTACTGTATCAAGTATCATTGATATGTACTGTATCAAGTATCATTGATATGTACTGTATCAAGTATCATTGAT
>ERZ890953.172-NODE-172-length-37950-cov-6.882227_pt1 | contig 37950 bp, 29 predicted proteins | sample MGYA00521264_ERZ890953 | MGnify/ENA primary metagenome ERZ890953 (study PRJEB32303, sample SAMEA104408629) | aquatic metagenome | biome: Brackish water; feature: Chemocline; material: water | place: Baltic Sea | collected 2014-10-26T21:54:00 | depth 200 m ...
TGGTGCGCCCTGGCGCCCCGGTGCCCCCAGGCCACCAGGCGGTCGACGAGCAACGCTTCAGCGCGTTCCGGTCCAGGCTCCCTCTGGCGGGGCTGGCCGACAACGGGATCATGGTAGGGGCCCCCTACCAGCCCCCAGGTGCGGCCTACCCCGTGGCGCCGGTGGTGTTCGCTGGGCTGGGTGAGGACGCCCCCGTGCTGGCGGTGGAGCTGTCCCTCGAGCCCCTGGTGACCCGACTCTCCCTGCTGGCCTCCGAGAGCACCGAGGTCGCGATGCTGGACGCCTCGGGGACTCCCTTCGCCCGCAGTGGAGATCGACTCGTCCAGCCGGAACACTTCATCTGGTTCCTCGACAGCGTCCCCAGCGCTGAGCTGCGCTACCAGCTCGACGACGGCGAGGAGGTGCTGGCCGCGTTCTCCAGGGTCGAAGGCACGGGCTGGCTCGCCGTGGTCGCGGAGCCCTACGACATCGCCACAGCGCCTGGCCAGAACATCCGCTGGCGGGCCATCTGGTTCGGCCTGGTCGCCATGGCCTTGGCCAGCGTGCTGGGGCTCTTCTTCGCGCGCAAGATCCACCGGCCGGTTGTGCAGCTTCGCGACGCCGCCCGCGCGGTGGGCGAGGGGGATCTGGGGCGCGAGGTCCAGCTCGATCCCATCGGCGAGCTCGAGGAGCTGGGCGAGGCCTTCAACACCATGTCCCAGCAGCTCGCGCGAGACGCCGCACGCATCGCGGATCAGCAAGGCGAGATCCAGGCCTTCAACCGCGAGCTCCAGCAGCGCGTCGAGGCCCGCACTCATGAGCTGCGTGAGACCCAGGATCAGCTCGTGGAGTCAGGCCGCCTGGCCGCCGTCGCGGAGCTGGGCGCAGGCCTGGCCCACGAGCTCAACAACCCCTTGGCCGGTATCCTCGGGCTCACTCAGCTGCTCGCCCAGCGCCATGCCGGTGGCGCGGACGAGGCGCTCCTGGCCAGCATCGAGACACAGACCCGCCGCTGCGCAGAGATCGTGGCCTCACTGCTCGCCTTCACCCGCGAGGGAGTCGACCTCATCGAGCTCGAGATGATCGACCTGGACGCCACCGTGGCGGACGTCGTGGCGCTGGTGCGCCCAGCGTTCGAGCTGCGGGAGCTGGAGCTGCGCCACCGGCCGGCCGAGGTGCTGCTGCCGGTGCGCGCTGACCGCGCGACCCTGGGGCGGGCGCTGGCTCAGCTGCTCACCAGCCTCCGGGCCCTCCTCGCGCCCGGCGGGGTGTGCTCGCTCCACGGCGAAATCCAAGGAGACGAGATCTGGATCGAACTCCGATTGTCCGGTACAAAGCCCGCAAAAGACGACTCGAAGCGCGATGACTGGTTCGCTTCGGGTATGTCTCTCTGGGTCGCACGTCGTATCCTTGCCGAACACGGTGGCCGCCTGAAGGAGCCCGACGGCTCGCCGGGCTCCACCTACATGCTCGCACTTCCCAAGGCCTGACATGAGCGAGAACCTTCGCATCGCCCTCGCGGTCGTCTTGATCCTCGTGGTCGGCTTCGTCGGGTACAAGGTCCTCTTTCCCGGCGAAGACACCATGCCGCTGCTGGTGCAGGCCGTCGAGGGCTCCGTCCAGCATGTGAACGACAAGGGCGAGCGCGCCGACGTCAGCCCCGGCTTGATCCTGAAGCGGGCCTCCCGCATCGAGACGCAGGCCGATGGGCGCGCCTTCCTGGCGCTGGGAGGGGGCTCCACCCTCACCGTGGACCAAGCCAGCTCCGTGCGCATCCTGGACATCACGCAGGACGGCGTGCGCATCGAGCTGGACAACGGCTCCGTCGAGGCCACGGTGCGTCCCGAGCGTGGCAGCCTGGGCATCGTCCACAGCGATCGTGAGGTCGTCGGTCGGGACGGCAGCTTCGCGGTGGGCGTCAACAGCGGCGGGAGCATGGCGGTCGAGACCCACCAGGGTGCGGTGGAGATCCTGGGGGTCGATGATGTCCAAGGCCTCGAACAGGGCGAGCGCCTGCTGCTGCTCTCCGACGGCAGCTCGCGGGTGGCGGCGATCCCCGAGTCCCTCTTGCTCGAGGTGGCCTGGCCCGAGAGCGCGCGCACCCGTCACGCCGAGGTCGCGGTCCGCGGCCTGACCGATCCTGGCGCCGAGGTTCGTGTGGGCGCGGCTGGCCACTGGACCACCGTGGTGGCGGACGCCTCGGGGCACTTCGAGGCCAACATCCCCCTCGAAGAGGGCGAGAACCCACTGCGGGTGATCACCCAGGACCCCCTGGGGCGAACCACCCAGGATCAGAAGCTCGTCACCCGGGACAGCGAGCCGCCGTCCAGCGCCAGCTTCGAGGTCCAGTACTGAGCCCTCGGGTGGGATAGGATGGGAGGGTGCTGCGACTCCGCCCGATCCTGCCTTTGCTGTCGCTGCTGCTGGCGATGCTCACCCCCCTCCGGGGCTGGGCGGACGTGTCCCTGATCGCCGCGGACGGCGCCCTCGTTCCCGGTCGTCCCAACCACCTGATCCTGGTGCTGCACCGCGACGGCCAGGCCATCACCGAGGCCCTCCCCGCGGTCGTCGCCGATCCTGGACGGGTGGTCATGGCCGAGGGCCGCATCCGCGATGGGGTGTACAGCTACCACTACCTCGCGCCCGCCGATGCCCGCGGCCAGGTGACCTTCACCATCGGCACAGGCTCCGGCGGCATGAAGCGCGTCCACATGCCCCTGGCCAGGCTCCCCAGCCCGGTCCTCGTGGGCCCGGAGCGGGTCGATGTGGTGGTGGCCGTGGATCCCGAGCTCCAGGTCACCCTGAGAGGCGATGACATCCCGGATCCAAGCGAGGTGGCCGTCGAGCTCTCCGAGGGCACCGTGCTGGAGGTCGTGGCCAATCAGGGCGAGCTCGTCGTGCGAGCACGACTCGGCGAGGAGCGCTTTCCCCGGGTCGCACTGCTGGCCGTCCACGACCTGCGCTACCCGGATCATCCCCCCGCGTGGGTTCCTATTCGGGTGGTGGGCCGCCCGCGCATTCCGGTTCGCACCGAGCCCGGAGCTTCGGTGGTGCTCGAGGTCGGCAAGCGCAGCTACGGGCCCTTCGTGGCGGATGCCGAAGGCGTCGCCACCGCCGTCATCTCCGCCTGGCCTGGCGAAGAGACCGCCACCGTCAGCATCACCGACCCATCGGGCAACGCCCAGCGCACCACCCTGAACCTGGCGCGGGAAAACCGGCCTCTGCTGATGCACCTGAGCGCGCCCCCCAGGCCGGCCTCTGCGCCCGCGGCCCCCCTGTACCTCGCCGCCCTCGACCCGTCGGGCCAGCCATGGACGGGCTCGCCTCCGGTCTGCAGCGTCTCTCCACATGGTGGAGGCGAGCTGATCCCCCACGCCCCTGGGCGCTACGTGCTCGTGCCGGTCCCCCCCGAGGACGAGAGCTACATGGACCTGCGCGTAGAGTGCGAGATCCCTGGCGGCCTGGCCAGCACCCGCACCCGCCTGCCCATGGGCGAGGGCATCCCCGATCGGCTGACCCTCCGCATCTACCCGGTGGCGCTGTCCGCAGACTTTCCGGTGGCCCAGGTCCAGGTGCTCCTCGAGGATCGCCTGGGTGAACGGCTATCGGCGGAGGGGGCTCAGGTTGGCGCCGACAAAGGATCCGTTCGTATGGAGCGCGTGGAGGGAGGCGCGCTGCGCGGGGAGTACAACGGGGCGGCCGCCGGTGGCAGCGGCTCGGACCGCGTGTGGGCCACCTACCTCCGTGAGCCTGGCCAGGGCCCGGTGACCACGGTGCGCGTGGGCCATGGCCAGCAGCGGTCCATCCAGACCCGCACGGTCCTGCCGGTACACGGGCGGGCGCTGGACGCCAAGGGCCGGCCGCTTGAGGGCATCGAGCTCGAGCTCGGTCTGGGCGAGCTGAAGTCCAAGGTCACCACCGACGAGCGGGGCTGGGCGTCCGCTGAGTTCGAGGTGCTGGACCCCACGGTCCTGAGCATCCTGGAGTGCCGCTACCGCGACCGCGTGGCGCGGGAGCCATTCCTGCCCGGCTCACCAGGGCCGCCCACCATCATGGAGCTGGCCGACCTCCGCGCCAGCGTCGAGGTCCCCATCTCTGCCGGCAGAGTGCGGGAGGTGTTCATCGACACTCTCCCGGCCGTGCTGCACTCTGGCCCCTCTGCGGTAGCCCGCGTCAGGGTCCGCCTGGTGGACCGCCACGGCAACGCCGTCACAGACGAGACCATCCGCGTCGTCGCCGACCAGGGCGAGATCGGCGCCCTGCGCGTCACCGCGGACGGGACCTACGAAGCCTGGTACCGCCCCCCCAAGGACATGCGCGCAGGCGTGGTCCAGGTCAGCGCCCACAGCCAGGAAGGCGCCGTGGTTGGTTCCACCAAGCTCGAGCTGCTGCCGAGCCCGCTGGCCAAGGCGGCCGGTCTCAGCATCGGCGGGCTCAGCAACTTCGGCTCCATCAACTCGGCCCTGGTGGACTTGTCCTTCGAGGGCAGGCTCTTCGAGGACATGGACTGGGTGCTGCTGCGCGGATCGGTGAGCTACTTCGCCAACCGCCGGGTCTTGGAGGACCACGAGACCGGCGAGACCATCAACGTCCAGAACAGCTTCTTTCCCCTGGCGATCTCCGGCTCGGTCCGCCACGAGCGGGGACTCAACGCCTTCACCATCGGCGCTGGCCTGGTGGTGCTGATCTACCAGGGAGAGCTGCGCTTCGGCGATCATCCAGTCAGCAGCGGCGTGGGGCTGGGAGGTCCCGGCATGGTCCTGCACACGGGCTTCGCCCACCGCCTGGGCGTCGGCGAGCTCACCGTCGAAGCCCGCTATCTCCTGGTGGCCGCACCCCAGGGTGGCTTCGGCTACGACGGCCCCGTGGGCGGTGTGGCGGTGCTCCCGGGCTATCGGGTACTCTTCTGATGACGCGCGCTCCATCGACCACACACACGGCACCGTCCTTGTTCATCAAGCTCCGAAAGATCGTCCTGATCGCCGCGTCTTGCCTCACGGCCTGCGCGCCGGGGCTGCCCGATCCCAGCATCACCAGCGTGACGCCCCCCTGGGCCTACAACGGCGACTACAAGCAGGTCACCATTCAGGGTGAGAACTTCTATCCACAGGTGGAGCTGGACGTCCGAGAGGACGGCGGCAGGTTCGATCGCCAGTTCGGCGTCAGCCTGGAGCTCGACGGCGAGCGCTACTCCCTCGAGAGCGTGGAGCTGGTGGACTACCGGCACCTCACCGCCTACGTCCCCATGGGGCTTCCCCCAGCTCGCTACACCGTCGAGGTCACCTCGCCCATGGAGCAGCTGGCCCGCCTGCCCCGTGGGTTCACGGTCACCGACACCCGTGCGGATCACCTCGTGGTCAGCACCGACGAGGCCGTGGTGCTGGTCGAGGAACCGTTCTTGGTCCGCATGGCCCTGGAGGACCCCGACGATCTTCCCCTCGCGCAGGCGCAGGAGGTGCTCCTGAGCATCACCAGCGAGCGGGGGATCGGAGCGGCGGACCTCGAGATCGACACCAGCGGCTTCGACGAGGCGAGGAAAGAAGAGATCGACGGCGGCTACCTGATCAGCCTGACCCTGCGGGCGGGGGACCCAGAACGAAACACCATCACCTTGCTGGGGCACACCCCCGACACCGTGGACCTCGAGCTCTCGGCTCCAGAAGAAGACTCCAGCATCCTCCCGTCCCAGGACGAGGTGAGCATCCTGGCGGGCTCCCTGAACATGGTCCAGGTGGAGCTGCCCTACGACGACTACACCACCACAGCTGGGCACTCGTTCGAGGTTTCGCTCCGGCTGGTGGATGAGTTCGACAACCTCATCTCCACCGCCACCGCCACCCTGGTGCTCTATGAGCAGTGCGGGTCGGCCTACCAGGCGGTGGAGCTCCAAGGTGAGACCCAGGTGGAGTTCACCGCCACCGGAGCGACCGGGGACGACTGCCTCGAGAACAGGATCTTCGCCTCGGGCACGACCTCGGGCACCAGCGCCGGCTTCCAGGTGTCTCCCAACGACACCGTGGAGTACGACGTCTCGGTCTATCCCAGCTCGCTCGTGGCCTGGGACGACACCGCCCTGGTCACCGTGCGCGCCCTGGACGCCTACGGGAACCTGGTGGTCGACTACGGGGATGACTGGTTCGCGCAGCACGGCAAGGAACTCCAGATCGAGCTGGTGGACGATCTCGAGGGCTTGGATCCTGGCCAGGGTCACGGCTTCCAGAGCTGTCCAGGCTTCGATGATGGCTACCAGATCTGTCAGGCCAGGCTCACCACGGCCGGCGCCAACGATTGGATCACTGCCACCGGAGAAGACGGCAACCAGGGCAAGTCCGAGGACTTCGAGGTCCGTCCTGCGGGGCTCATGAAGTTCGACCTCGATCACGGCGCGCCGCCGTTCGTCGCAGGGGTGGGCTTCGACCTCCAGGTGCGGCCCACTGACGACTACGACAACACCGTCCTGATCGATCCCGCCAGCTATCCCTACGAGTTCGAGGGCAGCCCCCACCCCATCAGCTGCGACAGCCCCGTCAACACGGTGACGCCGGGGCTGTGGTCCTTCACCTGCGTGGCCACCGTAGCGGACCCCGACCAGTACATCACGGTGAGCATCCCGAGCTACGCCGCAGGCGTGAGTGGTAGCCTGACCGAGGGTGTCGAGATCCAGAACGGCGCGCTGGGCCTGGCCGTGTTCAGTCAGCCCACCGGCTCCTCCATCGAAGCTGGCCAGGCCTTCACGGTGGAGGTCGAGGTCTTCGACACCTACGGCAACCCCTACCTGGTGCAGTCCGTTGGAGCCGTCGATCTCGCCGACTGCACGGGCACCCTCGACCCTGTCACCCTGGCGTTCGACGCCACCGGCTGGGGCCAGACCAGCGCTACCATCATCCAGACAGCCCTCGGCTGCAGCCTCGCCGCGCTGGACGGCGGAGGGATCCTGGGTAGCTCGGTGGCCTTCGACGTCTCGAACGGTCCGCTGGTCAGCCTGGACGTCACCCCCGCGACTCCCTGGGTCTTCCTCGACGAACCCGTGGACGTGGAGATCAGGGCGCTGGATTACTACTCCAACACCGTCGTCGGCTTCGCGGAGTCGGTCACCCTGGGCAGCGCCCTGGGCAGCGCCGCCAGCCAGGTCGTAGACGACTTCGTCGACGGCGTCGCCACAGTCCAGCCGGACTTCGTCACCCCCCAGCTCGCCGACACCCTCTGGGTGGAGTCCGAAGGAGGGCTCACCGCCAGCTCCAGCGCCATCGACGTGCTCGACAGCGGGTGTGGAGTCGTGGCCGACCTGCTGGTCGACGGTGACACCGAGCCGGTCATGTGTCTCACCACCGGCAGCGTCAGCTCCACCCTCGACGCCAGCCGTTCCACCGGCTCGGTGGTGGGCTACCACTTCGACGACGGCGCTGGCGGGCTGCTCCGGACATCCTCCGCCACCACCACCACCAGCTGGACCAGCCAGGCCGCCTACCTCGTCCGCGCGGTCGCCTTCGACGCCTCGGCCTGTGGCAGCATCGATCAGGTCGTGGCCTATGTGGCCGAGCCCGACGGCGAACCTGCGGGCCCTGTCGACGTCACGCCAGCGGACCTGGTGCGCGTGGTGGGCAGCCTCACCGACGGCTCCAGCGTCATCGACATCGAGGCCTTCGACTGCGCCCGGGACGTGGCCGCCAACGGCACCCTGTATGTGCGCACCACCCTGGGTGAGTTCACCGCGGGCCCAAGCGCTTCTGGCCAGGGGCTGGCCATCGTGCTGGACTCGGCCGGCCTCGGCCAGCTCACCTGGAGTGTCGAGGCCGAGCTCCACGGAGGGGTGAGCACGATCCTGGTTGGCCGCGAGGGCTCCTTGGCCCAGGGGAGCGCCGAGATCATCGCGGCGGGGGATGACGCCCCCCCCGTGGTCCTGGAGCTCGACCCGGTCGGCGCCAGCGCGGAGATCACCGACACCTTCACCGTCCGCTTCGACGACAGCATGCTCAGCGCGAGCACGAACGACACCAACATCACCTTCAGCGACAGCCTGGGCCCGCTGACCATCGACGCCATCGGGCTCAGCAGCGATGGATCACAGGCGGAGATCACCCTGAGCGCCGCCGTGGACCTGGCCGCAGACATCTACACGCTCGAGCTGAGCGACCAGATCCGAGACTCTGCAGGCAATCGCCTGGATGGCAGCTGGGACGGCCTGAGCTCGAGCTTCGTGGTGCAGCTCGGCGCGGTGTCCAATACCGCCCCGGACATCACCACCTGCACGCCCGACACCACCGTGCTTCGCCCCGACGGCGACGACCAGCCGGCCACCGATGAGGCCGACATGGTGGAGGTCACCCTGAGCGCCGACGCCAGCGCTACGTACTGGCTGCTGGAGGTCTACGACGCCGAGGGCCTCGAGCAGGGCCGCTTCTGGCACAGCGCAGGCTCCGCCGGGCCCTCCGCGGTGCTATGGGACGCGCGGGACCAGGCTGGCTCCATCCTTCCCAACGGTCCGTACACCCTCGTCTTCAGTGCGGCCGACGCTGCGCTCGACCTCGGCGCTCCGTGCCAGATCGATGTGCTGATCGATAACGCCATAGTGGAGGTGCCTTGAATTCCAACGACAGCCACTACGGCTCGAGCGCTCAATGGATGGAGCTGGGTCGTCTCGCGGAGCTCGGGCTCCTCTCGGCCACCCTGGTCCACGAGCTCAAGCAGCCCTTGTTCGCCATCAAGAGCTTGCTGCAAGTACACAGCCCCGATCCGTCCGACGCCAAGGCCGTGGATCTGCAGCGCATCCTGATGGAGCAGGTCTTGCACATGGAGGCCGTGCTGGGCGCCGCGGGGGGCCTCGTGCAGCGGCCCGGCGACTGGGACCAGCCCTTCGCCATCGAGCAGCCCGTGCGCGCCGCGTACGAGGCCCTCGCGCCGCGGGCCCGCAAGCAGGGAGTGGACTACCAGCTGTGCATCACCACGGTGCTGCCCATCATGCGGGGCAACCCGGTAGCCATGCAGCAGGTGCTCACCAACCTGATCCAGAACGGCCTCGACGCCGTGTCCGAGTCCGGCGAGCCCAAGGTCGTGCTCAGCGCCAGCCCGGAGCAAGACAGCGTGGTGATCAGCCTCACGGACAACGGGGTGGGGATCACAGGCGAGCAGCAGGATCACATCTTCGAGCCCTTCTTCACCACGAAGCCCCCTGGCTGCGGTACTGGGCTGGGCCTGTCCATCGCCCGCAAGCTGGTGCAGATGGCCGAGGGTCGCATGGAGGTCAGCTCCGGCGACGGTCAGACCAGGATCTGTGTGCACTATCCCCTCCAGCGCCAGGCTCGCTGAGCCCGGCCCCCCATCCCGGAGCCACGCGTGAGCCACAAAAGAGACAAGGACAAGGACCCGGTCACCGATCCGACAGAGCTGCCGGAGGCCCACCTCGAGGGCTTGGGCGCCAGCTTTCTCGGCGGCATCGAGCAGCTGCGTGCGGGCCGCATCGATCAAGCGATCAAAACGTTCAGAGGCATCCTGGCGGTGGAACCGCGCCTGCCGGAGCCGCGCATGGAGCTGGCAAGGATTCTACTGGACACCGGGCGACTGCACGAAGCCGAGGCAGAAGCCAAGGAAGCCCTGCGCCTGCTCGAGGCGGGCGGACAGTGGATCGAGGAGCTGTCGGAGCCCATCGTGTTGGGCTTGGCCCACGGCCTTCTGGCCGAGGTCCTCAGGCAAGTCGCCGACTCGGACGAGGTGATCTTCGGGCCGCCCGAGCGCTTCCACGCCCTGACCAACGAGGCCCGCCACCACTTCGCCAAGGCCGCGACCCTGGACCCCGAAAACCAACACGCCAGCTACCACGCCTTCTTCATGAACCTGGAGATCCCCGACGGCGGCATGAGCCTGGCGGCGCCGCCCGAGCTGGCGAGAGACCCCGATCCAACGACGGACTAGGACACGGGATGATCGAAGGGTGAGTCCGGCACGGCCGGAGTGGACCTGCCGTTGGATCTGGGGGTCGGCTTGGGGGTCGGCCTGGGGGTCGGCCTGGGGGTCGGCTTGGGCTCGGCTGCGCTCACGCCGGCGCCTGCGCCCATACCCGAGATCGACAGACCGAAGCGCTCGATCAGCCAGACGGACAGGAGAGGGGAGAGCCGTGTGCGGGTGAACGGCATGATCAGCACGAACCCGCTGAGGTCCGTGAGCAGCCCCGGGGTGAGCAGCAGCAGCCCACCGGCCAGCACCATCGCACCTTCGACCAGGTGCGCGGCAGGTGGCAGGCCCTTGCCCAGATCCTGCTTGAGCTGCTGGAGCACTGCCATGCCTTCCTGCTTGGCCAAGGCGGCCCCCACCAAGCCTGTGAGGACGATGATCAGGACCGTGGCCAGCGGGCCGATCCACTGGCCGACGGTGACCAGCAGGTACAGCTCCACCGCAGGGATGATGGTGAAGGCGAGCAGGAGCTTCCAGAACATGGCGCCCTCGCGCAGAGGTCGCAGATATCCTACGCACCGCCGCTTTCTCGGCCAGCCCTTCGTCGCTTGACCTCCTGCCACAGGGCCTCGAGCTCGCCAAGATCCGCGTGGTGCAGATCCGAGCCACGGGCGGAGGCCAGCCGCTCGAGCTCCCTGAACCGGCTCTCGAAGCGATGGTTCGCGTCCCGGAGGGCCTCCTCCGGGCCCACACCGAGCATGCGTGCGAGGTTGGCGACGGTCAGCAGCACATCGCCCAGCTCGGCGTGCACGGCCGCGGCGTCTCCACAGGCGATGGCCGCGTCCAGTTCGGCGAGCTCCTCGTCGACCTTGGCGCGCACGCCCGCCACATCCGGCCAGTCGAAGCCCACGCGGCTGACCTTCTCGCTGGCCCGGTGGGCCCGAATCAAGGCCGGCAGGGAGGCGGGGATGCCGTCGAGCACCGAGCGCTCACGCAGTTCCGAGGCGCGCTCCTGGGCCTTGGACGCCTCCCAGGAGGCGGGGTCCCCGTCGAAGCTCGGCTCCCCGTCCGCAGGCCTCAGGATGCCCGGATGGCGGCGCTTCATCTTGGCGACGATGCCCTGGCAGGCCTGCTCGAGGTCGAAGTCTCCGTCCTCGCGGGCCACGCGGGCCATGAGCAAGAGCAGGAAGAGCGAGTCCCCCAGCTCAGCGCACTGGCCAGCGGCGTCGCCAGCCTCGACGGCCTCGAGCAGCTCGTAGATCTCTTCCACCAGGTAGGGACGCAGGGAGAGGCGGGTCTGCGCACGATCCCAAGGGCAGCCCTGGGGCCCACGGAGCCGGTCGATCACCTGGATCAGCTCCAGCAGGGCAGGGGAGAGGAGCGCTGTCTCGCTCATGGCCTGGCCTCCCGGTGGCGAGGGTTGGAGGTTCGGGCATTCGGCGCGGGCGTAGGGGAGCGGTTTCTTGATAGGCTGCCTGGGCACGGCGAACCCGGAGGCACCCTTGCCCACACCGAACCAGCCCGAGGTCTTCGGCAAGTACCACCTGCTAGAGAAGATCGCCACGGGCGGTATGGCCGAGGTCTACCGCGCCCGGTCCTACGGCATGGAGGGCTTCGAGAAGATCCTGGTGATCAAGCGGGTGCTCGACCACCTGGCCAAGGATCAAGAGTTCATCCAGCTCTTCCAGTACGAGGCGCTCATCGCCGTCGAGCTCCAGCACGTCAACATCGTGCAGGTCTTCGAGTTCGAGCAGGTCGAGGGCCAGTACTACATCGCCATGGAGTACGTGCACGGGCTCGATCTCGCCCGGCTCCTCACCCGAGCCCGGCGCATGGGGCCTTTCCCGGTGTCCTCGGCCCTGTTCGTCACCTGCGAGGTCCTCAAGGCCCTGCAGTTCGCCCACGACCGGGTGGACGACCACGATCGTCCCATGAACATCGTGCACTGCGACATCTCCCCCCAGAACATCCTGATCTCCTACGCCGGTGAGGTGAAGATCACCGACTTCGGCATCAGCCGCGCCGCCATGCAGGCCACCGGCACCCACAAGGTCGTCCGGGGCAAGTACGCCTACATGTCGCCAGAGCAGGTCGAAGGTCGGGATCTCGACGGGCGCAGCGACCTGTTCAGCATGGGCATCGTGCTGTGGGAGCTGCTCGCCGGCCGCCGTCTGTTCAAGGCCCGCACCCGTGAAGAGACCCTGGCCCGGGTGCGGCGCGCCGAGGTTCCCAGCCTCCGCAGCTTCCGCAGCGAGGTGAGTGAGGACCTCGAAGACATCGTGCTGCGCGTGCTCTCACGACGGCCTGAGGACCGCTACGAGAGCGCGGCGGACTTCCTCGAGGCGCTCTCCATCAACATGGTGCGCGAGGGCCACCGCGCCACCAACAACGATCTCTCCCAGTACCTCAAGGACGTCCTCGAGGCCGCCACCCGGACCGGCGACGGCGACGCTCCCCAGGGGGCCAAGCCCGCCCGCAGGACCCTCCCTCCCAGCGCAATCGTCGTCATGGCCGCCGAAGCCAGCCAGCCCCCTCGATCCATCGCGGCCCCCCAGTCCAGCCTGGCCAACGTGATCGATCAGTGGACCGGCATCCTGGCCGAGAGCGAAGGCGAGATCTGGGAGTCGGGCGAAGGCTCGATGTTGGTGGTCTGGATCGTCAAAGAAGGTCTCCGGGACACCCTGTCCCGCGCGGTCAGCTGCGCCCTGCGCTTGCAGCGGCTCACGCTCCAGGCGGGCTACCGCCTCTCCGCCGGTGTGGCGCCTGGCGTCGCCCGACTCCAGAGCGACACCCAGCGCCCGGACGAAGGCTGGGAGCTCGCGGGGCCCTTCTACCTGTCCCGCTGGATGATGAACCTCAGCGCGCACCGCGGGCGGGTGCTGGTCACCGAGGTCGGACGCCGCCAGATCGCGCTGAACACCCAGCACCTGGGCCGCATCCCCATCGAGGGCAGTCGCTACATCAACCTGTACGAAGTCGGCTAGCCGCGCGGAGCGGCAGAGGCGGGGCAGGGGAGTCAGCGAACGGTGAGGCTGCACAGGGCCACTCCGCCCCTGAGCGCGTGGATCGGGCACCGGAGCGAGTCGAGGCCAGGTGACTGACCATCGAAGAAAACTGTTGACACGTCACCCCTTGCCTATAAAATGGTTCCTAGCATTGACGTGTCCAGGATGCTCCCGCTCCCGCCGCTGTCTCTTCCTGTCAACCGAGCATCCACACCACCATCGAAGGTTTCTGTTTCCGGTGCGTCCGGTGTCTCGTCCTATGAACCCAAAGCGCAGGTCCCCCAATGCAGCGCACCCTCCTCTCGACCGCTCCCCTGCTGATCGGCCTGATCGCTGGCGGTAGCCTCGAGGTCCAGGACCAGGGCGCATGGGCTGGCATCGAGCGGGTCAAGGTTCGCTGGGACGCAGGCGACGTGACCGTGGACGCCCAGCCATCGGCCCTGGTGCGCGCCCACAGCCTGGCCTGGGGACCAGAAGCCTCCGTCGCCTACGAGGCTCGTCGGGACGGTGAGATCCTGTTCCTCGAGCTGCAGTGCCGCACGCCGGCCCCCTGCGGCAGCGATCTCGAGCTGTCCTTGCCCCCCGGGGTGAGCCTCGAGCTGGACCTGGGCGAGGGCCTGGCCAGGATTCATGGCGCCGTGGGTGACGCCTCCGTCATCGTCGGTAGCGGCAGCATCGAAGCCTACGGCCTCACCGCCAGCGAGGCCGTGCTCCAGGTGGTCGATGGCTCCATCTCCGCGCTGTGGGCCGACGTGCCCTCGCGGGTGGTGGTGGCCACGGTCTCGGGCGACGTCGAGCTGCGCCTGCCCCGGGCGGACTACGCCCTCGAGGATCAGCTCGACCACAGCACCATGGTCGGAATGCAGCCGGTCCAGGGTGCCGCGAGCCGAATCCAGGTCACCGCCGTGCAGGGCCACGCCACCATCTACGGTGTGCGCGCCGTCGCAGAGCTCTGAGCCGTCGCGCTGGGTGCGGTTGCTTGCCATGGGCTCGGCCCATAGCATGAGCCCATGAGCACCCAAGAAAACGCCCCACCGCGGGGCCTGCAGATCGCCATCGATGGTCCCGCCGCCTCCGGCAAGGGCACCGTGGCCCGCGCCGTCGCCGCTGCCCTCGGCTACACCTACGTCGACACCGGCACCCTGTACCGAGCGGTCGCCTTCCAGGCCGCGCGCGCTGGGATTGACCTGGAGGACGAGGTGGCCCTGTCGCGCTTGGCGGCCGAGCTGCCGGTGCGGCTGCACTGGGACGGCGTGAGGCTCGCAGTCCTGCTGGACGAGCAGGACGTCTCCTCGGCCATCCGGGCCGAGTCTGTGGGGCAGGGTGCCTCCAAGGTGGCCACGCTGCCGGGGGTGCGGCAGGCCCTGCTGGACCTGCAGCAGCGGCTCGGGCAGGCGGGCGGAGTGGTCATGGACGGCAGGGACATCGGCTCGGTGGTCATGCCCGACGCCGAGCTGAAGATCTACCTCGACGCCAGCCTCGAAGAGCGGGCTCAGCGCCGGCTGCTCGAGCTCCAGCGGCGAGGCATCGAGGCCACCTTCGAGCAGCTGTGTCGGGAGGTCGCGGCCCGCGACGCCCAGGACTCCGGACGGGCCGTCGCGCCCCTGCGCGTCCTGCCCGATTCGTGGCGCCTGGACACCACGGGGATGAACCCCGAGCAGGTACTCCAGGCCGTCCTGGAGGAGGCTCGCACACGGGGCGCCCAGGAACTGGTTTGACGGGAGGGGGGGCGTCGGATATCCCGCCGCGGCCGTGCGGCTCTGTGCCGTGACGGCTGGTCTTTCTATGTTCGGACTCGTCTGTCGAGAATTCTCTCGGCTCGGCGAGACCGGCGAACTCAACCCCCCTTATCGAGACGCAATTCCGCGCCCTCGATCGGCCTGGTTTCCCATACATGACATCCCTTCCTCCAGCTAACGACAACCTTCTCGACACCCCCCTCAGCGATCTCGACCGCGACGCTTTCATGAGCCTCTTCGACGACGCTCTCCAGCAGAGCAACGTCCAAGAGCACTCCGTCGTCACCGGCCGCGTGATCGACATCGGTGACGAGTACATCACCGTAGACATCGGCTTCAAGGCCGAAGGCATCATCCCCCGTCGCGAGTTCATCGACCCCGAAGGCGAGCTCATCATCGCCATGGACGACATGGTCGATGTCTACCTCGACAACCTCGATCAGGGCGACGGCCAGCTCTACCTCTCCAAGGAGCGCGCCGACCTGATGAAGGCCTGGGAGGAGATCTCCAAGGCCGTGGAAGCGGATGAAGTCGTCTCCGGTGTGATCGTGGCCCGGGTCAAGGGCGGTGTCCAGGTGGACATCGGTGTCAAGGCATTCCTCCCCGGCTCCCAGGTCGACCTGCGGCCGGTCAAGAACCTCGACAAGCTCATCGGCGAGACCTACGAGTTCAAGATCATCAAGTTCAACAAGAAGCGCGGCAACATCGTGCTGTCCCGCCGCGTCCTGCTCGAGCAGGAGCGCGAGGCCAAGCGCAGCGACACCCTGGCCAAGCTCCAGGTCGGCTCCATCATGCCGGGCGTCATCAAGAACATCACCGACTACGGCGCCTTCGTGGACCTGGGCGGTATCGACGGCCTGCTGCACATCACCGACATGTCCTACGGGCGGATCAACCACCCCAGCGAGATGTTCGAGATCAGCCAGACCATCGAGGTCAAGGTCCTCAAGTTCGACCGCGACTCCCAGCGCGTCAGCCTCGGCTACAAGCAGATCCGGCCGGATCCGTGGGAAGAGGTGGAGTACAAGTACCCTGTGGGCGCCATCGTCCGCGGCAAGGTGGTCTCCATCCCCGACTACGGTGCCTTCATCGAGCTCGAAGACGGCATCGAGGGCCTGGTTCACATCTCCGAGATGACCTGGAACAAGCGCGTCAAGCACCCCACCAAGATCCTCAACCTCGGCGACGTGGTCGAGGCCAAGGTGCTGGGTGTGGATGTAGAGAACAAGCGCATCAGCCTCGGCATGCGCCAGCTCGAGCCCAACCCCTGGGATCTGGTCGAGGAGAACTACCCCGTCGGCACCATCGTCAACGGCAAGGTCCGCAACATCACCGACTTCGGCATCTTCGTGGGTATCGAAGACGGCATCGACGGCCTGGTTCACATCAGCGACCTGTCCTGGGGCCAGCGCATCAAGCACCCCACCGACAAGTTCAAGAAGGGTGACGACGTCGAGGCGCGCGTGCTGAACATCGACAAGGAGAACGAGCGTTTCTCCCTCGGTATCCGGCAGCTCAGCGAGGATCCATGGCTGTCCGTGCAGTCCCGCTTCTTCCTCGGCCAGGTGGTCCAGGGCAAGCTGGTGCACAAGGTGGACTTCGGTGTCTTCGTCGAGATCGAGGAAGGCGTCGAGGGCCTGGTGCACATCTCCGAGCTGGCTCAGTCCGGCGAAGACTGGCCCGACCACTACGAGCTGGCTCAGGAAGTCGTGGCCGAGATCATCAACATCGACCCCCACGACCGCAAGATCAGCCTCTCCGAGCGCGGCGCTTCCGAGCGCAACGTCGACCGCGGCAGCATGTCCGACTTCATCGCTCGCCAGGGCGAGTCCAGCACCCGCCTCGGCGACGTGATGGGCGACCTGTCCCGGCAGCTCAGCGAGACCTCGGTCGAGGGTGAAGGCGCCGAAGTGGCTGCCGAGCCCGTGGCCGAAGAGGCCGGCGAGCCCGTCGTCGAGGCCGTCGCCGAGCCCGTCGTCGAGGCCGTGGACGAGCCTGTCGAGGCCCCTGAGGTCGAGACCGAAGAGGTCACCACCGAGGCCTGATGTCATCCGTGTCCTGGGCCGACTTGCCCCAGTCGAGTCGGCCCAGTAAGGAAGTCCCGCCGGGTGCATCGCTCCTTCGGCGGGGCTTCGCTGCGTCCGGGGAGGTTCGACATGAAGCATGCCAAGCTCATCTCTGTGCTCACGGCTGTGGCGTTGGTCGCGGGAGCCATCTCGCTGTTCATCATCCAGAACTACGAGCGCACCACCGACCTCTCCATCAACCTGATCGTCTACAACACCCACCTGGCGGATCCCGTGTCCGTGCCCCTGCTGCTCATCGGCACCTTCCTGGCTGGTGGACTGTTCGGCCTGATCGCGGGCCTCGTCCTTCGCGGCCGGCGCCGCGGAACCGAGATGGGCGGCGGCTCCGGCCTCGACGACGCCTGGGCCTAGCCCCCGGTCGGTCGGCCCCTCACTGCATCCCTTTATTTTCCTCTGGAGCACTACGTGCCTGATCTCAAGAGCAACGAATCCAACAGCCTCAACATGGTGTTGGCCCTCGGCATCGTCATCGCCATCGTCTTGGGCGCCTTGGCATCCTACGCCGCCTACCAGGTGGGCCACGGCCAGGCCGAGGCCGAAGCGGCCGCGCAGCTCACCGCCAAGCAGCGCGAGGTCGATCAGCTCAAGGCCGACGTAGCCAAGGCCCAGGCCGGCTCCAAGAAGGGCAGCAAGTCTGCGCCGCCCCCGGTCAAGACCTCCACCCTCACCGCCGCCGATCTCGACGTGGCCGCCCTGGCGCAGCTCCCCGCCGACAAGCAGGCCGTGGCCCTGGGCGTGCTCAACAGCGTCGTCGGCCCCTGCGATCCCTGCGTCGAAGCGGGGCTCTCTCTGGCCGCCTGCACCAAGGCCAAGGGCGCCATCTGCGAGAACGTGAGCGGCCTGGTCGGCCGCGCAGCACGCCTGGCCGGCGAAGGCAAGAGCGCCGAGCAGATCACCGAGCAGGTGAGCTACCAGGCGGGCTGGGCCCGGCTGGACCTCAGCGGATCACCCCGGCATGGCAGCGCCGACTCCCCCATCGTCGTGGTCGAGTACTCCGAGTACCAGTGCCCCTTCTGCAAGCGCGCCCAGACCACCATGCACGAGCTCGAGGAGAAGTACGGCGACCAGGTCAGCTTCGTCTTCAAGCACTTCCCCCTGGCCAAGCACACCCAGGCCAAGCCCGCCGCCATCGCCAGCATCGCCGCCGAGCGCCAGGGCAAGTTCTGGGAGTACAAGACCGCGCTCTTCGAGCACCAGAGGGACCTCAAGAACGAGGGGATCTACGAGCAGATCGCCACCGAGGTCGGCCTGAACCTCGAGCAGTTCCGCCGCGACATCGCCGACCCCACCATCGAAGCGCAGATCAAGGCCGACGTCACTCAAGCCAAGCAGGTGGGCGTCACCGGTACGCCGTGCTTCTTCGTCAACGGCTACAAGCTCAAGGGCGCCAAGCCCCTGGAGGCCTTCGTGGACGTGATCGATCGCGAGCTCGCCGACCGATAGCGCCCGCGTGAGCAAAGGCAAGCCTCTCCGCTCATCTGGACCGGACCGCGTCAACCCCGGCCGTCGGGCAGCGCTGCGCGCGCTGCTGCGGGTGGACCGGGGGGAGCGCGGGGATCGCGCCCTCGAGCTCGAGGCGCCCCCCGAGGGGCGCGACCGGGCCCTGGCGTGGCACCTGCTCAGCGGCACCCTGCAGCACCGGGCCGAGGCCGATCATCTCATCGGCGCCAGCTCCTCCCGCGCCATCGCGACCCTGCAGCCCGCCGTGCTCGCCGTGTTGCGCATGGCCACCTACGAGCTGCGCCACGGCAGGGCGCCGGCCAGGGCCGTGGTTCATCAGGCCGCGGAGCTGACACGGAGCGAGGCATCCCGCGGTGCGGTCGGGTTTGTCAACGCGGTGCTCCGCAACCAGCAGAGGAGGGCAGGGGAGATCCCGCCTCGGCTGCTGCTGAACCACCCGGAGTGGCTCTTGGAGCGCTGGGAGCAGCGCTACGGGGCCCCTGCGGCTGCGGCCTGGGCCCAGAGCAACAACCAGCCACCTCCGCTCTGCCTGGCGGCGTCCGGTCCCGTCGTGGAGCTGGACGCCCTGCTGCGAGCAGCGGGCCTCGAGCCCGAGCCCGCCCTGGCCGCAGGGGCCGAGGTGTCCGGGCTTCTGCGCGTGCTTGGGCCGGTGGGTCAGGTGAGCTCCTTGCCAGGCGCCAGCGAAGGGCGATGGTGGGTGCAGGACGCGGCCGCCGCCGCGGTGGCGGACCTTGTGGGCTGCCAGCCCGGCTGGCGCGTGCTCGACGCCTGTGCGGCTCCAGGGGGCAAGACCTTCCGGCTCATCTCCCAGGGCGCACGAGTGGTGGCGGTGGATCGTTCCCAGCCTCGGCTGGACCAGCTCACCGAAGGCCTGGACCGCCTGGGGATGCAGGCCGAGCTCCAGCAACACGACTGGATCCAGGGGGATCTGCCTGGTGAACGACCGGCCTTCGATGCCGTGCTCGTGGATGCGCCCTGCTCTGGCCTCGGCACCCTGCGTAGGCATCCGGAGATTCGCTGGCGCCGTGCGGCCCATGAGCTCCCCGAGAACGCCCAGCGCCAGATCGCCATCCTGACCGCTGCGGCACGCTGCGTCCGCTCGGCTGGGGTCCTGGTCTATGCCGTCTGCTCGGGGGAGCCCGAGGAGGGGGAGCAGGTGGCGCGCCGCTTCCTCGAGCAACACGACGACTTCCGCCAGGACGTCGTGTTCTGCAGCGCCCCCCCCAGCTCCGGTGAAGACGCGTTCTGGGCTGTGCGCCTGCTGCGGGGATAGAGAGGCCCAGCAAGCAGCACCGGAGGAGATGTGAGCAAGGCGCTCGACACGCCCATGTTCCGCCAGTACCTGTCGCTCAAGGCGGAGCACAAGGACGCGTTTCTGTTCTTCCGCATGGGGGACTTCTACGAGCTGTTCTTCGATGACGCCGTAGCGGTCGCGCCCATCCTCGAGGTTGTGCTCACCAGCCGCAACCGCAACGGCCCTGATCCGGTGCCCATGTGTGGGGTGCCGGTCAAGGCGGCCGACACCTACATCCGCCGGGTGGTCGACGCCGGCTTCAAGGTGGCCATCGCCGAACAGGTGGAAGATCCGCGCCAAGCCAAGGGCCTGGTGGATCGCAAGGTCGTGCGGGTGGTCAGCCCGGGTGTGGTGCTGGATCCCGAAGGCCTCGAGGCCCGAGAGCCCAACTACGTGCTCGGGATCTGCAACGGCAGGGACCAGCGCTACGGCCTGGCTTTCCTGGACGTCTCCACAGGCGATCTCAGGGTCACCGAGACCGTCGGCCTCGAGGCCACCTGCGCCGAGCTGGGCCGGCTGCCCGTGCGCGAAGCGGTGCTGCCCGACGATCTCGAAGGCCGGGACGAGGTGCTCGCCCACTTGAGCGACACGCTCATCAACCAGCTCCCCCGCGCCCGCTTCTCCCGAACGGGGGCCCGGCGAATCCTGCACCAGGTCTTGGGCGTCACGGACCTCGGAGGGTTCGGCGCCGCCGGGCTCGATCCGGCCATCGCCGCCGCCGGCGGGGTGCTGCACTACGCCCGAGACAACAGCCACTCCGACCTGGGGCACGTGCACCGCATGCGCGTGGTCCACCAGGGCGGCCACATGGTGCTCGACGAGACCACCCGCCGCAACCTGGAGCTGTTCCGCCCGCTACACGGCGCTGGCCGACGCGGCACCATGATCCACCTGCTCGACCGCAGCGCCACTCCCATGGGGGGACGCCTGCTCCGAGAGTGGCTGGCCTTCCCCCTCCTGGATCCCGTGGCCATCCGCACTCGGCTGGACCGCGTCCAAGCGCTGCACGACGACATGGCCGCCCGCGACCTGCTCCGAAAGGCGCTGCGCGAGGTCGCAGATCTGGAGCGTATCGGCAGCAAGGTGGCCCAGGGCACCGCCCACGGCCGGGATCTCACCGCCCTCCGGCGCTCCCTCGAGGCCCTCCCCGGGGTACTCGAGGTGCTCTCCCGCAACGACGTCATGGTGGCCGTCTTGCCCCAGGACCGCTGCACCGACGTGCTCGAAGCGCTGGCTTCTGTGCTCGAAGACGAGCCCCCCTTGGCCCTCACCGAGGGCGGGCTCATCCGGCCTGGTCTGGACCCCGAGCTGGACGAGCTGCGCGTGTTGGCCAAGGAGGGCAAGGGCGCCATCAGCCACATGGAGGATCGGGAGCGTGAAGCCACGGGGATCAACAGCCTCCGCATCCGGCATCACAAGACGCAGGGCTACTTCATCGAGGTTCGGCAGTCAAAGCTCCACCTGGTCCCGGAGCGCTACCGCCGCTGGCAGACTCTCACCAATGTCGAGCGCTACATCACCGCCGAGCTCAAGGAGTTCGAGGACAAGGTCCTGACCGCTGACACCCGCAGCAAGGCCATGGAGTACGAGCTCTTCATCGAGCTGCGTCAGCGCGTGGCCGAGCAGCTCTCGCGCCTGCAAGCCCTGGCCGCTGCCATCGCCGAGCTCGACGTGCTGGGCACCCTGGCCGAGGTGGCTGTTCAGCACCGCTATCGGCGGCCCGAGGTCCACACCGGGCAGTCCCTCGAGCTGCACGACGCCCGCCACCCCGTGGTGGAGACCATGCTCGACGACGAGCGCTTCGTGCCCAACACCCTCGAGCTCGAGCCTGAGCAGCGCCGCCTGGTGATCCTCACGGGGCCCAACATGTCCGGCAAGTCCACCATCATGCGCCAGGTGGCGCTGTGTACGCTGATGGCTCAGATGGGCTGCTTCGTGCCAGCCCGGATGGCCAGAGTGGGCATCTGCGACCGCATCTTCGTGCGCGTCGGCGCCAGCGACGACCTGGCCAGGGGCCGCTCCACCTTCATGGTCGAGATGGCCGAGACCGCCAACATCCTGCACAACGCCACCCAGCGTTCCCTGGTGTTGCTGGACGAGATCGGTCGCGGCACCAGCACCTACGACGGGCTGGCCATCGCCTGGTCGGTGGCCGAAGCGCTGCACGACAAGATCCGCTGCCGCACGCTGTTCGCCACGCACTACCACGAGCTGGTGGGCTTCGCGCGCAAGCACCCCCGCGCCGTCAACATGCGTGTCGCGGTCTCGGAGATGGGCGAGCGAATCATCTTCCTGCGCCGCCTGCAGGAAGGCGCCACCAGCCGCTCCTACGGAATCCAGTGCGCCCGCCTGGCCGGGATTCCCCAGCCGGTGGTGGACCGCGCCAGGGAGGTGCTCAAGGAGCTCGAGCGCCGACGCCCCCGCGACGACCGGCAGCTGTCCCTGTTCGATCTCGACGCGGACGCCGCCGAGGCCCTGCCTGACACCTCGCCGCCGCCCACACCCGAGCCCAGCGCCCCCGACCTGCTGCGCCAGGCCCTCGCCGCCATCGACCCGGATCGCCTCACGCCCCGGGACGCCATGGACGCCATCTACCGCCTCAAGACATTAGGCTAGGGTTCCTCTTCACACGAACCCACCCATGAGTCGGCAGTCCTGCATCCCCCTGGCTCTTCGGAGCGGCCTGGTCGTGCTGGTGGCATGGCTCGCGCTGGCGCCTCGGGCCCAGGCTGCCCAGCTCGAGCAGGTGCTGCTCTTTCTGGGGGCGGAGCACAGCAGGCTGCTGCTGGTCTTGGACGAGCCCGCCTCGGATGTGAGCTCCCACAGCTCGCCCGCAGTGGGCAGCGCGCCAGCCAGGGCCACGGTGATGTTGGACGACACCGCCCTGGCGTCCAGGCTGATCACGCCCTACCTGCAGCGCCCAGGCGGGGCCGAGATGCCCGTGGGGCAGCACGGGATCAAGCAGCTGGTGTTCTCGTCCATGGGCCCGCGAGCCCAGGTGGTCGTGGAGCTCGAGCGCGCAAGGAACCTCTCCATCACCGCCGTGGGCGACCGAGCCTACCTGCTGGACCTCCGGCTGCCAGACACGCCGCCAGACGCCAGCTTGCCCGAGGCGCCAGCCCTGGCCAACTGGCTCGCGGGGCTCTCCATGGCGCCGTCCAAGGCCCACGAACCCCACGCGCGCCCTCGCATCGTGGTGGACCCCGGCCACGGCGGCTGGGACTCGGGCGCGGTGGGCTGCACCGGCACCCACGAGGCGGACGTGGTCTTGGCCTTGGCACGCAGGGTGGCCACCGGGCTCGAGCGGGAGCTGGGAGCCGAGGTGCTGCTCACGCGGGAGGACAACACCTTCCTGTCCCTGCACGAGCGGGCGGCCTTCGCCAACTCCCGGGACGCCGACATCTTCATCTCCATCCACGCCAACGCCGCCCCAGCCCCTACGGTCTGGGGGATCGAGACCTACTACCTGGACGTCGCCAGCGACGCGAACGCCGCCGCGGTCGCGCTCCGTGAGAACGCCTCGGTCCACACAGGGGTCCAGGCCGACGACGCCGCCAGCCGCGTGCTCAGCGAGCTGGTGGTCTCGGGCACCAGCGCCATGTCCCGGAAACTGGCCAACGAGATCCAGGGCGCCGTGGTGCAGAACCTGTCCCAGCTCATGGGCCCTGGCCAGACCCGGGATCTGGGCGTCAAGTCCGCCATGTTCACGGTGCTCGTCTCCACGCGCATGCCCTCCATCCTCTTCGAGGCGTCCTTCCTCACCCATCCAGACGACGAAATGAGGCTGCGTACGCCAGCTTTTCAGCGCGCCACCGCCGACTCCATCGTCCAGGGCGTCCGGAGCTACCTGGCCGCCACGGAGAGCGAGTGAGCCGCGCAGCCGCGGATGAGGGCAGGGGAGGGGGAGGGGACAGACCCCTCCCCGTCGATCTCGATCTCGCTGTCGAGGGCTTCCTGGGCCAAGCTCGTGTGGAGCGCGGGCTGAGCGTCAACACCCTCGAGGCCTACCATCGGGACCTGGAGCGCTTCTGCCGCTGGCTCGACCTGGCCCAGAATGTCACAGATCCTGCACATGTCACGCGGGAACACATCGCCCTCTACCTGGGCACACTCCTCGATGATGGGCTCTCCAGGCGCAGTCTCGCCCGGCACCGTGTCTCTGTTCGCCAACTCTTCCGCTTCCTGCACCAGGAAGGCCTCCTCGCGGTGGACCCCGCTGCCCAGGTCGAGGCTCCGCTGCCGCGCCGCACGCTGCCCACCGTGCTCAACCAGGAAGAGGTCGAGCGCCTGCTCGCAGCCCCTGATGTCAGCACGCCCCTGGGGCTGCGGGATGCGGCCATGCTCCAGCTGATGTACAGCGCTGGCCTGCGGGTCAGCGAGCTGGTGACCTTGCCTCTGTCAGGGCTCGCGCTGCGGGCCGGCTTCATCCGCGTCCGCGGCAAGGGCAACAAGGAGCGGATGGTGCCCGTAGGCGATCGAGCCATTGGTCTGCTGCAGCGCTGGCTGGCAAGCGGCAGACCGGAGCTCGATCCCAGCGGTCGGGCGAACACCGTCTTCGTCAGCCAGCGCGCCAGGGGTATGACCCGGCAGACCTTCTGGCATCGTGTGCGCCACCATGCACTCAGCGCCGGCGTCACCGGTGATGTCTCGCCCCACAAGCTGCGCCACAGCTTCGCCACGCACCTGCTCGAGCACGGCGCCGATCTGCGGGTGGTGCAGGCGCTGCTTGGCCATGCGGACATCTCCACTACGGAGATCTACACCCACGTGGCCCGGGAGCGTCTACGGCGCATGCACGAGCAGCATCACCCCAGGGGCGAGTGACCATGGGCAAGCCCTCCAAGCTCGTCTCTCTGTGGGCCCTCCGGCCAGCCTCGACCGTCGAAGACGGGATGGATGTGAAGCGCGTGTCGGGCCGAGGCTGGCGTAGAGGGGTGAAGGAGTACGGTGGAGCCGGCGGCATCCAGGCCTCAGCTCCACCACGAAGTGTAGAGGTGGTCAACAGGCTCGCCAATCAGGGCTTGTCCTGAAAAGTGGATGCCCGAACCCTGATAGCGCAGCGCGGAGATTATCATGGTCTATGATTTACCATAATATCCCTTATCGGATCATCTAGTCCTGTACCCCCCTGCCGTGACTCCCGCCGCCGCACTATACTGTCGCCATGAAAGCCTCCCTCCTCGCCCCCCTCTCGCTCCTGGCCTGCAGCCCAATCGGCGAGGTCTACTCCGTGCGACGCGCCGAGCTCTTGCTCCTGCTGCCGTGCGAGGACAGCGGCGACTGTGACGGGCTCGTCATCCCCGAGGTCCCCTTCGAGCGCGAAGACCAGGTCGACTTCGAGCTGCTGAACGAGGGCGAGCGCGCTCTGACGGTCGAGCTCTCCCTGTCGCACTCGGACTTCGCCGTCTCGCCCGCCACTTCCAACGTGGCTGCCTCAGGCTCGACGGGCTTCACGGTCACCTACGCCCCTAGCGTCATCGATCCCCAAGAAACCACCCTGCTCATCAGCCACAACGCCGGTGGCCCGGCCTTCGAGATCACCGTCTCGGCGAGCACAAACCCCGACGCAGACTCCGATGGCTACCTCCACCTGCTCGCTCCACGGGGCGACGACTGCAACGACTTCAACGCACAGGTCAACCCTGGCGTGCTCGAGACCTGGTACGACGGAGTCGACCAGGACTGCGACGGCGGCAGCGACTACGACCAGGACGGCGACGGTCACGACATCCACACGCGACCGGATGGCGACGACTGCGACGACGAGCAGGAGCGAATCCACCCTGGCGCGCCCGACCCCCTGGGCGACGATATCGACCAGGACTGCGACGGCGAAGACGGCTAGGCCCCAAGCCGGATTCAGTGGCGACGAATCAGTCGGCTCCAGGAGCGGGCGCAGCGCCGAAGGGCGCTGTCCAGGGCGGCTCCAACACCTCATCCATTACCTGAGCAGTCGCCGGAACGAGCAATGAAAGGATGTTTCCAGCGTTGGTCACCATCACGACCTGCCGGCCGTCCACCGCGGGAGCGACCGAGACGCCGTTGATCATGGTGCCGTCGTCGTAGGTCCAACTGGCCACGCCAGTGGCGCTATCCACCAGCCAGATGCCGCCATCGGAAGAGGCCACCAGCAGGCCCGCGTCGGTGAACTGGGGCTGGGTGAGGGCCCCGGAGGTCTCGCTGTCCCACTCCCATACGATGCCGCCATTGAGGGAATCGATGGCCCGCAGCTTGCCATCGGAGCCGGGGACAAACAGGGTGCGCTCGTGCAAGATGGGTGGCGAGGCGATGCCGAAGTCGAGGGACCAGCGCACATTCTGGGTGGCGATGTCGATGGCCTGGAACGGAGCGGAGAAGCCACCAGCGAAGACATCGCTGGCGGTGGCCAGGGGCTCACCGATCAGATCGGGGTAGCGGCCCTCCCCTACCCCCACCTTCCAGGCGATCTCACCGCTGTCATGGGACAGCGCCACGAGGCTGCCGTCGTGGAAGCCGACCAAGACCAGATCCCCAGCCGCCACCGGCGCTGGCGCCCCGTAGAGCTCGAGCTCGGACTCGCGGCTGCGATCACCGGGGTGTTTGTAGAGCCAGCGGCTCTCGCCACTGGCGAGGTCCAAGGCATGCAGGCTGCCGTCCAGGGCGCTGACATACACGGTGTCGCCCTGAATCATGGGACTGGAGAGCACGGGAGCGCCCGCGTAGTGCCGCCAGCGCTGCCTACCCTCGAGATCGTAGCACCAGGTGTAGCCGGCGCCGTCCGCGAAGACCAGGCCGCCATCGACCAGCACAGGCTGGGACATGACCGGCGCGCCGGCGTCAAAGGACGACGACACGCTGCCGTCGTCACGGCGCAGCACATAGAGCGCATCGGCGCCCGCGGTACCCACGTACATGACGTCGCCATGGATCAGTGGACGAGCCAGCTCGGAGTTGGTGGCTGCGCTGGCGGGCGTGCCAGGGAGCCTGCGAATCCACTGGGTGACGGGTGGGCGATCGAGGCTCCCGCTGTAGTCGACCCCGAGCACTGGGACCGGGCCCCGGTCGGTGAGCAAGGGCGCACTGGCGCCGATGAGCAGCAGACAGGAGAGCCAGGGAGCCATCAGGACCCCGTGCTGACTGCCTGGGCTTCGAGGAGCTGAACCTGCTCGAGCCGCGGGCTTTTGTCGAAGCGCGCCCGGAACTCGGCGGCGAGACGCTGGATGGAGTCGGCTTCGCCAGCGTCGAGCTTCAGGCTCATGAGATCGAGCAGGGCCTGCTCGGCCAAGTAGCCGTCGAGGTCGCTGGCCATGTCGCGGTACACTGTCTCGGCCTCTTGCGTGCGGCCGGCCTGGCGGTGGATGACGGCCAGGCGGTTACCTGCGGCGTAGGTGTAGATGCCGCCCGGATCGGCGTCGAAGGCCTTGCCGTAGGCGATGGCAGAGCGCTCTTCGTTGGCAGCTCGGGACCAGGTGTTGGCTGCGCGCAGCCAAGCCTCGGCTGCCGCCAGCCGGTTGGAGCCCATCGCCACGTCTTCGTAGGCCTGAGCCGCCAGCTCGAGCGCGGCGACGTGCTCGGGATCCGTCAGGTCGTCGAGGGGCGCCAGACCGTACTGGGCAAGAGGCGAGGGCTCGGGGAGCGTGCGCTCCACGCCAGCCATGGCCGCTGATCCATCCCGCTGCTGATCGCGCAGGCAGGTAGAGGTCTGGCCGACGATGAGGGTGAGCAGGAGCACGGTGCCGATAGCGGCGAGGCCTTGCTTCCAGTAGCCATAGACCCAATGGGCCAGCTGCATCTGAACCTTGAAGAACAGATCCGCTTCCTGATCCGCTGGGGTGATGGGCGCGCCGGGATGTTCGTCAGCCACCTTGCCTCCAAGCTCTCAACACCCCTGATTGCAGGGTGTTCCTGGACACCGCCCCCTAGCTCCCCTCCAACGTTTCGTCCAGAGGTTCGAGCGAGGAGTGACCGTGCTCAGTTACGACCTAGGTCGATGGAGATGCCGATACCCTGGACATCGAACTTGACGTCCCGGTTGATGGTGAAGGCTTCACCTTCTGCGGGCTGCACGAAGAAAGCGTGCTTGCCCTCGTTCAGCTCCACCTTGACCGGCAGCTCACCCACGTACTGGTTGTCGATATAGACCTTTGCACCGATGAGATCGTCGGCCCAGAGCGTGACGTAGCCCGACACGGGGGCCTGGGACTCGAGCTGGACGGTGCCCAGGTCGCTGGCCGCTCCAGCCTTGATGTTGGCGACCTTGGAGACGCTGCTGTACCCGTCGAGCTCGACGCGCACCATGTGGCTGCCTTCGGCGAATTCCTTGCCCACCATGGGGGTGCGGCCAACCATCTCGTTGCCGACATAGACCATGGCACCCATGGGGTTGGACCGGATGGTCAGGCTGCCCTTGGTGGCGGCGACGGGAGCTTGGCCGCCCGAGCCCCAGATGTCGCGCCCTCCGCCATCGGTGGCGGTGGTGGTGGAGCTGCCGCCATCGGCGGAGCCCCAGGGCGAGGCTTGATCACCCCCGCCCTGTGCGGGCGGCGTCTGGGCCGGCGGGCTGGTGCGTGGAGGGGTCTGAGCGGGCGGCGTCTGGGCCGGAGGCTCCGGCTGAGCCGGGGGAGCGTCCTCGGGCAGATCGGTGGGCATCTCGAGGATGTCGGCCACCGCCTGGTCGCCTTCGGGTTGGTCTTCAGGCTGCTCCACGGGGGGCGGGAGCGGCTGGGCAGGGGGAACAGGCCTGGGCGCTGGGGGAGGTGCCGCCTGGGTGACCGGATTGGGCCGAGGCGGAGTCTCGATTTCACCGGAGCCCCGGTCCATGCCGAACAGGATCCAGAGAATCACGAGCACGGCGATGGCGCCGACCACACCAAAGACGATGAAGAGGTTGCGGTTGCTGGAGCCAGGCTGGACGTCGGGGGGAGGCACATAGGCGCTGTCGGAGCCGAACACGGCGGCCGCGGCGAGATCGTCGTCGTCTTCCTCTTCCTCGAGGTCTCCGTGATCGTCCTGGTCCGCATCAGCGTCGTCGCCAAGGGGGGCGAAGGAGTCGTCGAACTCTTCCGCCATGCCGAAGCTGTCAGACACATCCGGACCGGGGAGCTCGGGATCTTCGGACTCCGATGGAGCCACTGGCTCGTCGGGAACCATGGTCTCGGAGTGGGACAGGCCCCGATCGTGCGCCGCGTCAAGCTGGACCGGGCGCGGCGGCTCGAGCTGCTCCGCCGCAGAGAGCGAGGCAGGCTCGGGCGCATCGAGCTGCATCGGCGGCTCGGGCGCATCCAGGAAGGAGGCCGCGGGCACGTCGGGCGCATCGAACGCCGCGCTGGAGGCGGGCTCAGGCGCGTCGAGCGACGCTTCGGGAGCGTCGATGGCCAAGCTCGGCTCTGGAACGTCCGCCGCCGCCGGGTCAAAACCGAAGCGCGGCTCGGGCACGTCCAAGCCGTCACCGGAGGCGAAGCGGTCTGGCGCCTCGGGGACGTCCAGGAGATCGACCGGCTTGGCGCCGCCCTCGGGTTGGACGATGAAGGGCCGCGTGGCTGACGAATAGAGATCGTCAGCTGGAGCGTCCGCCGCGGGGGCTTCGTCTTCCATTGGTACCAACGGCGTACCGTCGCGGAAGCAGAAATCCACACGATCGTCGTACTTCGACTTGCACAGGCTGCAGATCTTCATGGGCGCGCCGCTGAGACCTCACGTAAGCATGCAAGTATACGGAGACAGGCCACACAGGGCAATCCCGCATACCCGGGCGAATCCCTTATCCGCTTCGGGCCGCTGAGCGAACGACGCGAAGCTCAATCCTGCGCCATCGCAGTCACAAGGCCCCGGGAGAGAACCTCCAGGACGAGCGCAGCGCCCGGATCGGTATCTTGGGGGCCCGGATCGAGGCGGATGCCCATGCTCGGTCCAAGGGGCTCCAGCCCAGCCGGCCCCGCCCTCAAGGTCCGCACGCGCAGCGTGCTGCAGAGCAAGGGATCGACCCCCAGCGTCCTGAGCAGCTCGGCAGGTCGGATCCTCGAGCCCTGGGGCGGCTGACCGATCAACACGCCAGCCAGGCTCCGCCCCTGCTCGTCCAGGGACTCGGGGAAGCACCTGAGCGCTCGAATGGACGCCCGCACCTCGTGGGTGCGCGGCCCCTTCTTGCCGTGACGCTCGACCACCAGATCCTCGCGGGCAAGCAGCGCCTCGATGCGACCCTCGAGCTCGTCGGGGGCCACGGGGAGGCGGATGGCGTACAGCACGCCCTCGGCCAGGGACATCAGGGACGGGAAACGAAGGTCGGCTTCGGCGTGCCCCAGCAGCTGGAACCCCAGCGGGAGCTGCGCCACGATGCTCTCGCAGAGGTCCTGGAGGGGAACACGCTCGGCCATCACCAGATCGACATAGCTGTCAATGGTCGCCTCCCCCACGGGCAAGGCGGCGTCGAAGGCCACGCGGGGGTGGGCGTGGAATCCCTGGGTAAAGGCCAGGGGCACCCGCGCACGCCGGAGCGCGCGGATCCAAGCGCTCATGACCTCGTGGTGGGACAGAACGGCGCACTCCCCTACCCTCGCCGTGCGCAGCATGAGGCGCATGGCGGGCACGGGGGCGGGCGCGCTGGGGTCAGCGGGCGCTGGGGCGGACACGGGCTCGGGCAACAGCGGGCTGGGGGCTCTGGCCGCGCGTGCATCCCGCAGCATGGTGGCGCAGGCCGCGGGCGAGGCGTCCCGAACGCCGCAGGCATGGCAGCCGCCGTCTCTGCAATCCGCGAGCGTGGCGCCTTCACTGGCGTGCTGCCACTCGGCAAGCAGCCAGGCAGGGTCGAGCCCAGGATCGATGTGGTCCCAGGGAAGCCGCTCTTGGGGGTCACGCTGTCGGCTGGACCAGCGCGGGTCGTAGCCGACCTCTTCGAGGGCGCGCTCCCACAATGCGGTGCGCCGGTGCTCACTCCACGCGTCGAAGCGACATCCCAGGCTCCAGGCTCGCTCGATGAGGTCCGCGACGCGGCGATCGCCGCGGGCCAGCAGTCCCTCGATCCAGCTCTCGTCCGCATCGTGCCGCCCGAAGCGGATGGCCCGGTTGCGGCCCAGTGCGTCGCGAAGCAGAGCCTGACGGCGCCGAGTCTCCTCCCGGTCGATCTGCTCCGCCCACTGGAAGGGGGTCCAGGCCTTGGGGACGAAGGTGCTCACCCCTAGATTGATCCTTGCCCGGCGGTTGGCGCTGCGGGCGTGCCTGAGCACGCGCGCGCTGAGGTCCGCGATGGCCTCGATGTCCTCGTCGGTCTCGGTCGGCAGACCGATCATGAAGTAGAGCTTGAGGTGGTCCCAGCCTGCGCTGCACGCTTGCTCGGCGAGCTCGAGGAGCTGGCCGTCATCCAGGGGCTTGTTGATCACGGAGCGCAGCCGAGGCGTGGCCGCCTCGGGCGCGAAGGTCAGGCCCGACCGCCGCACGTCGCTGATCTTGTTGGCCAGCTCGATGGAGAACCCGTCGAGGCGAATGGAGGGCAAGGACACGGAGGCGCGCCAAGGGAGCGCGGCCTCGCTGACCCGGGTGACCATCTCGAGCGCCCGCGAGTGGTCGCAGGTGGACAGGGAGAGGAGCGATGCTTCCTCGTGCCCGGTGGAAGTGAGGCCAGCCACCATCAGCTCCACGATCTTCTCCGGGCTGCGCTCACGAACCGGCCGGGTGGTGGCGCCGGCCTGGCAGAAGCGGCAACCGCGGGTGCATCCGCGCAGCACCTCGATGGCGACGCGGTCGTGGATCAAGCCGGTGAAAGGCAGGATCGGGGCCAAGGGGTAGGCCGCATGCTCCAGATCCGTCAGCACACGCCGGTGGACCCGCGTGGCGCCGGGCTGCACCAGCAACACGCCGTCGGTGCTGGCGGAGACGGGCGCCAGGGCTGGAACATAGACGCCTTGGACGGCCGCCAGGGCCTCGAGGCGAGCCAGTCGTGACGAGCCCCGCATGCTGCGCAACAGCGCGGCGATCTCGAGGACCACTTCTTCGCCGTCCCCCACCACGAAGAAGTCCATGAAGGGCGCGAGGGGCTCGGGGTTGACCGTGTTCGGGCCGCCGGCGAAGACCAGGGGGTCCCCCTCCCCTCGCCTCTCCGCACGCAGCGGAACGCCGCCCAGGTCCAACATGTTGAGCACGTTGGTATAGGTCAGCTCCGACTGCAGCGTGAAGCCCACGCCGTCAAAGTCAGCCAGGGGCCGCCCGCTGTCCAGGCTGGCGAGGGGGCGACCAGAGCGCCGGAGCGCCGCCTCGAGGTCCGGCGCAGGGGCGTAGACCCGCTCCGCCCAAGCCCAGGGGAGCTCGTTGAGGACGTGGTAGAGGATCTGCAGGCCCAGGTTGCCCAGGGCCAGATCGTACAGGTCTGGGAACACCAGGGCCAGGCTCAGGTCCACGGCGCTGGGATCCTTGTGTACGGCGTTCCACTCCCGTCCCAGGTAGCGTGAAGGCTTCTCCACCTGGAGCAGTTCCTCTGGCTTCAACCATGGCATGATCTGTCTGACCTCCGGTCGGCCGCCCCTTACCCCATCGCACCTCCCGGTGTTAGTAGCCCGCCATGGACGAGCAGATCATCGCCCGCTTCGACGATGCCCAGCGGCGCACCATCGCGCTGGTCACCGCCTTGATCGCCCAGCTCGAGGCGGGCATGACCGAGCGGGACGTCGCCCAAAAGGCCGCCGAGTTGCGCCGAGAACACGGCTTTGATGGCTGGTTCTACCCACCCGAGGTGCAGTTCGGCGCCAGCACCGCCCGAGCAGGGATCTGGCGCCCGCCCAGCACCCGGGCCCGCCTGCACGTAGGCGACACCGTGATGGTGGCGATCGGGCCCTCCGACGGGCGGACGGCGGGAGACATCTGCGCGACCGTCAGCTTCGGTGTCTCCGAAGATCCGCTCGTCGGCCTGGCCCGAGCCTGCACCCTGGCCACCTGCGGCTACGCGTCGGGGCTCAAGTGCGTGGGTGAGCTCTTCATCTACGCGCGCACCTGGGCGGCCAACCACCAGCTCGGCCTGGCCAATACTCGCAGCATCGGTCATGCCCTGCTCCCCCCCACGGGGCGCCTGGCCACGGGCTACCCACGGAGCGCCCACATGGCCACCTGGCTGCGCCGCTACCAGATCCACTTCCTCAATCCCCGTCGCATGGATGGCATGTGGGCCATCGGCCCCCAGCTCAGCGGCGGGGGCGTCGGCGCGCGCTTCCGCGAAGTGGTCCTCATCGCCCCGGGCGTCCACCGCCTGCTGGGCCGGGACAGCTTCGATCAGCTGGGGCGCTTCTAGTAGCTGCAGCGCGTCGGGCTATCCGGCCTCACCTTCGGTAGCGCGCTGGAGAGCATCGACCACCCGACGGTAGGCCTCGGGGTCTTCGAGCCCCGTGACTTCGACGTGGTAGAGCATGTGGGTCTCACCCGCGAGCACTGAGCGCACCCTGGCCTCCACGTCCTGAACGGGCTCCCCGGGGGTGCCGAAGCTCAGGCGGGTGCCCGCACCCTCGACGAAGACCAGGATGTGGTCCGATGGCAGCGTGAAGGAGAGCCCATCCACGCTCAGCTCGACGAGCCTGCCAGGGCCGTGGATCAGAGAGATGCCAGGACCGTTTGGAGGCAGAATCCGGAGATCGAGGCCGTGATCGCTCGCCGACGGCTGCCCGCCGATGGCCCAGCCGTCGATGAAGCCGAGCAGCACGCCAAACTGCGACCTGTCTGGGACCGCCACGCCGGTGCGGATGACGCTGGCCTCGAAGCTGCGCGGGGTGCCCTCGAGGCTGAACCAGCAGCGCACGTCTTCGCCGCCGGACAGGCGCAGGGCTGGCGCATGGACCACGACGCCACCGGGCTCGACCCGAACCACCTGGCCACGGCTCCAGCCGCCGCTTCGGGGCAGGATCTCGCACGCCACACGGCGCTCGGCGGCCTGCTCGAGGATACGGCGAGGGTCCTCCATGGGAGCTCCAGGGACGAGGGTTCGTGCGCAGAGCGATCATGGCCGCGCGCGCTGGGAACGTAGCATCCTCACGGAAAGCCCGACAGGGGGAGCCCTGCTCGACCCGAGCGGTGGCCGCCACCGTGAGCAGGCTGTATCTTTGCCGGCCAAGCCAGCGGAGCTCTCACGTGCGCGTCCTTCACTTCACGGATTTACACCTGTTCCGGTTTCCTCGGGTCTCTTCGTTGCTCAGCAAGCGCTTGCTCGGCACCGCCAACCTGTACCTGGCCCGTCGCGTCGATCACTTCTCCGAGCGCAGCATCGAGCTGCTGGTGCAGGCTGTGCTGGAGCAGGCTCCCGATGTCTGCGTCTGCACCGGCGACCTCACCGGCATGGCCAGCCCGGCGGAGTTCGAGGACATTCGAACGCTCCTCGGCCCTATCCTGGATCGTTTTCCGGTCTATATGGTACCCGGCAACCACGACGTGTACACCGGGGGGGCGGCCCGAGAGCGTCGCTTCGAGAAGACCTTCGGCGCCTGGTCAGGCGGAGGCTCCTACCCTGCGCTGCACCGCCAAGGCGAGCTGAGCCTGGTGGGGCTGGACTGCGCCCGTCCCCACCCCATCCTGGCCAGCGGAGAGCTACCCGCTGCCCAGCTCGAAGGCATGGAACGGCTGCTGGCCAGCGGAGAGCTGGACGACAGCTTCACCATCCTGCTGCTCCACTACCCACTGCGAGATCGGCACGGCGCACCCTACGGCTCCTCGACCCGCCATCTGGTCAACGCCCGGGAGCTGGAGGCGGTGCTGCGCGCAAAGCCCGGGGTGGACCTCATCCTCCATGGCCACGAACACCACGGCTTCAGGAGCCAGCTCGAGACCCCCCGTGGGCCGATCCCCATCTACGACCCTGGCGCCGGAGGGAGAACCTGCGCACCGTCCCGCAACGACACGGCGCACTTCAACATCTACACCATCCAGGATCGCCGCCTCACCGCCATCGAGCGCTGGGCCCTGGACGGTGAGCGCTTCGTCGAAGAGCCGGGTGGTCCCTACGCGGGTCAAGCCTCGACCTGAGCCAAGGGTCAAGCCTCGACCTGAGCCAAGGAGACCTCAGGTCCGTGCCACCACGAGCAAGCGCTGGCAGCGACTACCCCTCGCGGTCCTCGCGCAAGACTTCGGCCAAGCGCCAGGCCTTGGCGCCGTCGAGGGCCTGACCGCCGAGGTGTTCGGAGGCCAGCGCGAGCGCAGAGTCCATGTCGTCGGCCAGCACCAGCATCGGCTGTTCCTTGCCAGGCACCTGGACCTGCCAAGCAAACGAACCCCGCTCGGGCGCTCGCGCTGGGACGGGGGCCGGGACCGGGACCGGTACGGGGGCCGGGACCGGCGGCGTCGGCACCGGTGCGGGGGCCGCAGCGGGCTTGGGCGCGGGGGCCGCAGCGGGCTTGGGCGCGGGGGCGGCCTTGACAGCTCGCTTTGCCATAGCCGCGCGGGCAGGCTTGACGGCCGGCGGAGCCTCGGGCTCGGAGCTGGGAGCAGCGGCGGGCAGCTCTGGGGGCGCTTCTTCGCGCGCCACGCGAGGAATGCTGCGAGCGCGGGCCTTGGGAGGTGCGCCGGGCGGCTCGATCCGCAGATCCTGGGCCTGATCGGGCTCAATGAGGCGCACAGGTGGGCGAGCGCCCAGCCGAGGGAGCTTGCCGAACACCTCGACGGTGTCCGCGCCGCCCTGAGCCTCGTCCTCGCTGGTGGGGCGTACGAACCGCCGTCTGCGACGTTGATCGGCCCCAACCTCTCCATCGCTGTTGCTGTCGATGGGGTCGGAGCCCACGGGGGCATGCCCCTCCAGGCCTCGCAGCCCCGACGGTGCACCGCTTGGGCCGCCTGGCTGAGACTCTCGACCGCTGCCCAGGCCCGCGCTGCGGAAGCTGGGGGGCAAGCCGTGGCTCCTGCGCGCGACCACCGGAACCGCGGAGACATCTGCTTGTTCGGTTGCATCTGGCGCAACGGCGGCATCGCGACTGCTCCCGGCACGCCGAATGATGACCGGCTCAGGCGCGTCCTGCCAGCGACGCCGCGGGCGAGGCTTTTCGCGCTTTTGGACTGGCTTTCCGCCCCACTCTTCGACGTCGGGCTTCATGCGGTAGGGCTCGACACCCAGCCTGCGACGCTCACCCTTGATGGCCTCGAGGGTGACCCCGGCTTCGGCCGCGAGGGTGCGATCCGGCTCTTGCCCAAGGCGTTCCCGGAAGGCAGCCAGGTCGGCGTTGCCCTGATCCGTGAGCGTGGTGCCGCCCACCCGGACGGCACAGCGGGCCAAGCCACGGCGCAGGCGCCTGGGGTTGGTGCCGAAGCGCCTGGCGAGCTGACGCAGCGAGCCATGCTCGTGCCCGCGCAGCACCTCGGGCCACCAGGCCTCCTGTTGGACCGGTCGATCGCCGGAGGTCGCCGCCAAGGCAGCGTCCAACGCGACAGGTTCTAGGGAGTACTCGGCGGCCAGCTCGGCGACCGAGCACTCTGCGAGCCGCTCCAGCAGCTCTGGCCAGTATTCCTGTTCAGCTGGGCTTGACATGTCGGGGAGCTCCTGGCTTGCCGTTCTCGCCCCCTGTTGAGCCGCCGTTCCTCACACGATTGATGGCGACTCTTCCCAGGACGCATGTATCACGATCACGTAGCGGCGCCACCTACCACAGCATCGTCACCATCGGCTTCTCTGGCCACGCCCACGCCTTGCTCGTGGGCGAGTCTCGCGGTATTCTGTCGTCAACTTCACAGGTTGCTCGTTCGCGGCACCTTCTCCTCACCCTGCCCCCCCCCGCCAGTCCATGTCGATCGCCACCTTCACGGGCCCGGTCGTTCAGACCGAGATGTATGACGGGCCCCTCGACCTCCTGCTGCACCTGGTGCATCGGGATGGCATCGACCTGTGCAAGCTGCCGCTGGTTCACATCACGCGGGAGTACCTCGCCACCCTCACCCAGCTCCAGGTCGTCGACCTCGACATCGCGGGTGAGTTCCTGGTCATGGCGGCCACCCTGTGTGAGCTCAAGAGCCGTGAGCTGCTCCCTGGCGCCTCGCCGCTGGACGAACCCGACGACGAGGACGACCCTCGCGAGGCGCTCATCCGGCGCATCATTCGCTACCAGCGCTATCGCCAGGCCGCCGACGAGCTCCAGCGCGGCCTGCAGCTGGACCGTGACGTGTTCACGCGTCCACCCCAGCGAATAGAGTCCGGCGAGCGCCCCATCGAGCCTGGGATCGACGCCATCGAGCTGTGCGAGCTCTACCACCAGGCCAAGCGCTTCGCGGCGCGCCCCGAGCCCGTGCACGAGATCGAGCGCGAGCCCCTGCGCTGGCGCGACACCTTGCAGCATGTGCTGCACACCCTCGACGACGGCTCGGAGCATCCTCTCGACGGCCTGCTGGCCGGGCTCCCCTCCCGCGCGGCGCGCATCCTGACCTTCCTGGCAGTGCTCGAGCTCTGCAGAGTGCAGGCGGTCGAGGTCCACCAGCGGGAGCACCTCGCGCCGGTGTTGCTGCGTGGCCTGATGCGCTCCCACGAAGCCGATCTCGAGCACATCCCGGAGGCCATGTGAGCCCAAGGGACGACGACCGCCCACAACTGGGCGACAACGTCATTCCCCTCCCCGGCTTCCACAACGCCCCGCCGGCAAGTCAGGACGCCCCTCGCGTTGCTCACGGCGGCCTGTCCCTGCTCGAGAGCGACGAAGATCTCGTGCGCCCGCCCGAGCCCGCAGTCCTCGCGGCGGCGGCCGAGGCCGTACTCTTCACGGCCGGAGACCCCGTCCCTCTCGCGCGCCTGCGAGACTTGCTCGACGGCCCCGCAGAGGACGACCTTCGAGCGGCCCTGTCCTTGGTCCAGACCCGCTACGCGCGAGCCGGCCAGGGGCTTCGGCTGGTGGAGATCGCCGGCGGCTGGCAGCTGCGCACCAACCCTCGCTTTGCCCGCTGGTGCGCCAAGGCTCGGGCGGTCAAGCCCCTGCGCCTCTCCCGGGCAGCCCTCGAGACCCTCTCCATCGTCGCCTATGAGCAGCCGGTCACCCGGGCAGGGGTCGAACAGTTGCGGGGCGTGGACCCTGGCACCATCCTGCGCATGCTCGTCGAGCGAGGCATGGTGCGCACCCTGGGTCACCAGAACTCCCCCGGCCGTCCGATCCTCTACGGCACCACCCCCAGGTTCCTCGAGGTCTTCGGACTAAGGGACCTCGGCGACCTGCCCACCCTGCGGGATCTGCGAGAGCTCAAAGAAGACGACCCTGACGCGAGCCTCGACTCGGGCGTGCTGGACGAAGACGAGCTCCACCTCACCGAGCCGCCCCCCCTCGACGGCGAGGAGTAGGCCGCCGCCAGGGTGTTCCATGGCGTCCCCGTCGCAACAGGGATACCTGCGGTGCCGCGTTCCCGCCACCGAGGACCGGACCATGACCAGCTTGGAAAAGCACGATCGTCTCGCTCGCTACATCGCTCGCTCCGGCCTGGCCAGTCGCCGGAGCGCGGAGCGCCTCGTCCGTGAAGGGGCCGCCACGGTCAACGGGCACGTCGAGCGTGATCCCGCCGCCGCCATCGAGCACGGCATAGACGAGATC
>ERZ890953.173-NODE-173-length-37708-cov-8.259661_pt1 | contig 37708 bp, 27 predicted proteins | sample MGYA00521264_ERZ890953 | MGnify/ENA primary metagenome ERZ890953 (study PRJEB32303, sample SAMEA104408629) | aquatic metagenome | biome: Brackish water; feature: Chemocline; material: water | place: Baltic Sea | collected 2014-10-26T21:54:00 | depth 200 m ...
CATTCCCGATAGATGTCTTATTTTTGTCAGGCTGTCTTCTGTGACGGGGGACTAGAACAGCTCGCTGATGTAGGAGAAGGGGGCCTCGTTGCCCTCTTGCCGGATCTCGGCGGTGGCGAAGGGGCTGAAGTTTCCGTTGCTGGACTCACCCCAGGCCAGCTCCATCTCGTCGTGGTCCCAGTCGAACGCGGCCTGGTAGTAGACCGTGTAGCGGCGCTCCCATTCCTCGAGCGCGCAGGTGCTTTCGCCCTGGTTCGCCCGGAAGTCCAGCATGTACCAGGCGGTCATGTCCCGCTCGTCCCAGGCGTAGTAGTAGCCTTCGACCGCGTAGAGGATCTCGCAGTCAAGGGTGCCGCCACCCCCGAAGCGGCGCTCCACCTCGCAGCCGTCCCACCACCAATCGTCTCGCATGTCCAGGGCACCTTCGCCCGAGAACACGCTGCCGGCCGAGGCCGGGGGCTCGTAGGGGCCGCAGTCCACCTGGGGGGTGGGATCGGCGTCAGCGTCGCTGTCGGCGTCGGCATCCGCATCCGCGTCCGTGTCACCATCGGCGTCGGCGTCGGTGTCGGTGTCGGTGTCGGTGTCGGTGTCGACGTCGGTCTCGGGGTTGCCCGTGTCGTCGGTGGGGACGAGCACACCGCCCTTCGTACAGGCGTTCAGGGAGATGGTGCAGAGCAGGACGAGTCGGTGCATGGGAGCTCTCTCTGGCCGCTGGAGAACCGACAATAATCCAATCAGTACACGCTCGCCGCTACGGCCAGGTTCTGGTGGGAGGACGCCTCGTGTGCGGCCTCGCCGGCCCGCCCCGCCCTCGCGCCCAGCTCCTCATTCGCCCGGTAGTGGGTCACGATGGTCGCGGGCTGCATGGCGTCGCCCAGCAGCTTCAGCCTCAGCTTCCAGCGGGCAGCCAGGCCCAGCACGGCCACGCGCTTGGCGCGCTCGGCCAGGGTGGTGGTCAGGGTGGCGCGGATGCGGCGGTCCAGCTCGAGGGCGGCCTGGCGCTCGGCGTCGTTCACAGCGTGGCGGGCCACGGCGGGCAGCATGCAGCCCCAGACCCGCACGCGCTTCTCGAGGCTGCGCATGCGGGCGTCGAGGCAGGCATCGCGCTTCATGCCCAGCAGGCGCAGGTAGCCCCGGAGGCTGGTCTGCACGACCCGGAGCATGGAGCTGCCGTTGTGTTCGTAGTCCTGGCGGAAGGCGTGCTTCATCCAGCGATCCGGAGCGTCGCCGGCGAAGTGGGGGTGCTTGTAGCTCAGCTCCTTCTGGCCGTGCCAGTCCTCCCACGCCAGGTCCTCGCGCAGCAAGCCCCGCTCCTTGTGGGACTGGTACAGTCCGGTGGTGGGCAGGGGGGTGAGCAGCATGAACTGCACGAAGTCGCTCTCGAGCTCGCACATGAAGTCGATGTCGGCCTGTATGTTGTCCTGGGTGTGGTGCTCCTGGCACAGGATGCCGCTGGCGAGCACCACGATGCCGCGATCCCTGAGCTGCTCGATCAGGGCCTTGGGGTCGATGCCGATGTTCTTCTCGAAGTTCCCGGTGGTCGAAGCCGACTCCACCCCGATCCACACGAACTCCACGCCCAGGCGCTGCAGGTTGTCCACACCGAAGGCGGTGATGGTCTCTGCGGAGGAGAAGATGGAGAAGCTGAAGTAGCGCTGGTCTCGCTCCATCAGGTGCATCAGCTCGAGGGCCCGCTCCCGCTCCTTGAGGAAGTTCTCGTCCATGACGAAGAAGTCCTTGGTGCCCCGTTTGTCGGCGATGCGGCAGGCGGTGTCGTACAGCTGCTGGCCGGAGCTGAGGTAGGCGGTGTAGCTCTTGCCGAAGAAGTGGGACGTGGAGCAGAAGGCGCAGCCGTTCACACAGCCCACCCCGGGGACCAATAGGCTGGCGGCTGTGTTGGGCAGGGGCACGCCCATGATGCTGGCGCGCTCGACGCTGGGCAGGGCGGGGTGCACGATGGGGGCGCAGGGGTCTTGGCCCAGATGTTCCCGCAGCCAGCGGATGCCTTCGCCCTTGACCACGTGATCGCAGTCGATGAGCTGGTCGATCTCATCGATGGCGGCGCCGTGGCCTCCCAGGATGATCTCGGCGTCGGGCTGGTGTAGACGCACCAGGCGGGCCATCTCCCGGGCCTTGACGAAGTTGGGGGCGATGAAGCTGATGCCCACGATGTCGTAGTCGTTCGACCTCAGCTCCTGCTCGAAGCGCCCCTTGCTCGGGAAGTCCAGCACGGTGGTGTCGGCGTCGATGTTCTCGGCCAGGAAGTACAGGCCGAAGCTGCGGTGCTGGTGGCGGAAGCTGGCGATGCCCTGGGCCTTGGTGACCTGGTTGTGGAACAGCTCCATGACGTTCTCGCGGCGACCGTAGTCGTCGTCCACGCCGAAGGGGCCGAACACGCCGGACAGGAGAACACGCTTGGGGGAAGGGTCGGTCATGGCTCACTCCTTGGATGCAGTCAGCCTATGGACCAGCCTTCATGGAACTTTCATGGGGCGGCGGCGGGCTTGTCACAGGAGGTCTGGGAGCCCCGTGCGGCGCCGCTGGCTACGCTCGATCCTCCCGGTGACGAGGCCAATGGATCTCTACGACACCATCGGCGTGAACTACCGCCAGCGACGCCGGCCCGACCCCAGGATCGCGGCCCGCATCGCCGCGGCCCTCGAGGGCTGCGCCACGGTGCTCAACGTGGGCGCTGGTGCGGGATCCTACGAGCCCCAGGATCGCCGGGTGGTGGCGGTTGAACCCTCGACGGTCATGATCCGCCAGCGGCCAGCCAACGCAGCCCCGGTGGTGCGGGCCTCCGCCGCCGCGCTGCCCTTCGGCACGGACAGCTTCGACGCCTGCCTGGCGGTGTTGACCATGCACCACTGGCCCGATCCCTGGCGAGGGCTGGCCGAGCTGCGGCGCGTGGCTCGGCTGCGGGTGGTGGTGCTGACCTGCGATCCGTCCATCGCTCCGTTCTGGCTGTACGACTACTTCCCCGAGCTCCTCACCATCGACCGGCACATCCTGCCGCCCTTGTCGGTGTGGAGGCGGCAGGTCCCCGCCCTGCAGGTCGTCGGGGTCCCCATCCCCCACGACTGCAGCGACGGCTTCCTGGGCGCGTACTGGCGGCGTCCAGAGGCCTACCTCGAGGCCGAGGTGCGCGCGGCGATCTCCACCTTCTCCAAGCTGAGGCGGGTTGAGGCCGGGGTCGAGGCCTTGCGCCGGGATCTGGCGTCAGGGGCCTGGCGGGCGCGGTATGACCATCGGGTGCAGCAGGACGAGCTGGATCTGGGGTACCGGCTGCTGGTGGTAGGTCCACCGTTCCCCGGTGGCGGGGGCCCCGGGAACCCCCAGCTTGGTTAGGTGGTGCGCCGCCCACTCCCGGTGGTGGTCGAGGAGGAAGGAATGTGGACCGTCAGCCGCGAAGAGCTCCCCGGAGGCAAAGGGCAGCGTCTGCTGTTCGCGCGGGACGGCCGCAGCTTGAGCGTCCTGGCGGTCCTGCGCGCCTGGCGTGGGTCGGATCGTTTCCGCACATTCTTCAACACCCTGCTGGCAGAGACCCCGTACACCGCCATCCGCTGGGAGACCCCGGCCGTCTCGTCCACTACCGCTCGTCAGCCCTTCGAGTGCGTGCTGCTGGACAGCCCGGGCCTGGACCGTCACCCGGACCCAGGAGCCTTCGCCGAGCACTTCGTCGACGATGGGCCTTCGGTGGTGAGCTTCGCCAACCTCGGTCGTGACGCCGTGATGATCGTGCCTCGACCGTTGGGCGAGCCCGACCGCTACGGGCACCTCGCGGCCTTCGTGCGCGGGGCGCCGCCAGAGCAGCGCGATGCCCTGTGGCGCGCAGTGGGTGAGGCCATGCTGGCGCGCATCTCGGTCAAGCCGGTGTGGCTCAGCACCGCCGGCGCCGGGGTGGCTTGGCTGCACGTGCGCCTGGACGATCGCCCCAAGTACTACGGCCACATGCCCTATCGGCAGGGGGTCGGGCGGGTCACCGAGGTGGTCTACCACCGCATCCCACGCCCGCGACGCTAAGGAACCTGGCCCCAGCGCAGGGGCTCGCCCGGCTGGTGATCCTCCACCGTGCAGGGGCCCCAGCGCTCGAAGCGGGGGTCGGCGTCCAGGGTGGCCCACAGGGCGTCGTGGACCGGCTGCATGTGGGCGTCCATGTTGCCGAAGCAGGCGTCGAAGATGAAGCGGCGGCCGGGGCGGTGGGGCGCCAGGTCCAGCCGCCAGGGGGCCCCGGGGTCACCGCGCAGAGGGCGGGGTTGGAGCTGCGTGCGGCCCAGCAGCGCCGAGGCGGCGAGGCCGGCGTGGCTGAGGTCCACCACCTGATCCCCCGGCGACACCAGCGCGGCGAGGCCAAGCAGGGCCTGGTAGCCCGCCCTGTTGGAGCGCTGCTCGTCGTGGGGGACCGCGTAGTGGCTGGCCTGCGCGGCACCGTCCATGGCTCGGGCCAGGGGGAAGCCGCTGCCTGGAGCAGCCATCACCAGGGCCAGCAGGGCCACGGGCAGGCCCATCATGGGGGCCGCGCGGGCGTGGACCAGGGCCGGGCGCAGCAAGGCGGCGGCGCCGCAGAGGCTGAGGGCTGGGGCCAGGGCCAACGCCTGCAGTGAGTAGCGGTAGGCAGGGGGCAGCGAGCGCAGCGAGGCCACGCTCAGGGCCAGGGTGGCCAGCACCAGCAGCGCGGCCACGACCCGGGGCGTCCAGCCGGGCCTGCGGGCAGACCAGGCACCCGCGGCTAGGCCTGCGGGCAGGCAGAGCAGCAGCCACAGGGGCTGGGCCAGGGCCAGGAAGTGGCGCAGGTAGGGCAGCAGGCGCGACCAGCTCAGACCCAGATCGCCGCCGACGCGGGCGGCGTCCGCCAGGAAGGCGAGGGTCCAGGGTAGGTTGGCGATGGCGCCGGGCTGGCCGACGATCCAGGTGCCGCCGGTGCGCTCCAGGGTGGCACCGCTGAGGGGGTAGTCGAGCCAGCCCAGGGTGACGCCCCGGTGCTGGGCCATGTGCTGGTGTACCACCATCACCGCGGTCTCGAGGGACACGGCCCCCCGGAAGTGGCCGTAGATCCACCACATCACGGCCATGGGGGCGAGCACGGCCACCAGCTGGAGCAGCGTGCTGGGGCGCTCGCGCCAGGCCCGCCAGGCGATGGTGATGGCGATGGCGGCCAGGGCCAGCAGGGTGGTGGTGAAGGCCCGGTAGGAGCAGGCCATGTTCAGGGCCAGGCAGAGCCCCGCGGCGCCGTGGGGCAGCCAGCCGCCGCGCAACACGGCCCAGGCGGTGGCCGCCAGGGCGATCACCGCGACGGTGGCTCCGAACATGTAGTCGCTGGGAGCGCCCACCTGCTGCAGGAAGGCCGGCATGGCCCCCACCAACATCGCGCCGGCGAAGGCCACCCCGGCGGGCGCCAGTTGGCGGGCCAGGGCGTACAGCGCCAGGGGCAGCAGGCCCGCTGAGACCAGGCTCAGGCCCATGGCGGCGGCGTAGGGAGCCAGCCCGCTGCCCTGGGCCGCGCGGCCGGAGAGCCAGGCCCACAGGGGATACCTGAAGGGCGGCACGTAGCCCAGCCGAGGTTCGATCCAGTGCACCACGAAGCCCAGGTACTCGTGCAGGTCGTTGGCGATGGGCAGGCCCTGGGGGTTGGCGGTGGCTCGAACCCGGAACACCAGCAGCATCCCCCAGACCAGCAGCGCGGCCGGCAGCAGCAGCTCGACGCCGCAGCGCAGCCTGGGCCGGACTGTGAGCTGCGCAGCGGGGAGCCAGCCGGGGCGCCGGCGCGCCAGGGCCAGGGCCGCCAGGCTGGAGATCACCACCGCTCCCACCAGCACTGCCCACGACCCGTCCACGGCTGTGGTCGGGTCGAGCACCGTCAGGGGATCGGTGGGGATGTGCTGGGGCATCAGGGGAAAGCTACTCCCCCGAAAGCTCCTGCGCCCGGCGGACCAGCGTGCGGAACTCGGCGCGGTAGCCGTGGGGATCCCGGGCGGCGCCCTGAGCCGCCAGCTGAGCCACGAGCTCCCAAGTGGCCTGGCCCTGGTAGGGGGAGTCCCGCAGTAGCATCCCGAAGGCGGCCACGGCGGCGGCATGGCGGAGGTCCGTGGACGCGTTGGACCAGGGGGCGCCGCCGTCGGTGATGGGGAAGCTCAGCAGCTGGCTGCGCTCGCCGTCGGGCTGCTTGTAGCGCAGCTTGACGGTCATCAGCTCGCCGCTGGCGGCGGCCGCGGTGGTGCCCATGGGCTTCTGGTACTCGAGGATGGGCGCGCCGGGCACGGCCAGGTCTGCGCCCGCCGGGACCACCTCGAACAGGGCCGTGACCGTGTGGCCCGCGCCGATCTCGCCGGCGTCCTTGCTGTCGTCGGCGAAGTCCTGGGCGGCCAGCACGCGGTTCTCGTAGCCGATGAGCCGGTAGGCGTGGACCTGCAGGGGGTTGAACTCCACCTGGATCTTCACGTCCTTGGCGATGGTGGCCATAGTGCCGCCGCGCTCGGTGACCAGCACCTTGCGGGCCTCGTCGATGCTGTCGATGTAGGCGTAGTTGCCGTTGCCGTGATCAGCGAGCTGCTCCATGGTGCCGTCCTGCAGGTTGCCGGTGCCGAAGCCCAGCACGGTCAGGAACACGCCGCTCTTGGCCCGGTCCTCGATGAGCTCGAGCAGCTGGCCCTGGTCGCTGACCCCCACGTTGAAGTCGCCGTCGGTGGCCAGGATCACGCGGTTGATCCCTCCCTCGACGAAGTTGGCGACGGCGGTCTGGTAGGCCAGCTCGATGCCGGCCCCACCCGCGGTGGAACCGCCGGCCTGCAGCTGGCCCAGGGCGCCCAGGATTGCGGCGGGGTGATCGCCGCTGGTGGCGGGCAGCACCAGGCCGCTCGAGCCGGCGTAGACCACGATGGCCACGCGGTCGCGCTCGTCCAGCTCATGCACCAGCAGCTGGATGGCTTGCTGGACCAGGGGCAGCTTGTTCTGGGCGGACATGGATCCGCTGACATCCAACAAGAAGACCAGGTTGCTGGGGGGGAGCTCGCCGGTGTCGATGACGCGGCCCTTGACGCCGACCCGGACCAGGCGGTGCTCGGGGGCCCAGGGGCAGCCGGCGATCTCCACGTGGGTGGCGAAGGGTGCGTCGCCGCTGGGGGGCGTGTAGCCGTAGTCGAAGTAGTTGATCAGCTCCTCGATGCGCACGGCGCTGGCCGGGGGCAGGGTGTGGTGCTCGAGGAAGCGGCGCACATTGGCGTAGCTGGCGGTGTCCACGTCGATGGACAGGGTGGACAGGGGAGCGTCGGTGACCAGCTGGAAGGCGTTGTGGCTGATGGGGTTGTAGCGCTCGCCGTTGGCGTCGGCTTGGCCCTTGGCGTCGCGGCCGCGGCGGGCCGCGATGGCGCGCTCGCCGTCGTCTTCCTGCTGGAGGTTCCATTCCAGTCCGTCGCTCTGGTTCTGCTTGCGGACCATCATGGAGGCGGCTCGCCGTAGCCTCTCCACCTCGTCGTTCTTGTTGTGGCCATCGGTGGGCGGCGCTTCGGCGATGTAGCCCAGGGCCCTCAATGCGTCCGCGGCCTCCGGGGTCGTCTGCAGCTCTGCGTTCAGCTCGTGCAGCAGCTCCCGCTTCCCGTGGTCGGCACCGGCTCGGTCAGGGCTCGCCACCACTCTGGCGGCGGGGTCGTTCGAGCTCGCCACTGGCCCGTAGGCACGCTCGCCCCCGGGGGCGTTCAAGGTGTAGAGGCTGGGCACCAGCACAGCGGCTACGACCACGGCGGCGATGGCGCCCACGGCGCTGGCTCGCAGAGCCCAGATGCCTCGACGGCGGGGCTGCAGCTCCACGACCTTGTCGACCGCGGTCGGCGGCGGCAGGGGCACGGGGGTGACCACCGGAGGCAGCGCGGCGGGTTGATCCTGGTCCCGCGCGTCGGCGGCGTCCAGGATGGCCTGGCGCTGGTCGTCCAGCAGGCTGGGCTCCTCGAGCAGGGCCTCTTCGGCGATGGCGGCCAGCTCCTGCAGCTGCTCCACCAGCTCGCGGGCGCCTGGGCTGCGCCGCAGCAGGGCCTGGACCTCGGCGGCTTCATCGGGGCTGCACTCACCCAGGGCGTAGGCGGTCAGCATGGTCTCGTCGATGGTGCGCGTCATGACCGCACCTCCTGGGCCTGCACGGTGGGCGCGGCCATCTGGGCGCGCAGGGTGGTCATGGCGGTGGTGATCAGCTTGCTGACCCTGCCCAGGGAGGTGCCCATCTCGGCGCTGATCTCCCGGTAGCTCTTGTGCTCGCGGAACTTGAGGCGGAAGGCGCGCTGCTGGTCAGGGGGCAGTCCCTCGAGCAGCTGCAGCACGCGCTGGTGGGCCAGGCGGCGGGCGGCCAGCTCGCTGGGGCTGTCCTGCCCGCTGTCGAGTGTCTGGCTCTCGGCTGGGCTCAGGGCTCCCATGCGTCCCTCCTTGCGCGCGATGTCGATGGCGCGGTTGCGGCAGACGGTGAAGAGCCAGGCCTCGAGGTGTCCCTCGACCTTGCTGCGGTCGGCCTGACACAGGCGCAGGAAGGTGTCCTGGACCACGTCGCGGGCACGATCCACGTCTCCCCGCAGCAGGCGGGCGGCGTAGCGGACCAGGGGCGCTTCGTGTTGGTCCAGCGCGGAGCGAATCCAGGCGCTGTGGGGTTGTCCGGGCTCGCCCATGTCAGGTCCTCGGGGCTGGCTGATGGGGCGGCATGAGGCCGCCTCCGACCCTACAACGGGCGGGGGGAGAACCTGTTCACGGTATCAGAAGCGGGATCTGCGATCGCGCCGTGTGAAGAGCCCAACCCCCACCATGGCCAGCAACCACCACACGGCGCGCCCGCCGGGAGCGCTCGGCGCCTGGCTGCAGCCGCTGGGCCCTGGCCCCGTGGTCTCTGTGCAGCGCAGGCTCCAGCCAGGGGCTCCTGGCCAGGCGGTGACGTCGCCGTCGTCGCAGTCCCGGCCCAGCTCCCAGCCGTCGCCGTCCTGATCGAAGTCCGACCCGCCGCTGCAGTCCTGATCGATGCCGTCGTACCAGATCTCGGCGGCGTCGGGGTTGACGCTGGGCTGGTCGTCGTCGCAGTCTCCGCCGCCGGCGTCGTATCCATCCAGGTCCCGGTCGAAGTCGGACCGACCGTCGCAGTCCTGATCCACGCCGTCGTACCACCGGTCGATGGCGCCGGGATGGACCGCTGCCCGGGTGTCGTCGCAGTCGAGGCCCCCAGCCGTGTCGGCCGGGTAGCCATCGCCGTCCTGGTCGAAGTCGTCCCCCCCGTCGCAGCCCTGATCCACGCCGTCGTACCAGATCTCCGGGGCGCCGGGGTGGCGTGTGGGGTCGCTGTCGTCGCAGTCGCCCTTGCCCCAGCTGACGCCGTCCTGGTCCCAGTCGTGGTCTTGGACATCGATCCAGGTGGGGGAGACCCAGATCCACTCGAGATCGTCATCCCCGCCATCGTCGCAGGCGTCCTCGCCGTACCAGGCCAGGCCGTCGATCTGGACGGCGACATAGAACCAGGGTGGGATCTCGTCGCTGGTCAGGGTCAGGGACCAGGTGCCGGCGGTGTCGTGCGAGAAGTTGTAGATGTCGGTGGGCGTGGACAGCAGCACGGTGGCGACGGCCCACTCGTAGTCGGCGGGCATCCTCAGCTCGATCTGCAGGTCCTCGCCTGCGGCCGGTTGGATCTCGTCGCCCAGCGTCCCGATGAGGGCTCCCTGAGAGTACAGCTCCAGGACCAGGGGCAGCAGAGGGCCAGAGGTGGCGTAGGTGCGGCGCTCGATGATGGCGTCGTGGAGGGTGGCGCGCGACCACTCTTCGGAGGAATCCAGCATGGCGACCGTCAGCCCGCCGGTGTTCACCCGGCTCTCCTCGATCCCGATGCAGAGGTCTCCTGGCAGGGTGGTGTGGGCGTCGGTGCCACCCCAGAAGCCGAAGCGAAGGCCGAAGCGGTCCTCGTCCATGGCTCGGGTGACGCTGGTGCTGGGGCTGATCCCGTAGATGGGGGGCTCCCAGGTGCCCAGGAAGCCGCCCAGGGCGTTGCCCCAGCCCGAGTAGATCTCGACGGCGGGGGTGTAGGTCTCGTCGAAGCACGACCAGTTGGTGGGCGCCAGGTTCGACGGGTGATGGGGGATGAGCATCAGGTCGCCGTAGGAGGCGCTCATGGCGTCCAGCCAGACGCCCAGGTCCTCGCAGGTGATGCTCCCGTCGAAGCCGGTGACCAGCTCCTCCCACTCCAGGGCTTCGAGCTCGCTGTTGTCGGCGAAGAAGTAGAGGTTGCGGTGCTCGGTGCCCCAGTTGGGGGCGGTGTCCCTGAGGAAGTACTCGACCGCGGGGACGAGCAGCAGCCCCGTGGCTTCGGCGTCGTGGGCGAGCACGAGGGCCTGCCCCAGCTCCCAGTCCTCTTGGGCCGCCCCGTGGACACCGTTGATGTGGTCGGAGATGGCCAGCCAGTCCAGGCCGTTGTCGACGGCCAGATCGAAGGCTCCGGCCAGGCTCCCGACCCGCTCGAGGGCGCCCCCCGGACGCCCCACATCGGTGCTGAAGCCGTCCGCCGAGATCCCGGTGTGAAGGTGAGGATCGCCCAGGTAGTAGGCGTTGCCCTCGAAGGTCTCGGCTCCCTGGGCGATCGTCGCCACTACAAGCAATGAGCTGACTGTGTGCATGCCTCACCGGGATTTGACGCTTCGGCGACGATACCACAGCTCCTGGTCGTCACCGCAGGGGGTCGCCCAGGGAGCGCCTTCGCCGCTCGTGCTCGGGGGCCGGGCACTCCCCGCTGTCCTCGAGGGGTAGTCGCCAGTAGCCGGGGATGGACTGGGTAGGTGGACAGGCGAGGACGTTCAGCAAGGCCTCGGCGCGCTCTACAGCGCCCGGCACCAGGCTGTGGTCGCGCAGCAGCACGCCGTGCAGCCCCAGCTTGCGCAGCTTGGTGGTGCGCCGGCGTAGATCGCCCAGCTCGCCGTCATAGACCGGTTCGTCCGGTTCCTGGTCGAACTGCTGGGGCAGGTTGCTCACGCTGGCGTCCAGCAGCACCATCAGCGCCTGGTCCAGGCGCGGATCCCACGGGTCCGGGTCCCCTGGTCCCAGCAGCGCGCGCCGGGCCAACGCCAGGCGATCCCGGGGGAGCTCCAGGGCGGCCTCGCCGCGGGCTCGGATCTGCTCGGCAACCCGGGGAGGGTCCAGGCTCATGGTGGAGCGCGCCCTGGGCGCCCGCAGGGTGGCTTCGCCCAGCCCCAGCAGCACCAGGCCGATGGCCAACCACGGCCGCCTGGCAGCGGCGGCGGCGGCCAGGACGGCCACGAAGGGAACCAGCATCCCCATCATCCGCACCCAGCCGCGCACAAGGCCCAGGGGGGCGGGTAGAGCCTCGAACAGCGCGGCCGGCCCCACCAGCCCGGTGTGCCCCAGGGTGGGGTGGGGACCGGCACAGACGGTCAGCAGCGCGACGGCGAGCAGGGCGGGGAGCTGCGCCCGACGCCAGCGCAGGGCGGCGAGGACCGCCCCGATCACCAGGGCCCAGCCCAGCCAGGGCATGACCTCGTAGCCTGGCAGGCCCTGCAGCAGATCGGCCTGCCCGAAGACCAGGGCCTCGAGGCTTCCAGCGGGGCCTGGCACGCGGGCGTCGATGCTGGCCATGCTGGGAGGGGGGTAGGCCTGCAGCGCCAGCAGCATGGGCAAGCAGGCGGCGGCTCCCACGACCGCCACGGCAGCCAGCCCGGCAGCGGCGCGGCGCCGTGAAGGTGCCGCACGCAGGGCCCAGGCGACCACGGCGGCCTCCAGCAGCAGCAGCAGGGGCACGGTGGAGAGGCCGCACCAGGCCATGAGCGGGAGGCTGGCGGCGGCGCCCGCCCAGCGCCAGCGCCCACCACGGCGCAGCGCTGCGAAGAGCAGGCCTCCGTGCAGGGCATAGGCTGGGTACAGGAAGCACTCGGAGCGCCCGACCTCGAGCTGGTGCAGGGCCCACAGGGAGCTGGCGGCCAGGGCGGCGGCCGCGCCTGCGCCCCAGGCCCCTGGATCGTCGTCACCCAGCCAGGCCCGCGCCCAGATCCAGGCCCCCACCGCCGAGAACACCAGGCCCAGGGTCGGCAGGGCGTTCCAGGCCAGGCCGAAGCCTTCGACGCCGCCACCTGCCAGGAACCACACCGGCGCCATCAACAGCAGCGAGCCCGGGTCCATCAGCGCGTCGGTGGCCTCCAGGCCCGACGGGCTGGTGGAGATGACGAAGGGGCCGTGGCGCAGCAGCCCCGCCATGCCCGCGGCCAGCCAGTGCGCGTGGGCTGGCGCCTCGCTGTCCGCGCCGCCCAGCAGGTGGGAGGGGTGGGACAGCACCGGCCGGAGCAACAGCCACAGGCTCAGCACCGTGCCGACACAGGCCAGGGCCGCACCTGGGACGGGGTGGCGTTCAGCGCCCGAGGGCATGGTACGGCGTCTCCCATGCCTCGAGCAGGGCGCTGCCGAAGTCGATGCAGTCCGGGAAGCGGTCGCCGGGGTCCTTGGCCAGGGCGCGCAGGATGGCGTCCTCGACGGGCTCTGGGATGGAGGGGTCCAAGGCGCGCAGGGAGGGGGGCGGCTCGGTGGCATGGAGGTGCAGCAGGGGCATCAGGGCTTCGTGCTCGAAGGGCGGGCGGCCCACCAGCAGCTCGTAGGCCACCACGCCCAGGCCGTACTGATCGGCGCGGGCGTCGACGGTGGAGAAGCCGGTGGCTTGCTCGGGCGCCATGTAGGTGGCGGTGCCGCCCATGGCCCCGTCCATGGTCATGCCCGGAGCCATGACGGTGCGGGCGATGCCGAAGTCCATCACCTTGACCACGCTGTCGAGGGTGACGAAGAGGTTCTCGGGCTTGACGTCCCGGTGGACCACGCCCATGTCGTGGGCGGCCTGCAGACCGACGGCGGCCTGGTGGAGCAGCTCGATGGCCACGCCCCGGGGCAGGGCGCCGGCGTCCATGTAGCTGCGGAGGTCGGCGCCCTGGAGCAGCTCCATGGTGATGAAGCGTCGGCCGGCGTGGACCCCCAGATCGTGGACGCGCACGATGTTGCGGTGGGTGAGCTTGCGGGCCAGGCGCAGCTCCTGGCGGAAGCGCTCGAGGGCGGCCCCGCGGTCGGGGGTGCCGGTGAGGATCTTGAGGGCCACCTGCTCGGAGATCTCGCGGTCGTAGGCGCGGTAGACGGCGCCCATCCCCCCCTGTCCCAGCAGGTCCTCGATCATGTAGCGTCCGGCCACCAGGGCTCCGGGCCCCATGGGCCGGTCCTCGTCGTCGCGGTCCACGGTGGCCTCGCCCAGCTCACCGAAGTCCATGGTGGGGTTGCTCTGGGCGACCGGGGCCAGCGGCGCTGGGGGGGGGATGCTCAGGGGGGCCAGGGTGGCGCCCTCGGGGGAGAGCCCGCGGGGCTGCGGGTCGGCCAGGACCGGAGGCTGCGGCATGCCCAGCGGGGGGAGGCTGGGCAGCTCGGGCAGCTCGGGCAAGGACGGCAGCTCGAGATCGGGGGGCAGGCTGTCGGAGAGCGCCCGGAGCCTTGGGTGCGGGCCGGCGGCCTCCTGGGGCTTGGCGGCCCCGCCCATGCCCATGGCCTGGGTGAGGGTGGCCAGCTCGTCGCGGAGCTCGTGGATCTGCGGCTCGGAGGCGTACAGGGGCTCGAGGATCTCCTTGGCGGAGTGCAGGCGGCCGTGGCGACGGTACAAGCCCGCCAGGGTGCGCAGGGCCTGGACCTCCTTGCTGCTCTGGGGGCGGGTGGCGCAGAAGGGGCCCACCAGGTGATCGAGCTCGAAGCGCAGCTGGTCGAGCCCTGCGGCCAGCTCCGCCGCCAGGACGCAGGCGGCGCGGTAGGATGGGCTGTCGTGGGGGAGCTGGAAGAGGGCCTCGAGGGCTCGATCGTTCTGGCCTTCGCGGGCGTAGCAGCGGGCGGCCTCGTAGGGTCGCCCAGAGCTGAGCAGGCGCGGGGCTGCGGCGGCGCCCAGCCCCAGGGCCAGCGCGCGCTCGGCGGCTTCGCGGGGCATGCCCAGGCCGTCGTACAGGGGCAGCACGTCCTGGGGGTCGGCCAGCTGCTCGAGCTGCAGCAGGGCTTGGGAGACCGCGTCCTGGAGGCTGGGCTGGTGGGCGGCGCTGGGGGTCCGCCCCAGCAGGGAGAGGCCGGGGATGGGTTCGCCCAGGGGCGTGCGACCGTGCTGGCCGGAGATGCGGTGGGCGAGGTTGTCCTGGCCGACCTTCCACAGGGCGTCGGCGGCGTGGTGTTGCTCGCCGGCGGCCAGGTAGAGCTCGGTGGCCGCCCGGAGCATGCCCGCCCGGGCGAAGAGCTTGGCCGCGGCGCGGGCCTGGGCTCCGGCTTCGGGGTGCAGCGCGCCCGCCCGGCGCAGCTCCGGCTCGATGAGGGCCAGCAACAGCCATGCGGCGAGAGCCGGCTGGCCGGCGTCGTCCAGCATCACCACGGCCTGCTGCACCTGCTGGACCACGCGGCGCCCCCGCTGCCGCGGGCTCCTGCTGGAGATCCTGGGCTCGTCGGGCGGGTGGGTGGGCATCAGGTTTCCTGGTCCAGCTGGTCCAGCTGGTCCATGCGCAGGCGGAGCTGTTCGGGGTTGTTGGCAGCCCGCAAGGCCTCGTCAGGGTCGATCAGGCCATCGCGCACGTAGCGCCACAGGCACTGATCCATGCTCTGCATGCCGGTGACCTCGTTGGAGCCGCTCTGCAGGTAGCCCTCGATCTGGTGGGTCTTGCCTTCGCGGATCATGTTGGCCACTGCGAAGCTGTTGAGCAGCACCTCGAGGGCGGCCAGCCGGCCTTCGCCGCTGGAGCGCTTGCACAGGTACTGGGCCACCACGCCCCGCAGCAGCACGGACAGCACCGAGCGGGCCTGCTCGCGGTTGGCGGGGGGCACCGCGTCGATGACCCGGTCGATGGCCTTGGAGGCCGAGTTGGTGTGCAGGGTGCCCAGCACCAGCACCCCGGTCTCGGCGGCCTGCAGGGCCAGGCTGACGGTCTCTTCGTCGCGCAGCTCACCCACCATGAGCACGTCCGGCGACTCGCGCAGGGCCGAGCGCAGGCCCTCGGAGAAGGTGGCCACGTCCCGGCCGACCTCGCGCTGGGTGACCACGCTCTGCAGGGGTCGGTGCACGAACTCCACCGGGTCCTCGAGGGTGATCACGTGGCGCTGGGAGCTGGCGTTGATCTGGTGGAGCATGGCCGCCAGGGTGGTGGTCTTGCCCGAACCCGTGGGCCCGGTGATGAGCACCAGGCCGTTCTGCATCTCGGTGAGCCGCCGGATGGAGCGGGGGAGCATCAGCTCCTCGAGGGTGGGCAGCCGGTTGGGGATGACCCGGAACACCGCGCTCATGCCCTCTTGCTGGACGAAGGCGTTGGCCCTGAAGCGAGCCAGCCCTGGGATGATGTGGATGAAGTCCAGTTGCTGATCCCGGGCCAGCTGGTCCCGCTGATCCGGGGTGATCACCTGGTACAGGAAGCGCCGGGCTTCGGCGTCGGTGAGCTGGCGGTAGGGCAGGGGCACCAGCTCGCCGTCCAGGCGCACGATGGGGGGCTTGCCCGCGTGCAGGTGCAGATCGCTGCCCCGCTGATCGATGACCACCTGCAGGAAGCTGTCGAGCCAGGCCATGGTCAGTCCTTCAGGTCGGCGACCGCTTCGCCGCCGGTGCCCTCCGAGACCAGGGTCTCGAAGTCCTTCTTGTTGCGCGCCTTGAGGTAGGCGGTCTCGGCGGCGATGGCGCCCTGCTGGTAGAGCTGGAGCAGCTCGGTGTCCATCAGCTGCATGCCCTGCTCCTTGGAGGTCGCGATGACCGATGGCAGCTGGTAGCACTTGCCCTGCCGGATCAGGTTGGCCACGGCGTCGTTGTTGAACATCACCTCGCAGGCCAGGGCACGACCGCGGCCGTCGGCCCGAGGCAGCAGGTACTGGCAGACCACCGCCCGCAGGCTGCCCGCCAGCATGCCCCGCACCTGCTCCTGGTGGCCGGCGGGGAAGGCGTTGATGAGGCGATCGAGGGTGGTGTCGGCGCTGACGGTGTGGACCGTGCCCAGCACCAGGTGGCCGGTCTCGGCGGCGGTGACGGCGAAGGCGATGGTGGGCAGGTCCCGCAGCTCGCCCACCAGCAGCACGTCGGGATCCTGGCGCAGGGTGGCCCGCAAGGCCTGGCTGTACGAGGCGGTGTGGGTGCCGATCTCGCGCTGGTTGATGAGGGACCTCTTGCGCGGATGCACCACCTCGATGGGGTCCTCGAGGGTGATGACGTGACGCCCCGACGTGCGGTTGATGGCGTCGACCAGGGCGGCCAGGGTGGTGGACTTGCCCGAGCCGGTGGGGCCGCCCACCAGCACCAGGCCGTTCTTGAGCTTGTCCAGCCTGCGGACCACGTCGGGCAGGCCCAGCTCGTCCAGGGAGGGCAGCTCGCCGCGGATCACCCGGAACACGGCGGAGAGGCCCTGGAGCTGGTGGAAGGCGTTGACCCGGAAGCGGACCTGTTCGTGCTCGACCTCGTAGGAGAAGTCCACGTCGCGGCGTGCCGCGAGCTCGCCCAGCTGCTGGGCGCTGAGCAGGGGCACCAGCATGGCCTCGATCTGCGAGGGATCGAGGGCTCGGTCGGTCTGGGCGGCCACCACGCCCATGCGCTTGGCCATGGGGGGGCTGCCGGGGGACAGCAGCAGGTCGTCGAAGCGCTGCTCGGCCACGCTGACCAGCAGGCGATCCAGGGTGCTCAGCTCCTGCGCCGGGCCTTCGGCCAGGGCGCTGCGCAGCTCCCACAGCCCGGCCAGGTGCTGGGCGAGCTTGCGGACCTGGGTGTCGCTGTCGGCGGCCAGGGGGGCGATCTGTTCGGCCACCGAGCGCTCGCCCAGCCGCTCGAGGCAGTGCAGCGCGGCCAGGCGGACGTCGGCGCTCTTGCTGCGCAGCAGCTTGGCCACGTGGGGGGCGCTCGAGGCCTGGCCCAGGACCCCCAGGGCGTCGATGGCCGCCAGGCGCAGCTCGGGCTCTTCGAAGGCGATGCGCACCAGGTAGGGGGCGGCGCGGGCGTCGCCCAGCTCGGCCACCGCCGCCATGGCGCGCTCGCGGACCCACCAGTCCTCGTCGTCGGTGGCGCTGCGCACCAGGGCGCCCAGGGCCTTGGGCGAGGCCAGGCGGCGCAGGACCTCGACGGCGGACAGGCGCACCGGGGCCTTGGGGTCTTGCAGGAAGGCCACGAAGTAGGGCAGCAGCTTGACGCCGGCCAGCTCGATCAGGGCGTCGGTGACCCGCTCGCGGACCCACCAGTCCTGGTCGCCCAGCAGCTCGAAGAGCCGGGGCCAGAGCTCTTCTGTGCTGAGCTTGGTCTTGCGGATGACATCGACGGCCAGGCGTCGGACCTCAGCGTCCGCGCTGCGCAGCAACCACAGCAGGGTGCGGGCGATGTCGACCTTGCCCGAAGATCCTAGCCTGGCCAGCACATCGGCGGAGCGGGTGCGGACCTCGAGCAGGCGGTCTTCCAGGCCGTCCACCACCGCTGGCAGCACCATGTCGCTGGCCATGGCCTCGAGGGTGTCGAGCACCGCCATGCGCACGACCTTGGGGGAGGTCTTGAGCTTGCCCCGCAGCAGGGCGATGACCGGGGGACCCTCGAAGCCGCGCAGCCCGCGCACGCAGGCCAGGACGACGGGCTGACGGGGGGAGTCCAGGTAGGGGCCGACGTGGTCGACCCACTCGTCGAAGGTGGCCAGGCTCGAGAACGACTGGATGACCCCCAGGGCCACGCCTTCGTCCTCGTCGTCCAGCAGGGTGGCCAGGGCCTCGAGGGCCGTGACCCGGTTGCCCGACATGAAGCGCTCTTCGCCCAGGTAGCGGACGATCTTGAGCTTCTCGCCGTGGCTGGCCACAGGCAAGGCCCGGGTGAGGGCGGGGATGGCGTGGTGGCCGGCGATGCGCACCACGGCGTCGATGGCTGCCCCCCGGCCCTGGAAGCGCGCGCGGGCCATGAGCTCGCCCAGCTCGTTCAGGGCTGTGCGACCCCCGACCTGGGCCAGCACCTGGGAGGCGGTGGTGCGCACCGAGGCGTTGTTGTGCTCGAGCAGGTGGCAGAGCTTGGCGTGGTGGGCCGGGTTGTTGACCGTGGGCAGCACCTGGGAGACGTGGCTGCGCAGGGTGGCGTCCGCCCTCTCGAGCAGCCCCAGCAGGGGCTCGAACAAGGCGCGGTCCCCTGAGTTCTCCACCAGCTTGGCGAAGAGCAGGCAGCGCAGGTGGTGCTGGCCCTGGTCCTTGGGGCGCTTCTCGATGGTGGGGATCAGGTCGATCAACTCGCGGGCGGGTAGCTTCCCCGCCTGCGTGGCCACCGCCTGCACGTCGTCCATGCCCTGCAACGGGTTTCCACGAAGACGCTTCTCGATCCAGGAGCTTCTCACCTCCTGGGCGTATCCTGGTGGTTGTGGAGGCGCTGGGCGCGGGGCACGCTAGCCGCAGATGCCGTCGGCGTACTCGTAGTCGTTGTTGTCCTCGTCGCATTCGCTGATGATGCCCACCCCGGCGCCGTCGTCGTCCACTCGCAGCAGGATGCCGTCGGGGCCCCAGTCGTCGGGGTGCAGCTCGAAGGTTCCGCCGGCGATGACGGCGCCCGAGGGGACCTCGTCCAGGTAGAGGGTGTCCACCAGTAGTTCGGCGCCGGCGTCCAGGGCGTACAGGGCCACGCTGACCCCCGCGGCCACGTCCAGGCCGCCCTGGTTGGCCACGCCGAAGCTGAGCTTGGCGGGGCCCGTCTCGCAGGAGGCCACGCAGACGTCCTCGAGGAAGATGGCCAGGTCCGCCGAGCCGTTGTTGTCTACCATGGGCCTGGCCCGGAAGACGTTGTGTATGGTCCAGGGCAGGGGGGCTGGGCTGGGGACCGAGCCGTCGGCGTTCAGGTTGGTGACCGCGAAGTCGTGGGTGCCCCAGGTGGGGCCCGAGGCCTGCCAGCCGCTGCCGCTGTGGCCGAAGACGGTGATGCCGTTCCAGGAACCACTGTTCGAGGCGATGACGATCTCGGCCGACCCGTCGCGGTCCACGTCGGCGATCACGGGGTACTCCCACAGGGTGCCCGAGCTGTGGCTGCTGTTGGAGTACAGCAGCGTGCCGGTGGCCCCGTCGTAGATGCGGAACATGGCCTCGTCGGCGTACAGCAGCTCGTAGGCTCCATCGCCGTCGATGTCGTAGCCGGAGCAGCCCGCCAGGCCCGAGGGGTCGCTGATGGTGGCTGTCCAGATCATGGCACCGCTGACATCCCACACGGAGATGCTGCGGTTGGCGGGCACGGCGATCTCCACCGCGCCGTCACCGTCGAAGTCCGCCACCGCCGGGGGGCCGGGGTTCGAGCCGGGGATGCCGACGTCGGTGATCACCGTGCCGTCGGGTTCGTGGATGTACATCTTGGAGCCGGTCAGGAAGAAGACCTCGCCTCCCACGTCGCCGTCTACGTCCGCGACCGCCGCGAAGTTGCCCGAGCCTGCGCTGCTGATGCCCCACTCGACGGCGCCGGTGTGATCGAAGACCTTCTCGCCCAGGATGATCTCCTGGGTGCCGTCGGCGTCGATGTCCGCCAGCACCGGGGTGCGCCAGGAGGTGCTGATGCCGCTGAGCAGAAACAGGGTGGAGCCGTCCACCCCCGCGAGGACCGCGCGGTCGAAGACCACCTCCACGTCGCCATCGGCGTCCAGGTCCGCCACGGCGGGCTGGGGGTAGTAGCCCAGGTTGAGGCTGGGGGAGGAGGTCCACTTCTGGTTGCCCGCGCCGTCGACCGCGGCCACGGCACCGCTGCTGGTCAGGGCGATGATCTCCGGCTCGCCGTCGAGGTCCACATCGGCGATGGTCACGCCGGCGTTGCCGTTGAAGCCGCTCTTCTTGAAGACCTCGCCCGAGCCGTCGCCGTGCAGGACGATCAGCTCGCCGGTGCCCCACTCGGTGAAGGCGATGTCGGGATCGTCGTTGTCGTTGATCAGCCCATCGCCGTTGTCGTCGGTCAGATTACCCACGGCGGGCATCACGATCACGCCTGATCCCCCGGTGCGGTACTGCCACTCGATGGACACGTTCCAGGGGTCGCTGATCACAGGGGGCACGTCACCGGTGCAGGCCTCGAGCACCTCGACCTCGCCCCCGGGGTGTTCGTCCACATCGCAGTCGCCGTCCACGCAGTCGGCGACACCGTCGCCGTCGCTGTCCTCGAAGCCCTCGTCCACCTGGCCGTCGCCGTCGTCGTCCTCGCCGTTGCACTCTTCCTCGTCGGGGGGAGGCTGGGTGTCCTGGGTGTCCACCGGCGGCTCGGTGTCCACCGGCAGATCGCTGTCGATGGGGACGTCGGGCTTGGTCTCTGGGCCCTGGAGGTTGTACTCGGGGCAGCCCGCGAGCAGGACGATCAGCAGCAGACAGGTGCGGGGCATGGCGTTGGTCCTCGGCTTCTGAAGTGCAGGCAGGGGAGAAAGCTGATCGATCTGCGGTGTTGCGATACCCGTAACGCAGGAGGAGCGCGCCCCATGATCACCGCACCCAGGCTCTACTCGGTCGGCCAGATCACCGGGGCCACCTTTCTTGGGGGCCCCCTCTCCGGGGGTGTGCTCTTGGCCCTGAACTACCGAGCGCTGGGTGAGCCTGCGCGGGCGCTGAAGGCCCTGGTGGCCGGCGCCGTGGCCATGGTGGTCCTGGTGGCGCTGATCGCGGTGCTGCCTGAGGGTGTCCCCAACGGGGTGATCCCCGTGGCCTACACCATCGCCATGGGGCAGATCGCCCACAGCCTACAGGGGGCGCGCATCGCGCAGCACCTCGAGGCGGGAGGCGCCAAGGGTTCCCACTGGAGGACCGCAGGCCTGGGGTGCGGCGGCCTGGTTGTATTCTTCGTCCTCGCCATGGCCGTGCTCTTGGCGCTTCCCCAGGACAAGATCGAGGTGTACGACTCGGAGGTCATCTGGGAGGACGGCGCCACCGAGGAGCAAGCCCGCCTGGTCGCCGACTACATGACCGACATCGGCGTCTTCGGACCCGAAAAGAACGGCATCACCATCACCGTCGCCCAGCCCGACGATGCGCTGCAGCTGCAGTTCATCATCGTAGACCTGGGCTGGGAGGACGCCGGCAAGGTCGCCTCGTTCCAGACCATCGGCGACGACTTCTCCGAGGTCGCGCTGGAGGGAGCGCCGGTGGAGGTCTGGATGTGCAACGACTTCATGATGCCCCGCAAGGTGCTGTACAGCGGCGGGGGCGAGGAGCCCTGAGCGCCCTGCTGGGGCTCAGCCCTTCAGCCGCGCCGCGATGCCCTGGGCGAAGTAGTCGGACACGGCCATGATGGGCTCGTGGGGGTTGACCCGGGTGCCGTTGGGGAGCACCGAGCCGTCGCAGATGAAGAGGTTCTTGACGTCGTGGCACTCGCCCTGGCTGTTCACCACGGACGTGCGGGGATCGCCGCCCATGCGGCAGGTGCCGAAGATGTGGGTGCTCGCCATGACCAGCTGGTTGGGGTTGATCATGCCGGGTCCCAGCAGCTCGAGCTGCTTGGGATCGGTGATGCGGTCGGGCAGGCCGTAGGCCCCGGGCATCACGGCCTTGGCGCCGGCGGCGAAGGCCATCTCGCCCAGCAGCTTGAGCCCCGAGGCGATGCGGTCGGTGTCTACGCGGTTCTGGGGGAACCAGACCATGGGATCGGAGCCTGTGCCCCCCAGGATGCGGCCGGTGGAGGTGCCGCGGATCACCACGTCCCACACGGCGGTGTAGGGGAACAGGGCCAGGTTCTCCTTGAGCGCGTGGCCGAAGCCGGGCATGCGCACGGCCATGATGGACAGGGGAGACCAGAGCACCTCGATCTTGCGGTGCTTGTCCAGGAAGGCGCCGTAGCCCTGGGTGTGGCCCTTCCAGGGCTCGACCTTCTCGTCGAAGATGGCGTAGATGGCGGCGCCCGGTTGGCCGTGCAGGTTGCGGCCCACCATGCCCGAGCTGTTGGCCAGGCCGCTGCGCTTGAGGATCAAGGGGGTGCCCAGCACGCCGCCGGCCAGCACCACGGCCCGGGACTTGACCCGGAACTTGCCGACCTTGACGCCCTTGTTGTCCACGAAGTGACCCACGACGCCATCAGCCTGGCCGCCGCTGGCCAGCACCTTGTGGCAGCGGGCGTTGGTGTACAGCCGGGCCCCGAAGCTCACGGCGTCGGGGATGTGGGACAGGTCGGTGCTGTACTTGGCGCCCATGCGGCAGGCGGGCAGGCAGGAGCCGTGGCCCTTGCAGCCGTCCTTGCCCAGATCGAAGGGGTGGGCATCGATGCCCATGGCGGCGGCACCCTTGGCGAACAGCTCGTTCTTGCGGCCCAGCTCGGGGGCGCTGGCGGGGCCCTTGCGCGCCAGGCGCTCGACCCGCTCGTAGCTGGCGGCCAGGGCGTCGTTGGTCAGACCTTGGACCCCAAGGGTGTCGCGCCACTCGTCGAGCACGTCGTCGGGGATGCGGAACAGGATGGCGGAGTTGGGGAAGGTGGAGCCGCCCACACAGCGGCCCTGGATAGTGGCCACGGCCGATGGGGCCAGGAAGGTGCGCAGGCCCGCCTCGGCCAGCACCTGGGTCATGGCGGTGCCCGTGTCGTTGGAGACCTCTTCGGGCCGGATGAATGGGCCCTCCTCGAGGATCACCACGTCGAGCCCCGCCGCCGCCAGCTCGCGAGCAGCCACGCCGCCGCCAGCGCCTGTACCGACCACCACCACGTCGCAGGACAGCTCGAGCTCGGAGGGGTGATCGGAGAGCTCGTGCAGCGAGCCCTTGCCCATGGTCTCGGGGCGCAGGTGGGTGCTCTTGGGCCACTCGCAGGGTGGGGGCGCGATGCCCAGGGCTTCCTGCACCGGCTCGCGGTCCAGGTAGGCGAAGCTGAAGATGGTGCGCAGGGCCGCCAGCAACGCTCGGACCAGGAACAGGGGGTTCTGCTCGATGCGCTGCAGGTAGGCGGTGCGCTCCTGGGGGGCGAGGCCCGAGAAGCGGTGCAGCTTGCCGTTCAGCCCTGGGCCCAGGATCAGGGTGCCCTGCTCGATGGCGGTGAAGAGCAGGGTGATCATGATCTGCTGGCGAGCGGGAAGCCCGGCCATCCAGGTGTCCAGGTAGCCGGGCACGTCCACGTCGGTGGAGGACGGCGGGATGGCGCCGCCTGCGGGGAAGAGGGTCTCGCCTGCGGCCTTCACGAAGGCCCAGGTGGACCTTCCCAGGCCTTTCAGCTCGCGCTCGGGGGCGGGGTACCCCACGACGAAGCGCAGCGCGAGCGCCAGCTGGAGGAAGAGAAGGAGGGCCAGCAGGACGATGATGAGCTCGATCATGGGCGAGAACGTAGCGTGTGGTTTGCTCGGATGTGACTCGCGGGTCGGATTTGGGGGCAGATCTTCCCGCGCTGTCGAGAGCCCGTCACTGCGGAGGGGCGTTAGTCTGCGACTCGCGGGCGCTGCGGCCCGTGCTGGCCGGAGCGCGCTTTGCTCACAGGGCTCATCATCGCCACCGTGGTGCTCATCGCCGTGACGGCGTTGGTGGTCTGGCTGGTCCTGGCTCGGCGGCGTCGCGACCGCTGGGAGCAGGCGCCGGCCGAGCCCGAGGGTGAGGCCCCTCCCGCCTCGCCGCCTGGCCTCGAGCGCCCCACCCTGGCCAGCCTGGATCTGGCCAACACCATGGCCCGGGCCGTGGCATGGGCCGATCAGGCGGAGCGGGACGACCGTGGCTTCTGGCGGGCTGCCCGGGGCGATCTGGGCCCTGAGGAGTACCTGCAGCTGTTCGCCGAGGTGCAGGATCTACTGCCCGATGTGTTCGGCGACGACATCATGGGGCTCACCGAGGGGGACCCTCCCGAGATCAGCCTGCGCGTGGAGGGGCAGCTGTGGGTGGTCGCCCTGCAGCGCCAGGACGGCTTCCTGGACGAGTCATTCTGGACCTTCCTCAACCGAGCGCTCGAGGCCCGCGGGCGAGCAGAGCGGCTGGCAGCACCACGGCTGGCCAACTGGCGCTTCCCGTTGGTGGTCTCCACTCGGGACGAGCTGCGGGAGCTGCGGGAGCAGGGCCTGGGCTTCGTGGGTAACACGCCGCCCCTGCACCCCCGGCCCATGGAGGGGGGCGTGCGCTTCCACAAGCGCCCGATGCCGGAACCCGAGCTCTTCCTGCGCGATCTGGGTCAGGCCCTGGGGGTCGGTCCAGCCAGCGCTGGTGTGGCGCTCGAGCGCCTGGGCCTGCTGTTCAGCCTCCACCTCCGCAAGTACCGCATGCTTCAGCTGGGCAGCTTCGGCAGCTTCCAGCTGCGGGTCGGGCCCCGGGGCAATGTACACCTGCGCTTCCGGGCGGCGCGCGCCCTGCGAGAGCGCGTGGCCAACCCGGTGATGCGCGTCCCACACGCTCCGACGCCCAGCGTCCCTGGCATGGACGACGTGGCGCTGCGGGCGGTGTTGGCCACCGCGGAGCAGCACCTGAGCATGGGCTGCGGCGCCGTGGACGTCCCCGGCTTCGGCCTGTTCTGGCGCGAGCTGCAGCCCGCCTCCATCATGCGCCATCCCCAGAACCAGCAGCCCCTGATGATCCCGGCGCGCCGCGACGTGGTCTTCGAGCCCGGGGCGCATCTGCTCGAGCCCCTCGCCGCGCGTTAACCAAGGCGCGACCCTGGCCGTGCTGGCCGCGCGGGGAGCCCCATGAACATCGCGAAGCAGCGGCTCGAGGCGGAGAAGGAGCTCTTCTCCCACCCCCTGGCATTCCACGGGCACCACACCCGCGGCAGGCGTCATCACGAGCCCGACGACGACATCCGCACGCCCTTCGAGCGCGACGGCCACCGCATCCTGCACGCCAAGCCCTTCCGGCGACTGCGGCGCAAGACCCAGGTCTTCTTTTCGCCCGAGAACGACCACATCACCACGCGCATGGACCACTCCCTGTATGTGGCCACGATCTCCCGCACCATCTGCCGGGCCCTGCGGCTCAACGACGATCTGGCCTACGCCATCGCCCTGGGCCACGACCTGGGCCACGCCCCCTTCGGCCACAGCGGCGAGAAGGTGCTCGAGGAGCTGCTCAACAAGCGCCGGGCCGGCATCGCCCAGCTCGAGTACACCCACGAGGCCCAGAGCCTTCGGGTGGTGGACCAGCTCTCCCGGGTCAGCGGTCGGGACTTCGCTGGCCTGAACCTCTGCTACGAGGTGCGCGACGGGATCCGCTGCCACTGTGGCGAGAGCACCGAGCAGGCCATCTCCCCCCGCAGCGCGGCGGACGAGCGTGATCCGGCGGAGTTCACAGGGCGCGGCACCCTGCCCGTGACAGTGGAAGGCTGCGTCGTGCGCATGGCCGACCGCATCGCCTACCTGGGCCGTGACTACGAAGACGCCCAGACAGCGCTGGGCTCCCTGCTGCCCCCCGTGCCGGCCGACATCCGCTTGGCCCTGGGCGTGGACAACCGCGGCATCATCAACACCCTGGTGCGCGACCTGATCTCCTGGAACCAGCTGCATCCGGAGCAGATCGGCTTCTCCGCCGAGATCAGCCAGGCGGCCCTGGCCCTGCGGGCCTTCAACTACCGCAACATCTACCTGCACCCCAAGCTCGAGGCGTACCGCGCCAAGGCCGATGGCGTGCTCGAGCGCATCTTCGACGAGCTGGTGGCCCACCTGAGCGAGCGCCCCGTCGAGCGGTGGTGCCTGGCCGAGATCGACGATCCCGAGCACATCCGCCTGTTCACCCGCTTCATCAACGGCGCCGGCTACGATCCGCTGCCGTCGCCCTCGCGCCTGGTGGTGGACTGGATCTCCCTGATGACCGACAGCTTCGCCTTCAAGGTCTTCGGGAGCATCGTGTTGCCCCAGCCGCTGGTGTAGCACCGCTACTCCCGCGCCAGCTCGAGGGCGTCCACCACCAGGGCCCGGAGCGCCCCGAGTGGGCTAGAGTCGTCCCATGCTCACGCACAGCTTCTGTCATCTCCCCGGCATCGGCGCTCAGACCGAGCGCCAGCTCTGGGCCTCCGGGCTCCACGGCTGGGACCATGTCACGCCCGCCGCGATCCGCCCGTTCTCGCCGGCCCGTCGCGCGCGGCTGCTGGAGGGGGCCCAGGAGTCCCGCGCGCAGCTCGCCGCGGGCAACGCGGCCTGGTTCGACCAGCGCCTGCCGGCCCGTGAGAGCTGGCGGATGTTCTCGTCGTTCGAGCACAGCGTGGCCTTCTTGGACATCGAGACCACGGGCCTGGATGGGGCGCGGGATCACGTCACCACCATCGTGCTGTACGACGGCCAGCGGGTGTACAGCTTCGTCCACGGCCGGAACCTCGAGGACTTCCCCGCCTGCGTGGCCCGCTACGATCTGCTGGTGACCTACAACGGCAAGACCTTCGATCTGCCCTTTTTGCGACGCAGCATGGGCATCCCTCTGCAGCAGGCCCACATCGACCTGCGCTACGTGCTGGCCAGCCTGGGCTACAGCGGCGGGCTCAAGGGCTGCGAGCGCGCCCTGGGCCTCGAGCGTGGGGATCTCGCCGACGTGGACGGCTTCTTCGCGGTGCTGCTGTGGAACGACTACCGGCGTCGGGGCGATGAGCGCACCCTGCAGACCCTGCTGGCCTACAACGCCGCGGACGTGCTCAACCTGGCAGCCATCCTGCCCATGGCCGTGAACGCGAAGCTGCGGGAGACCCCCTTCGCCGAGGCCTTGCAGCTGCCCGAGCTCGGCCCGGCCCACAACCCCTTCGAGGCCCACCGCCCCACCATCGATCGCATCGCCCGCGGTCGCTGGGGTTGAGCATGCGGTGAGGGGAGAGGCTTGGCCCCTCCCCCCGTTGCCTGGCGTCGCCGGTGCTACTTGGAGCGCGCGGCGTCCTTGACGAAGCGACCCTTCTCGTTCTGGGCGATGAGGCCCTCGTCCGCGGCCTGGTTGGCGGCGGCGGCCACGCAGCTCACGAAGCCGCCGTGGTTCGAGAAGTCCTCGGCGTCACAGCTCGTGTCGATGAACTGGGCGCCGGTGCAGCCGTCGCTGTTGGTCGCGGCGTCCAGGGCCGACTCGGCGCAGAGGTCGTCGTCGTTGGACACGCCGTCGCCGTCGCTGTCGCCGTCACACTCGTCGCCCTCACCGTCGGCGTCGAAGTCGGCCTGGTCCGGGTTGAAGAAGAAGGCGCAGTTGTCGTCGCCGTCCAGCACGCCGTCGTCGTCGTCGTCCGGGTCGCAGGCGTCGCCATCGCCGTCGCCGTCGCTGTCGGCCTGGTCGGCGTTGGCGTCGTCCGGGCAGTTGTCGTCGCCGTCGGAGATGCCGTCGCCGTCGCTGTCCACGTCGGCCTCGAAGACGAAGTCGTCGAAGCACATGGCGCCGTTGGTGTAGTCCGCCACCTGGATCACCATGGCGTCGAAGCCGTCGGAGTCCTGGACGCCGATGAAGGTGGCGCCGCCCCCGACCTGAGTGTCGAAGAAGACGCTGCCGGAGTAGCTCAGGAGGCCGCCGGAGAGGGTGTAGACCTCGAGGGTGGTGTCGTCGGCCTCATTGGTGATGATGGACATGCCCGCGGCGGTGGTGGGCGCGCTGAACTCCACCGTGATGTCCGGGAAGCCGGTGCCATAGAAGTTGCAGGCGGCGATGTCGCCGTTTGCCTTGCCGAAGGCGAAGCCGTAGCCCGTGTTGCCGAACAGGCCGTCGCTGAAGACCACGCCGTCCCCGGCGTACTGGGTGGTGATGGCGGATCCGTTGAGCTGATCCTCGAAGTCGATGAGGAAGGCTTCGGAGGAGAAGTCGGCCAGGGTGGCGGTGGTGGGAGCGGCGATGGCGGTCGAGGAGCAGGCGAGGAGGATCGAGACGATCCCGGTGCGTGCGAGTGACATGGAGTGAACCTCTGCTTGTCGCGGGTTGGTGCCCCCCGTGGGGCCCAGGTGGGCTCGCTGGGGACTCGGCATGGCTATGGCCTGTCGCGGTGGTGGGCAACGGCGTCGCTGGAGGCTGGCGGGGTCGCGAGAGTGAGGGCTTCGACCCCCGTCGCCCGGGCTGGGAGGCGGCTGTCATGGTGTGAAAGCGCGCCCATGCGCTGGCGAACTCTGGGGCCGCCGCGGACCGTGCGCGGTGGTGTTTGGGCCCTGGCTGATCAGCCTGGAGGGCCTGTGACCCTGCCGGGCGCGGCTGGGTTCGGTGGCTGTGCTCACTTCATTGGATCGGCCCTGGGAGCCTCCAGGGAGTCACCGTGACGAGGCGTGCGCCGAGGGCCGCTCAGCTCGCGGAGCTTCTGCGCCGTCCCAAGCCCAGCGTCAGCAGGGCCAGCCCCCACAGCGCCGGGCTGGGTGCCCGGGCACCCGCCGCGCACGAGCAGCCCCCGGCCTTCGAGTCGCCGCCGCCGGTGTCGCCGGTGTCGGGAAAGCAGTCGGGGTCGGGCTGGTCGCAGAGGGTCTCGCAGACCTCGTTGTCGTACCAGCCGTTGATCTCGCAGAGATCGGAGCTGCCATGGTAGGCCTCGACCTGCTCCAGCACCCACTCCCAGGTCAGGTCGGTGCGCGTGCTACCGCTGTAGTGTACGCACTCGGAGTCGGCCCAGGAGTGCACGGCGGCCTGCACCCACACCCCATCGACGTCGATGAACTGGGGCCCGCCGGAGTCGCCGCTGCAGATGGTGGTGCCGTCGTCGGTGGCGTAGGCCACCAGGAACTGCTCCCGGAGCTCGTCGAGGGTCAGATCGGCCGAGCGCTTGATGCCTGAGCCCGAGCCCGCCTCGGCGTCGTGGACGCCGAAGCCCACGGACTTGATGGCCCGGCCCAGATCCGCGTCGGTGAGCTCCACGGTGTTGACGAAGGTGGGCTGCACCGGGGCGTCCTCGGACAGGATCGCGATGCCCACGTCGTTCTCGCCCAGCTGCCAGCCCGTGAGCTCCACGTAGTCGGGGTGGGAGAGGTACTCGTCGAAGCCGATGGCATGCTCGTAGGCCTCGATGTCCGAGCCGAAGAAGGCCCGCCCCACCTTGATGATCACGCTCTCGGGGATGCCCTCGCCGCAGTGGGCAGCGGTGAGCACGATGCGCGGGGTGATGAGGTTGCCCGAACACATGCTGACGGTGCTCGAGCCGAACTCGGCGCCCAGGGAGACCACCGAGGGGAAGCCCGGCTCTTCTTGCCCGCCGATGACGGGGGCGGCGAGGGTGGGCTGGGCGAGCAGGAGCAGGGTGGCGGCGAGGGTCATGGCGGGTCCGGAGTGGGAGCTTCGAGGGACCTAACGCTGTGGGAGTGTTCAGCCCTCGGCGCTCACCCTTGCCCGATGCTCTCCAGCGGGTCCGCCCCCTGGTCCACGGCCTCGTAGTTCAGGGTGCTGCCGAACAGGCTGTGGGGGATCAGGTAGACCGCCAGCATCACCAGGCCGGCCACCATCATCACCGTGCGCCCGCGGCGTGAGATCTCGCCGCGGAAGCCCAGGAAGCCGCAGCCCACGCCCCAGGCGACGACCATCAGCAGGGTCTTGTTGTCGGTGAGATCCCAGCCGAAGGGCACGCCGGTCCAGGCCTCGCCGAAGGCGTACCACTGCACCGCGGGACCCATCATCAGGCCGCCCACCACCATCATGGCCAGGGCGGTCCAGGCCTGGCGGCGGATCATGGGGCGTCCAGCGGCCAGCTCGAGCATGGTGCGCAGGCCCCAGACCATGCCCAGGAACATGAACAGGATGTGGGGGATGAGCACGGCTGCGGGCACGTCGCCTTTGTAGCGGAGCACCGAGGGCCCCTCGATGGGCAGCATGGCCACCTGATCGTCGGCCTCGAGCTGAACCCGGAACTCCACCTTGCCTGCGGGGGGCTGGGTGGGGAGCACGGCGAACAGCTCGTCGCCTTCGCGCACCATCTCGATCGCCGTGTAGGGCTCGTCGGTGGGGTAGCGCCGATACTGCAGCTTGCCGGTGATGGGGCCTGCGGGCACGGTCACGGCCATGCGTGCTTCGGTGCCCGTGGTCTCGCTGCGCTTCAGCTTGTAGGCGATGTCGCTGTCGGCCAGGGTCACCACACCCCGAGCGGGGTGGGTGGGGCCTGTGCGGCGCTGGTATACGGCGGTGGCCATCATCAGGATCACGGCCAGGATCCAGAGCAGGACGCCGACCCAGCGGCGGGGGGTGGTGGCAGCCATGTCAGTTCTCCTCGAGGGTGGCGGTGAGGTCGATCTCTGTCTCGCCACGCTTCAGGTGCACCGTGACGGTGTCACCGGGCTTGTGTGTCTTCAGGGCGGTGCTCAGGTCGCGCAGGCCTTGCAGGGTGGTGTCGTCCACTGTGAGCAGCACGTCGCCGGCCAGGATGCCCGCCTTGGCGGCGGGGGAGCCCTCGCGGACCTCCTGGACCTTCACGCCAGGGCCACCGAAGGCGAAGTCGGGGGTGGTGCCCAGGCTGACCTTGCGGGCACCGGGCTGCCCGCCGCCGGGATGGCCGCTGGGGTGCCCGCCTGCGGTGGGGTGCCCACCGGGATGGCCGCCCGCCTTGGGGCCGGCCCGCAGGCCGAGCTCGAGGCTGGGGGACAGGGGATCGCGGCGCTCGGCCAGGTAGTCCACCACCTGCCAGGCCGCCTCGGCCACCGCGGCCAGGCCGTCGCGGTCGATCTTGTCGGCGGTGTCGGTGGGCTTGTGGTAGTCGGCGTGGGGGCCGGTGAAGAGCTGGATGGCGGGGATGCCGGCGTCCAGGCAGGCCATGTCGTCCGACGCGTCCAGGGGCTCGGGCACGATGGCCACGTCGATGCCCGTGGTGTAGCCCACGCCCATCATGATGAAGCGCCACTCCCGGGCGGAGCTGGCGTTGAGCACGTAGAGCCGGCCGCTGGACAGACGCCCCACCGAGTCGAGGTTGAGGCAGGCGAAGGGGGCCGCGGCGCCCATGCTCTCCACCAGGGCCTTCGAGCCGATGGCGCCGACCTCTTCGGCGCTGGTGACCGCGAAGATCACCGGCCGGGCCCGGGGAGGCTCGGCCGCCAGGGCGCCGGCCAGACCCAGCAGGGTGGCCACGCCGCTGGCGTTGTCGTCGGCGCCAGGGTGGATCTGGCCGCGACGGTCGGCGGGGGCGCCGGCCTCGCCCAGGCCCAGGTGATCGAGGTGGGCCATGACCAGGATGGGCTGATCGGCCAGGGCCGGGTCAGTGCCTGGGATGCGGGCCACGACGTTGGTGCCGGGGAAGGGCGCCCCGCCCATGCGGAAGCTCTGGAGGTAGCCGCCCTCGTCGCCGGCGCCTTCGAGGCCCAGGCGCTCCATCTCGGTGGCGACCGCGGCGGTGGCCTCGAGCAGCCCTGGGGAGCCCAGGCCGCGGCCCTTCAGGGCTGGATCGGCCAGCCGGTCCACCCAGGCGCCCAGGGCGTTGGCCTGGAAGCGGGGGGGCAGCTCGGCCATGGCCGCGCGCTCGGGTGCGGCGAAGGGGACCAGGGGCTGGTCGCTCAGGTTCACCGTCAGGGGTGAGCCCTGCGCTTCCCACAGGCCCTTCATCACGTTGGTGGGATCGTCGCCGTCGAAGCCCAGGTAGCCGTACTTGCTGTAGTGGGGCAGCTTGCGGGCCAGGCCGGGGATGGCGGTGACGGGGTCGGCGGCCACCCAGGCCCAGGCGGCGTTGGGCTCGCTGGGGGCGCGGCCCACCAGCACCAGGCTGTGGTCGAGCAGAGGCATGACCTCGGCGCCGATCTGGATCATGCCCATGGCCGACCTGCGGCGGCCATGGGCCGCGTCGTTCGAACCGGCGACACCGGAGGTGTCGCGGTTCAACGACACGCCGGCCCCGGTCAACTCTTCCACCGTGGCGGCGTGGGCGTTGTCGTAGCCCAGCACCCATGCGCCGTGGGCGGGCAGAGCCTCGAGCTCGCTGTCCAGTACCTGCTCAGCCTCGGGCTCCCAGGCGGTGGCCAGGGCCTTCCAGGCCGCGAGCTCTTCGGCGTTGGCTTCGGACGGCAGCACGAAGATGGCCGCGTCGTCGCCCTGGACCGTGGACAGGGCCGGTGGCACCTCGTGGGGGTCCAGGTCGCGCATGAGATCGAACATGGGGTCCACGTCGATCCGCAGGGGCTGGGCGTCGCAGGGCAGCACGGCCTTGCAGAGCTTCTCTGTGCAGTCCACCAGGTGCCAGGCGGGCTCGGCCACGCCCTTCATGGTCACGGCCACGGGCACCTGGAGGGGGAAGGCCTCGGCAGACTGGGCCTGCTCGAGCTCCAAGGCCACCACCCAGGGGTGGGCGTCGGCCACGTGGGCCTCGGCGCTGGCGATGCGCAGGGCGGGAGCGCCGGTGCGGGCGACCCAGGGCTCCATGAAGGCCTGGGAGCCAGGCTGCTGGCCCTCGAAGGCCGCGGCCAGGTCGCCCCAGCTCGCGCTGGACCACTGGTGCTTGGTGTAGAAGTCGGCGAGGGCTGCGGTGAAGGCTTCGTCGCCCAGGCGGCGGCGCAGCATGTGGTAGAGCATCATGCTCTTGCCGTACCCAACGGCCTCGGAGGCGGCGGAGCTGCGGGCGCCGAAGGCGGCCAGGGGGAAGTCGTCGCCGCTGCCCACGAAGTCGTCGTACTTCTTGAGGGCGGTGCGGCGGTACAGGGCGGCCTCACCCTTCTGCTCCGAGATGAGGTGGTCGGCCATGTAGCTGGTGATGCCCTCGCACCAGTTGCCGGTGGCGTAGTCCACGTAGACCGAGTTGCCCCACCAGTTGTGCAGTAGCTCGTGGGGGTAGCTCGAGGACAGGATCCAGGGGAAGCGCATCACCTTGGAGCCCAGCAGCGTGAAGCCGGGCATGCCGTAGCCGGTCTCCCAGAAGTTCTCGACCAGGGCGAAGCTGGGGTAGGGGTAGGCGCCCAGCAGGCCCTCGTACATGGTGGCGTAGCGGCGGGTGGCTTCGGCGAAGCGGTGGGCCAGGCCCGGGTCGGGCTCGCGCAGGAAGGCGTGGAAGATCAGGCCATCGAGGTCCACGGTGCTCTCGATGAAGGGCCCGGCCACCAGGTGGGCTTCTTCGGTGGGCTGGAGCATCTCCCAGCGCAGCTCGCGGCGGCCCTCGGGCAGGGCGTGGACTGTGCGCTCGCCCTGGCTCACCACGTCCCAGGCAGGATCGAGGTCGCGGACGTCGAGGGTGTAGGTGAGCAGGTCCGCGCCGAAGTCGGGCACCCAGGCGCTGGCGCCGCCCAGGTAGACCCCGCGCTCCTCGATGGTGCCGGGGGTCTCGGAGAAGCCGCGCTGGTAGTCGTCCTCGCCGGCGGTGATGGGGTGGTCCAGGGGGCCGCCGTAGCGCAGGATCACCGTGTCGCCGGCCTTGCGCTTGCGGGTGAGCTGCCAGGACTCGAGGGGCACCTGGGCCTCGTCCGCGGCGTCGTTGATACCCACGAAAGGCGCGACCTCGCCATCGGGGGCCGGCTTGAGGCGCCAGGTCTTGGTGATCAGCTCGGGGGTCATTCCCGCGTGCAGCACGAAGTGGTAGATGCCGTCTTGGTCCGGCTCGAGGCCGCTGGTGTCGATCTGGTCCTCGACGATCAGCCGGTGTTCGGCCGGGTAGAGCTCGACGACAAGCTCGTGGTGTACGGGCTTGGCGACAGCGAGGGGGGCGAGGATCAGGGTGAGGAGCACGGAGCCTCCGGGGCCGGGAAGGCTCGCCTCATAACGCAGGAACGAGGTCTCTCACGCGGTCGGCTGCGACATCCTGTATGCTCGCACTGTGGTCACCCGGGAGGAGTCCATGGCGCCCTCGAGCAAGATCCCCACATCGGTGCTGGTGGCGCTGGGGCTGGTGGGCTGCACCCACAGCTCCGTGTGTTTGAGCTTCGCACCTTGTCTCTCGGACACTGTCGATCACGACACGGGGGACACCCTGGGCGCTTGCTTGAGCATCGCCGAGAGCGGCGACAGCGGGCAGGACACCGCAGACACCGGCTGCGACAGCGGCGACACCGGCTGCGAAGAGCCCGAGACCAGCGAGGCGCTCGGCCGCCGTGGGGTCAGCCTGGCCGACCGAGCCGGCGCTCTCTTGGCGCTGGCGCCCGTGCTGCCCGACGACGTGCTGGCGCGGTTGAAGAGGGAGTAGGCCTGGATCGGGGCGCGGTTGCCCGACGGTCCCGCCATCTCTGGCGCAGATGAATCATCTGGGGGCGCTGTGGCGGTGCTTGGGCTTGGAGCACCCTCCCTTGCCCCTGCGGTGCGCCCGCCTGCGGCCGAACAGGGTGGCCCCCAGCACTCCCAGCACCAGCCAGGGCAGCTGGCGGCGGGGGACGGCGCTGCAGCCCAGGTCGCAGCTGGGTAGCTCGGTGGTCAGGTTGACCTGGCAGTCGGGCAGGGGGGCCTCGTCGAGGTTCAGCTCCACCAGCTCCGCCTCGGCGGCGTAGAACTGCAGCCAGATGCAGCTGTCCAGCCCGGTGGTCTCGCAGGTCTCGCAGGGCATGCCGAACCTGGACATCAGCTCGCAGGTGTTCTCCCAGGACGCGGTGCCCGTGTCGTCCTCGAACTTCACCGCCACGTCGATCAGGTCGATGATGGCTCCCAGCTCGATCCCAGCGGCCTGTCCGGCCTGGGCGTCCAGGCCCAGGTGCAGGCTCAGGTCCGTGCCCTCGATGCCAGGCTTGGTGGACAGTTCGAGCTGCTCGCGGCTCCAGCTGAGCTCGCCGGAGGCGCTCAGGGTGGCCTGGTCCTCGAGGTAGCGGCAGGCGGCGATCGCGCCGTCGTCGAGCTCCTGGATCAGCCGGAAGTCCACCTGCTCACCTTCGACCGCCACGAACTCGATCCACACTGGCCCTGGCAGGAGCTGGGCGAGGATGTCGCCCGTGCCTCGGCACTCGTGGACCGAGGCTGGGTCGAGCCGGAAGGCCTTGCCCTCGAGGCCCGCTGCGCTGAACGACGGGTCCCGACCGAAGGGTTGGACGCTGTGGGGGGTGGGCAGCTCGACGCTGATGTCTTGGCTGCCCCCGCTGCTCAGGTCGAAGTCCTGGATGAGCAGGGCGCTGTACTCTCCCGCCGGGAGACCCTCGGGGGCCTGCCAGCGCCGGCTGCAGCGGTCCATGGCAAGGATGGGCCAGGCCGTGCCGTCCTGGTCCAGCAGCGAGACGGCCTCGGCGCCGGTGATCTCGGCGGCGGCGGCGCAGGTGGTGTTCAGGACCACCTCGATGCCATCCCAGGGGGCCGAGCCCACGGCGTCGTAGCCGGACAGCAGGACGGGATCCTCGTCGCAGGTGGCGGTGTCGTCCTTCGTCGCGTTGTGGCAGGCCACGCCCATCAGCATGAGCCACGGTGTCCAGCGCGTCATCGATGTCTCCTCTCCGTGCTCCTGGGGGGAGCTTCGCTCGAGGCTCCGGGGGCGTCAAGCGCGTTGTGACGGGGCCTTCCAGGGTCAGGGCATCGACCGGGACATCATGAGGAAGGTCCCCGGCCCCAGCGCGGTGGTGCGCTCCACGGTCCCAGCCGGCTCGAAGCCGGCGGCTGCGTAGCAGCGAGCTGCCCGGGTGTTCCAGTCGCGCACCTCCAGCCACAGGGGGGCGTCGGGGCGTCGGTGCCGGTGTTCGACCCAACCCAGGGTCACGCAGCGGCCACCGAGACCGCCTCCGCAGCGCTCCGGGTGCAGGCCGACGCCCAGCATCCAGCGGCCCCCGTGGCTGCTGAGGCGCAAGTAGGCCACCAGCTCGTCTCGGCCGGTCGTCACCGCCAGGAACTCCCGCGCGCGGATCTCAGGGATGCCCAGGCCGTAGCCCTCGGTGAGGACTCGGTCCCAGGGGCCCATGTCGTAGATGTCCCAAGGAGCCGGATAACGCCAGGCGCAGACCTCGCGGGCCTGGGTCTCCGACAGGGCACTCAGCGCCAGGGGAAGGGGTGGGGTCATGGTGGTGATCCAGCGGCGCGCGGGTGGCGGTGACGCCCGTTCGGGAGGCGCTGTGGGAGTTTAGCCCCCGAAGCTCTCGGCCACCTGGGGCATGATGGTGGCGATCTCGATGCTCTGGGGGCACCTGGCCTCACACTCCCCGCACTGTACGCAGGCGCTGGCCTTCTCGTGCTCCGCCATCAAGCGGTACATGACGTTGTTGTGCTGGTCCTGTCGGCCCTCGAAGGCCACCTTGTCGTTGTACAGCTCGAAGTTCCGGGGGATGTTCACCCCCTGGGGGCAGGGCAGGCAGTAGCGGCACTTGGTGCAGCGCACGGGGTAGGCGGCGACCAGGGCCTCGGCGGCGGCCTGGAAGTGGTCCTGGTCGGCGTCGCCGTAGCACCCCGCGCGGGAGGCGCGGGCGTGGTCGAGGTTCTCTTCGAGCTGGGCCATGGTGCTCATCCCCGAGAGCACCGTGCTGACGCCGGGCTGATCCCACAGCCAGTGCAGGGCCTTGCCCACGGGACGCTGGTCCGCGGGGGTGATCCGGGCCAGCGCGGCCAGTACGGAGGGCGGCGGGCTGACCAGCTCGCCTCCCAGCAGCGGCTCCATGACCACCACCGCGAGCCCCTTCGCGGCGGCGTACTCCAGCCCCGCCCGGCCGGCCTGCACGGTGGTGTTGGCCCAGTTGTACTGGATCTGGGCCATGGCCCAGCCTTCGTAGGCGTCCACGATCTCGCGGAACAGGGGCAGATCGCCGTGGAAGGAGAAGGCGATGTGGCCGATCTTGCCAGCCTGGCGGGCGTCCTCGAGCTGGCCGATCAGCTCGTACCGCTCAGTGATCTCCCAGAAGGGACGCTGCAGGGCGTGGAGGAGGTAGACGTCGATGTGATCGCGCCCGAGCCGCTGGAGTTGCTCATCCAGGAAGGGCGCCACGAGGGGGTTGCTGTCGCCGATCAGCCAGGTGGGCAGCTTGGTGGCCACCCGGACCCGCTCCCCGTAGCCGTCGCGCAGGGCTTCGCCGCAGAGGCCTTCGCTCGCCCCGCCGTGGTAGGGCCAGGCCGTGTCCAGGTAGTCCACGCCGGCATCGATGGCGTGGCGGATCATGCGGATGGCCTGGGGGCGATCGATGTCGGCCTGGTCGTCCGAGCGCAGGGGCAGGCGCATGGCGCCGAAGCCCAGGGCGCTGACCTGGAAGTCGTGGGAGCCGAAGGGGCGGTGCTGCATGGGATCAGCGCCGCAGCCGCATCAGGAGGGTGAGCACGTTCCAGTACAGCACCAGCACGCCCATGGTGATCAGGTAGGCGCCCTCGACCGTCTGCTGCGCGCGGAGGCGGTGAAGCACGGCGTTGATCTGGTACAGCAGCCCGCCCGCCGACACCACGACGAACACACCGGAGAGCAGCACGCCCAGCCCGCCTCCGATGGGGAAGACGAAGGAGACCACCATCAGCACCAGCATGGGCAGGGACACGGCGGCCAGGCCGGCCTTGAGCATGGAGAACTCGCGGGGGCCGCTCCACAGGTAGGCGGTCATGCCCGCGGCGGCGAAGCCCACCAGCGCCATGGCCTCGAAGACCAGGACGAAGGGGCTGCCCATGCTGATGCCCACGCTGATGGCCGCCAGCAGCAGGTAGCCCATGGCGATGCCCTGGAAGACCGCCGCCAGCACGAAGCCCAGCAGGCGCTGGCCACCGAAGACCAGGCGCGAGCAGCCGCTCTGAGCTGCGAAGAAGGAGCCCAGCACGATGACGAACATGGGCAGGCGACCCTGCAGCATGGGCACCGCCCCCACGACGAACGCCGAGATCAGCCCTGTGATCGCGGAGATTCCGAGGCCGAAGACCGTGAGGACGAGCACCTTCTTGAGGTAGTCGACGCGCTGTTCGGGCAGCGCGCCAGCGAGGGCACGGGGATGGGTGCCAGCGTAGGCCATGGTGGCCTCCTTGGGTTCTGTGTCGTCCCGAAGCTAGCCACCCATCGCTTCGCGTGAAGCGTTCACCGGGCATCTGCTGCCGCAGATGCCTGCGGGCCGAGGAGGTA
>ERZ890953.174-NODE-174-length-37675-cov-14.276661_pt1 | contig 37675 bp, 39 predicted proteins | sample MGYA00521264_ERZ890953 | MGnify/ENA primary metagenome ERZ890953 (study PRJEB32303, sample SAMEA104408629) | aquatic metagenome | biome: Brackish water; feature: Chemocline; material: water | place: Baltic Sea | collected 2014-10-26T21:54:00 | depth 200 m ...
ATAGATAATTTTTATTCTTATTTTACACTTATCGTTTGTGATTAAGTTCAGAAAAAAGCCTGTTATTAAATTTAAGCGTATTTAGTGTAAAATATCAAAAATATTTTTAAGGGTGTGTTTATGGCGACTGTTGGCATGAGTGATATAAAAAAGAACGTGAGAATGATTGTTGGAGAAGTTCCATATAAAGTGGTGGAATTTCAACATGTTAAACCAGGAAAAGGCGCGGCGTTTGTGCGTATGAAAATGAAAAGTTTTTTAAATGGCAAAGTTGTTGATAAAACGGTTCACGCTGGAGACAAGTTCGAAGTTCCAGTTATTGATTATAAAACTATGCAATATCTTTATGATGACGGTGAAATGTATCAGTTTATGGATAATGACACATACGATCAACTAGGCTTGTCTTATGAACAGTGTGACGACGCCGCAAAATGGTTTAAAGATGGAATAAACGTAGACATTATTTTTTTTAAAGGAGAAGCGATATCCGTCGCGGCTCCCGAAGTTATGGAACTGATTATTACAGAAACACCACCAAACTTTAAAGGCGATACTTCTAGCGGAAGTAAAAAACCAGCGACTCTCGAAACTGGCGCGGTCGTTCAGGTGCCATATCACGTTTTAGAAGGTGATTTAGTTAGAGTAAATACAGTTGATTGCGAATACTTGGAAAAAGTAAAATAATTTTCTGAAATAAATGGAGAAATAACTATGGGACTAAGCAATAAACAACTACCAAAAATAGGTTTTTTGTACCTTGATTACGTATTGAGATTTTTTAATCACTCAAATTTCAAGGGCTGGCCAAATAAGATAGAGACGGTGACGTATCATTGGAAAAATGACAAAGCTAGATTTATTAAAGAAGTTAAGAGTAAAAACATAGACGTGCTGATTGGAAATATTCCTGCAACGGCTTATGAAACTTTTAGAGAAATTGCCAGAGAACTTCCTCATGTTCGTTTTTTGCCGTCTATGGACACTCAGTTCTCAAACAAGTCAAAAGAGAACGTTACAAGATTTGCATGGAAATACGATCTTCCCATTCCAAAAACGTATATCTACTATAACCATGACAACGCAAATGAATTTTTGAAAAAAACGGAGTATCCTAAGATAGTTAAAAAATCTTATGGGCCATCAAATTATGGTGGTTATTTTGTTCATAAAGTTGACAGTTACAAAGAAGCTGAAGATTTATTTGCGGAAAAAAAATACCATCCAATGTATTTTCAAGACTTCATTCCCATGGAAGCCGACATACGAGTTATGCTTGTTGGGCATAAGCCTGTTTGCGCGTTTTGGAGACGCGCTCCCGAGGGGGAATGGCTTACGAACACTTCCCAAGGTGGAAGCATGGATTACATGAACGTTCCAAAAAACGTGCTTGACTTAGCCGTCAAAGTGTCTAAAGCCGCTAACGCCGAATATTGGGCTTGCGACGTGGCGTATGGAAGAGATGGAAAAGTTCGTATATTGGAATGCGCCACAGCGTTTGCGGCGTTTCCATACATAAGAGATTGGATTGCTCAATATATAATGTGGAGCTTGAGCGAAGGTAGCTTTAAAAAGCCCAACATGCCAATGTTTAACTGGGAAGAGTTGGGAAAAATGGATCCTTCAATTTTGAGAACTCTTAGACATATACATTTTGGAAGTTTCACTCCTAGTTTTGATGGTGAAAGTTTTGGCAAAATAAAGAAAAACTATGGTGGCAAAAAAGTTTATTTGCACACTTTAGACAATGAATATAAAGTTTACGACGTTAAACGAAGATGGAGTGAAGAGTGGCCAAGTGAGATATGGAATTATCAAGACAATCTTACTTTAAATTCTGCAAAATCTTTAACAAATGAAAATGCGAAAAACGTTCCAAATCCAACTTCCGGTGAATCATCGGAAGTTGTAACTCAAGTGAATATTGAAAACGTTCCAAGTACGGACGAATCATCGGAAGTTGTAATTCAAGAAAATATAGAAAACGTTCTAAGTTCAAGTTCAGACGAATCGTCAGATTCTGCAACTAATGAAATAAAAATTAGTGAAGAAGAGTTAACAAACTTCTTAATTTCCATAGATGGAATTGGGAAGAAAAAAGTTGAAAACATCATAAAACATTTTGGTGGCGTGGAAGAAGTTCTAAGCGCGATACATCAAAATCCCTCCACTCTTCTAGAAGTAAAAGGCGTAACCGACAAACTTGCCAACAAAATAAAAAAATCTTGGAACAAACTTCTAAAATAAATTTAGCTCTTGCTAGCGCAAGAGTTAAATTACCTCATATTAAGACGAATCCACTATAATTCATTTTATAATCCATACCATTAGGTAACCAACATGAGTTCGCAACAATTTACACATCTTCATCTTCACACGGAGTACTCGCTTCTTGATGGAGCTAACAAACTTTCAAATCTTATCCCTCGGATTCAAGAACTTGGCATGACAAGCGTCGCTATGACGGACCATGGCAATATGTTTGGAGCTATTGATTTTTATAAGCAGATGAAATCAGCGGGGCTTAAACCCATTATTGGAATGGAAGGCTATATTCACAATGGTGAAACTTTAAGCGATAAAACAACAAAACAGCGTTTTCATGTCTGCTTGTACGCCAAAAACAAAAAAGGGTATGAGAATCTTATGTACCTTTCATCGCAAGCTTTTATTGATGGGTTTTACTATTTTCCTAGAATCAACAAAAATCTGCTTCGTGAATACTCAGAAGGTCTTATCTGCTCGTCGGCTTGTTTGCAAGGCGAAGTGAGTTGGCATTTAAACTTGTCAAATGATAGAAACCTTAAAAATGGCGCTTTAGGTTACGAAGGCGCTTTAGCCGTCGCAAACGAGTACAAAGATATATTTGGCGATGACTTTTACTTAGAGCTTATGCGTCATGGCATTGGCGATCAACTATACATTGATGAACAAATTTTGAAAATATCTCGTGAAACGGGCATTAAAGTGGTGGCGACAAACGACACTCACTACACATATCCTGGCGACGCTCAGTATCATGAAGCGTTTATGTGCATTGGAATGAATAAACTCTATGACGATCCAAATAGAATGCGACACTCCGTTCATGAGTTTTACATTAAAAGTCCTGAGCAGATGGCAAGGCTTTTTGCCGATATTCCAGAAGCGATAGAGTGTACGCAAGAGATAGTGAACAAGATAGAAGATTACGTGCCAATCGTAAAAACTCCGACGCCTCCAAACTTTAAATTTACCAAAGAGTACGCTTTGAGCGAGGGTCTTGACATAGATTTTGAAGACGACGCTCCTCTCTCCAAAAATCCAACCGAAGAAGAAAAAAAACTGCGCTTTAGCGCGGCTGACAAAAACGACGCGGCTTATTTCATCGTAAAGTGTCGCGAAGGCTTAGAAAAAAGACTCAAAATAGTCCCAGACGCGCGTCATCAAGAGTACAAAGATAGATTGGAGTTTGAGATGCAAATCATCAACTCCATGAAATTTCCAGGTTATATGATGATTGTTTGGGATTTTGTCGTTGAAGCCAAACGCCTAGGAGTCGCAGTCGGACCGGGCCGCGGTTCCGCGGCTGGAAGCTTGGTTGCTTACTCTTTGGAAATTACAGACATCGATCCTATGAAGTACGATCTGCTTTTTGAGCGATTTTTAAATCCCGAGCGAGTAAGCATGCCCGACATCGACATGGATTTTGAGCAAGCTCGCCGTGGAGAAGTCATAGACTACGTCGTCAAAAAATACGGTCGCAATCAAGTGGCTCAGATTATCACCTTTGGTTCGCTCTTGGCAAAGGGGGTCATACGCGACGTGTCTCGAGTTTTGGACATGCCTCTTAGCAAAGCCGACGCCATGGCAAAGCTCGTCCCCGATGAGATTGGCATTACTCTCAATGGCAAAACAAAAAATGGCGAGTTTACAAGCGGAGCTTATCAAAAAGAGCCAAAACTCGTTGAACTCATCGAGAGAGACCCCGATGCCGCTAGAGTGTGGGAATTCGCTAAAAAGCTAGAAGGTCTTAAGCGCAACTCCGGCATGCATGCCGCAGGCGTTGTGATAAGCAATGAAGAGCTTTGGAAGAAAACTCCCATCTACAAACCGTCCGGCGAAGAAACTTTCATAACGCAATATTCACTCAACTATATGGAAGACATTGACCTTATCAAGTTTGACTTCTTGGGCCTTAAAACTCTTGACGTTATCAACAACGCCATCAAGCTTATTAAACGTCGTTATGACAAAGACGTCGAGTGGCACAACATAGATGAAAACGATAAAAAAGTTTACGAGGTAATCCAAACTGGTGAAACCGTTGGAATGTTTCAGATAGAATCTAGCGGCATGCAAGATTTGAACAAGCGTTTAAAACCGGATAATTTTGAAGACCTTATCGCCGTTTTGGCGTTATACCGTCCAGGACCTATGGAGTCTGGAATGCTTGACGACTTTATCGAACGCAAACATGGTCGACAAGCGATTACTTACGTGTTTTCGGCTCTTGAGGAGATACTTAAACCCACTTATGGCGTCATCGTTTATCAAGAACAGGTCATGCAAATCGTTCAAACCATCGGTGGCTTCAGTCTTGGCGGCGCCGACATCGTTCGTCGCGCGATGGGGAAGAAAAAAGTCGAAGAGATGATTAAATACAATAAAGAGTTTAGCGAGGGCGCGCAAAAACAAGGGCTTAATTATAAAGAAGCGAGTAAACTTTTTGACTTGATTGAAAAATTCGCTGGATACGGTTTTAACAAATCTCATTCGGCGGCGTACGCCATGGTCACTTTTCAAACCGCTTGGTTAAAAACTTACTATCAAAACGAGTTTATGGCGGCGCTTTTAACGAGCGACAAGGACAATACGGAAAAAGTCGTGCGTTACATTGACGAAGTGAAACGCATGGGCATTGAACTTTCTCCTCCCGATGTAAACGACTCATATTTAGAATTTTCGGCAATCACCAAAGATGGTAGAGACATAGTCTTGTTCGGTCTTGGAGCGATTAAAGGAGTTGGCAAATCGGCGGTTTTGTCCATCATCGAGAGTCGTGAAGAGGGTGGAGAGTTTACGTCGATTGAGAACTTTGTAAATAGGATCGACCCTTCAAAAGTAAATAAACGTTTTATAGAATCAAGCATAAAGTCAGGTGGTTTCGATAGATTTGGGTATTCGCGAAAATCACTCTTGGATCAACTAGAGCTCATAGTGGAAACCGCAAAAAAAGCGAGTGACGCCAAGAAAAACGCGGTCGGTTCGCTTTTTGGCGATGACGATGAGATTACGACCGTAAAGCTCGCTCTGAAAAATTCTCAAGAGTACACGTTAAAAGAAATTTTAGAGTTCGAAAAAGACACTTTAGGTTTTTACGTAAGTGGACATCCAATGGATGAATTTCGAGATCAATTAGAAGAGTTGAACTACAGCTTGTCTTCTGAAATTGAAAGCATAAAAGATGGTTCATTCGCTATATTTATAGGAAAAGTTGAAGATATACAAAAAAAGACTTCTAAAAAAGGGAATCAGTTTGGCATAGTAAATCTTATGGACTTTCATGGAAATATTGAGATTATGCTTTTTTCAGACAAGCTTGATCAATTAGCCGAGATGGATCTCAACGAGCCAGTCGCTTTTAAAGTAAAGGTAACCCATACGGAGATGTTTACTCGCATAGGAGTTACAAAAATCATGACGCTTCGTGAGGCGAAAAAAGAGACGAAGAAAGTAAAAAAAGAGATACAAGAAAAGCCTCCAGAGCCTATAAACCTTGCGGTTAGACTCGATACCGATATGAACGTTCTAGAGCATTTATACGCCGTTATTAGGCAAAACCCTGGAAATCGTCCTCTAAAAATCACGATTATGTCAAAACTGCATAACGTGGTCATAGACTCGGCGATTAGAGTTGATAGCAAAATCATCACCGTACTAGATGGTAATAAATCAGTAGATATTTTAGAAAATTAAGGAGTGTAAAATTATGAAAAGTAAAATTTTGGTTTTTATTCAGTTTGCAAGCATATTGTTAATGGCGTTGCCTTTTGGCACGCCAACGACTCATTTTAACATGGGAATGGTTTTTGTAGTGTTGGGTCTTGGCGTTGGAATCGCGGCGCTCTCTAAAAACAAGATAGGAAATTTTAACATTCTCCCAGACATCAGAGAGGATTGCGATCTTATTAAGGATGGAATTTACTCGTACGTTAGACATCCCATGTACGCGTCGGTTCTTATAACTATGTTCGGGGTCATGTTAATGTATCTCAACACTTATCTAATTTACGTCTATCCAGTGCTTGTAATAAATATGTTGTTAAAAATGTTTTATGAAGAGAGTCTATGGCACTGTCATAGCGTTGAATACATGGAGTATACTAAAAATACTTCGAGATTAATACCTTCCGTATTTTAAATTAATATTGTAGAGTTTTACAATCAACTTTATTTTTTTTTGATATAATCGTTTGAAATAAATTTAGTAAAATTAAAGGACGTAATATGGAGTGTGAATTCCCAACTGTAAATTCTAATATGGATGAAATAAAAGAGATTTTTAATACTGTTAAAACTATTGCGGTTTTAGGACTTTCTCCCGATGCGACTAAAGATAGTAATAAAGTGGCGGCGTATTTACAAAGCGTTGGTTATAAAATTGTTCCAGTTTATCCAAAAGGCGAAACCATATTGGGTGAAAAAGTTTATAGCTCGTTAGCTGAAATCCCATTTCCAGTCGATATGGTGAACATCTTTAGAAAACCTAACGCTCTTGATCCAATCGCCGAAGCTTGCATCGCTCGTGGCGACGTAAAAGTATTTTGGGCGCAAAAAGGCATAGTAAACAATGAAGCGGCGCAAAAAGCGCGAGACGCTGGCATGAGCGTTGTTCAAAATCAATGCAGCATGGTTGACCATAGATCTCTTCAGGTTTAAAGTTGATAAGTTTAAAAAGCATTCAAGAAGCGCGAAAACGTATAGAAAACGTAGTGGCCGACACTCCATTTTCTTACGCTCCCCATTTAAGTGAAATATCCGGCTGTGAAGTTTATTTAAAAAAAGAAAATCTACAAAACACCGGCGCGTTTAAATTGCGCGGCGCTTATAACAAGATAGCCAAGCTTACAAATGAACAAAGAGCTTGCGGAGTCGTAACCGCAAGCGCTGGCAATCATGCTCAAGGCGTCGCGTTTTCAGCTTCAAAGTTTGATGCGAAAGCTGTAATCGTGATGCCAGAATCCACGCCTTTGACTAAGATAAACGGCGTTAAGCGCTATGGTGCGGAAGTTATTTTGCGAGGCGCGAATTATGATGAAGCGTACGCATACGCAGTGGAGTATGGAAAAAACAATAAGCTCACTTTTGTGCATCCATTTGCAGATGAAGACGTCATGGCCGGACAGGGAACGGTGGCTCTTGAAATTTTAGACAAACGCCAAGATTTAGACGCCGTTTTGATTCCCGTTGGTGGCGGTGGGCTCATCGCTGGAATGGCGAGCGCTTTTAAAGCCATAAGTCCACACATAGAAGTCATTGGCGTTAGCGCCTTGGGCGCTCCCGCGTTCAAGAATTCTTTTGATTTAAAAAAAGCGGTTGACACCCTTAGCGTTAGAACCATTGCCGATGGTATCGCCGTTCGCGACACTTCCATCATAACGCTCTCTCATGCGTTGGAGTGCGTAGATCAAGTAATAAGCGTAGATGACGCCGAGATAGCGAGCGCAATTTTATTTTTGTTGGAAAAACAAAAACTTGTGGTCGAGGGAGCAGGCTCAGTTGGAGTTGCGGCTCTTCTTCATGGAAAGTTAAAACACTTACAAGGAAAAAAAGTAGCCGTTGTTCTCAGTGGTGGAAACATGGACGTAACGCTACTTTCCGTCATAATCGAAAAAGGTCTTTTAAAGTCTGGTCGTAAAATGAACGTAACCGTAACCTTGATCGACAAGCCAGGTTCTTTGAAACGATTTACGGAGATACTAGAAGAGTTGACTGCAAATATAGTTCATATCGCTTACGATAGAACTTCAATTTCACTTGATTATGGAGACGCAAACGTAACCGTTCATATGGAAACCAAAGGTGAAGAACATCAAAAAGAGATTCGTCAACGACTGAAAAATGAGGGATATTTAAGGGATTAATTGATGGAAGTTATTAAGAGTAAAAGCGTAGAAAAAGCAATTATATTAATGAAGTTACTCGAAGATGGACAGTTAATCGTTGTTGATAAAAACACGACGGTTAGATTATTTGACAAAAACACTCTCGAACTAAAAAATGGGTTTAAAGTCAACATTGAGCATCTTAGATACAAAAATAGCGTTGTTTCTTTTAGTAATAATGGGGAATACTTCGCTACTTTAACTTCTGATTGTAAGGCTTCTAGGCTTTATAATACAAATACAAAAAAAATGATAAGCAAAATAGATAGACATCATGGTGAAGTCTCATGCGTTGGCATTGATCCATTGAGTAGGCATATGTTTTCATGTGGCGACGATGGAAAAATATTCGCAATAGACGTTAAAAGTGGAAAACTCGTCTTTACTTTGCCAACTCATTCAGATACAGTCAACGACATTGCTTTTACAAGAAATGGAAATTGGGTTGCAACCGCTGGCTATGATAAAAAAATATCGCTCTTTAATCTTGTTACAATGACCCCAAAAGATAAATTTAAAGCTCATGCTTCGCCAATATTGAAATTAAGATTTTTGAATAAGCATAGACTCTTAAGCGTTGACAAGAACTCTACCGCCATTATTTGGAATATTTACACAAGTAAAATTATAGCTAGACTCCAAGGAATACATGATGACGTTACAGCTTTAACGAGTAGTGGCGACGATAAGTTTTTATTTATAGGCACCGCGTTAGGTTACGTATTGCTTTATGATTTAAACACCTATGAGTTGTTGTCATCAAAATATATAAAAACAGTTTCTCCCATTACAGTTTTAGAATTTGACAATGAACGCAATCATCTCATTATTGGCACTGAAGATGGATTTGTAATGTATTACGACATATATGAGGGGGAAGAAAAGCTAAAAGAACTTTTACAAAATCGAGAGTTTGAAGCGATACAAAAAGAATCGGAACTAAACCCGATTCTAACTTATACTAGAATTCATGAATTGGTTGCTAATTTTTGGGAAAATACATTGGCTAAAGCAAAAATAGCCCTTCAAAATGGTGAACAAGAGAAAGCTCTCCTGATTTTTGGACATTTTAAGAATATACCATCTAAAAATAGAATTATTCAAAAAGTAATAAAAGATTATGTCGAGTATGATAAGTTTGTAAATTTCGCAAAACAGGGAAAGATTGCGCTTGCTTATAATTTGGCAAATACGTATCCAGCGTATAAAGATTCAAAATTATACAAGTCGCTTGAATTAAGGTGGAAAAAAACGTTTTATCAAGCGCAAAAGTACGCCCTCGAACCAAAAGGCACAGACAAGGCAAAGGAGCTTTTAGCTCCATATAGAGGAATAAGCGAAAAATCAATGCTTATTCAAGATTTAATGACTAAAGGTGAAATCTATAAGCGTTTTCGCGAATCGATAGGCAAGAGAAATTTTGTAATATGTTCAGAACTTATAAAGCAATACGTATTTCTAAAAGAATTTCCAGAATATGATACGTTAATGGCTTATGCGGATGGACTGTATATAAAATCACAGAAATTAGTTCATGATGGAGATACTAATTCAGCTGTAAAAATATTGAGAGTGTTGTCTGATTTTAGTGACTTTAAAGAAGAAGTAAGTCAAACAATGAAAGAGATTGTGTCAAAACAAAAGTTCTTTGACGCGGTTAAAGATGGCAATATAGCCGACGCTTATAATATTTTAAGTCTGAATGAAGATTTAGAAGAGACGAAAGACGCTAAATTATTGATAAAACAATGGAATGACGATTTGTCAATTGCAAGAAGTTACGCCGTTTTTGGAAACGCAACCGAAATTAAAAAGGCTTTATCAAGGTATATGACCATTAGTTCTAAGCTTGCGTCAATAGGCACGATACTCTCTTGGTGCTACGTCATACAGTTAGAAAAAGCTATTAAAGAAGAAGTAAAGCAAAGCGTTATTGAAAAGGCAATTAAAAATTATATGTTGAATTTTGGATTTCAAGAGCAGATAGAAAATTTATTTGAGCTATTTAAAATTAAATATCCCGAGTCAAAATTATCATTGGAATATTTGACGCAAGGTTCACTCAGCATGTGGAGACCTTCTATGTTTGTATCATCAATCTTAGATTAGGTTTCAAGCTGAAAATAACATCCTTTTTTAACCTCAAATATAGATAATTTTACCTATAATTTCTCAATTTTAATTTTACAAACTTTTAAAGGAGACTTTTCATGCAAATTACTGGCGCACAGATGGTTATTGAAGCTTTTATTGCCGAGGGGGTAGACACGGTTTTTGGCTATCCTGGTGGAGCGATAATGAATGTCTATGATGAGATATATAAACAAAATGGATTTAAACATATTTTAAATCGTCATGAACAAGCTTCCATACATGCCGCTGAGGGCTATGCAAAAGCTAGTGGTAAAGTTGGTGTCGCTATGATAACTTCTGGCCCTGGTTTTACAAACGCAGTGACAGGTTTAGCCGACGCTTACATGGATTCAGTTCCTTTGGTTGTCGTTAGTGGGCAAGTTCCTATGAGTTTAATTGGCACGGATGGCTTTCAAGAGATCGACGCAGTTGGTATTTCTCGTCCTTGTACGAAACATAATTATCTTGTAACTAACGCGGCGGACTTGCCTCGCATCCTTAAAGAAGCGTTTTACATAGCGCGTAGTGGGCGACCAGGTCCCGTTCATGTCGATATACCAAAAGACGTTACGGCTCAAATAGCTGAATTTAATTATGACATTGAACTTGATTTGGAGACTTACAAGCCTCACACAAAAGGGAATCCTCGTCAGATAAAAAAAGCCATAGAGGCGATAGCGAAAGCTAAGCGCCCACTTTTTTATCTCGGAGGAGGCATCATAAACTCAAATGCCTCTTATGAAGTAAGAGAATTGGTTCATAAAACTGGCATTCCCGCAGTTGAAACTTTGATGGCTCGCGGCGTTTTGTCATACGATGACGATTTGCTTATTTCAATGCTTGGCATGCATGGATCTTACGCCGCAAACATGGCTATGAGTGAAACGGATTTGGTTATCGGTCTTGGAGTAAGGTTTGACGACCGAGTGACAGGCAAACTTTCAGAGTTTGCTAAAAACGCGGACGTTATTCATGTGGATATTGATCCAGCAAGCATATCTAAACTCGTTAACGCGGATTACCCAATCGTTGGCGACGTTAAAAACGTAGTCATTGAGATGTTGGCGTTAGTTGAACAAATTGATAGCGATAACTATGAGTCTTGGAGAGAAACCATCTCAAATTTTGACGAGTTGCATCCATTAACTTTTCATGAAGACACGGATAGATTAAAACCGCAATGGGTTGTAAAGCGCGTCGGCGAACTTCTTGGCGACAGCGCGAACATATCTACGGACGTTGGACAACATCAGATGTGGGCGGCGCAGTTTTATCCATTCACTCGTCCTAACCAATGGATAACTTCAGGTGGTCTTGGAACGATGGGCTTTGGTTTTCCCGCGGCTATAGGCGTTAAGGTTGCCACTCCAGATAAGACAAGCGTTAACTTTACTGGGGATGGTTCGATTCTTATGAACGTTCAAGAGTTAATGACCGCGGTTGAGAAAAAAATCCCGGTCATTAACATTATTTTAAACAATAACTTTCTTGGAATGGTTCGTCAATGGCAAACGCTATTTTACAATAAGCGTCATAGCGAAACAGATTTATCGGTTCAACCGGACTTTGTAAAGCTTAGTGAAGCTTTTGGGGGAATTGGTTATAGAGTCACGACAAAAGAGGAATTTGACGCCGCGCTTAAAGACGCGGTTGAAAAGAACGTAGTCGCGTTTATAGAAGTTATCGTTGAAAGATTTGAAAACGTTATGCCAATGGTTCCATCGGGCGGTAGTCTGTTTAACATGATGTTATTAGAGAAAAAGGAGACAAAATAATGACTGAAAATAGCGAAAGAAGAGTAGTTTCCGTCATAGTTATTAATGAAGCGAGCGTTTTATCTCGTATAACGAATCTTTTCTCTGGACGTGGATATAATATCACATCGTTGACCGTAGCTCCAATTCCAGACACGAGATACTCCCGTTTAACGATTGTTACAGCCGGTTCCGTTCGCGTTATAGAACAGATAACAAAACAACTTCATAAGCTTATACCAGTTCTAAAAGTTTATGAACATGCGGACATTGTAGAAAAAGAGATGGCTCTCGTTAAATTCCCAATAACTGAGAACATCACGGACATTGGCACTCTTTGTCAAGCCTATAATGGAAAGATAGTTAACGTTGGCGATAACGTCGTTATAGCGATGGTTGCGGATGAACCTCACAGAATCGATAACTTTTTAAGCATCATTAAACGTTATAATCCAAAAGAGATAGTAAGAGGTGGCGCTGTGGCGCTAGAGAGATAATCTTATGACTTTATCTTACATAGCGGAAATTTTAAAGAGTGATTTTAAGGGCGTTGACATTGAGATAACCGGTATCAACACTTTAAAAGACGCCAACTCTCATGAAGTTTCTTTTGTGTCAAATTCTAAATACGTAAAAGACATAGAAAATTCGAAGGCCGCCGCCATTATTCTTTCAGAATCTCTAGTGGAGCATTTGCCAAAAGCTTGTCTTCCTCTTGTCGTAGACAATTCATATCTTTCCATGGCGATTCTTTCAAAATATTTCGCTCCTCCAATAGAAGACGATTCCTTGCCCAAAGCCTTGATAGGCGAGGGGAGCAAAATATCTCCCAAAGCGGAAATAGCAAATGGCGCAAAAATTGGAAAGAACTGCACTATTTTATCGCATGTATATATTGGCGCGAACGCGATTATTGGTGATAACACCATTATTTATCCAAGCGTGACCGTTTATAGAGATTGCAAGATAGGAAGCGATTGCATAATTCATGCAAACACGGCCATTGGCTCCGATGGTTTTGGCTTTGCCACGAACTCCTTGGGGCAACATACGAAAATTTATCAAAATGGAAACGTCGTAATAGAAGACGACGTTGAAATTGGAAGCAATGTAAGCGTTGACCGGGCCGTGTTTGGAACAACGCTGATAAAAAAAGGCGTTCGCATTGATAATCTTGTTCAGATTGGGCATAATTGTGAAATTGGCGAATACTCCGTGTTTGTAGCTCAATCAGGAAGCGCTGGTTCAACGAAACTTGGACGCAACGTTGTAGTTGGAGGACAAGCCGCATTCGCTGGACATTTAGAAATAGCGCCATTTTCTACCTTTGCGGCGAGAAGCGGAGTTACTCACAATATCAAAGAGAGTGGAAAAACTTTTTCTGGATTTCCATTAATGGATCATAAGCAATGGCTTAAACTTCAGGTAAAAATAGCTAGACTGTTGAAATAAAAAAAGGATATAAATATGAGTAAAACAATTGCGTTAAGTGGAACGAAAAAAGGCGTTATTTCTGTAAGAAAAATAGAAGAACCGTACGGAGTTGGAAGTGGAACCGTAGCCAGCATTGGCATCTCATTGGCTGGCAACGCCGACTCCCCAGAATGGAAAGTACATCTTCCAATGAATAATCTCGAAGAAGTCATTGAAGCTTTAATCGCTTTAAAGTAGGTTTTACCTACTTTTTAAGCCCTTTCACAAACTCTTCAATTCTTTTAATTCCTATGCGAATGCTCTCTATGTCGGTAGCGAAACTAAATCTAAAATAACCTTCGCTTCCGAAACCAACGCCTGGAACTACGGCCACTTCTTGCTCAGACAATAAATCCTTGCAGAATTTAAGCGAATCATTGCTAACTTCTTTAATGTTTACAAAAAGATAAAAAGCCCCATCTGGTTTAAGAACGCTTAGACCATCCACTTCGTTGAAGAGTTTAACCGCTTCGTCACGACGTTTTAGGAATTCTTGACGCATCATTTCTATATCTTCATCCGCGCTACCATTAAGACCTGCGATAGCGGCGTATTGAGTGATTGAGTTGATGTTTGAAGTACTTTGCGATTGAAGTTTTTTAGTCGCTTGCACGATTTCAGTGTCATATGCGGCCATATACCCAAATCTCCAGCCAGTCATAGCGACAGATTTACTAAGACCATTAATGGTTACTGTGCGCTTGAACATATCTTCGCTTACGGCGGCCGCAGAAGTAAAAGCGCCAGTGTAAATCAGTTTTTCATACATCTCGTCACTAGCTACAATTACGCTTGTGCCTTCTAAAATTTTTCCAAGCGCAGTTAATTCTTCTTTCGAATAAACCGAGCCCGTTGGATTTGACGGAGAAGTGAGAACTAACATTTTTGTCTTTGGCGTTAAGGCTTGTTTTAATTGTTCGGGAGTTATTTTAAATCCTGAATCATCAAGCGTTTCTATTTCTACAACCGTTCCGCCATGATAGAGTACAAGTTCAGGATAAGTAACCCAATAAGGAGCGGGAATGATAACTTCATCGCCTTTTTGGATGGTAGCCGCAAAGAGATTAAATAGAGAATGTTTTGCTCCATTATTTACGATGATTTGATTCGGAGCGTACGTGAGTCCATTGTCTCGTTTGAGTTTTAAAGCAACTGCCGCCTTTAAAGATGGTACGCCATCAACTGCCGTATATTTAGTAAACCCTTTGTTTATTGCGTCAATAGCGGCGTTTTTAATCACTTGAGGGGTGTCAAAATCCGGTTCGCCAGCGGAAAAACTTAATATGTCTTTTCCTTGCGCTTTTAACTCTTGCGCGAGCGTTGAGATAGCGATTGTAATCGATTCGGATAGCGTGTTAATGCGGTTTGTTAGCATAATAAGTCCTTGAACCTAAATAGGTTAAATTAATGGACAAATTATACTAAAATAATAGTATATATAAGTTTATATAAGCTGAAAAAAGAGGCTAGTTTTTCATAGCTCTAATAAATGATTCATAAATGTCTTCTAGTTCTAAATCTTCTTCAAGAACTGATTTGTTGTCTTCAACTAAAATATGTTCCAAAATCGCAACTCTTTTTAGTAGGTACTCAAACATCTCTTTGTTTATGTCTGGAAGCATATTGTGCATAAATGGATCGGTGCATCTTCCTTTTTCTATAACATGAGCTGGTATCCCTATCGCGGTGGAACAATCGGGAACGGGTTTTACCACAACGGAATTCGCTCCAATTTTTGCATATTCTCCAATAACGATATTTCCAAGTATCTTTGCTCCAGCGCCAATAACCGCGCCTCTTTTTACAGTGGGATGTCTCTTTCCATGGTTGAGCGAAACTCCGCCTAGGGTTACTCCTTGATAAATCAATACGTCGTCTTCTACGATTGCCGTTTCACCGATAACCACGCCCGTTCCATGATCTATAAAAACTCTTTGACCAATAACCGCTGCTGGGTGAATGTCTATATGAGTGAAAATATGGTTCAATCCCATTATCATTCTAGCTAATCTTTTAAAATTGTTTTTATGAAGTCTATGCGCTATTCTATACCATGCTATAGCCCAAACTCCAGGATAATTAAATAAAAAATCCACCTTCGAGTTTAGAGCGGGGTCGTTTCTATAAGCGTTTGTAAAATCTTCTTTTATGTCACTATATAATCCCAATGCTGAATCCTAATTAATTTGTAGTTCTTAAATACCCATTTTGTTGAATAAAGGTTTCCAATTGAGCAAGTGTAGCGTTCTTTTCTTTTTCTGTAATAAATTCACTTTTCAGTAAATCTGTTTTAAGTTTATTTAAAATTTCGTCCTTGTTGTAGCCAATAGAGTCCAATATGTCAAGAATGCTTTTAGATTCTATCTCGTTGATTATTTCATATTTTGCGTCCGTAACGTTTATGGTGTATTCATTAGGATGGGTAAACAAGTTATGATTCATTCCTAAAGTTTCTTGATAGGCTCCAACATTGAAAAACGCTAAAAAGTAGTCTTCTTCATCTAAGTTTACGTCATGCAAGTATAAAGGCTTTTCAGGATTAAACGCTATTTCTCCGTCACTGTCACAGGTAATGTCCCAAAGTGAAGCCGCTCGAAGAGGAGTTGTGTTTAAGTGATGTATGGGCATAACTGGAAAATGTTGTCCCAATCCCCAATAATCGGGTAAACTTTGAAAAATGGAAGCGTTAATAAGGTATCTCTCTTGTAGTTTACTTTGAAGTTCTTCCAGTTCGTTCGTTGGATTTGCCGATTTTAAATAGAGCGCTTTTTTAATAATGTTATGTACTAAAATCTCAGAGTTTGAACGGTCTTGAAGATCGATGTATCCTAAATCGAAAAGAGTAAAAAGCGATTCCATATGATCAAGCGCGTCATGAAGATACTCGATACAGTTTGCATTGTTTAAAAGTTTAGTTAATTCTATAAGCTCTTCGATAAGCGGTGGATTTTTTTCTTTAAAATTTAAAAGTTTTTCTTGATAATCTTGTGAAAAAAGTTCTAAAACTGGAGTTATAAGTATGGCATGCGAGGCTACGATGAATCTACCGGATTCTGTGAAAATATCAGGATGTTCCACTTTTTTGGCGTTCATAATTTCGCCAAGTAAAAAGACAACGCTGCTAGAAAACTCGTTTATTGAGTAATTTCTTTCATTTGACAAAATATGTTGATCGTATTCAACAGCCAATCCTCCTCCAATATTTATACTAGAAAGAGCCTCCGCGCCCATCATCTTAAGTTGGACGTAAATATTTCCAGCTTCGCGAAGAGCTTTTTTTAGCGGAGCGATGTCTGACATTTGAGAACCAATATGAAAGTGAATCATTTTGAGTTTATTTAAAAGGTTCGCGTCTTTGAGTAATTTGATGGCTTCGATTATTTCCGTAGAAGTTAAACCAAACTTTGCGTCCATTCCTCCACTTTTTGCCCAGATGCCACTTCCAGCGCTATGAAGTCTAACTCTAATGCCAATATTTGGAACGTTTAAAGAGCACTCTGAAGCCACTTGAATAATAGTTTCCAACTCGTTAAGACCTTCTATGGTGACTGTAATGTTATGACCGCTTTGGGCGGCTATGAAACCAAGCGTTAACATCTCTTTATCTTTAAATCCATTGACGGTAATATTCGCGCCACTAGGCGTTTTGCTCATAGCAAGAATGAGTTCCGCTTTACTACCGGCTTCTAGACCATAATTGTATTTTTTTCCCTGAGAAGTTATCGCTTCCACGGCAGCTGGAAATTGATTTACTTTTAGAGGAAATACAGCATGAAACTTACCTCTATAGCCGTTATCCACTATAGCTTTTGAAAAGTTTGAGTAAAGCGTCTTTATCTGTCTTTTCACGAGATGAGGAAACCTTAGGATGATGGGACCTTTTACGTCTTTGGATCGTATCTCGTTCGTGATTTCTAAAAGTGAGGGCATACACTTATAATTGAGTTTTATCTCACCGTCTTCTATAATAAAGTTTTTATTTGACCATATGTCAAGACCGAAATTTTTCAATAATTAATCCTATAAATGAAGTTTTTGACGAAAATAAACATCTATGTCGAAATAAATGTCACCACTGCGATTTTTAAAAGTCAAATGGCTTCTATTTAAATCTTTTATGCTTTTTAAGCCCATGACCGCGAGAACGACTTTCATGCTTTTTACAAGGTTTCTATGATAGTTTCCTATCTCTTTTCCCTCTTTTACGACAAGATAGGAAGCGCGTTTTTTTTCATCTTGAGTCGCCATCCCAACTGGACAAACATGAGAACCAAAACCAGAGCACATGCGAGCTCGAATGCACCCGCCACTCATCATGAAACCACGAGCTATGCCTATGGCGTCGGCGCCCATGCACATAGTTATTATGGCGTCGTCCGGAGTAAGTATTTTTCCGCTCGCTATGATTTTTATCTCATCGCGGAGGTCGTATTGTTTTAGTATGGTATCGAGAACGTACAGGGCGTTGTTCGTTGTTAATCCAACCGACTCCATAAGTTCCAACGGAGCGGTGGCGCTTCCTCCTTCGCCACTATCCACTGTAATGAAATCTGGCAAGTTTTTGCCATCTTTTTTATGTTGCGCCATCGCTTCCGCCAATTCTTGAATGGCTTTCGCGTCCGATATGACAATTTTGAAGCCAACGGGTTTATTGGATAATTTTTGCAGTCTTGCCACAAAATCAAGAAGTTCCTCGGTTGTGTTCGCATGCGGAAATCTATTTGGAGAAAATACGTTTTTACCCTCAGGAACTCCTCTGTAATACGCTATGTCCGCCGTAACTTTAGATGCCGCTAGTTTCCCCCCAGTCTGTTTCGCGCCCTGAGCGATTTTAATTTCAGTCATTCTGCAAAATTTCATGGTTTTTTGGTATCTTAGTTCATCAAACTTTCCATCTTCGTCTCTCACTCCATAGAGACCGGAACTCATTTGAAAAATTATATTTGGCAAGCTTGGTGGCACTTCTTTGGGAAAATCTTCTAAATCAGCTTTCCAGTTTACGCGAAATAAGACATGTGAAGCCGTATCGTAGATATAAGTGTTCTGAGTTTTTTTGTTTAAAAGTATGGTTCTGTACCATTTCATTGACATCTTTCTGTTAAAGAAAAAATCACCAACTTTGAACGCGATTTCAGCAAAAGGAGTGCTTTTGATGATTTCTAAGTATTTTGCGTTTTTTAAATCTGGTTCAAGAGTAAATAAATGATTTGAGGTCAAACCACCTTCACCCGTATTTATCGTTAAATCGGAATTTACGCCAGCCAAGCTAAAAGCGCGGATAGCTTCGGGACTTAAACTCCCATCGCTCATTGCGGAACGAATGATGGGAGTTTTCGACACAAAGGGAAACACTCTGTCTTTACCAAAGACAACGCTAGCGTCATCATCGACTTCATCTTCGTTTAAGACGCTTGAAGCATGTTTTATAATGAAGCGCGAGCCCGCAAAAGGTTGGTTTACCGAGAAAGATTGATAGTTTGGCTTATCTTTGGCCGCTTTGTAAACCCAATCAACTTTATCTTTAGACTCATAAAAACTCTCATCGGCAAAATATTGTCGAAGAGGTTCGCGAAGAGCTTCAAAAAGATAGCGCATTCTTCCTATCACCGGATAGTTAATTAAAAGAGCGTGTTGGCGTTGAACGTATTTATCATGTACGTATAATGCAAATACGCCAGCAAATATCGCTAAAACAAAAAACTCAATAAAATATATGAAAAAATCCCATATAGCTTGAAGCAAATCCATTTAAAAATCCTTTAGCAAGATAACATTTTCGGATTTACTCTCTAAATCTTTGACCCATATGGTAGCGTCTTTTATCTCATTTGTCCCAATAACGCAGCAATATTTCGCGCTAACCTTATCTGCGCTTTTTAGATGATTTTTAAGATTTTTCGCTTTAAAGTCACAAGTCGCTTTATCTGTATTTCGCTTACTGTGAGTAAGAGACACAACCAAGTCAACCGCCTCTTCGTCCATCGCGCCAATATAGTAACCATCTCTTTTCGCTTGGGGCATGACAATGAGTTCCATCAGTCTTTCTATCCCCATGGCAAAACCAACGGCTGGAGTAGGGCGACCATCTAAAAATTCCACAAGTTTATCGTAACGTCCGCCACCCGCGATGGCGCTTTGACTTCCTATGTCGTCACTCACAAATTCAAAAGCGGTTTTAGAATAATAATCAAGTCCTCGAACCAAGTTGGAGTTTATTTCATAAGCGATGTTGCTGTCTGTAAGAATTTTCTTAAGTTTGTTAAAATCGCTTTCACATGAAGAGCAAAGAGAATTGATAAGTTTAGGCGCTTTGGCGTAAAGGTTTTGGCATTTCTCATTTTTGCAATCTAAAACGCGAATGGGGTTTGTAAGTTTTCTTCTCTTGCAATCTTCACAAATCTCATCTTCTACGGATTCTATGAAATTGATTAAATTTTTACGATAATCCGGCATGCAATTCGAGTCTCCAAGCGAATTTAATTGCAACCTGTATCCAATGCCGCAAGCTTTTAAAATATCTGCAACCATCATAATCATAGTCGCGTCCTCGTAAACGCTATCCACCCCAAAACTCTCAACGCCAAATTGGTGAAATTGTCTCAAACGTCCTTTTTGAGGTCTCTCATAGCGAAACATGGGACCGTGATAAAAAAAACGGTGGATTCCACCCGCTTTGTCTAGTTTCTTTTGAACAAAAGCGCGAACGACGCCAGCGGTTCCCTCTGGACGAAGGCAAACGTCATTCTCGCCTTTATCGATAAATTGATACATCTCTTTTCCGACTATGTCGCTTGATTCACCAACGCTACGTTTAAAAAGAGCCGTCTCTTCTAAAAGTGGAGTTTCAATGAAATGAAAACCATACCTTTGCGCCACGTTGGTCGCCAAGTTTATGAAGTACGTAAACCTCTCGTAATCTTCACTTAAAATATCGTTCATTCCTCTGAGTGATTGAATCATGCATGCCCTTTAAAATTTATTGCTTTTTATAAGTTCGCAAGGATACCATTTTTTGTCTTTTTTTTACGAATTGACAAGAATGATTAACTTCACAAGTTCAACTTTTAAAGTATAATACAAAATATAAAAGGGGTTGCAAAAATGATAGAAAGATTTTACTTAAAAGATTATCTTAGTTTTAAAGAGAGCGAGCTAAACTTAAATCATGGTTTGATCGTATTTACTGGTCCAAGCGGTAGCGGTAAATCCATACTCATGAAATCGATTTTATCATCTTTAGGCGGTGCTTCATGTGAAGCTTCCCTCTGCGAGTCTAGCGTAAACTGGAACGTAAACACGGACGAGACGGGAATAGAGAACGACGACGTTAACGTCTTTAGGCATATTAGAAAAGAAAAATCACGGTATTTTATAAATAATCAAAGTTTGTCTAAAAAGGCGATTGGCTCCATCGCGTCGAATTACCTTAAACATTTAAGTCTTAAAGATTTTAGTGATTTTGAAAATGAAAATTTGCTTTCGATATTGGACGATAGAATTGGCGTAAAATCAAAAGTGATTCACAAACTAAAAAGTGAATATAAAGATAATTACTTGCGGTATCAACAGGTGCGACAAGAGCTTAAAACCATACGAGAAGAAGAGAAAAAAATAGTTGAGCTCAAAGAGTTCGCCGCTTTTGAAATAAAAAAGATAGAGGACGTTAATCCTCGAATCGGTGAAGATGAAGAGCTGTTCAATATCAAAAAAGAGTTATCCAAAAAAGAAAAAGTTTTGGAAGCCATCGCTACCGCCAATGATATATTTAATTTTGAACATCATGTTTCATCCGCGTTGGACGCCATAGACGCGGATAGCAATTTTTTTGACGACGCGATGAACGAACTTCGCGCCACTCTTGATAACGCACAAGAAAAATTTTCCGCGCTTGAGGACGTGAACGTAGAAGACGTTTTAAATAGAATCGAAGAACTTAGCGGCTTAAAACGCAGATACGGAAGCATAGAAGAAGCGATAGAGTATAAAAAACAAAAGATGTTAGAACTTGCCAAATATGAAAATATCGAAGTCGCCAAGGGTGATTTGGAGCTTCGATATGAAAAATTGAGCCTCGTTATCCAAGAACTAGCTCAAAAATTAACCATTTTAAGAAGTGACGCGTTAGCGTATTTTGAGTCCGACTTAAACAAATATCTTAACGATTTATATCTTAGGGACGCTAAAATTACTTTAGAGCAAGTGGATTATGGAACGCTAGGAGTTGATGAAATAAGCCTAAAACTAAACAACACGGAACTAGCCAAAATAAGTACGGGTGAATTTAATAGACTTCGATTGGCAATTCTTGCTCTCAAATCGGAGTTTATGAATAAAAATGGCGGCATATTGATGTTGGATGAGATCGATGCGAATTTAAGTGGCGAAGAGTCCATGAGCGTTGCGAAAGTTCTTAGAAAATTATCAAAATATTTTCAAATATTCGTTATTTCTCATCAACCGCAATTAACTTCCATGGGAGATCAACACTTTTTAGTTTATAAAGATGGAAACTTCTCTAAAACAAAAGAGTTAAACTTTGACGAAAAAGTGGATGAAATAGCGAGAATTATTAGTGGAGAGAGCATTTCAAATGAAGCTAAAAAATTCGCTCGTGAATTACTAGAGGTCAATCGATGTGTTTCATAATCTCCATTGTGGGGTTAGTCTTAGGTTTTAATTTTTACAACGCGGGTAATTATTTACAAGCCACAGGTTCATTAATCGTATCCGCCATTTTCATATTTTTAATGATAAGAAACATACAGAGCGTAAAAAAACTAAAAAAAGAAGAGAAAAATGATAATTGACACTCATATTCATCTTGACGATGAGAGATATAGAGATGATTTAGACGATGTTTTGAGTAGAGCGAGAGAGGGCGGAGTGCAAAAATTTATCATTCCCGGTGCAGATCCAAAAACTTTAGACAGAGCCGTTTTAATCGCCGAGACGCATGAGGACGTATATTTTTCAGTAGGCGTTCATCCTTATGATTTGGAATCTTTTTCAGAGTTGGATTTTGAAAAGTACGTTCGTCATGTAAAATGCGTAGCTATTGGAGAGTGCGGACTTGACTACTATAGGCTTGAGGGTTCCTCTCAAGAGCAAGATTTGGAAAAACAAAAACAAAAAGACGTTTTTATCGCTCAAATCCAACTTGCCAAAAAGCATAAAAAACCTCTTATAATTCATATACGAGACGCTTCAAGGGACGCTAAAAATTTACTCTTGGAATACGACGCGGGAGAGGTTGGTGGCGTTTTACATTGCTTTAACGCGGATGATGAACTTTTAAGCTTGGCTAACGACGGATTCTATTTTGGCATAGGAGGAGTGCTGACGTTTAAGAACGCTAAAAAGTTGGTAAACGTACTTCCAAAAATCCCACAAAATAAACTAATCATTGAAACCGATGGACCATATTTGACTCCGTCGCCACATAGAGGAGAGAGAAATGAGCCCCTGTACACAACTTTTGTCGCTTCAAAGATGTCTGAACTTTTAGAAATTTCACAAAAAGAGATGGAACGCATTACGACGGCAAATGCTGAAGTATTGTTTAACATCTATTAGAATTAAGTCGTTTTTTAGTCTTTACAGCTATTTTAATAAACTTTTAGGTAAAATCAAGGCTTTAAAAATTTAAAATAAAAAAGTTGCGTATGTTTAAATATCTTTTAACTTTATTCTTTCCGATATTGCTATTCTCAAATTTGACTTATCAATCAAACTATAATAAAGAGTTGTCATTATTGGAATCTTTTGACATTAAGCCATCATTCTTGTACGACCCGATGATGAATGACATGAGAAGTCAAAATAGTACGATTAGCAGACACAAACAATTCTTTAAAACAATGAACGAAGCGTATCTTTTTATCCCTTCCATAAAAAATATATTGACAAAACATGGGATACCACAAGAGTTTTTATATCTTGCCATGGCTGAATCAAACTTTCGAACCATAGCCTACTCAACAAAGAGAGCCGCTGGACTTTGGCAGTTTATGCCCGAGACGGGAAAAGTATACGATTTGCAAATAGATGAATACGTTGATGAGAGAAGAGACCTTGTAAAATCAACCGAAGCCGCGGCAAAGTATTTAACTTCATTGCATAAAAGATTTGGAAAATGGTATTTGGCGGCCATTGCGTATAATTGTGGAGGTGGAAAATTAAATCGCGCCATACAAGAGGCTGGTAGCGATGAACTGTCCATATTGCTAGATCCAGATAAAAAATATATACCTAAAGAGAGTCGGCTTTACATTAGGAAGATAATCGCTTTGGCTCTTATTGGGACTGATGAACAGCTATTGTTATCAAGTGAATATGAATATTTGTTAAATCGCGCAAACGCATATCCCGTATCAGTCATAGAGTTGCCAAAAGGAGAGTCCCTAAGTAGGGTGGCTAAACTTATAGATTTGCCAATTGAAGATATTAAAAAATTAAATATGCATCTCAAGTACGACTTTGTGCCACCATATTCCAAGGCTTGCAATATATATATTCCGTATATAAAATTATCAGAATTTAAACAAAAATATCATGAAGAGTCAATGAGAAAAATATACAAAATTCACATTGTGGAGGCTGGTGACAATCTATCGCATATAGGAATGAAGTACGCTGTTTCGTATAAAGTAATTATAGATTTTAATCATCTTAAGAGTAACAAACTCAAATTAAAGCAAAAATTAATTATTCCGATAGCCGTTAAAAGTAATGATGCAAAAAAGATAAAAAGTAAGTTTTATTATATTGTAAAAAAAGGAGACTCTTTGGACTCTATTTCTAAAGCGCACAAAATAAGCGTCACAAACATAAGACTTCAAAATTCGATAAAAGGCTCTTATATTAGAGTGGGCGATAGGTTGAAAATCTATGAATAAAAATTTTCCGATTACGTTATTTTTAATAATTACGCTTTTTAGTGGGTGCAGCACTAGAGGTCAACGTGCTTATAAGCCGCATGTTGAGCAGCAGCATGTAGAGTCACCAAAAACTACGCTACCTAGCCCCCCTTCCACCTCTAAAGCTTATGTTGATCCAAAAATGAAACCATACGTCGTCAATGGCGTCAGATACCATCCAACAGACGTTAGCGTAGGTGACGTATTTAAAGGAAACGCTAGTTGGTATGGTCCTGATTTTCATGGTAAATTGACATCCAATGGCGAGAGGTATAACATGTGGGCTATGACGGCGGCGCATAAAACGTTACCCATGAATACGATAGTGAAGGTTACAAATTTAAGAAACAATATGAGCGTAGTGGTTAGAATTACCGATAGAGGTCCTTTTGTCTCCACTAGAATTATTGATTTATCAAAGGCCGCCGCCAATTCAATAAATATGATAGGTCATGGAACGGCACCGGTAAGATTGGATATACTTGGTTTTCAAAGTAAAGGCGAAACGTCAATACCTCCTTATGGAGAGTTAAAGAAATCGCCACAGGAAGAGAAAATTGGCAACTATGCTCTTCAAATAGGTTCTTTTTCAAAAATAGAAGGCGCCTTAAAAACACAGGAAAAATACGATAACACTTCTGGCTATAAAACGGTTATAGTGGACGCTCAAACAAGCGAAGCAAGAATGTTTAAAGTTTTGCTAAAAGGTTTTAAAAGTGAGCGAGAGGCGCGAGATTATAAAGAAAATGGCATATTCGAAAATGCATTTATAGTAAAAGAGGATTCAAATGATAAGTAAAACTAGAAAAACAAAAGAAACTGATATAACAATAACTTTAGACATTAATGGGAAGGGTAAAAGTAACATAGAGAGTGGCGTCGGGTTTTTAGACCATATGTTGGAGAGTTTCTCTAAGCACTCCTTGATTGATTTAAACGTAACTTGTCATGGGGATACTCATATTGACGATCACCATAGCGTAGAAGACATAGGCATAGTTCTTGGTTCACTCTTAGCGGACGCCATATATCCCATAAAAAATATGGAGCGTTTTGGAAGCGCAAATGTCGTAATGGACGAAACTTGCGTCTCTTGTGATTTAGACCTTAGCAACCGTCCTTTTTTGGTGTATGAATTAGAAGTTACTGGTAAAGTAGGGCAATTTGACACTGAACTAGTTGAAGAGTTTTTTAGAGCGTTTGTCCTTAACGCTAGAATTAGCGCGCATATCATACAGCTTCGCGGCAAGAATAAGCATCATATTATTGAAGCCGCGTTTAAATCTCTAGCGGTGGCAATTCGTCGCGCCATAGCCAAAAACGATAGAGTTGGCGTACCAAGCACAAAAGACGTATTATGATTAAACTTATCGTTCTGGACGTAGATGGTTGTTTGAGTGATGGAAAATTGATATATTCGGCGCAAGGCGTAGAGAGTAAAAATTTTAACGTTAAAGATGGTCTCGGCATCACTACTTGGTTAAAAACAGGCAATCAAGTAGCGATTATCACAGGTAGAAATTCTGAAATAGTAAAAAAGCGAGCGGATGAGTTGGGAATTAAACATCTTTTTCAAGGTATCAAAGATAAAGAGGGAGCGTTAAAAGAGTTAATCGCTTCTCTTGGCTTGACGTTGAACGAAGTTGCCACGATTGGTGACGATTTAAATGATTATAAGATGTTGAAACTTTCAGGGAGAAGTTTTACTCCTAAAGACGGCGTGAAAGACATACAAGCGATCGTAGACACTATTTTGTCGTATAATGGCGGAGATGGAGCGGTAAGAGAGATGATAGAAATTTTAGTTGATGAAAATAATCAGAGAGACGATTATTTATCTGTTTGGATATAAGGAGTAAACTATTAATATTAATATATTGTTTGTTGTAATTTTTGGTGGATTAATATCAATTTTTTTCCTCTTTAAGCCATTGCAGTTTAAAGAACAAAAGTTTACGGACGTTCCTTTATTTGAATTGACGTCGTTTACCACTTATGAAATAGACAAAATTGGACTTATTACTTTGATGCTTGGAGATAACGCGATAAGGTATGAAGATAGGTATGTAGTCAAAAATATAAACTACACTGATAATTCAAAAAAATATATAGCGAATATGAAATCTAATAATGGAATATATAAAGAAGACGTTGTAACTCTAAGAGGAGACGTAATCTACTCTCGAGAAGATGGCCTAACGTTTGAAACCGATCAAGCGGTTTATGACAAAAAAACAAGCGTCGCTACAACGGATGACGTTTACGTCGCCGTTCAAAATTTTAATACAATAAATGGCTCGTCATTGGAGTACAACAATGATTTAAAAAAAATAGAGTCCAAGAACGTGATCGTAAAATATCAATTAAAAGAGAAACAATAATGAGATATAAAATAGTATTTGGATTACTCGTAACATCGATTTTAGGTGCGAATGAGCTTCAAATTAAAGCAAATTCATTTAACGCGGATGAAAATACAGGTTTATCCGTGTTCAGTGGAAACGTGAACATAAAAAAGCAAAATGATGAATTAAACGCGTCAACGGTCAGCGTCTATACGAATAAAAACAATGAACCAATTAAATATGTCGCCGTTGGTAACGTTTCATTTGTCATTCAAACAAAACAAGCTTCAATATACAGAGGCGAGGCGGGTAAAGTCATATATATGCCAGAGACGAAAGAGTATCATTTCTTTAAAAACGTTCATCTTAGGCAAGTTGACCAGAAAAAAGAGATAATTGGCGATGAAGTTGTTTTAAAAACGGTCGAGGGTAAAGCGTACGCCAAGGGCGTGAAGTCCGAACCTGTCATTATGATATTTAACATATCTGATGAAAATAGCACAAAGGAGTAGATATGGTTGAGATTGTTGACTCTAAATTTATGATATCCGCCGCAAGCATAAGCTTTGCGCCTGAATCTGATTTGCAAAATGAAGTCGTTTTTATGGCGAGATCCAACGTTGGAAAAAGTTCTCTTTTGAACGCTCTAACAAATCACAAAGGGCTAGCGAAAGTATCTTCCACTCCAGGTAAAACTAGGTTAATAAATTATTTTGACGTTACTTTTATTGATAGAGAGACTACGCAAAAAAGTCTTGCAAAATTTGTGGATTTACCTGGTTTTGGTTACGCGAAAGTTTCCAAGTCCATTAAACATGATTGGGAAAAGAATTTAACCGACTATATTGCGGGACGGGAGCAAATTAAACTCTTTATCCATCTTATTGATTGCAGACACCCTCATCTAGACATCGATACGTCCGTAAGTGAATTTCTATTTGAAAACGTAAGAGAAAATCAATACATTCTTCAAATTTTTACAAAAATAGACAAACTAAATCAAAAAGAACAAAACGCGCTAAAACATGAATTTCCAAACGCTTTAACGGTATCGAGTTCGAAGAAAAAGGGAACGCTGAAAATCATACAAGTAATTCATGATATTTTACAAAAAGACGTTAACGATGAAAATTAAATATCGCAAGGCCACTCTCGCCGACATACCAAATATGCAAAATTTAATCGCTCCCGAAGTGCAGCAAGGCATTATCTTGGAAAGAAGCGCGGACGAGATGGCGACGAACATAAGATCGTATATTTTAGCGTATCAAGAAAACGAATTAGTGGGATTCAACGCTCTGCATGTTCACACTTTTGATCTTGCGGAAATTAGATCGCTTATAGTGAAAGAAGCGTTAAGAGGGTTGAAGATAGGTGAAAACTTAGTTAAAGAGTCGCTAAACGAAGCGACGCTTTTGGGAGTTAAGCGCGTGCTGAGTTTAACGTATAGGCAGGTGTTTTTTGAACGTTTAGGTTTTGTGGAAATTCCAAAAGAATCACTACCAGAACATAAAATTTGGGCAGATTGCATCAAATGTAAACATTTTCCAGTATGCAACGAAGTATCACTTATAAAAACCCTTTAGCGCCTTTGCTATACGTCGCTCTTTTTGCGTTGTATAGCAGCTTAAGTAGCATTTATCTTTTTCTCCCTCCATTGTTGGCGGTATTATTTATCGTATACGCAAACGCTTTAAAAAAAGAAGATTTTTCATTGGTAGTTTTCATTGGAATTTGCCTTGTTATTGTTGAGGCAAACAACGATTATCCTCTTTTTAGCACGATAATGTATTTTACCCTTGCCTATAAATTTATTATGCCAAAAATTGAACAAAATTTTAATTGTAATTCTTGCGTTAAAATCTCATACTCACTACTTGGATACATAGGTTATTATCTATTTTTGTTAATATTATCTGAAATATTTTTGCTTCCTCCTCCAAGCGTCAATTACTATATAATTTACTATATAGTAATTGAATTCTTTTTAGTGAGCCTATTGTGAAAATAAAATTCATACTATCTATATTTATAGTGATTTGGCTAGCGATTATTACAAGGGTTTTTATTTTATCCATTGAATCAAATCAGCATTATTCTAAACTGTCCCAATTAAATACAATTAGAACTGAAAAAATAGCTCCTGTTCGTGGAGAAATTCTTGATAGAAACAATATCCCAATCGCAATAAATAAGTTAGGGTTTAAAATACTTTTAGCGCCGCACTTAAGAAGTAAAAAAAATATAAAAGAATTTGATAGTGAAATAGACGTAATTATGAATTTGTTTCCTAAAATGAATAAAAACAAATTAATTAATAATTACATTAAAAAAGATTCCTATTACAATCATAATTTTATAGAAGTGATTGATTTTATACCATATCAAGACATTGCGTTAGTATACACGACTCTCAATCTAAGAAAAAACGTAAAAATTATCGCAGCGCCAAAAAGATATTACCCTTATGATAATTTATCGGCGCATTTGATAGGATACGTTTCTCGCGCAAATCAAAAAGAGATAAATAAAGACCCATCTTTGGAGTTAATCGGCTATACGGGCAAAACAGGAATAGAAAAACAATATAATAAATTTCTTCAAGGAGAAGCGGGAAAAAGACAAATACAAGTCAACGCGAGTAATGAAGAGATAGAAGAACTTTCATATACTAGTCCCATAGAAGATAAAAGGTTAACTTTAACTTTAGATATAGAACTTCAAAAGTATATTTCCAATCTTTTTACAGGTCAGGTGGGAGCGATGGTCGTTATGGATGTTAATGGATCTATTTTAAGCGCGGCTAGTTTTCCTGATTATAATTTAAATATATTTGTGTCGGGCATGTCTTATGAAATGTATGATGATTTATCTTCTAGTTTGGATCATCCTTTTACCAACAAACTTATCAATGGTTTGTACCCTCCTGGTTCCGCAATTAAACCACTTCTTGGCTTGCTTTACATAACAACGGATTTAAATGAAAAATGGTCGGTAGATTGTGAGTCCTCCTTACCTTTAGGTGGTCGCATTTATAGGTGTTGGAAAAAAATAGGGCATAAAAAGACCAATATTACAAAAGCGATAAGAGAGAGTTGCGATGATTATTTTTACAAAGGAAGCCTCATTGTTGGGAATGAAAAAATGAGCGACGCTTTAACTCGTTATGGTCTCTCTAAAAAAACTGGAGTAGATTTGCCAAATGAATTTTTTGGAGTGGTTCCATCTCGCGAATGGAAACAAAGAAAACATAATCAACACTGGAATATTGGCGAGACGGTAAACATGTCCATAGGACAAGGCGACTTTTTGACGACGCCGATGCAAATTGCGCAAGCGACGGCTCTCTTGGCGACGGGAAAGTTGCCAACTCCACACATCGCCAAGATGATAGGAGATGAACCTTACAAGCCAATTATTAATGAAGTATTGACCCAAGAAGAGCTTAAAAAACTTCCAATTATACAAAACGCCATGTATGAAGTGTGCAACAAGCCTCATGGAACGGCAATAAATTATTTACATTCAAAAATCGTTATTGCTGGAAAAACTGGAACAGCTCAGGTTGTTGAAATAAAACAGGATATTATAGAAAGAAGAAAAGAGCATGAACTTTCTTACTATAGTAGGTCTCACGCTTGGTTCACGTCTTATGGACCATACAAAAACCCGCAATACGTCGTTACCGTCATGGTAGAACATGGCGGTCATGGCGGAGCGGCCGCTGGCAGTATCGTATCGGATATATATAACAAGCTGCTTGAGCTTGGTTATATAAAAAAATAATTTTGATTACTAGGCTAATGAATGATGAATAAAAAGAGCTAAAATTGTCAACAAAAAGATTGATCCAGCTTTATTGTAGAGTTTATTTGCCAAAATAAATAGTAGAGACAAGGAGGCTCCTATCATTATTAGTATGTCAAATTGACTTGACGCCAAGTCAATGGTGAGTGGATTAATAAGGGAGGAGCCTCCTAAAACCATAGAAAAATTCGCCACGTTTGAGCCAATTATATTTCCTACGCTCATGTCTGCGTTGCCTTTTCTAATGGCGACGATAGAAACGACAAGTTCGGGAAGCGACGTTCCCAGCGAGATCAAGAAAAGACCTATAAGCCATTCGCTTACTCCAAAAATTCTGGCAATGTTTGTGCCGCTTTCTATGACAAAATTAGCGCCACCTATTGTAAAAGTAAAGCCTATGGCTAGTAAAATCATAGTTTTTAGCCAATTGAATTTTTCATTTGCCAACTCTTCATCTATTCCTCCTTCTAAATCCTCTTTTGAATCTTTAAACAAAAATATTAGATATGAAACCATCATGAGCAAAAAAAGCAATCCGTCAAATCTGCCGATGACGCCATCTTGAATCATGATTATGAAAACAATCACGGGAATTACAATCCATGCGCTATCTTTTGCAAACAAATCTCTTTTTGGATTCATGGATTTTGCAATCATAAAAACAATCCCAAGAACGAGCGATATATTAAAAATAACGCTTCCTAAAACATTGGCGACCGCCATATCGCTTTTACCTTGAGAAGACGCCATCATGGACGCTGCCATTTCGGGAAGAGACGTTCCAAACGCGATCAAAGTGGCGCCAATAACAAAATGCGAAATGTTAAAATGCAACGCGATTCTCTCCGACTCTTTTATGATAAAATCCGCTCCATAGACCAAAGCGCCCATCGCTACTATAAATATTATGAAATCCATTATTATCCTTGTGTTCTAATTATTAAGCTTTGAGGTAAATTAAATTGTTCTATGAGCGTTTTTTCTTTCTCTCGCATTTCGCCATTATCCACTTCATGGTCGTATCCAAGTATATGCAGCAAACCATGTATAAAAAGAAGGGACAACTCATCAGATATTTTGTGTGATAATTCTTTGGCTTTTTGTTGGACATGTTGTGAAGATATTACTATGCTGCCAAGGGGAGACATAGGCATGTATTCGTACGGGAAGCTAAGCACGTCAGTATCTTTGTCGATATTTCTATGCTGTAGATTTATTTCTTGAATCTCCTCGTTCGTCGTGATGATGAGTTCAATTTCTCCATCTGTGAGACTGGACGCTATTGCGTTTAAAAATGTTTCATTGACTTCTAAGGAAGTTCTGTTATCTAGTTCAATCATAAGCGAGATTATAACAAAAGAGGCTTACAATTAGTAAAGAACGGTACAAAGACCGCTCTAAACAAGAGTAATCACACTCAACCAGTAATGTTTAAGTTACTACCAATACCCGACTTTTGCGCTGAAACTTGTTTAGACTGCTCCGTCGCGCTTTCGATAACTTTTAAAGTAGCTCTCTCCGTCACGTCCAAAGATTTCTTAAGAGCTTCAACTTGGACAGAACCCATATCGGAACTTTTTGATGATACATCCATAATTTTTTCCTTTTTAACTGTATTTGAACATTATACATCGACTATTTTTGTAAATACATTAAAAAAATATACTACTTATGATAAAATAATTTTATGAAAAAAGAAATAAATACTAAAAAAGCCGTTTGCATAATGAGCGGAGGCATGGATTCCACTTTAAGCGCTTACATGATGAAAGAAGCTGGTTACGAAATAATTGCGGTTCATTTTAACTATAATCAAAGAACGCAAGCAAAAGAGTTAGAGTGTTTTACTAAGATATGCGATGTTCTAAACGCACATGAAAAGTATGTGCTAGAGTTGGATTTTTTTAAGCAACTTGGAGCGTCCGCATTGACGGATAAGAGTATAGAAGTGCCTACCACTGGTATAGAAATAGGCGTACCAATTACCTACGTTCCATTTAGAAATGGGATATTTTTAAGCATGGCGGCGGCCATTGCTGAAAAAGAGGGCGCGCAAGTTATCAGTATTGGAGTTGTTGAAGAGGATAGTAGCGGTTATCCCGATTGTAGAGAGTCATATATAAGAAGTATGCAAAATTCTATAAATCTTGGCACAAAAGATGAAACAAACATTGAGATTACAATGCCATTGGTGCATCTGCAAAAATCGCAAATAGTTGAGAAAGCCTTAAGTATGAGTGTTCCTTTAGAACTTACATGGAGTTGTTATAAAAATGAAGATAAAGCTTGCGGAGTTTGCGATAGCTGCAGATTGCGATTAAATGGCTTTAAATTAGCGGGAGTCGTCGACCCAATTATTTATGAATAAAATTATTTACAAAGAGTTTGAAATTGAGCATATATGCAACTTAAGACTTAAAAATAGCTATATAAGCATAAAAAAAGACTTTAAGATAGTTATGAAGACTCCTAAAGTTTCAGATTCTTTCATAACTAAACTTCTCAAAGAAAAAGAAGATTGGATTAGAAAACAGCTTTTAAAGTTCGAGTTAAATAGACCAAAAAAAATTAATTTAAAAGATGAAGTCCTTCTTTTTGGTGAAATCATTAGCATAGATAGAGAAGAAGCAAGCTTATTGAGAGATAACCTAAACAGCTTAAAGAAAACGCAAGAGATAAACATTTTAAACTCTTATAATGATTTTTATAAACATATGGCGAATGAATATTTGCCAAACAGAGTAGAGAGTTTTGCCAAAATTATGCAACTGAAGTTTCGTGAGTTAAAATTTAAAAATTTAAAAAGCAGATGGGGAAGTTGTAGCTCTCAAAGAGAGATAACGCTTAACATTCAACTTATTAAGGTGAAAAAACAGCTCATCGATTACGTCATAGTGCATGAGTTGGCGCATTTGGTTCACATGAATCACTCCAAAGAGTTTCACTCCTTGGTAAATCGTTATCTTCCAAACTCAAAAACGCTTAGAGAGCAATTAAAAAAAATACAATTGGATTTTTAATGAAATCCATAAATTAAATAAAGTGAAATCCAATGTATGACATAGCGATAATCGGAGCCGGCGTAAACGGATGTAGCGTAGCTTTTGAGTTTACACAAGTTGGAAAAAAAGTTATAATTTTTGACATGGAGAAAATTGCCAATGGAGGTAGTGGAGCCGCTGGCGCCTTTATTTCTCCAAAATTTTCAAAAACGGGCGAGTTGCAAGAGTTGCTTCACGAAGCGTTCGTTTATAGTATGAATTATTATGAAAAAAACTTTCCACTTTTAATCAAAAAAGCTCCGCTTTTGCACATTGCCAAAGATGACAATGACGCAGAAAGTCTAAAATTGTATAAACAACAAAGTCAATTAGAGCTATTGGACGTAAGGGATGAATTGCTAAATAATTTAAGCGAAGAGTCTCAAAAAAAAGAAAACGTCTCTATAAACGCAGGAATTGTAAACGCGGAGCTCATGTGCCAAGCGATGTCAAAAAGCGCAAAGTTTGTAAAAAGCGAAGTTCAAAATCTTGTTTACGATGACGGGCTTTGGATTATTGATGAGATATACGGCGCCAAAGAAGTGGTTTTAGCCACTGGCGCGTATGAACAACTTGTAAAAGAACCATATATCAAAATTCGTGGCGTCTGGGGACATCGCATAGACGTGCAAACAAGCACAAAAAACACTCATTCAATCCATCAGTTTGTCTCAATCTCGCCAAATTCCAATGGAGAATTAGCCATAGGCGCCACTCATAACGTACACTATCATCCACAAACTTCAAAAGAAGATTACGACATGGAAGTTGGAAGAAAAGAGCTTTTGGAAAAAGCTTCAAAAACGTTAAAACTAGATAATGTTAAAATAACGAAAGACTATACGGGGCTTAGATCCGGTTCGGTTGATTACATGCCGTTAGTCGGGAGTTTGGTTATGTCCCAAGAGACGCTGCAAAATAAGAAAATAAACTTTCAAGTGAAAAAGGAAAAATATCGCGAGTACGCTTATTATCCAAATCTCTACATGATAAATGGAAGCAGTGGCTACGGTTTTGTTCTTGCTCCTTATTTGGCAAATATCTTAAAAGAACATATTTTGAAGGGATCGGAAATAAATCACAGAATCACTCCAGCAAGATTTTTTGCTAGATGGGCGAGAAGGTTGTAACGCTATGTCTATTTTAGGCTTCAAACTTTTTTACGTTCAATTTATGCACGAAGTAAGCTTCGTCACAAAATTCTAACATTGGGTAGTCTCCAATCGAATTTCCAAAAGAGACGGTATGACTCGTCTTTTTGTCTCTGAGAAACTCTTTAATTCTTAATGTTTTTTCCTCAAAATTACAAACTTTTCCATCAAAAAGCCCAGTTAAAAATTCACCGTTTTTTAAAGTTTTTGTAGAGAGAAAACCATCATAACCTAAATAATCGCAAAGATGTGGAAGATACATGTCGGGTGAAGCCGTAACTATTATGACTTTGTAGCCCTCTCTTTTTTTTTCATCTATCATGTCTAAAACTTTTTTGTTCCACTTAACGCTTTTTGCGAAATTTTCTATATTTTGGCGTACGTCATAGCCATCAAAGAACATTTTAAAAGTTGTTCTTTTGACTGTTTCTTTATTTATGACTCCGAAAATATATTTCAGAGTCATAAGCGTTAAAGCCGGAGTGTTTGCGAGAGCGGAGGAGAAGGTGAGATTTTTAAATATAAATTTTATATAAGTATCGCGAAACGTGAGCGTTCCATCTAAATCCGTAAAAATTATTTTATTCATATATCATTACCTTTGTGTTAATGCGAAATTATATCTCAAGTTCTATAAATTGATTTAATTAAAAACTTCTTTTTTTGTACACTATTGAGATGTTGATTCATTTGCCATCTTTAAAGATAAAAGATTAGCTCACAAAAGATTTATGCCATTTAGTCGAAATGAAGAATGTCTTTTGCCTGAATCATGTCTTTGTCGCCACGACCCGATATGTTCACTATGACGAGTTTGCCTTTTATATCAGGCATTTTTTGAAGATAAGCCACAGCGTGAGAACTTTCAAACGCGGGTATGATTCCCTCTTTACGGGACAACCAAACAAAAGCGTCTAAAGCTTCTTGGTCTGTAATATTGTTATAAGTGATGGATTTATTGTCATTGTGAAACGCATGTTCGGGTCCGATTCCTGGGTAATCAAGTCCGGCGCTTATGGAGTGAGCCTCCAATATTTGCCCATCTTCATCTTGAAGCAAGTAGGACATTTGACCATGTAAAACGCCGGGACGACCTTTTTCTATTGAACAGCCATGTTTGTTCGTTTCTACTCCCAGTCCACCGGCTTCTATGCCTATGCATTCAACTTCCGGGTCTTCTAAAAAGTGCTGAAACATTCCAATGGCGTTTGAACCACCACCAATGCAAGCGATGATATGGTCTGGTAGTCTGTCTTCTTTTTCTAAGATTTGAGCTCTCGCTTCCCAGCCGATGATAGCTTGAAAATCTCTTACCATCATAGGGTAGGGATGAGGACCCGCAACCGTTCCAATGATATAAAAAGTATCTCGGGCGTTTGTAACCCAGTGGCGAATCGCGTCGTTCATGGCGTCTTTTAGAGTTTTGCTTCCGCTCTCGACAGAGTTTACTTTGGCGCCTAAAAGTTTCATTCGAAAAACGTTAAGTTCTTGACGAGCCACGTCTTTTGAGCCCATGAATATTTCACACTCCAAACCAAGCAAAGCGCAAATGGTGGCGGTCGCGACTCCATGTTGTCCAGCTCCCGTTTCGGCTATGATTTTTTTGTAACCCAAACGTTTTGCCATAAGTCCTTGGGCTATTACGTTGTTTACCTTGTGAGCGCCGGTGTGATTTAAATCTTCACGTTTAAGATAAATCGTGGCTCCTAATTCGTCTGAGATGTTTTTAGCGTAGTAAAGCGGGCTAGGGCGACCAACGTAGTCTTTAAGATAGTAATGAACTTCCTCCCAGAAATCTTTGTCAAAGCGAATTACCTCATACTCTTCTTTTAGTTTTAAAAGCGCGGGCATAAGCGTTTCAGGAACGTAACGTCCACCGAAAATTCCGAAGTGTCCGTTTTCATCTGGGTCGAATTTTGAAGCTTTGGGGATATACATTAATTAACCTCTATTACAGAATATACTTGAGTTTTTTGTTCTAATTTTTTGATGCCATCTAAAAACGTGAGACCAATTATAAAGCAGCACTCGACGCAAACCGCGCCTGTTTGTTTTACTAGCGTTGCCGCCGCGTTCGCCGTGCCACCCGTAGCTATCAGATCGTCTATGATGAGAACTCTGGCGCCTTTTTCTTCTCCAAAGGCGTCTATGTGCACTTCTATTTCGTCGATTCCATATTCCAAGGCGTACTTTTCACTAATCGTCGTGTAAGGAAGTTTGCCTTTTTTTCTAATGGGAACGAAACCGATTTGTAGCATTTGAGCCAACGCCGCGCCAAAAATAAATCCTCGCGCGTCAATTCCGGCAATATACTGCAAGTTGCGCTCTTTATATTTTTGGTATAGATGGTTCATTAAAACGCCATAAGCTTTTTTATTATTTAAAAGCGTCGTTATGTCTTTAAAAACAATTCCCTCTTTTGGAAAATCTTTTATATCCCTTATGGACTCTTCGATTATTTTTTTTTCCATGCTACTTAGTTTCAAAATTATTCTCCTTATAAAAGCGCGTCTATACGACTTTCAAGCGCTTTGATTTTCCCATTTAATCTATCGGTTTCTTGTCTATGTTTTGAATTGCGTTGTTTAAGTATTTTTAACTCATTTCTTAATTTTGTCAACTCTTCACTTAATATATCTACGTTTCCAAGAGCTCTTTGGAGTTGAATCTGATACTTGCGTATAAGTATTTCAGCTTCCTTGAGAGTCATTTTCATCAAATCATTGCTTCTCTGCTCTTTGTTGGTAATGCTTTTAAAGTAATACATTTTTACAAAAAGATATATCGACACTATGGAAAGTATCGTCAAAAGAGACCATTGCCAAAACAAGACTTATCCCTCTATTTTCGCTACTCTGCCAATGTGGCGTCCACCATCAAAGCTTCCAGCCAACCATGCGTCGAGTAT
>ERZ890953.175-NODE-175-length-37671-cov-6.272996_pt1 | contig 37671 bp, 41 predicted proteins | sample MGYA00521264_ERZ890953 | MGnify/ENA primary metagenome ERZ890953 (study PRJEB32303, sample SAMEA104408629) | aquatic metagenome | biome: Brackish water; feature: Chemocline; material: water | place: Baltic Sea | collected 2014-10-26T21:54:00 | depth 200 m ...
AAAGCCCCCGCATAAAGGGAGGCTTTTCAGGGAACAGGGAGTAACAGCGAGTCACCTGACGACCCACATATTATACCAGAACTAGGAGAAAAACAATGAGAGAAAATGATGGAGAGAGAATTTTGATAGTCCTGTCTGAACTGGATGACTTTTTGGAATACAAACGATTGATAGAGTTGAGTCCGTCCTCGATAGTTTATCTCCTGGTCGTGTGGAAAGAGATCAAGAAACGACTTGATAAAATAGAGAGCCTGATAACTACGAACACCCTACGCATTGGTCAGGACATTGTATTCAAAGACGAAAGTATCGGGGTCTATGTGTCTGGGTTATTGAGCCCTCGAGCCGACATTATCGAGGGACCGCATCGGAGCGATTGGCGCAATCGCCAGATCGTATTCAAAACATTACAAGAACTCCTGGAGGTGAAGTAATGGACAATCTAACTACGTACTTGAAGAAAGAAATTGTTACGGATAAATTCTGTGATGTTCTCGGGGCGCGTGATGCAGCCCTGCCATTCATCCAGTCAGTTTTACTTGTGGTCGCTGGCAGTACCGACCTGCAGAAATGTACACACGAAAGCATAATCAGTGCTGCATTGGAAACCGCCACGCTATCGCTTAGTGTGACCCCGAACCGCAAACAAGCCTACCTGGTCCCATATACTCACTATAAGACCCACCGCCTGGAAGCTAAGTTAGTCGTCGGGTACAAGGGTTGGTATGACATGGCCTGGCGCACAGGCTGGTACAGGGATATAGATGCTTACCCGATCTCCCAGGGTTTCAGGGTGGTGGAAGAACTGGCCGGAGAAGATGGCGTAATCGGAAGACCTGTAGCGCGATTAGTCAAGGACACGAACAGCCCGGGTGGATACATGGCTCGATATGAATTGACCGAGGCAATGGGTGGTAAGCAGAAAGTGGTATTCATGGACCACACCCAATTGAAAGCCCATAGGGATAAGTACGCAAAAGGGCTGCAGAGGGAAGGTAGCGTATGGAATTCCTCTTATGACGTAGCGTGTATGAAGACAGTAGTAAAACGCCTGCTTACATGGCATGGCTACTTTGAGGACGTGAACACGGAACTCATTAGCCGGCTCAGATTCAATGACCAATCGGTAGAGTTAGAAGAACTCCCCGCCCAGGTTACTGAAGAGAGCGAAGTATTAGTAGGGCATATCTTGTCAGCGGACGAACACCTGCCCCTGAATATTCAGCACGAAACCCCCTTGCCTGTGGAATGGAGAAAATGATGTCAGACCAGAAAGCCTTGTACGTTGTTACTCCTAACGGAGTCGAAGTGTACCGGTTCGTTGTAGCCTACAAACAGGATAACGACGGGAACTCCCCTAGCTACGAGGAGATCAAAGACGGATGCGGGTTAGGGTCCAAGTCTACAGTAGGTACTATCCTCGACGGTCTGGAGGATGAGGGACTCATTCTCCGGCCTGGGGGAGCTCGTAATATTGAGATCGTAGGTGGTCGATGGTCACAATCATCAAGTAAAAAGGAGCAGGTCTAATGGATAAGATCAAGACGACTAACCCGAACAAACATCCAATAGCCTATCGTAGACGTCAAGCGACATTCAAACGGATAGTGGATAAGATTACTCTTGACATCAGCACAGGGAGACGCAAGCAGGATACCCTGATTGACCTGATCAAACGATATGGGAATAAAAATCCAGCGAATCGAGGGAACGGATACGGTATAAAGGAATTCCGCCTAATCTATCGGATCACAAAACGATCACTAAGTAGAGTCGAGGTCAGTGATGACAACTAAAATACCAGAGCAGAATGTTACTGTGAGCCTGGAACAGAACGAGTCCGGTAAATATCGGTGCAAGATAGAGACTAAATACTACAAGAACCCGAGCCACGCATACGAGGAAATGGCAAAAGAACTCCGGCGCATATTAGGGATCGTAGAAAATGGAGCGCAAAACGATGGGTAAGAATACAGAGATTGAGTGGTGTGACCATACGTTCAACGCATGGGCCGGATGCTCACCGGTATCCACTGGCTGTGCCAACTGTTATGCAAAGACGTTGAACCATCGGTACAAGTGGGTCACCTGGGGAAAGGATGGCACGCGTCATAAATTCAGCCAATCTTACTGGAAAAATCCGCTCAAGTGGAACGAGGAAACCTGGAAAGAATGTCCGTCGTGCGGATGGAGAGACTGCGACGCCCTGGTAATGACCATAGGTAGGCGGGACGTGTGCCCACATTGCGAAGGGGAACTGATAGACACGAAGCAACGCGTCTTTGCATCGTCTTTGTCGGACGTGTTCGAGGACAGACCCGATGTATTGGAGTGGAGATATGAACTGTTTAGCCTGATATTATCCACCCCGAATCTTGACTGGTTGGTCCTTACCAAAAGACCGGAAAACATAAAGCCCTTCCAGGATGTATTTTTTCAGAAGTGGGGAGACGCGTTCCCCGATAATGTTTGGCTCGGTACGTCCGTTGAGAACCAGGACGCCGCCATAAAGCGTATCCCTGAATTGCTCAGTGCGCCGGCAGCAAAACACTTTCTCAGCATGGAGCCATTGCTTGGGCCTGTAGACTTATGCTTTCCTGACCACGCCAACCCCCATAAAGACCTCGTAGTAATCGTTGGCGGAGAGAGCGGACCAAAGGCTAGATATATGAATCCAGAATGGGTACGCGACATCAGGGATCAATGCCTGATAGCAGACGTCCCTTTTTTCTTCAAACAATGGGGGAGTTACTACAAGACCCTGGATGCAGACACCCACAGCAAAGGCGAATTGTTGGGAGCCGGTTACTACGAACACGCACGGAATGGAGGCGCGTGCCTGGACGGTGAGCATTGGAGGCAGATGCCATGAGATCTATAGACAAAATGATTTGGCGTGATGAATTCTTTATGAGACTATCCTACCTGGAACGCCTGGTGTGGATGGGATTGATACTGACTTGTGCGGACGATCAAGGCCGGCTTATAGACAACGTAGCTCTTATCCGGTCAGACCTGTTCCCTACCGATGGCACAGAGGATATCATGGAAAATATAGGGGGGGCCATACTGAAATTTGTAGAACACAAAAAAGTATTGCGTTACCCAGTTGGTGATAGATACTTGATCCAGATACTCAATTGGTGGGAGTATCAGAGCAGCGCGTCGTTTATGGGGAGATCAAAATACACCCCGCCCGAGGGATGGCATGACCGGTACAGATACAATGGCCCAAGTCGGACAAAGATCATGTCAGAGAATTGGCACGAAGGGCCTCGTGGTTTTGAGATTATGGCTATGCGACCACGTGGTAATCCACATGAACCACCACGTGGTGAACCAGGTGGTAGACCAGATGGGCATAACGTTAACGATAACGATAACGAGAACGATAACGAGAACGAGAACGAGAACGAGAACGAGAACCAACCCGCTACTGGTGGTGTAATTGATACGAATCAATCGGCCCGTAGTGTTGTTTACAAGAAGTACACCGAAGAGATAGGTCCTCTGACGGGCGCAATTAGCGAGGCAATAGGTGGCTACATAGATAGTGACGTCCCCGCCAAGTGGTTTGTGTCCGCTTTCGACGAGGCAGCTAAGGCTAATGCCAGGAGTTGGAAGTATGCAGAGGCGATTATCAAGCGGTGGATGGTGAGTGGATATGATGTTGGCAAAAATGGATCCGGCAAGGCTACTGTAAAAAAGACAAGTGCGGTAGATGAGGTGTTGGAGGAGATAGCATGAGTGACGTAAACTTAGTTCCACTGACCGACGAAGAGATAGACAAGCTGGCTATGCGGGATAGACTGGAGACAATACGTTCTTTATGGACCACGTTCAATAAGGAGCCAACGGCGCAGCAGCTTAGATTCTATGCGGATCAATTTATAAAACTACCAACCGGACTCTTGATGGATTCTGTGACCCTGGCAATCCGTAACCAGAGATACAATATTGCCCCGACAATTCGCGCTGTATTCGACGAAGTGAAGGGTATTCTAAAATGTACAGACGCAGGACTCGATGGGAGTATTGATGAGTGGCTGGCCTATAAGCATGAGGGATTCTTTTCCCGTATCGGTATTGTTATATTGGACGAGAACGATGCCTAGAGCAGGAGGGGTTGTTGTGGCTGTAAATCCTGGTAAGTCAGCCCCCAGGGAGCGGCGTCGGATCGGACGCCTGATAGAACTTGCTTTAGATCGAGATCAAATACTTCTAAAGACAGGTAGTAAGTATGTCCTGCCTCCGGCAATTGTCATACATAGACTAGTCGCATTGAAAAAAATGTACGTAGAATCTAAAATGCCCTACGCTGCAGAAGAGATACAGTGGCAAATAGATAACCAGAAAAGGATTAGGGATGCCAATAAGAAACGTATTGATCAGTGACTATACCCCGTGGCGTTGCGGTATGGAAAGGTGTAACGCTATCGTAGGGATGGTGGCTAAGGATCGTGCGGGTCACGTGGTATGGCTGGTACTGGATGACGGGTCCGCTATCATAGACGGATACCCTACGTGCCCTGCGTGTGGATATAATGGGCGTCGATGGAAGACGAAGAATAGTAAAAGGGATTGATTTACTGAAAGGCAGAGTCGTCAATGACTAACGATCACGAAGACCAATTAGATATGTTTGAGGAAGTGATCCTTGTGGAGGTACGTGTACGCAGCGAGGGTGATCATTACCGAGCGTTTATTGACGGCGTTTGGTGGACAGCCATAGGAAATACACCCGACCAGGCTAAGGATAACGTAATAAAGTTGATGGAACATGATTTACAATACGTGTAACCATAATGATGCGGCTCTACCTAATCGTCGGGTGGAGATATAGGCCGTCAAATGGCGGCTGAAACACTAGTTAGTTTGCTTGTCCCGCGTTCACGGGTCAAGAAAGGAAAATAGTCATGGATAATTATGCTCTAACAAATGCGCCAACAGCCACGCAAACGCCAGCAATCGATATTACAGTGCGGCAACTTGAAAAACAACTTGCCGAATTATCAGAGATTGCCGCCACGCTCGAAAGTCGCCTTACCACTGTTATGCGTGAGCCTGAGCCGTCACAAGTCCGCCCAGATAACCCTGGTACTACACCTGCTCAATCTCAATTAGCGGTCATGCTTCGCCAGCGAGTTCAAGAAGCCGAAAGTATTTCATGTAGGCTAACGTCGATTATGCGCCGTCTTGAAATCTAGGGCGCAAACTAACCACGCTTGCACTGGACTGTCGAAGAGCATCGCCAGCCAGTAAAGCTAATCCGTTCGGCGTTGCTTCGCACCCGATAGTGCTGGGGCTTCCAACGCCGAATGCGCAAAGTTAGAACGGCAGTACGGCTGCTAAAAGGATTTGAAACTATGATAGTTCCGCCAAAAATATTCATTCAATTTTATGACCCGTTAGGCAACGAGCTTGACGAATTTACATGTAGTGTTTACAGACTTACTGATGATGATGCGGAGTACGATTTGCTAGACCCGCAACGCCGAACTACCGTTGCACCTGACACAACGAAGCAGGACTGCCTACATTGTGTAGATGGGGATTGTGTTTTGGGATGTTGCCCTGATGGAAAGTGTACACGTTGTGATGTTGATCGGCAGTCCTAAACGCTTCATTGCGCAGGTGAACTTTGCGCATTAGGTGGCTTCCTTATGAAATGTGACGCTTGCGAAAAAGAGTTGATTTCCACGCTAGATACCTATGGTTTCCCTGGAAACTTGTGTCGTGACTGCTGGTATCAAGAATTTGATTTTGTCGCTGAACAAATAGCGTTTAACAAAATGATGCAAGAGATATTCGTGGAAGTTCTCAAAGCAGAAGAACGCCACCTAACACAGCGTCCACCTGACGGGTTGCCACATGCCACCAAATCAGATGATCCTGAGAAATAATATTATCCGCTTAGTTGCCTGTCTCTCGCAACCCGCAGGTAACGCAAACCATTAGGTGTCTATTTTGAAAACTCGAAGAATAAAAATAATTCAGGATGACCATATCATAGTCCCACCGGATGTTGCAAAATGTCCTTGCGGCGATTTGTTGATAGTTATAAATCTGGGCGAATGCGAAGATCCTGTTGAAAAGATTGATGATTTGGGAGTGATTTGTAGCTCTGATATTTTCCTAAATTTGGAAAAAGACCCTAGCTGGTGGTACCACGACACAAACCCAGAAGACTATGAAGCTAACAAAGTGATAATAAAAAAGTGGCTTTTGGAATATACAACAGATGATGGTGAGCGTGAGATAGAAAAAGCAAGTATTTACAACGAAGATAGAGATTGCTGGCTTGAACGTGAGTGACACCGCCCGTACGTATGAGCGTACGGTGGTGGGGGATCGTAAAAAGGAAGTGACCAGGGGTACTGGCTAAACCCTATTCATATTTGGATACCTGATTGATGGTAAAATACGAACACAATTAGTGCCGGTTCCTTGAATAGTTGGGGCCTCGACGCGAAAATAGCACCCGTCACCGTGGCGGGTGCATTTTGTTTATAAGGAGAAAGAACGATGAAAGAATATTTCAGTAGGTTTTCCTGGTCCGATGTTGTGAAGTTTGTTATCTCTCTGCTTGTCTCGGGCATTGCCTTTGTTGCAGAGAACGAGGCGACGATCATTGTCTGGGTCGTCATGGTAGCTGTTTGGATTATCAATACCCTGTTCAAGTTGCGCGGTATTCAGATAGGCCGCAAGTGGCTAACCGGTATCCTCTTTGGTCTTGCTATCGTACTGTCCCTGGCTTTTGATCCCGTTGCTCTCCCTCAATTCCCTGCCTGGTATGGTGACATTTCCCTCTACGCCGACTCTCTCAGCTTGTACATTACCGCGCTCGTCTCCGTAGGAACAGGTATCGTAGCCGGAGCAACCGGACTCTATAACATGCTTTTGAAAGACGTCCTGGGAAAGCTTTTGTATACCCCAGAATTCAAACTTGGAGGCTAGGGTGATTACTCAGTATCTAACGATGCTGGTATATTTTTACACGATCATAGCCGGACTGTTTGCAGCAGTCCGGCGCCCTAAGTTACGCGGGGACTTGCTTATGTTTTCTGTGTATGGTCTGGTTGGTTTCGCATACTACTTTTGGATACTGTGCTTTCGTGGTGAGGGTGGGCACAATCTAACAGTGATAAGAACCAATGTCCAGGCGGTAATCGTTGCAGCCTACTTGACATCCTTTTTGATCCGCCGGAGAAAAGCATGGAACAAATAAACTGGCCTACCATCGTAGCTTTGTCTGCGATAATCGTACCTGGCATCATATCTCTATACATTTTCTCAAGGCAGCGTTCGAAAACCGAGGGAGAATTAGCGGAAATCTACCAGCGTATTGCGCGTGAGGAAATACAAGCCCGTAACGAAATGGAAGACAGACTAACAACAAAGATCGGATATCTACAAATGCTGATTATTTCGCTGTCAAACCAGGTGCTATTATTAGGCGGGGTTCCTATCACAGTTGTAGACGATAATGAGCCGAAAGGATAAGCAGAACCATGAGTACACCGACGACGAATTACCCAGAACTTTATTTTCCAGCCGTTGATACAGCCACCGGCGCGGGAAAATGGGGGATCAAAAACCCTTCCTTATATCCTGCGTCTATAGGACACAGACACCCAGGCGCGGACTTCTTCGCTAAATTAGGATCACCGATTAGATCCGTTGCCGATGGTCTGGTGGTGTTCGCAGACTACGAGGTAGCTCACGGCTACGGCAGGCACGTGGATATTAGGCACGAACTACTGGACCAATTCTTTATCACCAGGTACGCGCATTTGAGAGCCATAAGCGTAACTGTGGGACAGACAGTACCAGCCGGATATCAGGTAGGGACTATGGGAGGTAATACCAGTGATCCGTACCGTGGCGTGTCCGGTGGCACACACCTCCACTTCGAGGTTATCCTCCCTTGGAAACCTGAACACATTGATTACATTGAAACATACTCAGGATTTAGCGTGGATCCCATTGAATGGTTGGTAACATATCTACGGCCACGGCCAGTAGCTATGGGTGTTGTGATAGAGAGAGAAGGGGTGAATATCCGTCCCGAAAAAACGGTAATGATGGACCGAGTAGGGACTGTAGAGTATGACCAGGAGTTACCATTTTCTGTGATTGAAGACGATCTAAGCGGCAACACATGGGGCAAGCTAAGCAGTATCCGCCCTAACCGGTGGGTAGCTATCACGTACGCAGGTAAGCCACTTGTTAGATTGTATCCACTGCAACAAGAGCCGTCGCCACCGTTGCCAGACAACGTAGGCGACGTGGATATTGACTTGCTTATGAAGGAGTCTTATCGTCGAGGCGTAAACAACGCAATACTTATTATGCAAGGGGTCCTTGACGAACTCAGAGGGTCTTAGGTCATGGCTAAGAAGAAGTCAAAGCGGTGGTCGGAAGAAACCCACGATGGCAAAAAGCTAACTATAAAACAAGTGCTATTCAGGGAGGCTTATCTTACCAACCCTAACGCTGCAGAGGCCGCACGAGCAGCGGGTTATTCGGAAAAATCGGCAAAGGCTATGGGCCATGAAAACCTAACCAAACCATACATGCAGGAGTCTATCAAGCGGCGCGTAGCAGAGGTCGCTATGGATGCCGATGAGGTGTTGTCCAGGCTATCGTATATTGCTCGTGGCGACATAGCAGCATTGATAAAGGTACACGGAGGGACAGCGTTTGAACTCGATCTCCTGGATGAGCGCGGAGATACGAAAGCAGCCACGAGATTGATCCGCCGCATGACCCAAAAAATACAGACCACCAAAGATGGGGACACTATCGCAACGCACACCCTGGATATACATGATCCGCTTGCGTCACTAAAAATGCTCGGACAATACCACAAACTATTTACTGACAAGTCAGAATTTCAAGTGGCTGTGACTATGGAGGGGTACGAGGCATTGCTGCAAATGGTCTATGCAAAGATAGGCGAGAAAGCAGAGAAAGCAGAGAAAGTTGATGCTCCCCTGGATGACGTTCCGAAACCCCGTGACGACTCTCCGCAAGAACTGGCCGCCCTATACGGTGATGACGATGACGACTAGCGATCTGTTAGCCATGAAGAACTTGCTTGAAGCGGGGCGTGACGCAGGCTGCCCAATGGACCAGATGGATAACTTCGTCAAAGCCAGGTATGTACCTATTCCTGGTATGCTCCAATTCCACGCAGCCGCGAGAGAAGCGGATGTGACAGGTGGTCCTATCTATATCGCTATTGGTGGTAAGCGTGGACCTGGTAAATCGCACGCTTGTATCTCACAGGTTGGCCTTGATGATTGTCAGAGATATCCAGGGTTGAAGGTATTGTTTTTGCGTAAGGTGATGAAATCTGCCAGTGAGTCCCTGGAAGACTTGGTAAGCAGGGTGTTTAGATACACCAAACATGAATTTGTAAACTCACAGGTAATATTTGATAATGGGAGCCGTATCGTATTAGGCGGGTATAACTACGAGAAAGACATCGATAAGTATCTTGGCATTGAGTATGATGTAATCGTTATCGAAGAGGCTACCCAGATTAGCGAGGGTAAGATCAGTGCTATCAGGGGATCGTTACGTACCAGCAAACCAGGCTGGCGTCCCCGTATGTACCTAACCACCAACCCAGACGGTATAGGGCTTATGTGGTTCAAGAGAGATTTAGTAACGCCGTCCAGGAATAGGCAAGAAACAGACACCAGGTTTTTCGACGTGTCGTATATCAATAATCCGTTTATCAACAAGGAATATGACCAGTGGTTAGCTACGTTGAAGGGACCACTGGCTGCAGCTTGGGCGCGTGGAGATTGGGATGCGTTCTCGGGTATGGCTTTCCCAATGTGGAACCGCGAACGACACGTAATAAAACCGATGACCCCGCCTACGCATTGGCCGAAGTGGAGGGCAATCGATTGGGGGAAAGCCGCCCCGTTCGTTTGCTTATGGCTAACCAAGAACCCAGACACAAAGCAGATCATAGTTTACAAAGAGGCTTACTACACTGAGCTAACAGACAGGCAACAGGCGGTAATGATAAACACCATGACTATGCCAGACGAAGTGATCTTTACTTCCTATGCGGATCCGTCTCTATGGACAAAGCGCGACCAGCAAGGTGTCTGGAAATCTACTGCGGACACGTACGAAGAAGAAGGAATATACCTGGAAAAGGGCGACAACCAACGGATACAGGGAAAGAGAAAGTTTGATCAAGCCCTGTCAGATCAAGCCAACGGAGAGCCTGGGTTGGTGTATACTGAGAATTGCGAACATGCTATTGAAGAGATAGAGAATATGCCACGGTCAAAGAGTAACCCAGAAGACGTGGACACTGCAGCACCAGACCACGCCTATGATGCAGGTAGGTACGGACTCACGAACACGGACATCATACCAACAGCACCAGACAGACATTCTAAAAGAGTAACAAAGCCGGCTACAGACAACATGGCCTATATCTAAGGAGACGCACAATGAACGAACTAGAACTACTCGATGAAGACCCCGTACTGAAAAAGAGATTTGATGCTGTGGTGCTATCCGCGGACAGCCTAAGCACCCAGAGAGAAGAAGCAATCGGGACTCGCTTTGAAGATGTGGAAGCCATGTACTTTATGGATTGGGAACACGCAGCAGCCGGCAGACACAAGTCAGTGTCACCGACCCCGCGCAATAAACTAAAAGGCATGGTCCGGTTGCTTACGTCTACTGAGCCTGAATGGAATCTTCCAAGAAAAGACAACGAAACAGACGTAAACGCAATGAACGAGAAGCTGGAAAGGGCGTCAAATGCTATGTGGCGTAGGTCAGATCGTGTCCAGTCCACCAGAGTACAAACAGAAATGGCGCACTCCGGCGGACTGTATGACGAGATACACGTACGCATTATCTCTACCAAAGACTTGCTGGAACAGAAAGTACAAGCAGCAGCAAAGGCTAAAGAGTACGCAGAGGTTGAAGGAAGCGAAGACTTGTACGATGAGGCATTCTGGGAAGGAGAGGTAGCCGAAGCCAAGATGATAGCAAAGCGTGTACCTATGATCTACGAGCCGTTATCCGCCGCTGTATGTACTCCTGTCTGGGAAAGAACCGGACTGGTCGCGCACTACACAGAGTCCAGGGTGGCGGTCGATGAAGTGAAAAAGATGTACGCTAACGCTAGTGTGATACTGGCTGGCGTGGATGACTTCTCGTACGTTACGCTTGTAGAATGGTGGGACCGCACTTACCGCTTTGTTTGGGTGAAGGAATATTCAAGCAGCATGGTACACGGAAGCCGGCATGGGCTTGGGTTTATCCCCGTCGTGTCTGTGATCGTGGAAGGTAAAGCGATTCACAGAGGGACGACGCGCCGCAACGAGCCCTTCTTGTACACCCTTTTACAATCTGGGATGTGGCCCTTCCAGAACGGCATACTAACGGCAATGCGGAAGAACGTAATGTCGATGATAAATGCTGAATTTATACACACGAAGAAGACGCCTACTGATAGGTTGGAAGTTATCCAGCATGACGTCATCGGGAATGTTGTGTCGCTGATGGGCACACTACAACCGATGGGTAAAGACCTCATCCCTGCAGATGCTATGGTGTTGTGGAACCTGGTAGATCAAACAGTAGAGGCCTCGACCATGTACGCCCAGGCATTCGGAGAAAAACTACAAGGCAACAACCCGTACGCTCTCAATGCCATGTTGCAACAATCAGGCCGGCTCCCGATCATCCCGCTAAAGAAAGCATTAGAGACAGCAGACATAAAGCTAATGGAGTTATCTTTCAGATGGATGAAGAAGATGAATATATCCTGGGAAGAATTCGGGATCCAGTCGTCACAGATCCCTGACTTCCTGGAATTCAAATGCGTAGTAGAGCCTGACCTGCCGCAAGATAAACTACAATCCGCACAGGTTGGCGGTATGATTAGTAGTGGAGACGAGCCTCTAATGTCGCAACGATGGACCCGTGAGAACGTATTGAACGAGGGACAAAGCGACATCATGCAAAGCGAAATATGGACAGAGAAAGCTAGCAAGATGGCTTTTGTCATGGGCATGGAGCCGATGATGCAGCAGCTAATGGCTAAGATGATGGAGTCCTTGTATCCAGCGCAACCCGCACCACCTGAACAACCAGAAGGTATACCAACTGGACAGCCACCTGGACGACCAGCTGGACAAGAAGAACTAGCCCCTGGAGAGATACCCCAACCCGCACCCCTGGTAGAGGGCACACCCGCACCGCCTATGCAACCAGGGCAAGCAACCGGCGATCCAGTGATTAGAAGTGGAGGTATAAATAATGGGCCTGACCTATCGAGACGCTAACGATTCTTACCTGAAAGGCTACGAGAACTTCTACAGGTGGTCTAGGGAATTTATGTTTCAGTGGATGCTACCGCAAATGGAGTTAGCGGTAGCGAAGAAGGAACAGGAACTACTGAGGGCGTGGTCTATGGTATCAGACGATGCAAAGGAGCGACTATCCATTGCAGACCCTATAGCGTATAATAAATCAGCGACAATAATCAGACAAATCGAATCGGGAGAATTCCATGCAGCAGCTATCCGTGATCTTGCTAACAGTTTTCTTGACAGTTAGCAGCCTAATTCATTCGAGCCTAAAAGGAGATAATCTCATGGCAATAATGACCCCTTATAACACCGGTTCTTCATGGGGCAAAACACCTGCCCCAACCCCTAGCTACAAACCGCCTACATATGTCGGTTCGCAAAAAAAGGTAAAGGCTGTTCAGAAGCAGCAAGCGGACAGCCCGTACACCATGACGAACGGCCCTAGTCCTGTGCCGTACGGTCCGCCAAACCCTTATACTGCAAACACGTCCAACCCAATGTCGAAGTTTATCCCAAATAAAAACCCATTGGCGCAATACTACCCGCAGCCAAACCCGATGTCTCAATACGCCCCGCAAAGTAACCCGCTGGCACAGTACGGATCCCCCGCCACTTCTATGTGGACACAGCGTTTGCGCGACCTGATGTTTGACGGGACTCCATTGCCGCTCGGTGATCCGGCCTATCTAAATCCACAAGCAAGCTCCCTGGCCGGTTATTATCCGAACGACGTTACATTAGGTGGTTCTCGCTTTGTTGCTCCGCCCACCGCGCCTGGCTCTATTGGCAGTACACCGAAGATCAACTTCAACCAGCTACCAGACCCAACGCAAGAAGCAGCGCAGACCCCCGCTCAAGCAAGTTATTGGGGATCGTCTTATAACCAAGGTGGTGGCGGTGGCCGTGACGGATACAGTAGCAACCCCTACCAGTGGATGACGGGACTATTCCAACTAAACGCAAACCGCTCCTAAACAACTAACGCAAGGTCTACATTATGGCACCTTCAAATAACCCGTTCAAGGGTGGTCAGGCTCCTGGTCAGGATCCTGCCACCCCTGCTACCCCCAAGCCGCCTATGCCCTATGGGATGCAAGGACCACCAGCCCCAGGACAAGATCCTGGGTATGGTGGCTTTGGTAAAGGTGGAGAACTTGACCCCAATATACAACGCTATGTAGACCGACGACTAAATACCCCGCAGTACCACCCGAACTATGGTGCGCCCTATATTCAGCCGTGGATGGACAAGAATTCAGGGGTGCAACGTCCGACATGGGATGACTACGAAGCCGAGAAGACTCGCGTAGTAGATTACGTCGGAAAGAAACAAGCCCAACAATTAGGATATACCCCAACTTTCTACGAGAACCCTGCACACGTGGCGCAGATGATGAACGCTGTACGCAATGCTCCAAGCGGATCAGATGTTCCAGCGTGGGTAGATAGGGATCAACTGGACATTGCCTATAAGTGGTTCGAGTATCAGAATGAAGGTAAGCCCTGGACGGAGTGGAAGTATTTGTCAGGTGGTGATCCCGCTCGTCAGTTCTTGCAGGGCATGGGCTCCCCGCCTATGACCTTCCTCGACCCAGATAGGCAGCGGAGATTTGGGGACGCCAGCCTGGTTCGGAGTGGTCAATTACAGTGGAACAGTTTAGCCCCAGACGTTCGCGCCAGCATGTTGGCAGATCCTAACTTCTATCAAACAGAAATGCAGAACTACCCACAGGACCAGAGAGAATTGATCATGTCGGATCCTGCTTTCAATTGGGACAACTTACCTGGTTGGCAGGAAATGGTACATGATGTAGTCAGCAATCCAAAGGTTATGGCGTCACCTATGGCCCTGGCAGGTGGCAACGTAGGCCGTTCAATTGGTATGCTATTCGGTGGTGCGCCTGGTGGACTCGCTGGATTTGCTGGCGGTGCTGCAGTAGGGTATGGGCTTGGTGTACGTGGCAACCAGGAGTACAACCCCGCTGCAGGAGTATTAGAGCAACCAACGGTAGAAGCGGCTGCAATGCGTTTACTGAACTACCTATCCGAAGGACTCGAACAAGGCATAGGATATACCTCGCAACTAATTACCAATCACGATCTAAGTCTGATAACCGATGACCTGCAAAGGAAGTCAGCTTGGGAAGCTGGCAGAATTACCTACGGGTACGCTAACCTGGGCAATGAAAATCTAGTACCCTTCTTCGCTGGCCCTGGCGAGTATGGATTATCAGGAGGCACTACGGAGGAGAGGTTAGCCAGCCTGAAAGAGAACTTTAGAAATAACTACGGACTGGACAATCTATTATTCCCAGGTCCAGCAGCTATTATTGACAGAATAAAACAAGGTAAAGCACAGTACGCCGGTCCTGGTCAGGGATTTATCCTTGGCCAGAACATGCCTGTAGACAAGACCATAGGACTACAGGAACTTATGAGCCTGGAAGGGGTGAACTCGGGAGACACCGAGGCGATCCTTGACGCAGCCAGAGAGTGGGTAGTGGACCAGGTAAAAGCCGGTGCTAACTTCCAGGACTTGGCATTGCAGCTAGTCATTGCAGAGGGCACAACTGTAGGTGGCATGGTCGGTGATATGGCCTTGCAGAGCATAGCAGATCCCCTGAATGTTGCGCCACAACTACTGGCTAAATCATCCGGTATGATTGCAACCGCCACAGGACATGATGTATTCGGTAGAGCGGCCCTGACAGCAGACAGACCAGCCGAAGTAATGTCTCTCTATCGTGCCCTTGTCCAGTCAGGTGACGTACCCGCAGATTTTAGCTACGATGGAATGGGAGCGATTGCACGACTGGCAGCAGGTATCACAGACGATAACCTAATCCGAGCGGGTGTATTTTCCGAGGAAGCTCTATTGGGTGTACCGGATGTACACAGTCCATTAGATAAGGGCATAACTAACCTGCCTAAATACATGGCGACCCTTGACCCACAAAGCCGACTACTAGCCGGTCACAATCTGGTACAGAATAACTTGATGCAAATGATCCAGCATTTTGATGGAGACATGGATCAACTGAAAGTCTACTACGATGCTATCAAAAATAACGACCTTGAAACCGCCGCAACTATGGCCGGAAAGATTGCTAATTCTCCAGAGTGGTACACAGCCCTCCCAGCACTAAAAGAATTTGACGGGATTGATCAGGTCTTATCCGCCTGGAACGCGTCAGAAGCATCCCGCCTAAACCTGTTAGATGTTGCTCGAATGATCGGAGAAGATGATCCCTCTATTGTCCTGAAAGATCTAAGGGAGAACGGAGCGGATCGTATTATGTCACGGCTCGGGAAGATTGCCAGCGAGAACGCAGAAGCGGCAAAGCTACTTGAGTCTGGGTTTGGTGTCGATGATCTAAACTCTATCAAGGATTTATTCACTGGTGATAACCCGCTACCCTGGCATCCTGACCAGGCTAAGGCGGTTGTGTCTAGTGCGCTACAGGATCATTTTGCAAAATGGGGAGTAGATTACTTTGGCGTGAAGAGAGATAGTATTACGTTCAGGTTGGCATCCCTGGGTAAGAAATTTCAGAGTGCGCTAATGTTAGGCGGATCCCCTGGGTATGCCATCAATAACCAACTCAGCAATATGGTCTTCCGAGCAGGTACAGGGAATTGGGGATACCTAACCCCGCACGCTATGGACTTATTCTTTGAGGACTTCGGGTATAAACCGTTCGGTATGGGCGAGGGTGTAGGTGCGTCCGGTATTGTTATCTCGGATGGTTCACTGCCTAAAGCTATTTCCCTGGCACGCACAGGGGACGGGACGGTAGCTAACTTGCAACGGGTATTTACAGCCGGCAATAAGTTTGCTCCGTTCGGTGCGCTTAGTCGATGGTTCGAGGGTGTTGAAAGAAAGAACGCTCTTGCTGTTAGTATGAAAAAGATATGGCCGAGGATATGGGAACACGATAAGGGTTTCCGTACTATGGACCTGAAACTACAGCAGAAAATGGAAGGTATATTACCTGGCTCATCCGATGTTGTTTACCGAATGATCGAAGCTAGTATGAACAAGCAGCAGATCGAAGATGCTATTTACGGACGACGGCAGGTTATGAAGTCCCGCGCCCTGGTAGATAATGCAGCAAAAGCTATGGGAGTAGAGCGTGCTGATGCGGCTAGTATGTTGGAACAGATCGGGGTATTTGATGCCCTGGACAAATACTTGGGGGACGCCAACACACCCGAAAAGATTGATAGAGTGTTCCGCCACGTGGAACGAGTAGCACAGGATAATTTTGACTTACGCAACGCCCAGGAACTAGAGGCCAGAGCAGAGATTACCGCAGAGTCCGTCCGACAGAACCCAACATCAGCCGGAGATATATTTATTGAGAGTGAAATGATGCGGGTAGATCGTTGGTTAGATCATTACTTGCGTGCTGGAGAAGTCGCTAAGGCAATTGTAGATACACCACCAGAACACCGTAACGCTCTATGGTCAGACTTTTATAGCAGATCGGGCCGTGAAATGAATCGGTCTAATGCTGCTTACCTCGCCAACATCCAGGGGATCATCAGGGGATTTGGCATGGAAGGAACAAAAGGCGCGCGCTCCCTGGTTGCCGCAATGTCTGATAGCTTCCAGGCATGGGATGATGCCTATGTATTTATGAGAGAGTCCAGGGACGGGTACTACACTAAGTACGCCGGTGAAAAAGACCTGGGCAAACACATGGAAGCCATTGACGCCTACGCTGATATGGATGATGCCATCGACGCGAAGTTTACCGAGGCACGCGCAAAAGAAGCCGACTCGATGGTGGCTATTGGTAAGATTTATGAGGATGAATTCACTAAGCGATTTGGACCAGAGGCAGGCGCAGTAATAGCCGACAAGTGGGGGAAGATCATCCAGTTCAGGGAGGATATGTGGAAGAGGCTACAGGACTTTAGGGACAGGTCAAAGACGATGGCCCCAGAACAAATGCGTGCGGCTAAGGCTGAATTTTACACGAACGAGTACGCACCGATGATCGTAGAAATGGGGCACTTACGGTCTGACTTTGGTAACAGCGCACAGCAAGCCGGTATGGGTAGACCTACCACACCGCCCATCGTGCCAGACGCAGGAACACCACCCCCCACAGGTGTGGATACGGCCAGCTCAATAGACCCCACATATGCGGGTACTGCCCAGGATCTATTCGGAGATAAAGTAGTAGAACGAGTACAACAAGATAACCTGAACGCAGCACAATTAGAAAGCGCGGTCTGGGATATTACCCGTCAGTACGAGAATCCCGTACACGGTGTAATGGATGATGGAACGCCGAACCCAGACGCCAAGCTACACCTAATAAAGATTGCCAAGAAATATGGTCACGCAGAGGGTAGGGCTATTCGTACATTTTCGGACCTGGCAGCAAAGCCGGAACTTGTAAAGCGCATGATGGAAGCACGCGACCAGATGAAGAAAGCGCAACTAGAGTTAGACATGGCTCGTCCTGCCACAGATCCAGCGTGGGAAGAAGCTGTGGTTGCGGCCAAAGAAACAGGTGTAACGCCGGATGAAGTAGTGGAGCGGTTGCGAGAGATTCCATCTGAGAAGATGACGGAGGCCGAGCAAGTCCTGGTAACCCCAGAGCCGGAAGTAAATATTAGGGCTATGGCTGCTGAAATAATCCCGCCGGAAGAGATACGACGCGCCAAGATCTCCAGTGACTTGGACGTGCAGTCTATGGATGAATTCCTAAGATACCGTAATGCTTTGGTGCAACCTATGGATGATGCCCTGGTGTTACTCCTCGAAGCAGCCGAAGCGACCGGTGAAAAACCCCAGACATTATTGCAGTACATCAAAGACGCAGGTGGAATCAACATAGAGTACAGACCCGACCTATCCGGCGAAAAGAAAGCTGGCAAGGGCATACCGCCTGGCTTGTTTAGAAAGTCAGTAGATGGCTACGGTATTGGTCTGGACGAAATGGTAGTACGACTGGAAGAGGGCGGGTACATTACGCGTGGTGATATTGATAGTCCGATGGATAACGGTGGTGTAAATCTAGTAACTGAAATGATCCGAGCGGCTATATCAGGCGATGACATCTATCCGCTGGACACAAAGGTACACCCAGAGTGGTTCCAGGCTGCAGGGGGACGGGATAGAGCTATCCGAACTGTCAAGCAGGTTATAGCAAGGGTTGATGATCCGAGTTTGAAAGGTGTACAGCGGGTGAAGCAAGAGGCCTGGTCCTATATGTTGGATAACATTGATATGTACCCAGAAGCCAGGCAATACCTGGAATTCCCGTTTGACAGATCCGGCCTGTATGACAAAGAGATAAGCACGCTGGAATCCCTGGTGCAACGGATGACGGACGAACAATCCTACAACCCAGACCAGGCTAGTGACATTGCGCGTGACGTATACCGAATTTACCCAGACCTTCCCGACGACGCGTCCCCAGAGTACGTGCAACGCCTGACCGCCATAGAAGACCAGATACAAGTGTTTCACGATGACTGGATGGAGCGGCAGAAGACGCTAGAGATTGAAGACCGAGCGAAACAATCTATCCAGGCAGAGAAAGCCCGCGCCGATATGATTATGACCAGGCAGCTACTACGGGAGAAGTTTATAGAGAAGATGGGAATCTCTGGATTGGAAGCAGATACAGCCATCCTTATTACAGATGCACGTGCCAAGACTTGGGCAGATGCTAATGGACACACGCCTGAGGACTGGTACAGAACCCGCGTCAGGGATGTTATCGCCGGAGAGATACCCGACCTAAACCAAGACGGGTTTCAGATAGCCAAAGACTACATACAGAAAGCCACGCAGTATGAATTAGAGCTAGGCGGATCAAAGCCGGATATAGCCATCAAGAGACGGCTGGATATTGCAACCTACGCGCTAAAGGATATGGCTAGAAGCATTGGATACATGGACGACGTAGGGATACAGATGTACATCGACGCCATGATCCGTGAGTGGCAGTACGATCCCATTCAATCTAATCAGTACCACGCGCCACGAGAAGCCAAGAACCTCATCCGGCAGATGGTAAGCCAGAGCGGAGAAGTAGGTCCCGTTACGCACGTTATCAACGATCTGGTAGGTGTGCTGCAGGAGAAGCGGTGGTACGATGCCTACGGTAAATTCTTTGACTTTGACGACTACTCACAGTTATTGAAGCACCGCCAGGAAGGTATGCTATTCCAGGAGGCTCAGGCTAAGGGATTGCCAGTTGGTCCTATGTGGACCTACAAACTACAGAATGTTATAGCCGACATTGGACAAGAGAAAATGACTGGCGCACAACTACGGGCAGCTATCCAGAAAGCCGGAGTAAAAGCCGATGAGTTGAAGTGGTCAGGTGTACAAGATCTACTGGACGAGCGCGGAGATAATGGCAAGGTAACCAAGTCAGAAGCTATGGAAGCCTGGACCAATGACCACGTAGAAGTACAGGAAAGAATACTTGGAGAGGAGAAACACCCAATAAAAGGACTGGAGGAGAAAGAGGGGCGCATATCGGAAATCATAGACGAACTAGATTTACTGTCTGACAAATGGGATGATGACAACATACTCGATGGTCTAAGGAGAGAGGGGGTAGTAGATCAGTCCGACATTGATACTTATTTCGAGCTGTTCCTGAATAGGCTAGAAATTGAGTTAGCTCAATTGCGGGTCGATGTAAAGAAGTCTGGAGGAGTTTTTGAAACCAAGTACCCCAAGCATGTACTTCCAGGAGCAGAAAACTACAGGGAATTATTACTAACTCTTCCTAAAAATGAAGAGGGCCGGCACGCTATCCAAGGGACCGTGTTCAAGTCTGGTCATTGGGACGAGCCTAACGTACTTGCACATATTCGATTCAATGAGCGCGTCACAGTAGATGGCAAGCGCATGTTGTTTATCGAAGAGGTACAAAGTGACTGGCATCAGGCGGGAAGGGAAGATGGATACGTAAACTTCAATAACTTTGGAGAGATTACAGAAACTACCCTGACCGCACTTATGAAAGATGACATGGCTTCGGCTAAGAATCTGTATGCCTCTTATGGTCCCCAAGGTTTCTGGAAAGACACAGAGGGCTTGCACCCTGATTGGGGTAAGGATCCCGACGCGTCTAAGGTGTGGGTAGTAACTGACGAAAACGGAGAGGCTGTATCTTGGAACGTAGTAGGCTACGATCAAGCAAGAGCCGGCGCATTGGATTACTTCACAAAATTAGAGGATGGCGTACCCGATGCCCCATTCAAAAAGACCTGGCACGAGTTGGCTATGAAACGCGCCTTGCGGTATGCTGCAGAGAATGGGTACGAACAGGTAGGATGGACAACGGGGAAACAACAAACTGCCAGATATGATCTAAGAAAGCAGGTACATTATATTGGTTGGGAACCTGCCGGAGACGGACTGTATGAGATAACCGCACGCTATCTAGGTGATGATCTCCCCAAGAGTTTAGGTGACGAACTAACCATAAAGGAAGTATCCAGAGCTATTGGAAAAGAACTAGCTAATAAGATTGAGGCCGGAGAAGGTAGGAAGCCACTGTCAGGAGAGAATCTATTTAGCGATTACAGGGATTGGCGCATATTCGAGGGTGAAGACTTGGCCGTAGGCGGTACTGGTATGGAGGGATTCTATGACAAGATGCTCCCCGCGTGGGCTAAGAAGTATGGGAAGAAGTGGGGCGCGGAAGTAGGCAATCAGCGACTTTCAGAGAAAAACATGGACAGTATTCACACCCTGGACGTGACCGATGCCATGCGTGAAAGTATTGTTTCTGAGGGTCAGACTCTATTCCAGGGACCAGCAGATCCTAAAGCCGGTATATCGTTTGGAGAAGATGGACGCGCTATTATCCATGCGCTATCCAAGCCTGACATATCCAGCGTAGTACACGAATTAGGACATATCTTTAGACGTGACTTATCCGGTGATGACCTACGCATAACGGAAGAATGGGCCGGAGTAAAGGATGGTGTTTGGAAGCCAGAAGTAAAACGAGAAGCTGGTAAGTATGTAGTTGATGGGAAAATATTTGATGATTTGAAAGATGCACAGGCTTATTCGTCTAGACACGAAGAGAAGTTTGCGCGTGGTTTCGAGAGCTACTTACAGAGTGGACGCGCTCCGATCCCGCAATTACAAAAAGTATTCTTCCAATTGAAGAAGTGGCTAACCGACATCTACAAAGAGATCAAAGGTAGCCCAATTGATGTAGAGATTACCGATGACATGCGCGGAGTGTATGACCGTCTCTTGTCCAGTAACGAGGATTGGGGTGCATATCGAGCCGGTAAACAGGCTCAGGCTCACATGGATACGCTATCTGACAGAAGTCCCGCAGACGGTCTGTCCGGTGGGCGCCAGTACCCAGACTCACCTAACCGAGCCGGCGACTACTACTACGGAGAAGACGGTAAGGCCGTAGGATTTATTCAATACGATGATGCAGGGATCAATAGCTTGTATGTTACAGACGCGGCCCTGGACCCAATGACGGTAGCGCAGGAAATGATCGTGGCTGTATCTAAATCCGTAGACATTGATCCGAAGAAGCTATGGGATGACGTGGCGCGTTTGGTACACAGCGACCTTGAAGACTTACAAATATTTGACCTGGACCTGGACGTAGAGGCCGTGGCTAGGATATCGCAGGAACTACCAGACATTGAAGCGGTCAAGCAGCAGCAGGGCGAATGGGTACGACAGGGCGACCAGATAGCCCCGCTCGAAACCGTAACTCCTGAAACTGTGACTCCTGAAATCGATCAGCCTATTGGTATTCCCCCAGAGGCAGAAGCCCTGGCTATCAAGATGGACAAGCCCAAGCCACGGGCAGAATTCGGTAAGCCACCAGGCAAGCCAAAGAATGACCAGCTTGGACTATTCGGTCAGGCAGAAGATACTCCCTTGTTTAGCGGTACTACCCAGAAAGCGCAGCTCGAAGTATTCAAAAAGAAACAGACTGTCAAACAGCAAACGCTCGTAGACGAAACTCCCCAGATGAAGGGAGTAAGGCCAGGAGGCGACGCGGTAGACGCTGGCCCGTTACTGTCTGTGAAGAATACCGGATTGCTCGAAGACTTCGGAGAGAAGTTGGGCGGTTCTCGACGCGACCAGGAAGCAACGATGTACCGAGACATCCCAGACGGTGACATTGCCAAGATGAAACTGTCCGAGATTTGGCCGCTAAAAGAGTTAGACTTGATCGACGATGTTCCTATGGCAGCATTAGCCACAGCATTACGATCCAGCATACCGTCAAAACCACGAGCGTCATATAAGGTCCAGCGGTGGGCAGGAAAGGTAACGCTGATTAGGAGTCTACTGGATTACGCTGGCAAAAATGGCGTGGCTCCTACTATGGACCGTATGAATGCCCCTATTTACAAATCCCTGGGGAGACTGGTAAATAAAGTAGACTTGCTACAGCAATTACCGAGGGAGCATTGGAACCGAGTAGGGGATGTACACGATTTCCAGTTTGCCTATAAGTTTGTTGATGGCGAAAAGGTGAATAGCCCATACTCATATACTACCGTTGATGGCGTCCGCATAGACAGTACCAATCTGGCCGATCTGGTCCAGGCGGTGGCTGATAAGTTAGGTGATGCCAAGCAAGCCCAGAAAATGAAATTCGAGATTCGAGGCAATAAGAATGTTGTCTATATCAATAAAGTAGGGGATCCTCTGTATCGAAGACTAAAAACCTTCAATAGCACGCAGGAGGCCAGGGCTTTTATCCGTAACAACTACAACGATCTGTCCGCCGCATGGGATGACGTAAAGCTGCGAGACAACATAAAAGAGACTGATGTACGCAGACAGCACAACGCGCCACGAACAGGCATAGACTACCGCCAGGGAGTGGACGTTACCCCAGAAATGTATATGGAAACATTCGGGTTCCGTGGTGTTGAGTTTGGCAATTGGGTAAAGCAGGGTGTGGGCACACGTGAGAGGATGTGGATGCTAAATAGCGCATACGATTCTTTTATGGACATGGCCGATATTTTGGGTGTACCCCCCAAGGCTTTATCCCTGGACGGTGAACTAGGGTTAGGGTTTGGTTCCAGAGGAAGAGGCGGTAAGGCTGCAGCACATTATGAAGTAAGCCACGTAGTTATAAACCTGACCAAGACTAAGGGTGCGGGTTCCTTGGCCCATGAGTGGTTTCATGCCCTGGATAATTTTTTCAACAAGAAGCGCGAGATTACACCGATTGACCAGCACTTTATTACGCAATCGCCAGAGACAGTTTACCGTCACGCGGATAATGGGCAGACACTAAGTAAGTCCAGGTTTGATAATTTAGTTGAGCGCGGACAAGATGTTGGACGTAGCCTGATAAAAGATCCTGATAAATGGGAGATCGTGGAGGGTGTACGCCCCGAGGTCGAAGAGAAATTCTATGCGCTGGTCAAAGCCCTGGACGAGTCCCCTATGAGGAAGCGTGCTAAGTTGCTCGACAAGGGACGTAAGGTTTATTGGAGCGACGTGCTAGAGCGTGCGGCCAGATCCTTTGAGAACTACATCATTCACAAGTTGATGTTAGAGGGTCACGACAATGACTATCTAGCCAACGTTAGTACGGTAGAACAGTTTGGAGCGTTAGGAAAGAGCCTTGACCGCTACCCGTACTTACTCGATGCAGAAATGGCTCCAGTAGCAGATGCCTTTGACGACCTGTTCTCGACGCTTGAAACACGAGAAACATCTACAGGGATAGAGCTATATCAGGACGCAACGCCAGCACGTACTCCAGGATTTGAACGGTGGTTCGGTGAAAGCAAAGCCGTGGATAGTAACGGAGATCCCTTAGTTCTTTATCATGGGACAAATGCAGACGTAAACAAGTTTGGAGGAGCAGACCAATATTTCTTTACTCCATCGAAAGAGTCGGCGGGGTATTATGGCGATACGCAAATGCCAGTATATCTTCGTCTTGAAAACCCGCTTGAATTGGACTACCACGGGATGCCTGATAATGATGTGGTATTTGATATAGAAGAAGCTGTAGACGGTGGCTACGATGGCGTTATTATCCGTAACACTATGGATGGGTATACTGACCTGGATCAATATGTGGTATTTGATCCTAACCAGGTAAAGAGCGTGGAGAATCAGGGGACTTTCAGCCTTACGGATGACCGTATTCTTTACCAGGACACCGACCCCGCCCGACCCTTTGGAGCCTACGAAAACGCCGCTGGCTTTATACCTGAGGGCTACGCTATGGACGAGGGCTGGTCCCAATTCGTGAAGCCTCTACTGGACAACATGAAGGATGAGGCGAAAGCCCAGGTAGATAATCGACCCTTCACACTTACTGAACTAGACCCAGAAACCCAGACACAACTACGCACCTATGTCAATCAGGTGAAAAGCGACATGACATCCGCCAAGAGAGCAGCGGTAACTCATGGCGAACAGATGACCAACTTCGCCTTACTGGACTACGACCGCAGAACCGGATTGGATAACATGCTTGACGTGGGAATTCCTTACCAGTTCTTCTATACTCATACCCTGATGAACAGCGCATTTCGTGTCTTGGACCGCCCTGCGTGGTACTCCAATATGGCAAGGTGGAATATGTTTGCCAACAAGCAAGAAAACAATCTTCCCGAGCGTTTGCGTGGCAAGATAAAAGTACCGTCCCCGTGGTTACCGGAGTGGATGGGTGGCAATATGTACATCGACCCGATGCGAGTAGTGTTCCCGATGGAAACCTTTACGCAGCCCTTCGAGAATGTAACTCGGGACAGAGGTTATCAAGTCGTGTCCGCCGAGCGTATCCTGCAGGAGTGGTCTGATAGTTCCTCTTATGGTGCTGGCGAGATCAAGAAAGCCCTTGACACACACGATGGCAGGTTGTGGACTATGGCAATGGAAGAAGCAGAGCTACGACGTGGAGAAATAAAGGACAGCCCGTTAGACTTGCTCTCTACCATGTTCGGCCCCGCGTACTACCTAAAGAACCCCTGGTACGATCTGACCGGTGGCTCGGGGCAATATCTGGCAGACTCAACCTTGCCACTGACCAACACGGCCAGGGCTATAGAGACTGTCACCCAGGACACATGGGCTGAACCGCTCGGAAAGATTGCTGGCCTGTTTGGTAAGCCTGAAAGTTGGTTGCGAGAGAAGACCGGCAAGGGCGAGTATGGCGATAAAGACCTTAGCGATTACTATGTGAAGCGTCAGGTAGCCAACCTTGTAGCAGATGGGGAAGCCACAATAGACCAGGCACAACTGGCCCTGGCAGAACAGTCCGGCCCTGTGTGGGAAGCTGCCCAAGAGCGCGTAAGATTAGAAATGGCTTTACGCGTACCTTTAGCCAGCGCAGCCTACGCTGGCCTACATGGTGGTTTAGCCGAAGCGGCCCGAGCGTTACCGTCTTCTCTATTCTCGTCCGGTATCCTGCCAGAGGGTGAGTTGAAATATCGGGGATTGAATGAGAAATGGGGCGCAGCCCTGGACGCACGAGGTCGAGGGGACGACGGAGCGGTAAGTCAGTTCTTCGACGATCATCCCGAGTATGAGGTGTACCTGTCGAAGAATAAGCCAGCAGAAGAACAACTACGCGGCTATCTCGTCTCTGCTATCTGGGATGGGTATATGGGTATGCAGAAGGACAACCGCCGAGTAGTCTCTGGTCAGTTAGGGCCTGAATTTGAAAGGTACTTCCTGAACAAAGAAACTCGGGATCCAACATCCATTGACGTAGCTACGCTTGCGACGTGGGCGCGGTACGTTGGTAGCCAGGTCCCCAAGACAGAGGCTACGGCATCGGTCACAGACATACCGGACTCACAGTTCCCTCAGCCCCAAGGAATCCCTACGGACATTACGGGAGAGCTATCGAATTACAACGCCTGGAAAGAAAGCCAGTTCCCGAATATCAATACTATACAGTCGATGTATTTTGAAACTCCAAAAGACGAGCGGCATAAGATAGTAGCTATGTTCCCAGAGCTACGGGATTATTGGACCAAGAGACGAGAGTATCTAAACAGTAACCCTGCCGTGTCTCAATTTATAGACCAATCACACGCCGAATCTATCTTGGCCGGAGAAGCAGACCCTATCGGTATGGACCAAGACCAGGCTAGAAGTTTACTTACAAACTACCGGAGCCCAGAATATGCAGCCCCGATCTTTACGGCCGACTACTACCTGGCCGATGCTACGCCGATCCTTATAGAGCAACTGACTTTATTTGTTCTGACAGGCACACCGGTTAGCGGCGGGGGCATGTCAGAGTTGGAGAGAATATGGTCGTCCAATGGTAAGCCTGGCGATTCTATGGACTCCTTTATGAATGACATCCTAATACCAACGTTTGGGTATTGATGATATAATTTCTACCAGTACAATCTATGCACGCTGCCAGTAATGTAGGTGGCGATTACACGGATATTAGCACCTGTGAATAGCAGGTGCTTTTTATTTGGCCGGTGGGACCACTTCTCACCATGAACTTTTACAAAAGGAGTGAACGTAATGAGTGACATTGATACTACCCTTACGCCGCAAGATCTTGAGCCTATAGAGGAAGTCCAACAATCGGGAGAACCGGTAGAGACGGACGACCAGGGCGCGGACGAAGAGGGCAAGACAATAACTCTTGCAGACGCTAGGCGTATCGCCAGGGAGATAGCAAAGGAAGAAGCTAACACAGCTTCCGAAGCTACCTTTAGGCGTGCCCAGAGCTATGCAGACGTACAAGCACGGCATGTCAAAGAGACTGTAGACCAGGCCAAGAGATCGATCGAGTTGATGCGTGCCTCTAATGTCGATATCACAGAAGAACGTGAAAAAGAGATATTGAGACAAGCACAACAAGACGCGATATCCAACCCTCCACAGCCGAACGTAGGACCATCCGAAGAGATGGTACAACAATTTGATGCCGGTATTGTAACCCTCGAAGCTAAACACGGTGGTACGAAGCTGGATTATGGCGACCCTGAATTGGCTGGACTTGTCCAGTTATATACAGGTGATATAGCACATGATCTGGCATTGATCGACAGCCGTTTAGCAGCCAAGAGGACACGACTACAAACCAAACCGCCTCCCCCTAATGGAGATCCGGCACGTGTTCCTGGACAACAGGGAGCGGCCCCTAAAGGTAAAGCCGCCCTTGAGGCCCGTTTAGATAAAATTCTAAGCGGACCGATGAATGATGAAGCAGTCCAGGAAATGAGCGCGATCAATAAAAAGCTGGAGGCCTACGACTAAATTAGGAGCCTACAATGGCAGTATCAACAATTACCAGTGGTCCAACCGAGGCCACACGCAAACGATACAAAGCAGACTACGTAAAATCTGCGTTTTACGCCAAGCTGTACGATATGTTTGCTGTCCCTGCAATGGCCGACCTGAAAGCGATGAGCGAAAGCACGTCCGTTCAGTTGAACTTCCTGGCCGATATGCAAATCAACGAGCATGTAATTTCTGACACCACCGATCTTGTGCCTCAGCAGTTGCATGATGCCTCCGTGACCATCACCCCTACAACCCGTATGGATGGCATTATGGACACCGAGGAACTTTTGAACGCAGCCTATACCGACTACGGCAAACGCCGACATGAGGTTTTAGGCCGTAACCTTGAACGTACCATTGACCACCTGGCTATGAAAGCCATGATAAACGGATCACTGGTACATCGTGCGGCTGCTCGTGCGTCCCTGGATGCCGGAACTGCCTCGCACCGTATTTCAGATACCAGCCTGTCCGTTGTTGAAGCCCTGTTTTCTTCGCGCTTTGTCCCTGCGTTTGTAACGAAGGATGCAAAAGTAGCGATGCCCCCGTGGGTAGCTATGATGGGACCAGAGCTTTTCCATGATGTCCGCTCCGGCGGTAATATTGTGGACGTTGCGAAGTACCAGGATAAACGAATTCTCTTGAACAAAGAGCTTGGTCAGTTTGGTTCCTTCCGCTTCGTTGTTACGCCCTACGCCAAGAAATTTGGAGCGGCTGGCCTGGACAACGCAAGTGCAGTAGCTACGACCTTGACCTCCGCAGCTAAGGCCCTGGATAAAGTTGTGAACGTCGCTGCAGATACCAACATTGCAGTAGGTCAAAAGATCACCATCGGTACAGAGGAAACAGGTACGACCCTGTATCCGATGAATGAGGAAGTAACCGTTGTCTCTATCTCCACCCTGGCTATTACCATTGCCGGCGGTGGCGTCAATGGTGGCTTGCAGTTCGGCCATGCGTCAGGTGAAGGTTTCCGAAACGCCGACAATGTTTATACCGCTGCGTACGGTGGACCCGCTTCAATCGCCAAAGTCTTTGATCAAAAAGTCGGAGAATACGGCAAGATTATGGGGCCGAAAATTTACGGTATTGCCGAACAGTGGGTAACCCTTACATGGAAGTGGAAGGGTAACTACGACCGCGTTAGTGAATCTTGGCTAATGCGCGGCGAATATCCGTCGAGTCTGGACGCATAAGGAGAATACAATGAACGTAGTAGACTATAAGAAACTCTCTGCAAAAACCGCATCCTACGCAATGACCGCCCTTGATCTGGGGACTGTCTTTACGAATCGTGGTGCTGGTGCGGCCATAACCTTTACGCTTCCACCGACCGCCGATATCCAAATTGGCTGGTGGGCTCGCGTGAACATTGCCGCTAATCAAAGCGTGACAGTAGCCGCAGAAACCGCGGACACGCTCAATGCTTTCAATGACATTGCGGCTGATTCCATTGCGTTCTCTACCAGTAACGAAAAGGTAGGAGCGGGAGTGGAGTTTGTCTGGGATGGCACAGGTTGGCTTACGTTCGTGTCGCTTGGCATGGACAGTCAGACCCCGACCATTGCTACCTAGCATTACCGAGTTATGCTCCAGGGAGGGTGAGAGACTGCCCTCCCTGGAGCGCATTGCCTTTGTTATTGGAAACGGACCGTCACTTACCCCAGAGTGGCTAGACCACCTGGTAGACCAGAATGTAACCACGTTTGCGGTAAACCGTATCCACCTGGTTTACCACCTTACCGAATGGCGACCCACTTACTACGTACGAACGGAGCCACCAGGCGGGGATGACCCAGAGCGGTTCTTCCAGGAATGTAGGTTACATATTGACGCTGGCGAATTGTGCGTATTTCCTCATTGGGAAGATGAACTAGGCCAGCATAAGAACGTAGAATATATCAACACGTGCCACCATTACAAATACGGAGCAGACAACGCCCCGAGCGCGTGGCATTTGCCGATGGTCTGTGACTTTGGAACCGTAGTTACCGCAGCTATGCAGGTAGCAGTAATGAAAGGTTATGAAGCGATTGTATTAGCCGGATGTGATTTGACCGGTGGGCACTTCACAGAAGATTATGGGCCATCTCTAATTCAAACGGACCTATGGAAAAAGGCGCATGAGATAGCGCGAAGATCCTCGCCGGTCCCTATTATAAATTTGATGGAGTATTGAAATGACTAACCAGCCAAGTAAGGATAAAGCCAAGGCTACGGATAAGGATTTATGCGGCCATGTGAATATGCACGCGCTCGGGGATAAGTCCAGTTTATTGAAGCCAAAATGCACACTCGCTCGGGGACATAAAGGAAATGTCCACACCGACGGTACGCACAATTGGCACAGTGCAGCCTCGATCAATCCCTCCGATATGCCCCCTGCCGCCCCGCCGCTTGATTACATCGAGTCCGCAATGGAAAAAGCCTTGAAGAAGGAATCGCTCGGGGAGTTTGAAGAATAGACCATGAGAAAGATAAGGTCTAAAAAATACGAGGTAGTGAAAGCTACCACGAATGAATCAGTAACAGGCGTTGATCTTGGGCATATCCAGCATAAATTTGACGCGCTAGGGAGATTTGTCGTTACTGACCCAGGTGTAGCCCAGGACATCCAGCAAGCGGTAGGACAGGACGGTACTCGTCAGGTAGTAGTAATCGACGTGCCTAACCACGACGAGCGCGGGGTGCTGATATTTGGCAGTATGCCCAGAGGGTGGCACGATAAGATAGATTGGGGCCGTGAGAAGCCGAACGACTAACGAGGTATCTAATGACCACGCTTTTTGATATGACGCTACGTATTGCATCCAAGACCAAGTATGTGTTGCACCGAATAGCTACTGGAGGATCCACAACCTCCCTTGAGGACAGCACTTTTCAAGGCATTGGCGACTACGCTGGTGGAACAATCTTTATTCTGTCTGGTGATTACGCCGGTACATCCAGGGAGGTTCTTTCTGCGGAGCGTAATAAGTTGGTATGGGCTACCGCCCTGACGGGTAATATCGTGGTTGGCGTACGCTATGCCATTGTCGATAAAACATATCCAAGAGACATGGTTATGACCGCAGTAAACCAGGGGCTACAACGCTTACCCTGGCCGCTGGAAGAAGACATCACCCTGGAACAAGACGCGACGGTAAACTACTATGATCTTCCGGCGGGGGTATCAAAAGTAATAAGGGTGGATGAGGCGAGAATGCTGGCGGCTCCCTACGCATGGAGAGAGAATCATTATTGGCGAGAAGAAGCCGGACAAATTAGATTTACCTGGACTAACGCGCCATCCTACACCAGCTACCTGTTGCGTGTTATCTATGAGTCCCCTCCCGTAGAACTTTATCAGGATGAAGATGTTATTCCAAACATCGACATAGAGACGCTATTCTGGATTTCTATTATTGAACTTTTAGGACCTGCCCTTGATCAACGACCCGAAGACAAGAAGCTGCAATCGTTATTCCAGGAAGCCCAGATCGAGTGGCAGCGTATCGCTCCAGGTCCTAATCGTAGAAATGACATCCTGGCGGATTACTAAACCTGATGGCTATCAAAGTAATTGACCTTATCAATGACAAAAATCCGCCGTTCCATTTGATCCTGGACGATGGTAAAAGCACAATTGGACTAGACGTGCTACCCAATCCTGACGCGCTAGGACGGAGCCCCGTTAGTGCGTCCTCCCTAAAGACAACAACCGGTAACCAGTCGTACTCAGACCTTAGACCTCCCTACATGGTCATTGCTCAAGACGACTTCTCAGGTGGACGCGGAAATAATGAATTTGAAAAAGACACTACCAGGTACTACGATTCCTCCGGCTTGAATACCGAAAGGAATACCGAGGTAATCCTTGGGCCGAGAGAGGGGTATGGTACTGGAATCATTGACGACGTACGCAACATCCCAGGATCGATGCATTACATATCCTTGGCTGGAGGTAGGCAGTACATGGCTGTAAGAAAGGCTACGACCGCAGCAATGCCAGCGACTACAAAGATTTGGTTATGGGTCCGCAAGGTAGGTACGCCTACCGAAGACCTGACCGTAAATCTAAGGAGTGATAGCGCAGGAGATATAAGTACAGTACTACAAACCGCTACGCTGGCAGAATCCGACGCCCCTAACCTTCTAGGGGAAATACAGCTATTGTCCATTACGTCTACTTCCCTTGCAGCAGCGACAGCATATTGGATAGAAGTATATGCCGGTAGTGATGACACAGATAAAAATCATTGGGAAATAGGCGTCCTTGAAAACGCAGGGAGTACAAGTAAATCTGCAGATGGAATTACCTACACGTCCGACACGGTAGACCTTTACTACAGGCTAACCCAGGATGACACAGACAGCGGAGGGTACCTGTTTACATACCAGAGTGGTTTTTATTTTATGACCAAACCAATAGACGGTACTGCGTCCAGGCTATATCTGTCCGGTGCGCGAGGGTTGGCGACATCCAATGCGGGTAATCTTGACAAGGTAATATGCAGCACGTCTCATGGACTTACTGCAGCGGAGGCCATAGGGTCGGTCGTTGTTATTGTCGGTGGTACTGGCTCGGAAGAAGAGAAAAACTACCGCCTGATAACGGGCGTGCCCACAGTGGCGCAGTTTTCAGTAGACGAGCCCTGGCTGGTAGTCCACGATAATACTACGGAGTGGGTTACCGTGGGAACAAACAAGTGGAAAGAGATAAGCGTTAGCGCGAACATATCCGTAGCTGTAACCGACGTTCACATTAGTACCTTCGGCTACGTGTACTTTTGTCAGGGAGAATCTGATGTAATCGTACGCATGAAAGAGGAGGCGTCCGGTGGAAGTTGGGTACGTACCCTGGCTGATGACGGAGCTAACAAGGCCGTGTTCCTGGACGAATATAACAATGTCGGGCAGAAAATGACCAGGACTAACGGGGATGGAAAAATCAGTGAGTGCGCCGTAGTGACTAGCTGGACGGATCTTATAACGTGGACTACTGGAATACAAGTCGGTGATAAGTACGACCGCATTACTGGCATCAGACCCTACAAAGACTATGCGTTAGCAGATGCTATGGTGGTTTTCAAAGAGTCTGGACCGTGGCTCTACAAGGACGAGACGGTAGACGTTATGCGTACTCCTGAAATGGGACCGGTCGCAAGCTATAAAAACGGACGTGCCCACGCCGCCCAGGGCAGCTACTTGTTTTTCAGCGTTCAGAATACAGTATGGCGTTTTTTCAATCCTGACTTCTCAGACATTGGTATGACCGCAGACGAGGGACTACCCACTGACAGGCAAGGTCCGGTTACCGGCTTCCTCGCTTATCCTGGCAGACTTTATGCGTCGATTGACGCCGGCCCGAATGGATACTCTACGATCATGGTTACAACCGGCGGTCCGAATTGGCACGAGATATATCGCGCCCCGAAAGGAGAGCGGATATACACAATAGGGCATGTAGTTGTTCCAGGTAACGGCATGGATAAAATGTGGATACGACAAGGAGCGGACCTGGTATACCTTCCCTTCCCTAGTGAAACCTATAACCCTGCCCAGGATACTTATTATCAATTCAGGGGAGAGGGATACTTGGAGTTGTCGAGCATTACAGCCGGAATTTACGACGCTTGGAAGTATTGGGAATCCCTAAAGCTACGAACAAGGAACCTGATTGAGGATACTACCTGGCTCGAAGTGGATTACAGAGGCAGCGAGGATGACGACTGGCAGCAGCTACCTTATGACTTCACGGAGTCACCCGTAGAATCTCAACCCTTTGATGCAGACTATGGACTAAGCGGCCAGATACTATACTTACGTGTGAGGTTTTATAGTCGTGATGTATACGAGACGCCAAAATTAGTAGCCGTGGCAATCAGCGGTGTTACTGTAACACAGCCTAAATATGCGTTTGAATTGACCGCCCGTATCGGAACAAGTGACATGAATAATAAGCCGATCATTGACAAGCCACATACAAGGGTACGCAAACTGGACGAGTGGTGCGGCACTGCCCGACCCCTCATCATGTGGTCCACAGACCCGCTATACAACGGAAAAAAAGTATTCCTTATGCCTATTCCATCCAGGCCGTTACAGTCCGCCCATAAAGTGGACGAGCATAGCTACATGGTCACAATAGCCCTGCAGGAGGCCTAGCGTGGTGATGCCTACTGGCAACAAGATTACCTGGAAGGGTACTAAATCACGAACGGCAGTACAGGATAACCGCCCACCAGGGGCCGATGTTCTGACCGTGGACGACCCGCTCCCTGGATTGATACTTGGAAAACGTGCAGGATCGTCCTATGAGTGGTACATATCATTGGCCCTGGACAAATACAACTGGAAGTATATGTACCAGGTGGTGGTGAATCACGGATCTCGCATGGCTGGTGGTCAGATACTTGACTTCCTGGTCAGTACCAGACCTATGAAAACAGCACTGCCTGTCGATGGCGGTTACTGGCATAGAAATACAGACGAGCAGCAAATGAAGGACGAGGAACTACTACAAGCACTAAGACGCAAAGGCTATCAAGTTAGCTCCGATATCAAACGAGCCTTTGATAAAGACGCCGCAACCTTGTTGGATGCAGAAAGATTTATACTAAAAACATTCGGGAGAAATTAGAATGGCAGACAGAAAACTAACTTCACGAGACAGCGTACCTATGAGGATATTCTCAGGGGTGCTAAATCAGTGGACGATATCCTTCCTGACAGACGCAGGGCAACCCATTGACCTTACGGGATATACGTATCATTGCGACATTAGGGAGTTTTCAGGTGGACCCAAAATAGCAAGCCTTGACTTTGACCTTGCGAACCTGGCTACAGGAGTATTGGGACTATCTCTCAGTATGGCATCCTCCGAGGCAATAGGTACGAAGCGTGGATTTTATGACATCCTGCAACGGGAGACAGCCACCCCAACAAACACCCAAAGAGTCTACGGTGGCGAAGTGGAATTACTGCCCATCTACACAGAAATAGCGTAGGATAATATGAAAGTAATCATTAGCGAATCAACCACACAAATAAATGTAGAAGACAGGATATCCTACATACTTGAAAAAGCGGATAGCGTATTCCCCCCTGGAATATCTACCAGCCTGATAGCTAAAGAGGGAGATATTATCGTGGGTCTTTCGGCTGGCGTAGCCATGCGTATTGACCCTGGCACAACCAATGATCTAGTACTCGTTCGTGACCAGACAGTATCCGGCGGCTGGCGCGTGGGCTCGGCTCCGTCCGGTTCTACATCCAACCTCACCAATGACAGCGGCGGGGACCTCACCGCAGGTGCGGTAGGTATCCTGGACTCCGTAGACGCCGAGTCGTTCACGACGACCACAACCCCGAACCTGATAGACGCTGTAGTATTGACCGAGGGTATCAGCGACGGAGCGAAAGGACTAGTGACTACGGCTGGTCTTAGGACTGTGCTTGTCCAGGGCAACGTAGCTATAGGGGACAGGATCGCCACGTCTACGACTGCAGGAAGAGGCTACTCAACCGGCGCCACTGGTCGCGGATTTGCTCAGGCAGTAACCGCCTACAGTGGGGGTGGTGCGGGGAGTGTGTTGGCGGTCCTTATTCTACTTCCTCCAGCTTTCCCGTCAGGGGCAATTGTAGGCACGACTGATACGCAGACCTTGACCAACAAGCGTGCCCAAAAGCGCAAGGTGGTTGTTACTGTTTCGGCCACGCCGACCATCAACACAGACAATGGCGACATATTCAGGATAGGCGTTACAGGGGCGTTGCTTACGTTAGCCATCACGAGCATGACCACGAACCTTAGCGGCACACCTGTGGACGGAGAAATGATTCTGGTCATCTTCCTGGACAACGGCACAGCCAGGGCGATCACCTGGGGAGCATCGTTCGCGGATGGTGGTCTTATCGCATTGCCCCTGACCACTGTGATCAGTACGGAGTTGTCCGTACTGTTACAGTGGAGCAGCGAGGCCAGCAAGTGGCTTTGCAAGGGAGTTGCCTAATAATGCCAACCCTGGACGGATCACCTAGTACTTATCAACGGGACGTTGCCGCGTCCTCCGGCGCGTATACGTTTTCTCACACTTGCGTTGGCGGTAATAATAGCTGGCTCATCGTTGGGGCAGGTTGGCGAGGCGGGAACATTACAGGCGTAAAGTACAATGGGGTTCCCCTAACTGTTGTCGTGGATGTTGGTTCTCTAAATAGTGCTGCTATGTGGGAACTGGAAGATCCAACCCCAGGCACACATGGTGTTGAGATTACTCTTTCTGGCGTAGGAGGGGTAAAAGCTTACGCGGCCAGCTACACAGATTGCGGAGGGGTGCGAGGTTCGGCATCCCATTTGTCCAGCGGTAAAGTTCAGACCTGCGATGTTGTCTCTGAGGAAGACGACATTATTTTGGACGTGGGTATAAAAGAGCAATCATATAATGCGGCACTTGCCGAGAGCGCAGGGCAAACCCCCTGGTATGAAACATGGTCTACCGCACTTACTAAACGCTGGTACATGGGTTCCTGGAAAGCGGGAGCGGCATCGTCTACTACAATGTCATGGACTTCCACGCTTACAGGGAACGGCGCTCTCGCAGCTTTGTCTCTCATGCCGGTAGATAACAACGCAGGGATATTCCCGTTCTTTTAGGTCTTTTGTGGTAAAATACTTTTGACCCAAAGAGTTTTGTTTTCCACCTCCTTGCTTGAGTAAAAGGCCTCCGACCTAGCGGAGGTCTTTTACGTTTATATACCCGTATGCCTAGACATATTGCTCGACCGTCCCCCCGCATATAGGGCTTGCAAAGAAATAAAAAATAGCATATACTACAGACAACGAACAAATGTGCGCGGCTACTAGGAGGCTGGCGATGACTAACTTACCTTCATGGTGGAATATTCACCAAATGAATCTGGCAATAACGCTTAGGGAGGATAATCGAGACGTTATCAAGCGTCGAGATATTCTAATAGCAAAGAACAGAAAAAAGTACGAGCCTGTTATTGTAGAGCTTTGTTGCGCCCTAAAACATATTGATCCTGACGGGTGGGAGAACTGGTGGGATAGCGAGGCACTCCCCGAATTTTATTACAGTCGGGCCGAGACATTATCAGCAGCAGTAAAAGCATTGACCAATCGAATAGAAGAACTAGGAGAAAACCGATGAATCCAATCGCAGCGGTCGTTATCTGTGTTGTATCCGCAGTGCTTCTTGTGGATCTGTGGCCTGGGTATGGTCGCCTCGCCTGTGCCCTGGGTATTCACAGGTGGAAAATTTTTTACATAAAGAGTCCGTTCATGGTGCAGAAATGCAATAGATGTAAGGCGTTCCGTTCCACAATGTCCAGTGAAGTTAGCGGGATCTATTGGGTGAAAGGGGACTTATGGAGCGATAAAGAATGATGAACCTATGCGTGATCATTGCTATTGTTGTAATCGTGACCTGGATAATATGGCCCCGATCCCAGAAAAAGAAAACACTGCGGGACGGGATACTGCATGGCACAGATCGTATCAACAAACACTTTGAGAATATCATGGAAGATGCAGACGCAAGTCGTTTGAGAGAACAATTTGGTATTGAGCGCGAGGAAAGAGACGATGAATAAAAACCAGACGGGCAACGACCAAACCAAATCCAGAAGTGATGCCTGTTATGGCAAATAACAGGGCTCTACCTGACGGAATGCCCAAGTCCTTACACGCGGACTGGTATCTTCTGGACGCGTTGAAAAACGCCGCAGGATCATATAGAAAATTAGGCATCCGTTTGAACGTCAATCAACGGTACTTATGGGAATTCTTGAAGAAGGGTAAGGTCCCGAAGAGTCGCGCAGTACGTATGCGGATGGGCATCAATGTTTCTAGTGCTGGTGGCAAAGCATACCGAGAAATGAATCAGATAGCCCGTGAGTATAACTGGAATAATTGGAGCGAATACACACGTGCTGTCCATGACAGGATCGTAACGATTGAACGAAAGGGAGAGCCTATGGATAAATGAAAAGCCCCCGCATAAAGGGAGGCTTTTCAGGGAACAGGGAGTAACAGCGAGTCAC
>ERZ890953.176-NODE-176-length-37476-cov-7.257128_pt1 | contig 37476 bp, 29 predicted proteins | sample MGYA00521264_ERZ890953 | MGnify/ENA primary metagenome ERZ890953 (study PRJEB32303, sample SAMEA104408629) | aquatic metagenome | biome: Brackish water; feature: Chemocline; material: water | place: Baltic Sea | collected 2014-10-26T21:54:00 | depth 200 m ...
CCTCCTGTGGCGGAAGGGGCGCGTCCTCCGGCTTGACCGTGCAGTCCACGCCGCACCACATGAGCCGATCCGTGGGCAAGAGCGGTACATCGGTGCGCACTTCCAGCCCTGCCGCTGTGCGGGTTGCTGCCTCGATGCGCACCGGCACGCCACGGTTGACGACGAACCCGTGCTGCGAGAAGTCGGGGGCCCTGTCACCCGGCCAACCCATGAGGACCACGCCGGGCAACCGACGCGGGACCCGCAGCAGGCTGTCAGCCGGGTCCAGACGGATCGAGATGAGGTTGCGGACCCGCTCCCAGGGCAGCTGGTAGCGAAACTGCCGCTGCTTCGCCGTGTGGATGGCCTGCCCAAGGAAGCGGTTGAACGGGCGCAGCGTGTTTCGGGCCTGCGCCTCGAAGGCCCCGAGCACCCTCGGGTGGGGGATGGCCCCTGTGGCGTGGAAGAAGAGGACCTTCACGAGCGCCCACCGGGGATGAACGGGTTGCGCGTCGCCTCCTGGCGCAGGCGGGGGGCGGCGGTCTCGGCGCTGTCCTGCGGCAGTGGCTCGGGTGCCTGGCCGCTGGCGAGGCGGGCTCGGACCTTGGCCCACTGGCGCAGGCCCTCGATCTGCTCGCGCATGGTGCGGGAGAGCGGAAAGGTCTTGTCCAGCGCGTGAGCAATGTGTTCCGTGGACAGCTCGCGGCCTTCGGCGAACGCGTCGTACAGGCCCTCCCGCACCGCCTCCTCCAGCTCCGCGCCAGAGAAGCCCACCGACCGCTCCACTAGGTCGGCGAGGTCGTAGTCCTTGGGGTCGCGGCGCTTCTTGCCGATGTGGATGGACAGGATCTCCTCGCGCACCTCGCGGGTCGGGAGGTCCACGAAGAAGATCTCGTCGAAGCGTCCCTTTCTCAGCAGCTCGGGCGGGAGCATGTCGATGCGGTTCGCCGTGGCGACCACGAAGACCGGATCGCGCTTCTCCTGCATCCAGGTCAGCAGCGTTCCCACCACGCGGGCGGTGGTGCCACCGTCGGTCTGGTCGGAGCTGCCCATCCCGGCCAGCCCCTTCTCGATCTCGTCGATCCAGAGCACGCACGGGGCGAGGGCTTGGGCGACCTGGAGCGCCGTGCGGATGTTGCCCTCGGACTGCCCGACGATGCCGCCGAAGACCTTGCCCAGGTCGAAGCGCAGCAACGGGAACTGCCAGGTCGCCGCGACCGCCTTGGCGAGCAGGCTCTTGCCGCAGCCCTGGACCCCCAGGAGCAGGACACCCTTGGGCGCGTCCAGGCCGAAGTCTCGCGCACCCGCGCCGAAGGCTCGCCCTCGCCGGTCGAGCCACACCTTGAGCTGGTCGAGCCCGCCCACGTCCGTCATGCGGGCGTCGGTCGGGTAGTACTCCAGGACCTCGCTCTGCTTGATGATCCGCTCCTTCTCCCGGGCGACCAGCGGGACTGCGCCCAGGTCCAGCCGACCTAGCTCCGCGGCGGCTTTCCCGAACGCCAGGCGCGCCTCCATGACCGTGAGCCCGCGCGCGGCGTCGAGCAGGGCCTCGTCGTCGGATGCACGAACCCCGAGGGCGGAGGCGGCGTCGTGGAGGACGACGCGAAGGTCGTCCACGCCGGGGAGGTCCAGCTCGATGGTCGGGATCTCCTTGCGGAGGTCCATCGGGAGGCCGGGTAGCGGCGTGGAGAGGACAACGAGCTTGCGCGGCGATGTCGGCATTCTGGCCAGCTCGCGCAGCCAGCGGAGGAGCGGGTGATGCTCCTCGCGGAGGAAGGGCTGGAAGTCCTCCAGCAGCCACACGCCGGGCTCATCGGAGCTGTGGATCTGGCGCAGGATCTCGAGCGGGTCGATGGCGGCGTCGTCCTCCACCCTGGTCTCGCCGTCCTCGGTGCAGGCGAGCAGTCCGGTGGACTGGCTCCACACGCGCAGGGGCAGCTCCATGGCGTTGGACAGGCCGATGACGTGGCCCCGCACGCGCTCCCACTCGTAGGAGGCGATGTGGAGCAGGGTCGCGCCGGCGCGGGAGAGGTGGAGAAGGTGGTCGTAGGTGGTCATGGGGCCTCGGTGGGCAGCATCAGGGACGCGCGGCGGGGCGGTGGGCGGACAGCTGGGTCGGCCAGAGCACCAAACCGGAGCTCAATCGGGAAACAAGCTTCGCGGGCCGTCCAGAAAGATGCCCCGGCGGGTGGCGCGGAGGCCCGCCCCGAACTGATCCGCCGATCGGTCTATCAACGCGGCACGGTCCACCTCCGTCTGAACCACGAACTCAGGCGTCTGCATCGCGCTGGGCGAGGAATTCGTCATACTTGGCCTGATGGACCGCCGAGCGCGCCTGGTTCCCGGTGGAGACCAGTAGGTGCGTCTCAGCCAGAGATCGGTTCTTTGCCGTTGTCAGCATCTTCCCGTGAACTGGGTCCCACAGGAGGTGGTGCCACGCTTCGTCAGAAAGGTTCGTCTGCACACCAGCGAATTCTGCCAGAGCCTCTGGCAAAGAAGTGCCGCGTGCCATGAGCACATGCATCGCCAACGCAACCACGCGCTGACCGACCGGTCGGGCGAGCAGGTGGTTTACCTCAGGCTGGCGAAGGTCCCCAGCTGGCTGCGTCCCCGCGAACACTCTGCCCAGCGATGGAAAGGTGTTCGCGATACCGCTCCAGAACGACGTGCTTACGTCGTACAGCGCACCCAATGTGGTTTCATCCTGCCGGCTCGTCAGGAGCGCCTTCTTGCCTGCAGCAAAGGGGGCGATGGGCTTGGTTCCGTACAAGTCTTGAGCAACCTCATACAAAGCGATGATGCTAGTGATGTCGCCCTTGTTCGCGGTCGGGATCGCCGATCCGTTCCCTTCAAAGCGTACCAAGCGCCCCTCTCTGAATGCGTCGAACTCGTTCACGAGCTTTCGCACGGTAATCGCGAACGAGTTGTCCTCGTCGAGCAAGACGATATCTGCAGTCGAAACGCGCTTCGCTGACTTGTTGAGTGTCGTGAACAACCGGCGGGTTCGAGCCAGGCCCTTGGAGGACTTCTCGTGCCCCACGAAGACTACAGCGATCTCGTCGTCCGCCAGCTGGGCACTCTCGTTGACTGCCTTCTTGATACCGGCGACTCGATGTTGTCCATCAATTGCGAAGAGACGCTCAGTCCCCTGTAACTGAAGCAGGCCGACGCTCGCCTGAAGCTCGACCTCCTCCATCTCCGAAAGAGGCTCCCAGCCTGTGTTCGGATTAACGGTGACGTCCATCGGGCCGAACTGCGGCTCTCCACCGTAGACGCCAACCACAAGGGCGTTGAAGAATCGCTGTGGCTCCGAACACAGGTAAGCAGCAATTTCGCTCGCGTGGCGTTTATTCAGAAGTCGCTGGATTCGTTCCGAGAGCTTGGGGTTGGCATGGACCTCCTCGGTCGGCTTGATCCACTGGACGACATCGACGAACCGGAAGTAGGTTACGTAGTAGATCCAGTCTCCCATTCGGCAGCGGAGGGCTGGAAAGCGCTTGCGCAGTGAGGATGTCATTGAAAGACCCCCTTCAAGATCGTCAAGATCTCGGCCGGGAAGGACTGGTTGAATGGGGGCAGGAATGCCGTGAGCAGATCACTTTCCAAGTCATCAATCGCTGTGATGTCCGGCACAACCGCGTAGTAGAACCACAAGTGATCCGACCATTTGTTGAGCATCGACTGTATCGGTGGCCGTCCTTTGTCTGCGACCTTTTCACGAAGGTACCCTCGATACCTATCTCGCAAAGAGATGCCACGTGCACGGCCAATATAGAGCGGGTATTGCGTCGCAGGATGTTGGCAAATGCCAGGGTTGACCACGAACGTATACACCCCGTTGCTGGACGGCACCGATGCTGCATTCGCCGCGTTGAACTTCACACAGATCCAGTTCAATGGAGTTGGGTTGGCATACCCGGACCACTGGTCGGGCGAGAGAATGAACCTCTTGACTAAGTAGCTGCCGAGTGTCTGCTCTGACGCGAGGGATGCAGCGAAGTCGTATGCCATGGCCTAGGGCTCCCACGCCTTCACTACGACCGCCTCATCCTCGCCCGGCAGACGTGCCAACAGTTGGCCGATGGCAAGCTGCTGCAGGTCACGCGGCTTGCTACCGCTGCCAAACAACCGCCGCATGGCCCTGCTGCCAACGTCGGCCTCAAACGATGCCACAACCTCGAACTGCTTAACGAGGTCGTCACTCGCTCGGTCCATGTGGTCCGGCGATTGCGAGATGAACATGCAGGCCAGGCCTTTCGAGCGGCACTCAAGGACGAGCCCCTCCAGCAGCTCTGGCGAAGCCACCTCCATGACGCGGCGTGCCTCATCGATGGCAAGCACCAATCGAAGTGCGCGGACTCCCTGCTGGTGATCAACGGGTGCCTCGGACGATGCCCGGAGATGCCGAAGTAGGCAGTCGAGGAGGAACAAAAGCGCGAACCGGAGCGCCTCGTCTGTCGCTTCATTGACAGAGATAACCCAGGTCTTGTTGAAGAAATCCTTAGGGCTGTGCGTGGGTGCGAACAGAGCGTAATCCCTCAACTTGTGGAGCGAAGCGGTGAGCACGTCCACCTTCATGTCATTGCGCCTGTAGTGGGCGTCCACCTCGTCCACCACGTCCTCGAAGCGAACGACCTCGGCGTTGGCCAGCAACCGCTTCGTGATCTCCCGCGCAGCGTCCAACTGTTTGGGACCAAGTTGCGGAACCGCCCCCTTTAGCGCCTCCACGAATCCGTCGGCGACCCGAATCTCGCTACCCGGCTCGCAGGCGAGCGCGTCGAGGGGAATTGGCTCTCGTCCAAGGCCAACGACCTCAGCCCCGATCTCCCGAATGAACGCAGTTTCCTCCCGAAGTTCGCCCTTTGGGTCGATGATAAGCAGCGGGACGCCAGCCTCCCGGACCTGCCGGAACAGCTCTTTCGCGGTTCGTGTCTTGCCTTTGCCCGGCTTGCCGAACATCCCCAAGTGCGGCGCCATGCCGTTCTTGTTGAGCACCCACTCGGCCCGCTTGTTGGAACCGTTGATTAGCCCAATCTCGCCGAGGCGCAGGACCACGGGCGTCGCGCTCGCAGTGCTCCAGCCATCGTCGGATTTCCCGGGGCGCACGCCGTCACCTAGCGGACCGGTCGCGGGAAGCGAGGCGAGGACGCTGAGTCGTTCGAGGAAGGCCGAGAGGCCTTCGCCGGCCTCCTGCCAGTCCTTCCATAGTAGGCGGATTCCCCGGTCCCAATGTCGACGCAGCAGGTCGACCAGCGAGTCGAACTCCAAGCCGTCGGCTCGACCATGTCTCGCTGCGTGTTCGACCACCAAAGCCACCCACACAGCAAGGTCGTCGCCGAATAGCGTGTCGCCACGAATGGCCTTTCCCGCGCCTTCAGTGGATGCATCCTCGAGATCCGGGGGATCCGAGGGGACCGAGAGCGATCGACCGAGCGCTAGCCGGCCGACCGTTGCCTTGTCAGGAAGGCCCAGCTGCCGAAGCAGTCGCCCGGTGTGCTCCTCGGTGTGCTTGGTGGGGAGGAAGGGTTTGCGACGTAGCTGCATCAGATTGACGGGCACGGTGTCAGACATGGTTTGCCTCAGCCACGGTCGAGGGGTTCGAAGTAGACGTTCGCTCGAACCTCCGACACCTCGGTAGCGGAGTCGAAGTCGATAAGGAAGGAAGCGCCGACGTGTTTGCGGATCGGATCGAGGAAGTCCCCGACGAGTTCGGTGTCCGTTGAGAGGAGGACAATCTGTGCCGCGGCCTTGGGCAAGTAGTGCTTGGCGATGTTCAGCCGATGGGTTCGATCGAGCCTGGCAACCGGAGTGTCGATAATGACTGGCATGTCGCTCGCGACGGTGCTCGACGCGGCGGCCAGCAGCGACAACGCGAAGATCTCGTTCTCTCCCGCGGAAAGATCTTGGTCGCTCAGGTTTCGCCCGCCGGCACCGACCAAGCGCACCGGACCATCGGGGTCGATTTCAATCTTCCGGACGACATCCTCCTTTCTAGCAAGCTTTCGGTAGACCTCGGTCATGCGTTGCGCGAGCTGCTCGTTTCGCTTCCGTCGCAGATCCTCGATGAAGCAGTCGAGCATCGCGCTGATCTCATCGCAACGGCGCGCGACCCGATTCTCGACGTCTCCGCGTTCCGCAGCTTCCTCCAGGCGGCCGCGCTCAGATGTGAGATTCCCCAAGTTGCGCTTCTCGGAGGTGACCTGGTTGGTCACCAAGAGCTTCCGCTCCTGCTTCTTGGTGAGCTCGTCCTGCGCCTCGCGCAAGGCCTGGGTGAGCTCGCTAGCCCTGGATCCGACCGCCAGCGCCTGCTGGTCGTCTGCAAGGCGGCGGCGACGGTTAGTCGCGTCTTCGAGCCGGTCTACCAGGTCCTTGAGACGAGCCGTGGACAGTCGCTGGACCGCAGCAAGGCGATCGAGCACGACCGCGCGGTTGTCGGTGCCGAGGTAGTTGTGCCGGACGTTCTGCGCAATGCCGGAGGGTGGAGGCACGAACATCCCTTCGTAGGCCTTGCTTAGGCGAGCGCGCAACGCGACCTTCTGGTCGTCGGTGAGCTCAGGCTCGACCGAGGGCTCCGTCAGCCCCTCGAAGTCGGCCACCAGCTTTCCGAGTTTGTGCATCATATTCTCGCGCGCAGCTTCCCAGGAAGTTCGCCGCTCCTCCTCAGCGAGCTGGCGACGCAGCGCTCTTACATTGTCGTGAGCCAGAGCGATCGCGAGGTCGCGCCCGAACAGCTGCTCGTTCAGCTCTCGTAGAATGGACCTGCGATCCTGTTCTGCCTCGTGAAGTTCCCGATTGATCTCATTGATGTTGTTCGTATTTCCCTGAATCAGCAGCCCAATGTTGCTCTGCAACCCATCCACCTGGCGTTGAAGCGTCGGGATCTGCGCCTCCAGCTCGGCAAGCTCGCCCTCCAGTTCCCCGATCTTCTCCTGCGCCGTCATGATGTCGACTTCGAGCTGGGCGAGTTTGCTCGGCTTGTTCCCAACACGTCCCTTTGACCTGCGCTCGCTCGCCAGGGTATGCAAGTCGGTCTGGAGCGTGCGCAGGATCCGCACGCCAAACAGCTGTTCGAGGCCATCGCGGGTGGCTGCCGAGCGGTCCTTCGCCGCGAGGCGCTGAACTTGCTCGCCATCGAAGAAGAAGAAGGGCGCCAGATTGTGAGGCAAAATCTGCTGGGCGATGTAGCCACGGAGGAAATCGTCCTTCTCTCCCAACGCCGGCACGACAATGAGATCGAGCTCGTCTGGGTCATCCTGCGCTCGCCCTCGGCGGACGAACAACTCTTGGTCGCGGTACTGGCCATTCCGGTAGATATGGAATCTGCGCTCAATGCGGATGCGCTCCTCCTGGTCGGCGAAGGTGACCTCGACCGTGGCGCGCGTTCGCCCCTGCTCCCTCGCCGCGTTGTTAACTGCTCGGCTAACGAAGCGGCGAAAGCCCTCGGTTCCGCGCGCCATGTCCGACTCACGCTCGGCGATCAGATCGATGGCATGTGGGCCGTAGAGGCAAAATAGAAGACCCTCGAGAAGCGACGTCTTGCCCGCTCCATTCTGCGCGCCGACGAGGACGATGGGCCGGGCCTTGGTGGGCTTCGGAAGATCGAACGTTGCGTCGATGAAGCACTTCCAGTCGCGCAGGCGAATCCGCTCGATCCACATGTGCTATTCCCCATCGCCGTTCAGGAGGTCATCGTTCAACCCGACACTGTCTCGGATGATCTCGTGCATCCGTTGGAACAGCCCGTCGCGCCGCTCGAGCCCGACCACGGCAACCTCCTCCTGCACCAGCTGTTCGACCGTCGACAACTCGATTCCGACGCGCTCACAGTGCTCACGCAGAAGCGCTCGGCTCTCTGGGTCATCGAGGAAGGCGATCCCTTTTCTCACTTGGCGACTCCGTGCCCGGTTTCGACCTCAATATCGGCGAGGGCGAATCGGCGCTTGCTGATGGCGGCCAGGTCTTCCGACCAGATTTCCCGAATCCGTCTGAGTTCGGGCTCCGTGATGAGCGTCCGGCCGACTTCCCGCTGCACTTCTATCAAACGGTCCAAGATTTCTCGACGTGCGGCCATTGTGAATGGACCAATGCCTTGCTGGCCGTTGCGGCGCTCCTCGTCCCGATAGTCAAGGTTATTCCTGATTTCGTATAGATAGTCCCGAAACGCCATGAGGGGTTCGAGCCACTCATGCCCTGCGTCGATCTGCGCCGCCATACTGCGGTCCTTCTGCACGACAGTGCAGGTCCAGCAGCCGAAGCGGTACGAGCTCGACCCACAGGACGGCGCATCGGCCTTGTCGAGCACGAGCGGGCATTCGCCAGATGAGAGGTTTCGATAGAGCGTCACCAGCCCCCGATGGGATCCGCCCCAAGGCGGCGGTGACTGAAGCAGGAACGACCAGAGGTCATCCGTCGAGAGGTCTACGAGTGGGCGGAATACAAGGCATCCCGGGAGCGAGTTGTGGGGATTGAGCCGCGTTGCACCAGGGTTGTAACGGTTGATGCTTTGTGCTCTCGAGGCCGACTCGTCCCGCCGGACACCCAGGAGTAGCACCGCCTGACCGCTCTCGGACACGACCGACTTGATGTAGTTGTTCGTGGGGGCGATCTTCATCCGGTCGGTGCACCAGCGGAACTGGCGGTTCGGCGATGGATATCCTCGCCCAATAAGATTCACCCAGAAGGTCTGATCGGTCTCGGGTACGGCTCGGTGGACCACGCACGGCAATCCCAGAGCCGGCAGCGCGGTGCGGATGCGTTGGAGTACCTGGTCGACGTGCTCCATGTAGACCGGTGATTCCACGAGCGTGTCGTTCAGTAGGATATGGATTGGACGCTTGCGCGCGTCTGGAGGAAGGTCGAGGACGGAATCTATCACCAGCTGTAGAAGCGCGGTGCTGTCCTTGCCGGCGGAGAATCCAACAATCCACGGATATGACTGCGCTGTGGACAGGTACTCTTCACGGACCTCCGCTCGGATAGCGTCGAGAACTTCAGCGAGGCTCATTGGATGTTGTCCATTACTTGGTCCCCGCGGCGACGGACTCGCAGCCGGGCGCAGATTGGCTGTGCGAGGCCCGTTCGCTTCGGGCGCGGGGGGATAGGGAACGCAGTTCTTGCACATTGTGGACCACGGCCTCAGCAGCGCGTACCACCTCATCTTCTGTCGTGAAGCGGCCGAAGCCGAACCGGGCGCTCTCTGCGGCACGCTGTTCATTGCCAGTGAGTGCCGAAATGACGTAGGACGGCTCCAAAGACGCCGATGTGCAGGCGCTCCCGGTACTGAAGGCCACTTCCCGGCACCGCATCATGAGCGCCTCGGTGTCACACCCCTCGAACCACAGGTTCAGGTTGCCGGGAAGCCGATGGTCCATACTGCCGTTGATCTCGATTGGAACAGCCGTCCGCAGCGCCGCAAGGAACTGGTCGCGAAGGTTCGCGATCCGAGCCGCATCGTTCTCTTCGAGATCGCGGGCAGCCAACCGCGCGGCCTCGCCAAGCCCGACCACCTGGTGCACTGGAATCGTGCCGGGCCGAAGCCCCCGCTCTTGCCCCCCGCCGTTGAGAAGAGGTCGTAGCGCGCGACGCGCGGAACGTCGAAGCACCAAGGCCCCTACTCCCTTTGGCCCGTAGACTTTGTGGGCGGAAACTGACAGGAGGTCCACGCCAGTGCAGCTCAGGTCCACAGGCAGACGACCGAGGACCTGAGCCCCATCAGAGTGGAAGAAGATGCGGCGCTCACGACAAATGGCTGCCAGCCCCGGCACGTCGTTGATGACGCCGGTCTCGTTGTTCGCCCACATGATCGTCACCAGACGCGTGTCGGGCTGGAGAGCGCTGACTACGTCTTCGCCAGACACCCGCCCGCCCGCGCGGGCTGGCAAATAGGTCACGGACCACCCATGGCTCTCCAGGTCCCTGCACACGTCCAGAACCGCGTGATGCTCCATGCAGGAGGTCACTACATGGGCTGGAGGGACGTCGGCGTGGCAGATACCTTTGATTGCGAGGTTGTTCGACTCAGTGGCACCTGAGGTGAAGATCACGTCGTCGGGCTCCGCCCCCACAAGAGCGGCCACGGCCTCGCGAGCGGCGCTGACGGCATCGGCGGCGCTTTTACCGTACACATGGCTCCGAGAGCCAGCGTTGCCGTAGTCCTCCCTTAGGTACGGCAGCATCGCATCTACCACCCGCGGATCCACCCTCGTGGTCGCGTGGTTGTCCAGGTAGATGGGGCGGGCGGATGCCATGCGGTAGATCTCTTGTCCTGGTCGGCCATGAACTTGAAGAGGGTAACAGCTGAGCGGGCGCTCGCGCCGCTGCCGGGCGGCCTATTTCGCCCCCGCCAGCATGTTCACCGCCGCCGCTGCCACCTCGTCGATCTCGGTGACCCGCCGCTGCAACGAGCCCAGCCGGCGCCGAGTTCGCTGGAGCTGCCCCTCCACCTCGCGGACCCGCGCGTCCAGCGCCGCCGTGTCCTCCGCGGCCGGGGCAGGCGGCTCGACCCGCTCCTTCCGCCGCGCGAGGCGCTCGACGCGCTCTTCCAGCTCGCACACGCGCTCGTTGGTGTCGCTCCGGTCCTGCCCCAGCTCCTTCGCCACGTCGGCGAGCGCCCTGGCGGCCTTCACCTGCCCCTCGCCGACGCGCCCGGCCAGCGCTTCGACCGTGGCCTCCAGCGCCTCGAGCCGCGCGGCGACCTCGGGGTCCGCCTGCACCACCACGAGCCCCGGCGTCGCCCGCACAGCAGAAGGCGCCCCAGCCCTCCGCGCCCGACTCGCCGCCGCCCGACACCCCGCCCCACAGAACCGCGCATCGCTGCGCTTCGCCTCGAACGCTTCGCCGCACGCTTCGTGTTCACATCGCTTGATCATCTTGGTATTCCCTCGCTTGTTGCAGTTGCGATTCGTCTCGTTCGCACGGCTGCGCTTCGCCCGTGCGCCTCGTCGTGAATCTCGCGATCCAGGTCAGGCCAGGTTGGGCCACCCCGAAGACGCAGTTGCCACGCCCCGGATCGCCCTGGCCCAACCTGTCCCGACCTCTGGCCCATCATTCGGCCCTCGCCGACGGGGGCTCCCACATCCACGCCCGCTGCCCCTTCCGGCGCACCCGGAACTTCGAGCAGCCCAGCTCGTGCAGCAGCGGGCCGATGCGGGTCTGGAGCGAGCGGTCCACCCGCTCCGGTCCGATGCCCAGCCCCTCGGCCAGGGCCTCCGACGTGGAGAAGGCGCTGCCGACCTGCTCCAGCCACGCCTCCAGCCGCTCGCGGTGGGGATCGGTCATCTGGTAGCGGCTGGCTTCGGCTTGCCGCACCCGCTCCTGGGCCGGGTCGAGGTGCCAGGCCTCCCCGCGCCGGTAGCGCGCGACCGCTTCGGCCCAGAGCTGGTCCCGGTCCCGGGCCAGGGCGTCGAGATCGATGCGGCCGACCTGGACGGGCCAGAAGCGCCGGGAGCCGGTGCCGTCGTCGAACAGGTCGGGGTGGTTCGAGGTGCCGACGAACACGCACTGGCGCGGGTGGTCCTGGGCGGTGCGGCCGTAGGGCGCCCGGTAGTGGTCCACCGGGCTCGACAGGAAGCTCTTGACCCGCGTGGCCGCCCGGCCGCGCACGGCCTCCATCTCGGCCAGCTCGTAGAGCCACTTGCCCTGCAGGCCGACGAAGGCGTCCTTGCTGCGCAGGTCGATGGGGGTGTCGCCGAACCAGGAGGGCTCGGGCAGCAGGCCGGCGCAGAAGCGCGACTTGCCGATGCCCTGGGCGCCCACCAGCACCAGCATGGTGTCGAGCTTGCAGCCGGGTTGCTCCACCCGGGCGACGGCGCCGACCAGGAACGCGCGGCCCATCTCTCGGAGCAGCGGGCTGTCCTCGGCGCCCAGCACCCGCGGCAGCAGCAGGGGCACCCGCTCGACCCCGTCCCAGCGCTGCCCGGCGAGGTAGTCGCGCACGGGGTGGAAGGCGTGCTCGTCGGCCACGCAGACGGCCACCTCGTGCACGAGGTCGCGGCTCGGGGTGGCCTGGTAGACCTCCTCGATCCAGCAGCTCGCCCGCGTGAGGTCGGCGTCGATGACGGGCTGCCCGTCGAGCAGCACCTGGTCGCGGAACAAGTCGCGGCGCAGGCGGCCGATCCAGCGCGGGTCGTGCTGCAGGATGGTCCGCACGGTGAGCCGGGTGGCGCGGCGGCCCTTGGGCCCGGCCTCGCCGATCATGAGCACCACGTCGGGGTCGGGCGCCGGTCCGCTCTCGACGGCGGCCAGCTCGACCAAGGCACCGGCAGGGGCCGCGCTCATGCGGCCCTCCCCAGCAGCTCGGCCACGGGGCCGGTCCAGCCGCAGGAGTTGCGGTGCTTGCAGCGGGCGCGGGTGGCGCGCTCGGGCGCCAGCAGGAACCAGGCCGAAGGGCGGCCGCAGGATGGACAGGTGATCCCCTCGGCCCGCTCGGTGGTACCTGCGCCGTGGATCGCCGCGCCCAGGTCGTCGGCCAGCCGCCGGCGCGCGTCGGGCTCGACCGCGAGGCGACGGCGCGCGGCCCGCTCGACGCGGAAGTGGGGAACCCGCACGGTGCGCATCGAAGGCGCGGTGTGCGCGTGCGCTTCGACTGCCGGAAGCAGGGGCAGCAGGTCCAGGGCGAGGTCGGTGGTGCGGGCCTCGGCGTGGTGCTGCGCGTCGGCGCCTGGCAGCGCCGGCAGCAGGTAGCGGCGGTTGGCGTTGCAGCACTTCCGGTCGATGGGCAGGCCGAGGGCGTCGACCGCGGCGGACCACGCCTCACCCCAGCGGTCGCCGGGGACGGGGGTGGCCAGCGGCAGGACGAGCCGGAAGCACGGCGCCGCGGGCTGGTGGCTCCAGCTCGTGTGCAGGGCGACGGTGAAGGGCGCGCAGCGATCGAGAGCCGGCGCGATGTCCATGCCCCCGTCGAGGTCGAGCACGAGCAGGCTGACCGACGCCACGCCGGTCGTGGTCACCGCACCGCCGAAGCTCGCCGGTGCCCAGCAGGGCAGGCTGCGCTTATCGGTCGTCCTGTCGCGCACGGGGAAGCGGGAGAGGCGGCCGACCAGCGCTTCCCAGCCCAGGCTGCGGGCGATGGGAAGCTGGTCGTACACGTCGGGGAAGAAGCTGACGGCGAAGCGGGGCGGACGAGGGCCACCCCGCAGTGGACCTGCGGGCATGATGCGGCCTGTGCGGCCAACGGCGGCCGTGGCGGAAGGGGGTGGGGTCAGGCGGCCCGGCGCTCGGGAGCAACCTGGTTGGCCGCGTCGGGCACGTCGGCAGCGGCGGGCGGCGGCTCGGGCTCGCGCGTGCGAGGCGCGTAGCGCACCAGCATCGCGGCGAGGGTGCGGACCGCGTGCACCCGGGGGTCGACGGCGTCGGCGCGGGGACGGCTCATGGGCTCAGGCCGCCTCGGCGTGGTCGGCGACGACGTCCCACAGCTCGGCCTCGGCCACGCCCCGAAGCACGGGGTGGGCCAGCAGCGCCCGGCGGATGCGCGGGGTGGCGGCGCGGTGCCGGTTGAGCACCTGCGACCAGTGGCTGCGGCTCAGGCCGATCTCCTCGGCGAACCCGGCCTGGCAGAGGTGGCTCTGGTCGATGGCGGCGACGATGCGGTCCTTGCGGAGGTAGTATCTGGGGGTCACGGTGGCCTTCCGGTGTGTTTCTTGATGCGTCCAGAACTGGACGCAAATAGACTCACACGAGAACCGGGCCGGAACAAGAGCCGTGATGTTCGATTGGTGTTGCAGGGCGAGGGTTGCCACGAGCGAGCGGGCATACGGCTCGATCTCTGGCTCCCGCTGCATCCGGTCAAACCAGTAGCCGCGCTCCCGGCGAGCACGCCGCGAGGCTGCTGGAGGAGCGGATGTATCGAGGTGGGACCCGGGAACAGCGGGAACAAGAAGGGGGACGCCGTCGATTGTCGAAGCCGAGCCGCCCCCTACGCCTGGGAGAAGTCCCGTCCCAGGTAGGCGCGGACCAGCTCGACCATCTCAGTCTGGTGCTGCCGGGCCAGGGCGTCGCCCCAGGTCGTGTTGCGGTACACCAGGGCCATCTTGAGGCTGTCGACCCGAGCCGCGTTGCGGTTGTGGAAGCGCTGGCGCTTCTCGTTGAAGGGCAGGTTTCCGTACTGGGAGTTGATGCTGCGGGAGACCAGGGCCAGGTTCCCGAGGGTGTCGAGGACCTCGGCGGAGACGCGGTTGCGATCGACGTCCTGGGGCGTCTGGGGCGAGATGTGCTCGACGGAACTCCGGGCCGTGATGCGGAAGTCGCGCAGGGCCTGGGCCGATAGCCCGCACCGCTTCGCGAGCCCCAACTCTTCCCGTTGGTCCCAGAGGAGGAACTCGAGCTTGTAGAACCAGTAGCGGGGGAAGCCGACGCCTTGGGACTCGTCAAGCAAGCTGCAGTCCAGGGGGAAGCGGCGCCAGCGGCCTGGCGCGTCGTCCAGGTGCTGCCGGGACATCTCGACGAGGTGGGCCTTGCCGCCCCGACACAGCAAGTGGTTGTCGAGGTGCCGCAGGTAGGCCATTGCACCGTCCGGCATGGGCCGATGACGGTGCAGGTAGGCCAGAAGAGGGGTCAGCCAGTAGTGCGTGGTGATCTGCTGGCTGTGGTACAGCATGGCCTGAAGCAGCACGAAGGCGTCGCTCTCGACGACGGGCGTGTGTTGTACGCGGGGCTGTCCATCGACCGGGTCGACGCGGAGGCGGTGCAGGACCAGTTGCTCGTCCTCGCCCCGGCGCACCCACTTCACGACGTGCTGGTCGAACACCACCCGGAGCTCCCAGAGCAGGGCCACGAAGGACCGCACGTCTTCGGCCCCCGCCTGCCGCAGGAAGTGCGCCTCGAAGAGATCGAGAAGCTCTTTGTCGGCGATCCGCGGCAGATCGGGGCGCCCCCGGTCGTGGAGCCAGACCCGCAGCGTGTGCTGGAGGAGGAGCGGGAAGGACAGGATGCTGCGGTGCTCGTCGCCCTCTTCGGTGTCGACGTCTTCGGGGGTGCCTTCGTGCGTCGGGTCGGCATCAGTGGTCGCGAGGATGGTCGCCAGGTCGAGATCGCCCTCGGCTTCGCGCTGGACCGCCCCAAGCCGACCGAGCAGCACCTCCACGTCCGCGAAGGCGTGGGCGGGCCGGCCGCCCGGAGGCAGCAGGTCGCGGACCTTCAGGCTGGACACCGCCCGAAGCGCCCGGTCCGCCCAGGTCTCCATGGCGGAGCAGGCTTCCCAGAGCTGTGCGTGGCGCTGTCGCTCAGAGGCCGGGAGGAAGGAGAGCAGTCGCGCCTTGAGGATGTCGTGGTGGCGAAGCTGCTGTCCGCGACTGTTGATCACCTCGTAGAGCTGGTTCAGATCCATGCCGGCCGGCACGCGGGTGAGGACCAGCTCCACACGCTCCAGGAGCCAGCGCAGGAAGGCGTCCTTGGCCTCCGCCCGATCGTCCGCCTGGAGGAAGGAGCCGATGTGCGCCTGCGCGGCGACCAGGGCGGGGTGGAAGTCGTCCGACTGGAGGCCCTCGGGGGCGAGGCCAGCGCGTAGGCCCCTGAAGAACGCATCCACATCGGCCCGGATGGAGAAGCCGACGCGGGGCAGGTCCCCATCGGCGATCCACGCGAACGGCAGAAGGGGGCCGCCCCAGGACAGGCTCATCATCCACAGGCTGGTGAACCGCTGCTGCCCGTCGATCAACTCCAGGACAGGGCCCCGCGCATCCTCACGCTCCACGACCAGCGTGCCGCCCAGGTAGAACACCTCGGCCCCTGCCTGGAACGCGACCCACAGGTCGTGCAACAGCGTGTCGACCTGGTCGAGCCCCCACACGTACAACCGCTGGTAGATCGGGACCTGGAAGCGGACTCCCATCTCGATCAGGTCGGCGAGCGTGACCAGCTCCGACTCGGGGCGCTGCATCGCGCCGGCCTCGTGGGTCATGGCCCTCTCCTCGACAGCCGCCGCTCGATCCATGACCGCTTGCCGCCGAGGCTCCCGGTCTGCCCGTAGAAGGTCAGCAGGGCCTCGGCGTAGCGGAGGCGCACGCCGCGGTCCGCCAGGGGCTGCTGGTAGATGGCGTCGTGCTCACCGGGGGTGTGCAGCAACGAAAGCACCTCCTCGGGCCGGTAGGCCGACGCGATCCGGTCGAGCAGGTTGACCGGTCCGTCGCGCAGCATGTTCATCGCCGTGGCCCGGAACACGGAATGCTTGGTCAGCCGCACCGCGCCCAGGTGGTGGTCCATCCAGAGGCAGAAGGCATCCAGCTGCGCCGTGCCCAGCCGGTCGACGTACACCACGGTCGAGAGCCGGAAGAGCTGGCGGAGGTAGTCGCTCAGGCCCGCGGCCTTGTGCATGTCGTCCACAGCCTCGAGGCCGCTGAGGGCGGGATCGCCAGAGGCGCGAACGAACAGCCGCTCCGCCAGGCGCATGTACCGCTCGGTGTAGAGAAAGAAGCCGAGGCCCTGGTGGATCGGCTGGCGGATCGCCATCGGCACGTCGGCGAGATCACGCGGACCATCTTTCGGTAGTCCCTTGAGCGTAGCCTGCTCCCCTGGCCCGACTTGCACGCGGGTCCCAGAGCCCGGCGGCCCGATGGTGTAGAGCGGCACAGTGCCGTCCTCAGAGGCGGGCAAGGCCGAGGTCTCGAATTCGCCCATCAGCGTGTCGTGGGTTTCCCACCGGATGTGACCTTGGCCCGTCCAGCGTCGGGCACGCCACAACACCTGCTCGAACAGGGTCTGCATCGCCTGTTGGGGCGATGCCCCCGGGAGTGACACCCGCTGGGCCGATTCCCACGCGCGGGCGCTCCGTTCCTGCACCTGCCCGGAGGCACGTCCACGGATGGCCCGAAGGTGGAATGCCTTGAGCAGGTCGGTGGCCCCGAGATTCACGCCGCGGCTGTTCTGGGTATCGAAGAAGGTGAAGGCCAGGTCCTCGGCTCGAACCGTGATCACCGTGAAGCACACGCGGGCGAGCAGGTCGACCGGCAGGTCGAGGGTCACCAGGGCGCGGTGTGCCAGTCGCAGGTTGCGGGCCGACTCCGGCGCTCGGAACCGAAAGGCCTGCCCGGCCGGGATCGCACCATGGGTCGCGTGGTGGAGGAGGCAGAGCGTCGAGATGCGCTGCTGCCCGTCGATGACGTATCGATGGCCTCGCACCGGGTCGTCGTGGAGGAGCACGGTGCCCATGTAGTAGTCCAGGTGCCGTGTGCCTCCCTGGTGGTGTGCGAACAGGTCGTCGGCCAGCCGTCGCACGTTGGCCGGCGTCCACACGTAGGGTCGCTGATAGTCGTCGAGGGCCAGCGGTCGGCCGCCTTGCAGGACCTGCGCGAAGCCCAGGACCTGTACCTGGACCTGCGTTGGCCCGTCGTGCGGCTCGGCCGCGGTGGTGGTCTCGGGCGACGTTGGCGCGGTCCCCTCCAGCAGGCGCACCGAGCCGCCACGCCCCCGCCCCGTGGCGACCCTGCCCTGTGCGAGCAGCAAGGCGCGGGCTGCCCAGTAGGCGCGGTCCGACATCCGCAGCCGGCGTCGGACGAAGAGGTTCCCAGCGCTCCCGCGTGGCTGCGTCGCGAGGAAGGCTGCGATGCGCTCCGCGTTCTCCTGGGGGTCTGGCATCGGGTCCTTATAAAGGCGTGTGGGCGGCATCCTATCGTTCGAACGGGTGACTTCTCACCGATTGTCAGCGCTTGCCCGGGCAGCGATGCGGTCGAGGTCAGCGCGCCGGGCGAGGCCGCGGTGCTCCGCCTCGTCGAGTGCCTGGTGGAGCAGGTCGGGAGCGATCGGCAGCGCCGCGCAGTCCTGCAGCGTGCGGAGAACTGAGGTGACCGGGACGTTACCGATCCAGACCCGGTCGGCGTCCGCCACCTCGGCGTGGTGCAGCCGGACGCCGTCGGGCACCCGCAGCCGCCGCCCCGCGTCCGAGGTGGGCAAGGTGAGGTCGACCTGGGCGGGCAGTAGGTCCGAGAGCTGGTGGAGCGCCAGCGCGGTGCGATGGCTGAACACGCCGCGCCGCTTGGACCACAGCCAGATCACCACCAGGTCCTCGTCGTTCGCGGCGGGGAGGTGGACCACCCGGTAGATGCTCCGGCGCGCCCGCTCCAGGCGCCCGGCGCCGACGTGGTGGATCAGCAGCTCCGGCGAGAAGCCGAGCGCGGCCGCGTCGGCGGTCGTGACGTAGCCGGCTTGCTCGACCGCGAGCTCCAGGAGTCCAGGCCAGTCGGGGGAGGTCATGCACGAAACCTAAGCCACGCTTAGGATTCGTGCAAGCGAGGCTGCCATGACCATCGTTCCCGCGCCGCGACCCGCCGGGTCGTCGGCATGCTACGAAAGCGCTTCACCTGGGCGGAAGTGCCGCCGAATCGTAACGCCGGAACCGGCGGCCGCCAGGCCGAGAGGATCCATCTCCATGTTTCGCATTGCGTCCGATTGTGGACGCGAGTAGACTGCCTCCGAGACCGGACCCCACGCTCGTACCGGTCGAGGAGGCCCGATGCCGACGAAGAAGACCCCGCGCGAGCGCCTCGACGACGCCGCGCTGCGCGCCGCGGTGGAGGGCCGCAGCGTCCTGGAGGTCGCCCACGCCGAGGACCTGGGCGAGCACCTGCGCGAGTGGCGCACCGCGAAGGGCCTGTCCCTGCGCGTGGCGGCGGCCGACCTCGGCATCCCGTACTCGATCCTCCAGAAGCTCGAGACCGGCGGGCGCGCCAAGACGCCCGATGTCGACTTCCTCGAGCGCGTCGCCCTCGTCTACAGCGTCCCGACGCCAGAGGTCTTCCGCGCCGCCGGCTACAGCCTGCGCGAGGTGCGCGACGTGCGCGACGCCGTCGACCAGGCCTTCCGCGAGCTCGTGCTCGACCCGCGCCTCTGCCCGACCGGCATGGACCCGCGGTGGCTGGACTCGTTCTCGACGAAGCAGAAGGGCCAGTGGCTGGAGTTCGCCTACAAGCTCTTCCAGTTCTACGAGACCGAGGGCTTCGACCCGGTCGATCGCGAGGTCGTCAAGATGGTCAGCGCCGGGGAGGTGCAATGACCCGCCCCCTCCGCGCCGTCCTCTACGCCCGCTGCTCCTCCATGAAGCAAGCCGACCGCGACCTCTCCGTGCCCGCCCAGCTTGACGCCTGCCGCCTGCACGCCCAGCGCCTGGGCTGGCTCGTCACCGCCGACTACCACGACGACGGGATCAGCGGCTTCGAGGACGAGCGCCGCCCGGCCTTCCGCCGCATGCTCGCCGACATGGTCGAGCAGCCCCGCCCCTTCGACGTGATCGTGGTGTGGGACTTCTCCCGCTTCTCCCGCAGCCTGGAGCACTCGCTTCGAGTTGGGGGAGACCTTGCGGCGGCCGGCGTCGTCCTGGAATCGCTGAAGGAGCGCACCGACGCGACGCCCTCCGGCTGGCTGATGGGAACGATCCACCGCAGCTTCAACGAGTACCAGGTCCGCAAGCTCGCCGAGGACACCCGGCGCGGCATGCGCAAGAACGCCGCCGAGGGCGGCTGGAACGGGGGTGCCGTGCCCTTCGGCTACAAAGTCGAGCGCGCCGAGACCGGCCGCGGCCCCGGCAAGCTCGTGCCCGACCCCGCCCAGGCACCGCTCGTCCAGCGCATCTTCGCCATGGCGCTGTCGGGCCAGGGCGCCTGCACCGTCGCCGGCACGCTCAACGACGAGGGCCTGCGCACCGCCCGCGGCCGGCGCTGGAGCAAGCAGTCGGTGCTCTACATCCTGCGAAACGAGGTCTACACCGGCGTCTACACCTGGGGCGTGAAGGCCTCGGCCAAGTTCGCCACCGAGCCGGCCGAGCCCCTGCGCATCGAGGACGCCCACGAGCCGCTGGTCAGCCTGGAGGACTTCGCCCGCGTCGCCGCGGTTATCGCCGTGCGCCGGCCGACCGTCACCCACCCCAGGACCACCGCTGGCAGCTACCTCCTCAGCGGGCTGCTGATCTGCGACGCCTGTGGCGCCCCCTACATCGGCCACGGCGCCAAGAACGGCCGGCACCAGTACTACACTTGCCAGACCAAGCAGAAGCAGGGGGCCAAGGCCTGTCCTGCGGCCAACAACTTCGAGCAGGGCAGGGTCGAGGGCGTGGTGCTCGATGCGCTGCGCGACGGGGCGCTGCACCCCGGCGTCTTTGCTGATCTCGTGCGCGAAGTCCAGGCCTCGCTGCGCACCGGCCAGGCCGACGCCGAGGGGGAGCGGCTGGTGCTCGAAGGGCAGCTCTCCGAGGTGACCCGGCGACTCGACAACCTCTACGAGGCGGTCGAGAGCGGCAGCATCCCGGTCGCCCGGCTTGCCCCGCGCATCGAGCAGGTCAGCCAGGAGAAGGAGGCACTCGACGCCCGGATCGCCGCCCTGCCGGAGGCTGGCACCGAGCCCCTGCTCGACATCGGCGACAACGACATCGAGGGCTGGGTCGGCGACCTCCGCGCGGTGGTCGAGCGCGGCTCGGTCGACGAGCGCCGGGGCTTGCTTCGGGCCTGGGTCAAGCGGGTCGTGGCGAGAGGCGATGAGCTGACCGTGGAGTACACCTTCCCGCTGGTCAACGTCCCCGGACCGGGCGGCTCGGAGCCCTCTGGAGCCCCCTCGACGCGTCGCGTGGTGAACAGGCGGACTCGCCGCATGCCCGCGATGCTACGGCCAGAAACGAGGAAGGGAGAACCCGCCCTGAGGCGAGTTCTCCCTACCGTAGTGAATGGCTCCCCGAGACGGACCTGGTACGAACTTCGGACAGCAGGCTGACTATGCAAATCCGGCGACCTCGATCTGCTCACACTCGCAGTATCAAGGCAGAGAAGATGAAGGCGGTGAAAGAGTCGGCACAGGAGAGGGCTGAGAGGTATCGGTCGATGATCGACGGGCAAGTCATCCGGACGCGGGCTGACCTTGCGAGGCAACTCGGGGTGAGTCGCGCGAGGGTGACCCAGGTGCTAGGGGTTCGCTGTGTTCGCTCCTGAGTGGAGTGCTTGCCCTGTCGGGAGGAGCCCGCTTTGCCGGCTGTAGCATCGCAGAACCCGAGTCGCGCCTGTTCGCACTCACCTGTTGATGCGTGGCTCCCGAACCGAGGCGGTCGGGCGCCAGGTGAGCGCTCGCATGAAGCGCCAAGTCCATGCGCTGGTGGTGAGGGGCATGAGTGAGCCTCGGTTTCCTGAGCGCGGCGGCGGCCAGAACTCCGCCAAACCGAGAGCTGCTGATCGCCTGTAGCTGGTGTGCCCACAAGGGCAGCAAACGGCCAGCAAGCATCTTGATTCCAGAGCTCCTGACACGCCCTGGCTGACTGGTGGCGGGTTCGGCCCCGCAGGGTGGCTTAGCGCATCTGGAGGTCGACGCTGAGGATGCGTGCTCCGGCCTGTTCACACGCTGATGGATGCCTCGCGCATGCAGAATCGTCTCGACAACGGATCATGATCAGGGCGACGAAAGCCGGTTATCGAAAGTCGTGTTGCCAAGGTGGTCGCCGCCCCATGTCAGGAGCTCTGGATTCGGCTTGTGATTTGCCACACCTACCACGACCCATATGGCCCGCCTTCGGGCCATGGGGGCGATACGAGGTGATGCCGGAGGTGGGGGCGGTGCGGAGGCCGAGGAGCCTACGTGGCCGATGAGGTGCCTGTAGAAGTCGAGTCGCCGGGTTCCTCCTTTCCCCATCCGGACTCGCGCGCTACTTTTCTTTGGTAGGCGATGATCCGAGTTCCGACCAGGGCGCACGATGAGCATGACGAAGGTCCAGTTGCGGTGACGTGATCACACTTGAGAGAGAACGGCATGCTCCCGGCACTCCGAGTGTAGCGCAATCACCAGCCCAGCGAACGGATCAGAAGTTTCGATGCGCCCAAATACCCACGCAGGTCTTTCGTGGTCTCTCGGATCAGCTTCACTCGTCGAGCCTCCGAAAGGCGGGACACTCCAGGGCGCCAACGCTGTTCATCGAGTCTCTGCGTCCAGACCCGGTGTTCATCGAGCTTCATGATGTAGCTGGAGAGGAACGACGCTGCTGGTTCCAGCTCTATTGGCGCCAGCCCTGTTTCGTGGTCCCACCTGTGCCACATCTCGTCGAACTCTTCGTTTCCCCTGGGAGTCCAGACCCTTCCCCCCTCCGAGATGACCCGCTCGCAGAACGTATCCAGGTGTTCAATGAGCGGCAGCACCTGGTTCATGAATGTCGCTGGCGGCATCCTACGGGCTGCCCAGAAGGCACTCATCTCATCGGATTCCTCGCTCGGCTTGATCTGCAGTTCTTCGTAGTTGGCGAGGTGCGGTGCAACGTTCGGGTGCTCCTTCTCGAACCAGCGGATCCTCGCCACGGCCATGTTGTTGGTGAGATGAGTCCTGGAACGGTACACATGGAAGTTCACCAACGCTGGCAGTCGGCGTCCACCGATCTCATGCTGGGCGATGCGCACCAACTCCCTCACCAGGGCAGCGAAGTAGGCGGGCCTCCGATGTCCGGTCCAGAGCACCCGCCTGCCGTACATCGTTGCCCTCTGGTAGTGCGACGGTGGCCCGCATTCCTCCACCTCGAAATGCTCCAGCCGCTGTGTCGGAGTGAGGCTGCCGAAGTCGGGAACGAGCGCGTTATAGAACTCATCAACCTTCTCCCTCACCCACCGCGGGAGGTTGTCGACACGCGGTAGCCGCATCGACATGGTCTTCTGGGTCAATTCGCCGATGTCCCGCCCATGAAATTCGTCCTTGAGGTAGTCGTCCACAGCCCTCGCGAACGTCCTCTTGCCTGATGAGCCGGCGATGAAGACGACGAACACCGGGTATTGCTGGGCGCTCCACCGAAGCAGGCGCGCTCGCGGAAGCCCTCGGACATCCGCGAACGCCGCATCATGCTCGGTCCTACTGCCCTTCACCTGCAGCAGCGCGACCCTCGGCTGCGAGCCCAGGGCCGTCGCCCGCCTGCCATCGGGCTCGACCATGAAATCCTCGCCGGGGTCGCGCTCGACAGAGCGTACCGTGATCGAATCATCGGACAGTTGTGCCCGAACCAGATCTTCTCCCCAGTCACCGACCTCTTGCCAAATCCAGCCAGGCTTACCCATTGAGCACCTCCAGCGAGGTTCTCTGTAGCCTCTTACGCGTAGCGCCAACGAACAGAATCTGCGGATGGCGCCCGCCTCGGTCTGGAGGCAGGGTGGCGGTTGTTGGGAACGATTGGATCTGCCTTCTGGACCCGCGGGGTCTACAAGAAGCGGAGGGGGTTCGCCGAGAACCGGGTGAAGTGCGGGGGACGGGTAGTAGAGGTGGATTGTGGTTGGTGGTGCTGGGGGCGGCGAGGTAGGACCAGGAGCCCCTACAGGGTGACTGAAGCCGGGAGTCATGTCGGCCCCCATTCCGGTCGAATAGAATGGATGAACGCGGTACATCTCCGTTCCCGGTCTGGACCGGACCTCCCTGGACGCAGAAGGGTGAAGCGATGGATGAAGGCAGGACTCTCGCAGAGGTTCTCGAGCAGTTCGAGGCAGAACAGGTGTTCGATGAGCACTTGGTGATGAAGAGAGTCCAGCATGTGGCAGAGCCGCAGGAGGATGCCCGACACGAGCACTTGGCCTTTTCCTTCTCGGAGAGTGGCAAGTCACCATGGGGTACTCACTTCGGGCCGATGTTCCAGGGGACGAATGCGGATGGCAACCCCACGATGTTCCCGGACATCGTTCAGGTGACGACCGATGTCCTGGACTACTGGCAGCGGCGTGCTGGCGAGAGCCGGCATCCCGTCATGCGAGCACGATACTCGGGGCTGGTCTGGGAGTTCGCCAGGGTGGTTGGTGGCAGGTCGCGTGACCCCGAGATGGCCCGTCTTCGTGTCGATGCAGTCATCGCGGTGGCCGATGGGAACAGGCACAAGTACGCCACCAACACCTGGACGATGCTTGAACATGCTTTTTCACTCGCAGGGCTAATGAAGGATGGCTTGCGAGTGAAGATGGCCATCAAGGCTATCCTCGATTTTGAGATGCGAGTCGGGGATGACGACAAGCCTGGCCTATGGGGCCCAGCCTTCGACCTTCTCTATGGGAAGAAGAAGCTCGGTGTGACCTCGGAGCAGGAACGGGAGCTGATTCAGCGCCTGGAGCAGCGGTTGGCGCGGCTCGCCGCGACAGGCGAGGACGAGAAGGCGTGGTCAGCAGAGGCCGCAGCCGAAAAGCTCGCACGTCACTATCGGCGCAATGGACTCCAGGAGGACGTCGAGAGAGTCCTGCTGGCTGCGGGCGGGATGAGAGAGCGGGCGGCCACGAGGGCGAAGGCAATGGTCGCCCAGTCGTGGCTGCAGCGTCTCTATGAACTCTACGCTGCCTTTGGGCTGCGAGATCACGCCGCCCGCCTTCTCAAACGGATCGCAGAACTGGGGCCGGGGACACGCGATGAGATGAAGGAAGTACGACACTCGTTCGAGATCAGCGAGGAGCAAATTCAGCAAATTGTGGGCGAAACCTTGGAGGGCTCCTTCCAGGAGGTCCATCTCCGTCTCGTCGTCCGGTACATCCCGCGGCTCGGTGACGTGAAGGAGCAGTTGGCCCGGCTATCATCCTCGGCACCCATTAGTTTTCTGATCCCCCGCCAGCTCATGGACGAAGATGGACGACCGGTCGCGACCATCGACACGCTGGACGCGGATCCCGATGGGCACCTGGTTCTTTTCATGGTCCACAACATCGGATTCTCTGCGATCTTCGTTCGTCGGGTGATGGATGCCATGGTGACGAACGGGATCCTCAGCGAGTCCGTCATGCAGGACCTGGTAGATCGATCCCCCTTGTTCGTGGCTCGGAACGAGCCCCTCGTAATGGAAGGCGTGAGGGCCTACCTCAAGGGGGATGCCATCGGATCCATCCACCTGCTCGTCCCGCAGATAGAGGCCGCAGTTCGTCAGCTCGCCGGTCTCGTTGGGGCGCCGATCTTGAAGCCGAACAGGAGCGGTGGGATGGACCATCGTCTTTTCGATGAGCACCTTCGAGATCCGCTGGTGACCACCACCCTTACCGAGGATGTCGCCACGTATCTGCGCGTCCTGTTCACGGACAGACGAGGAATAAACTTGCGAAATAGCGTCTGCCATGGGTTCATCCCAGCAGCCTCGTTTACTATGGGCTTGGCCGACCGCGTGATGCACACGGTTCTACTGCTTCTTCTCGTCGATGAGGACAGGGGCGAGGAGTGAGCAGGCGACCGGCACCGCGCCCGGTCCACAAGGCCCCCGCGCCGGAGCCCCCGGTGGCCCAGGATCAACAGGTTCTCCAGCCCAGGTCCAGGACAGGTCCATATCCATCTGGTTGCTGGCGTGAGAAGCGGCGACTCGCTGTACATGTGGCTCCGCGCTTGTACTACCTGTCCACCGACCTGTTCGAGGACGAGGACCGTCAGTGGCGGCACTACTGCGTGATCTCCAACATGGACTGGCAGGGAGGCCGCTTGCTCCGCTGGCATCGAGAGAAGCAGGGCACGGTGGAGTTCGGCCACGGCGTGATGAAGAACGACCTGGGCGCAGGGGTCGTTCCCACGGGCAAGTTCGGCGCCAATGCCGCCTGGTGGCGCATCAACACACTGGTTCACGACCTGTTGGAGTTGGTGAAGCGCCTCGCCGATGACGATGGCCTCGCCTACGCCAGACCCAAGAAGCTGCGCTTCGGACTGTTCACCCTCGGCGCACGCATCACCCGTCATGCGAGGACCTGGACCGTCCGCCTGAGCGAGGAGTTGCCCCAGGCCCACGTGCTGGTCGCCGTCCGTCGCGCCATCGTGGAGTTGGCCGTGCTCCTGCGACCTCGACAGGCAGCCCCAGGCTGACATCGAGTCGAGGCGGACATCGCGACAGACACCATCGCCTGGGCAGAAGTACGCCTGCGCTGCGCTGGCATGCCTCGCACGGCCTGTTCGCGGCCGCCGCCGGAGTGAGATCCGCCTTGCCGTACACCCCCGATGCTGCCTCACGAGCGCCCGTGGCTCGCTACGCTGTCGATAGCAAGCAGCGTGCCAGATCCGAGCCGACGATTGTGGGATCCATAGCCGCCCGCAGGACGAGGTGCCGGTGTGGTATCCTCGTTCCCGTGGCCGAGACCCCTCCCCGAGCAGCCTTCTCGCCCCGGATTGCCCGGGTTCCGGGCGTCTTCCGCTCTCCGGAATCCCACCAATCACGCTCCCCCTCGGAGGGCTGCGCCCCCAAGTGCAGCTTCTGGGTCCTATCGACACATCCGGCAATGGCGCTCTCGCTCTTGGGCGGGACTTCGAAGTGCCTAGGCACAGGCACTAGGCAGTCCCCCGATCCGCCCAAGTTCACTCACCGGGCGACCCAATGACCCCCGAGCAGTTCGAGGTCTTCGTCGAGGAGACCCTGCGCGCGCTCGGCGCTCCGCTCAGCGAGTTCGAGGTCGACCGCCGAGAGCACCTGTCCGGGTCCGACGGCTCATACGAGATCGACGTGACGGCCCGCTTTCAGGCACTCGACGCCGACTTCCTGGTGCTCGTCGAGTGCAAACACCACCGCCACCCCATCAAGCGAGAGACCGTGCAAGTTCTCCGGGATCGGGTCGTCAGCACGCGCGCTCACAAGGGCATGCTGTTCGCCACGACCTCATTCCAGAGCGGCGCTGTCGGCTACGCTCGACACCACCGCATCGCGCTCGTGCGGGTCACGCCGGCACACGACATCCTGTTTCAGACTCGCGGCACGTGCGCGCCGACGCCGACCGCCGAGGCGCTCACGTCGAGACCGCAGGGCATCGCCATCACTGCGCCCCTCGACCTCGAGAGCGTCCTCGATGCCACTCGTTAGCGTCGCCGGGGGAGTGGGATGACCGACCAGCCCGGCGATGCCTCATTCGCGGTCGTCCAGAAGCTTGAGTGCCCGGAGTGCTCCACTCCATTCGAAGCGCGAACCTGGGTGGTCATCGACCTCGAACGGCGCCCCGACCTCGCCCAGCTCCTCGAGGACGGTGAACTCCACCAGATCACCTGCCCGCATTGCCACCAGGTACTCGGCCACGCAGAGGCGACGACTCTGATCTACCGATCGACCGTCAGCCCACGCCTCCTGATCGCGCCGGCCCGAATGGCTGATCGCCGACAAACGGAGTTCGAGGTGCGAGCCCTGGTCTCGAAGCTGGCCTCTGCGCTCGACTCCGGCTCCCAGGAAGACCTCGCGGACGAACCGGTCCAGGTCATTCCGCACGCCCTCGTCTCCGCCGTGCTCCGCGACGGTTTCGAGTCGGCGATCGCGGAGACCCGCCGGCTCGAGGAAGCCGAACGCCAACCGCGACGAGAGATCGAAGCGCTCACGGGAGCGGCCCGCGAGCAACGAATCATTCGCGCGATTGCCGATGGCGAGCCGCTCTCACTCAATCAGGCCGAGGTTACCGACTCCCTGCTCGTCGCCCTCTCGACCGCCGCCGCCACCGAGCCGCCGGGCAGTGACGTTGCGAAGACCTTGTCCCGGGCCGTCGAACATCTCCGTTCATTCCAACGCTCGGATGCCCAGGTGCCGCTCGGAGACCTGCCCCTCGGGCGCGCCGTGGTCGCCCTCCTGCAGGCGAACTCGATCGCCGCCGCGCGCGCACAGATCGAAGCGGTCCCGGGGCTGCTCAGCATGGAAGCGGCCCACGTGCTGGCACAGATCGGTGCAGTTCAGCGCACCCCGGAGGCGCGCGCCTCGATCGACCAGCTCAGGAGCCTGCTCGCGCGGTGCGGGCAGGTCGGCATCGAGCAGGCCTTCACCGAGCTGACCCGTGCCGAGATCGCGCGCCTGCAACTGACGGGCGCGCCGAGCATGCCCGTCGCCCTCGCGGACAACCTTGAACAAGTGCGGAGCGCGGTCGATGGGGTTTCCCACGACCCAACGCGGGCAGATGCGGCCATCGCGCTCCTCACTGAAGTGCTCCCTAGGGTCGACGTCAGGCTCTTTCCCACCCTCGCGGGGTCACTGCTCAACGACCTCGGCAACATGTACTGGGCGAAGCCGAACGGGGACTCGGGGGCCAACCTCTCCGCCGCCGCCGCTTCCTTCCGACGAGCGATCGACCTGTTCGCGCGGAAGCCGGACGAGAAGCTGGTGACAACCTCGAGCAACCTCGCCCAGGTGCACCTCCAGCTCTTCCGAATGCGCGGCGGCGACCACCTGATACTCGCCACAAGCTGTCTCAAGCGCGCGCTGGGCCATTGCGCTCAAGAGGCCGCGCCCTTGCCGTACGCGACCCTCCGATTCGTCATGGGAGGCGCCGCGCTCGAGCGACAGTCCGCCGCCGGGATCGAAGAGGCGATCACGCACTACCAGTCCGCGCTCCCGATCTTCCGACGCGAGAATGACCTGGGCGCGCTTCGCAGCTGTCTGAGTGCCCTCGGCGCCGCCTACCGCCGACTTCCGACTGGTGACCTGGAGCAACATCGCAAGCACGCCTTGGAAGCGTACTCCGAAGCCCTCGAACTGTGTGACCGAGACACCGCCCCCTTCGACTACGCCCAGATCCAGACGAGCCTCGGCATTCTGTACGCCACTGAGCACGCCTCGGTAGGCCTCTCCGGGCTCGAGGCGGCCGAGGCCGCTTTCCGAGCGGCCCTCGAGATCGAGACCCCCGAGACGGTCCCCGAGCGCTATGCCAACACGCAGAACGCGCTCGGCGATGCGATCCGCCGTCTGGCCGGCGGCCGGCAGGAGCGCGTCCGGGAGGCGATCGACTGCTTCAAGGAGTCACTCCGCTACCGGTCGAGGGAGCTGCAACCGCGGAAGTATGCGTCGACGCTCGCGAACCTCGCGCTCGCGCTGGCCGACTCGCGCGAGCGCGTCGCGGACCTCAGACGAGCAGACGAGCTCTTCGGCGAAGCCTATGAGCTGCTGTCCTCGACGGACATTCACGGGGCCGCACACGTCCTCTCGAGCCACGCGAATCTCCTGAGCCAGGCCCCCTTCGGGGAGCGCTCCATCAACACCCAGCGCGCGATCGAGCTGCACCACCGAGCGGTCGCGCTCCAGCAGTCGATAGGCGACCTCGTGGGCGTCTCGATGAGCCACAACAACCTCGGGACAACCTACCTCCGTTCGACGTTCGGCGAGCCGCAGGAGAGCCTCGAGCGCGCGGTCGAGCACTTCGAGGCGGCGTTGGAGCTCGTTACGCCCGCGTCCGCTCCCGCGCTCTTCGCCATGCTCAAGAACAACCTCGGCAACGCGCACATCGAGCTCAGCGCACACGCTGCTCGGCGCCCCCATCTCCTGCGCGCGGTCGCCTGCATCACCGAGGGGCTGCGCTACCGGACCCGCGACCGAATGCCGACCCAGTTCGCGATCGGAATGAACGCGCTGGGCCTGGCGCTCTCCAAGCTTGAGCGCGACCCGGCAGCAGCACGAGGGCACTTCCGCGAGGCGGTGGAGGTCGCACGCGAGCAGGGGAGCGGAGCCCTCTGCGGAGCCGCCTTGGTCAACCTCGGAAACGCCGCCGCCACCCCGGACGAAGCGGTCGCCGCGTACCAGGACGCGCTCGCGATCCTGACCCTGGAAGGCTTCCCCGCGGAACGCGCCAAGGCGTTGCACGCCCTCGGTCAAACCCTGTTCAACGAGGCCCGCTGGGAAGAGGCCGCGAAGCACTGGGCCTCGTGCATTGACGCCCAGGCGGCGCTCTACGGGCGCGCGACCTCCGAGATCTCCCGCACGTCCGAGCTGGCGGCGGCCCCGCATCCCTACGCCGAGAGGGCCTACTGCCTCGCGCGGCTCGAGCGCTTTGACGAGGCCCTCGAGTGCCTGGAGGCCGGGCGCGCCCGCGTTCTGAACGATGCGCTGGCGGACGAGGATCTCTGGAGGACGGACGTCGACCGCGCCGCCGTCGACGCTCAGCGTCTCCTGATCAACCGCCTTGAGCAGCGTGCTCGTGGCCTGGGTTTCGCGGAGTCCCCGCAAGAGAGCGCCGCCGAGTTCCAGGGTCTGTCCCGACGACTCCAGTCCGAGCGAGCGCAACTCCGCGCCCTGCTCATGAGCTGCGAGGATCACCCCACCGCCGCGCTCGACGTCGCGACGCTGGGGGCGTCGATTCCGGCTGGCCACGCGCTGGTCTATCTGGTGACGACCTCGCACGGCACCCTCGCGTTCTTCGTCGAGTCCGGTTCACGGACGGTCTCGGAGAACGACGTCCTGTGGGCCGACGCGTTCCGGGCGGCAGAGCTGAACGCGCTGTTGTTCGGACCAGGCCCCGAAGGCGGGGGGTTGCTGTCAGGTCATGTCGGGGACGACGTGGTCGTGCTCCAACGTGCACTCGACCGGGCCCTCGAGATGTTCGGGGAGCACGTCATGACGCCTGTGCTCGATCGCCTCGCGGAGTCGGACATTCACAAGGTCGCTCTCGTACCCTGCGGCCACCTCGCGTTCCTGTCCGTGGGGGCGTGCTCATATCGACGCCGGCATGGCGAGCAGGTCATTGACCACGCGGAGGTCGTCGTCGCGCTGAGCGGGCGCATCCAAGCCGTCTGTCGGCGTCGGTCTCAGCATCCGCTCGACGGTGACGCCCGGTTCCTCGGGGTGATCGAACCCGGACACGAAGGGACCGCCGAGCTTCGCTTCGCCGCCGCCGAGGTCCGCAGTGCCGCGAGGCACTTCGTCGGACGAAGCCAGATCCTGGAGGGCCATGCGGCGACCCTCGAGAGCTGCATCGCCGGTCTCGCGAGAGCATCGTACGTCCACTTCTCTGTGCACGCGACGTTCTCCCCGCGGCGGCCCCTCGACTCCGCACTGCTCCTCGCGGGGACCGAGCGACTCGCATTGCGGGACTTGCTCGACGTCCCGCTGTCCAGCGGTTGCCGCGTAGGCGTCTTGTCGGGTTGCCGGACGGGATTGGTCAAGCTCAGATCCACGCCCGACGAGGTCATTGGGCTCCCCGCGGGGTTCATTCGAGCAGGGTTCTCCGCGGTTCTCTGTGCACTCTGGCCGGTCAGTGATCTCGCCACGACGCTACTGGTTTCGCGGCTCTACGCCTTCCACGAAACGCATTCGCTCGCGGAGGCCCTAAGGAGGGCTCAGCTCTGGCTGCGCGACGCCCGATCCGAGGAACTGTTCGAGTCTCTCGAAGAGATCACGACCCTCTCGGGGGAGGAGCGGACCATAATCACGTCCGGTCTGCGCCCCGGCGAGCGGCCGTTTCGTCACCCGTACTACTGGGGCGGGCTGGTCGTCGTCGGGTCCTCGGCGCCGGCAGGACGAGCCCGAGAATGACAAACCGCAGCGCCCTCTGCCAGAACCTGCCGCACAGATTGTGCCGAGAACTCGTCACGTTGCTGGCTCAGCCCTGCTGTTGGTCGGCGGAACCAGGACTCAGGGCGACGAGTTCTCCCAGCGAAAGCCTGCTCAGCAGCGAGTCGACAGATTGTCTGTTCTCGGCCCTTGCGAGCTGAGCCCAGCCCCCGGCGAGAATCCGGGAAGACCGCTCATGCTTCTTATCCGCGTACCGGTCGCAGGCGAGAGCCGCGGGGGAGTCGGGCACCGGGGCGCCGGGCACGCCGGGGCCGCCGGGGACGGGGACCCAGGCGGACAGCAGCAGGAGGAGGACGAGGATGCGCATGGCGGTTCCGGGGTTCGGGTTCCCGGAGACCATGGCGACCCGGCCCTCAGGATCGGGTCTCGGGTGTGCCGCGACTCCGCCTCACCGATGGCCGGCGAGCCTGTCCGCTGATAGGCTAGCTCTAAACGGCAGGAGGAGGCTCGCGTGCTTCATGCGTTGACGGTCGGGGTGGATCGGTATCTCGACCCATCGATCTCCTCGCTGCGGTACGCGCGCAGGGACGCGGCGTCCGTCGCCGATCTCCTGCAGCAGAACCTGCACCCGTCCGAAGCGAGCGTGCGACGCCTGCTCGACGCCCAGGCGACCCAGCGGGCGATCTCCATCGCCATCGGGGAGGAGCTCCCCCGAGCCTGTCGACCCGGGGACGTCGTGCTCCTGTACTTCGCCGGACACGGCAGCCCGGAGACCGACGGACCCGCGGATGGAGCGTCCAGGTTCCTCATCCCTCACGACGCGGAGAAGCAACACCTCTTCACGACCGGGATCCAGCTGGGGCTCCGGTTCGCGGAGTGGCTGGATCGGCTCGCCGACGCCGCGCTGGTCGTCACGATCATTGACGCGTGCTTCAGCGGCGCGCCGGTCGCCGCCGCCCCGGGGACGGGCGTCCGGACCTTCATGGGGCCTCGACTCCAGCGCGCCCGAACGAGGGGCAAGCGACGGCCCCCGCCCTTGAGCCTCGAAGCCTTCGAGTTCGGGGAAGGGCGCCTCGTGCTGTCCGCGAGCCGGGACGATGAGCCCGCCTGCGAGGACGCGAGCGTGCGCCACGGCGTGTTCACGCACTACCTGCTGAAGGCCCTCGGCGAGCCGCTCCAGCGCGGCGGGACGATCACCGTCGCCGCGCTCTTCGACCGCCTGCGGCGCGAGACCCACCAACACATGCGCGGCAGGCAGACGCCGGTGCTCCAGGGCCTTGATGAGTACGCGCGGCTGCCGATTCTGGGGCCTGGATGAGCTCGATCCTGGGGGTCTACGACCACCTCGTCCTGCCCCTCGACAAGGGGCTCATCGCCGGGGTGCTCGACCGACGGCACGGCAAGGAACGTGTCGAGATTCGGGAGCACCCGCTCGAGGACCTCCGGACCCCGCCGCGGGATCGGACGAGCGTCAAGATGGTCGGGCCGGTGGGAAGGCTCGACCCCGACTCGGCGCGGTCGGTCGAGCTCCCGGATCGAACCCTGCTCACGATCGGCAGCGAGCAGACCTCGTTCTCCATGGGCTTCGGGCGTCGCCTGGCGTGTGCCCCCGTGGAGGCGGGGGAGGGCTCCGCCCGGGCCCTCGTCACGATCGGCCTGCCCGCCGACGCGCGCTTTCGACTCGATTTCCCGACGGCGGTTGCGAACGGGGGGCGGCTCTCGCTCGGAGACGGCGTCCGCGTCGAGGTGGTGAGCGCCCACCCGTGGTCCATGGACGGCACGACCCTCACGGTCGTGACCGGCCGCGAGGGCGTGGACCTGTACCTGCTGGTGGAGAGCACCTCGACGACACTCCGCGTCGCCGACCAGGTCATCTTCGCCCCGGCGGACGCATGGGCCGAGGTCCTCACGGCTCGCTCGCGGCTCTCTGGAGGGTGGGTGCCGCTGCTCGACGCCTCGGCTCCGTCGGCGCTCGACACCCTGGACGCGCTCCTCCGGACCAGTCGCGTCGACAGGATCGTCACGGACGCCGTTCTCCCCCACATCTCCGAGCCCACGGTTCCCCTAACCAGCATCGCCGCCTCCGCCGAGACCCCGACGCTCCTCGTGCCCGACGACCCCCGGTTCGCGGGGCCCGCGCTGTTCCTCGCGCTCCGCCACGGGGCCTCGGTCGACGTCCGAGCAGGCCTCGACGCCATGGAGTTCCGCGGCCGCCGCGTCACCCTCGATGACGTGGTCGGCGCCGTCCAGGAAGGGTTGGAGCCGAACCCCGACGAGCTCGTGGTGGCGGAGTGCAGCACCCACGGCTTCATCGCCCTCGCTGCAGCCGATTACGCCCACGCCAAGGGCCTGCCCGTCCTATTCCTGCACGAGTTCGACCCGCTGCCGAACCTCGACTCCTTGGACGACCCCGCGGAGCCGTTCAGGCAGCTCGCGGACCGCGCCGTCCCCGCCTCCCAGCGAACGCCGTCGGTCGCTCGAATGACCGTCTTCACGGCCGCCGCTCCCCTCCATCTCACGCCGGTCCCCGGGGGCGGGCGATGGGGCCGCCGATACGAGATGGCCCACCTCCCGGGTCACGCCGCCGCGCTGCTGCTGGCGCGGAGCGGCTCGGACGATGCGGAGGCCGGCCGGGACCACTTCCACCTCATCTTCGACGCGCTCGGCGAGTCGGAAGCCGACGCGGTCCACGAAGAGCTCGAGCGAGGGCTCGCAGTCCCCCTCCTGCTCGCCGGTGCGTCCGCGTCGGCGCCCGCCCTGCGGGAAATCTCCTGCGGCCTCGGCCTGGCCTCCATGCACATCGCCGCTCACGGCCAGGACGACTACCTCGAGGACTCCCGGGGCGACCGCATCCGAGCGGAGGACATCCGGGGGTGGCGGCTGACCCAACCGACGGTCGTGTTCAACAACTCGTGCAGCAGCCTCTCCACCACCGGGCAGGCGTGGTTGGAAGCGGGAGCCGGCGCAGTCATCGGCACGCTCTGGCCGGTGGACCATCAGCGCGCGGCGACCCTCGGCGCAGAGACGATGCGGAGACTAGCCGACGGCGAGTTCGTGGGCCGCCTCGGAGCCCTGCACGCGACGCTCCGGGATCTGGCCGATCCAGCGCACGACGACACCGACTCATCGTACGTCTTCGTCGGGCTGCACACATCCCGGAGCGACTTCGCCTCGAGCGCGTCGGTCGACGAACCGGTGGTGCTCCTCACCCGGGCGCTGCTGCGCATCTACGATGTGATGGGCGCGGCTGCGCGTGACGGGAGGCCCTACGTCGCGATCCCGATCGCGAGCCGCCTGGCAGGGAGCATTCACCGTCGACTCGCGACCTTCCTGAAACCCGGCGAGCTCCCGCACCCACTCGCGCCGCCCATGGCCCAGTTCACGCTGCTGGAGTTGCCGATGGTGCGAGCGATCCTGGACCTGCGCCTCGGCATCGAAAATGCGTGGCAGCTGTCCGGCCCCGACCGCGATGAGCACGTCCACGGGCTGGACCAGATGCTCGGGTTCGTCGTAGGACAACTCACCGAGTGGGACGAGCGCCACGCCGCCCACCTCGGCGAATCGCAGCCCAGGCCTCCGAGCCACCCCTTCTTCTCCAACCAAGCCCTCGGGGACATGGGCTTCGTCCGGGTGGGGTCCCAGCTCGCGGTCGACCTGATGCTGCCCTTCGCCGCCCTCGCGGCGAGCAGCAACCAGCGGGACCGCGCCGAGTTCTGGTGGTCGATGGCGGCCAAGGTGGTCACGACGAGGAACGACGTGGGCGCCGATGGGCAAGTCTCCGACGCGGCCCTCCTGGCCCGGATCCGCGATGGGTTTCCGATGCCGGTGCGCACCATGTGGAGCCGGGACGGGGGCGACGGACCCGAATCGACCGATCTCCTTGCGGGAGCCGTCTCGAAGTCGCGGCTGGCCAACCAGTTCGGCCGCGTCCGGGAGCGCCTGGGCCAGTCGGAGGCGGCCGTCCCGTTCTTCGAGCTCGCGGCCTCCCTGGCCGAGCCGGGGAGCAACGACCGGCTCAACGCCGAGTCGAACTCGGCGACCGCGGGCGCGAAGGCGGCCGACGGCGCCGCGAGCGACCCGAGGCGAGCCACCATGTACGCCCAGGCCGAGGGTGGGGACTTCCGGAACGCGTTGACGACGTTGCTCAACCTGGCCCAGGACTTGGACGCCGTGACCCCAGAGGACCTCGCCCATGGGCCGACGTGGCTGGCTGCCGTCGAGCCCGCCACCGAGCAGTTCGCGCTCCGTTGTCGGTGGCTCGGGACACTGGCGGTGCGCAGCGCCCGGCAAGGGGACCACGGCGCAGCGGCCGAGTGGCAGGGGAAGGCGCTCGAGCTCCTGCTGGAGGAGGAAGGCCCCCAGGACGCCGTGATGACCGCCCTGGCCCAGCTGATCGTCCACTACCGAGACTCCGGGGACTCACGCCGGGAACGACGCCTCTCCGAGCGCGCCGCCCGAGCGCTGGATGAGCGAGGCCTGCGACGGCCGGCCGCGATCTTCGTGGCCCAGACCATGGCCGGCCTCACCGCCGCCGGCGGCCTGACCGTGTCGCAGGCGCACCGCGTCGTGGAGACGGCCGAGTGGATGACCCGGCTGATCGCAGGAGACGAGGCGCTGCGGGAGGAGCTCGAAGAGGCGCTGAGCGACACCGTGGAGAACCTTCGGCGCGCTTGGAAGGGGCCCGGGTCCTCCGCCCCGCGGCTGTCCATCCGCGCCTACTCGGCCCTGACACGACTGGATCCGGAGGCGCGCGACGACGCCTGGGAGGCCTTGGCCCTGACCGAGCACCGGGTGAACCGAGGGGCCGTCCTGGAGTCCGCCCGCGCGGGCGAGCTGACCCGCCACGGAACGGTCGACATCGATCGCCGCTGGATCCCGAGAATCCGACTCGAGACCCGTCGGCGGCCGTCACGCAGCGGCGGCAGGCGATTCGAGCGCCTCTGGATTCGCCACCGCATCCTCGGCGAGCACCCCCCGCCCCGGAGCCGGGATGACCTGTGGATCGCGGGTGGACAGGCCTGTTTCGAGCTGACCGACGACGGCTCTCGAGCCGTGGAGCAGCTCGCCCGCACCCCACTCGATCCCGTCGACGGCCGGGTGCGCATCTACCAGAGCCTGTGGGGCAGCTCCACGATCGCCCACACCCTCGAGGTTCGCCTCCCGCCCGGTGTGGTGCCGCTCGACGTGCACACGCAGGCCCTCTCGCTGGGCTTCGCCGAGCGGCTGTTGCGGTGGGAAGGGGGCCGATGGACCGTCCGGTTGGCCCCGGCGCGCGGTCGGCCGTGGTTCGCGCAGACCGCCGTGGTCATGCTGGAGGCCCCCGACCTGTCGGAGCGGCTGCTCGCGCCCGGGAGCCTGTTCCGGGACTGGCGACCCTACGAGGAGCTGGAGCAGCGGCTGGGTCGGGGCGACGAGTCTCGTCGGCGTCGGCCCCGATTCGGGACCACCTGGGCCGCCGTCGTGCAGGCGAACGAACACGCCTCCGCGGGCGTCGAAGCCCTGCAGAGCGGCGACCACGAGCGGGCCCTCACCGAGCTGACGCGCGCGTGCGAGTTGGATCCCGGACACACCGGCCACCGATGCATGAAGGGGTTCGCGCACGAAGAGCTCCGTCAGGACAACGAAGCGGACCGTTGCTTCAACGAGGTCCTGGAGCGCGACCCGGACAACCCGGGGGCTCTGCTGGGGCAGGCCAAGCTCGCCGCGGCCTACGGGAACGTGGAGGTCGCCCTCGCGCGGTTCGATCGACTCCTCAGCGTCCACCCCGACAGCCCACTCGGGCACTTCCACCGCGGCTCGGTGCTCATGAAGGCGCACCGGTGGGACGAGGCCGCGGACGCTCTCTCCCGAAGCGTGGAGGCCGGCTACCCGGACGCCGAGCGCGCGCTCCGTCTCTGCCGAATGATGCAGCAGGTCCAAGGCGGGTGAGGCGGACGGACGCTCAGGGGGTCAGCGCCCAGGATGGAAGAGTGAAGGGGCCCATGGAGGTCGTGAGTTTTCACGATGCAGGTTGTCGGATCAATGTTGCTCGCGCTTCAGCATGGATGCTCCATTGGTGGGGCAAGTCGTGAATCGTACTGGACCGCGGCTGTGGAGCGAGGTGGAGCCAATCGCTTCGACAGCAGACACTGGTCCCAGCTACCCCGTCACCCACTGCCGCAGCGTCTTCGGCGTGACGTCAACGAGCGCTCGATCCCGCCTCACCGAGGACGGTGCTGCAGCTCTCGACTCGCGCCTTGACGGTCAAACGGCCCGGAGGGCAGACTGGGTGTACACGAGGGTCGTCGCTTGTACAGCGAGTCGCCGCTTCTCACGCCAGCAACCAGATGGTTGAGGGCCGGTTGCTGGCCAGGGATACGGGCACGCCCTTCATTGGTGAT
>ERZ890953.179-NODE-179-length-36837-cov-7.160975_pt1 | contig 36837 bp, 26 predicted proteins | sample MGYA00521264_ERZ890953 | MGnify/ENA primary metagenome ERZ890953 (study PRJEB32303, sample SAMEA104408629) | aquatic metagenome | biome: Brackish water; feature: Chemocline; material: water | place: Baltic Sea | collected 2014-10-26T21:54:00 | depth 200 m ...
CGAGGCGGCCTACTGGGGCGAGCCCAAGCGCTGCTCCCTGTGGCAGGTCTTCCCCGACGATCTGGTGGTGCTGCACACCCTGGACCTGCCTTCCATGGGTGACACCTGCTTCCCCTCCGCGCTGGATCGTGGCGACGGCCACTACACGGTCTACAACTACTCGAACGACGTCGAGGGAGAGGATCTGCCCTGGAACGCCGGCCAGGTCGCGCCCACCTACATCTACAAGCAGGAGCTCTACGTCCCCTGATCCCCACGCAGGGTGTGGAACAGCTCCCAGTCCAGGGGATCGGCCCAGGGCTCCAAGGCAGGGGCGAAGAGGCGGGTGAAGCGGGCGTGGTCCGGCCCCAGCTCGTCCACGAAGCCAGCCAGCAGCTCACGACGCGCCCGGCGCCAGGCCAGGGACTGCAGGCCGTGGAGGTAGAGGTCCAGGTAGACGTCCGCAGAGCTGTCCCAGGACGCATCCACGGCCATGGACGCCATGAGCTTGGTGCGGTGCTCCCAGGGGCGATCACGACGGGTCTCGAGGGCATGGACGACCAGCTCGCCGAAGACCCGGGCCTCGCCCTGGGGGTCCCCTTCGTCCAGCCAGTCGTAGAGGTAGCCGCAGCCCTGCATCTTCGCGAGCCCGCCGGTACGTCGAGCGATGACCACGTTGCCCAGCAGCGAGGCCTCGTAGTCCACCAGCCCGCAGGGCTCGAAGCGTGATGGGACCAGGGTGAAGTCACCCCCGGCCATCATCAGCCGCGACAGCGGCTGCAGGAAGCGCTCATCATAGAAGAAGCGGTCCGGGTAGCGGCTGGCCATGGCGGCGAAGGCGCGCTCCCAGGCGCGGCCCGCCTGGTCGGTGGCGGAGGCCAGCACGGCGAAGCGCGCATCGGGGACCCTGGCGACGACGGGCTCCACGATGTCCAGGACAAGGTCCAGGTGCTTCTGGTCCACCAGCCTCCCCACCACCACGATGATGGGTGGATCTCCCTGGGGCTCGGCGCCGAAGCACTCGAGGTGCAGCAGCCGCTTGAGCTCCGCCTTGATCGCCAGCCGACCCGCGTCGAAGTGGTGGTCACGCTCCAACATGGCGCGCTGCACGGCCGGGTGACGGAAGAATGGCTCGCCGGGTCGCCGGGCCTGCTGCTCTCGCAGGGTGGCCGCGTGGAGCTCGGGAAGCCGCTCGGGCTTGCAGCCGTCGGACAAGCCATTGGTGATGCCGGCGACAGGTAGCTTCTCGAACACATCGAGCCCGCCGTTGGGCACGAACACCCGAAGGGGCGAGGAGCCGCCGAGCTGCGCGGCGCGCTCCACCAGCACATGCTGAGGGGTGCGCAGCTCCGCGGCGTAGCCCCAGCTTCCCTCGAGGTCACCGCTGACGGTGGTGATCCGGCCCCCCAGCTCATGGACCCGCAGCATGGCGGCCCGGAGCAGGTTGATCTCGTCGCGATGGTCGAAGTAACGATGAAAGAGGCGCGCCCCGTCCAGGCCCAGGCTGTCCAGGGTCTCGTAGCCGCCGCCCTGCAGGGGCACGACCCCCTGGTAGGAGCCGTTGTGCACGGTGAGGTGAACGGGCATGGTCTCGGCCAGGGAGCGAGACAGGAAGAAGGGCACCAGCCCCACGTGGTAGTCGTGCAGGTGCAGTGTCTGGGCGGGGTGGCGCTCCAGGAAGGCCGCCATGGCCTGGGAGACGGCGGCGTAGACCCGGGCCCCGAGCCAGGGGTCCTCAGGGTAGATCGAGCCGGGCTCGGTCCACCCCAGCAGCTCCGGGTGCCACAGGTAGATCATCTCGAGGTCCACCTCGACGGCGCCCTCCTCGAGGGACACCACCTGTGGGACGCGACGCCGGTAGGCCTGGAAGACGAGCTCACCTCCGTCCAGACGCACGGGGAGCGCTGGCTCCACCAGCTCGAGGGCGCCGCGGTCGTACCACCCGAAGCAAGGCGAGAGGGTCTGGACGTGGAGGTCCAAGCCCCGCCTGGCCGCCGCGCGGATCAGCTCAGGAGGGAGCTGCTCCACCACCACGCCGAGTCCACCGACCCGCGCACCGAAGCCGCTACCAGGGCGACCGATCTCCCACGCCGCCAAGCTCAGGTTCCAGGGTTGCCCGCTCATCGCTACACCTCCACGCTGGAGAGTGGATATCCTGTGCCCCGACGAGACGAGCGTCTCCTCCACCACAAGCACGCACAGTTCGGAGCCCCGGATGGACCGCCAGCAGCGCCTCGACGCGGTCGTCGCCGCAATCCACAGCCTGGCAGCTCACCCTCGCGCCCAGACCCTGGGCGATGGACTCTCCGCACCCATGGCCCAGGCCTGCCTCGAGAGCAGCTGCGCTCGGCTCGATCGCGCCAGCCTGGATCTGGCCAGCGACGTCCCTGGTCGCCCCCCGACGGTCGCCGGCGTCGTGGCGGCCCGTGGGGTCTTCACCGCCCCCCTCGAGTGGGTGGCCCTGCTGGCGGCGGCGGGCTCCCAGGTGGTCCTCAAGGCGCCCGCCGCCGCCCCCCACTTCGGGGAGGCCATCGCGGCATGCTTCACCGCCCACGGGCTCGAGGTCCGCTGCACCACGGCCAGGGAGCTGCCACCGGTGGATGCTCTGGTGGCCATGGGCAACGATCAGACCATCGCCGCGCTGGCCCAGCGTCATCCCCGAGCGCGCCTGTCCCTGCACGGCCACCGCTTCAGCCTCGCGGTGGTCGCGGGCGCCGGGGCCGAGCTCGCCCACCAGCTCGCGCTGGACGCGCTGCTCTACGACGGGCGCGGGTGCTTCACCCCCGTAGCGGTCCTGCACACCGGCCCCCTCGACGACGCGGAGCGCCTCACCACCAGGCTGGCAGAGCAGCTCCTGGCGGTCTCCCGGCGGCTCCCCGCCGGCGCTCGCGATCCTCTGCTGGGGCCGGAGTGGCGTCGGCGAACTGGCCTGGCCCGGGCCCTGGGTGCCTTGCGCCACGACTCACCGCCTGCCACAGCCCTGCTCGACCCGGCCCACTTCGAGGCCGCCGCGTTGCCTGGCTTCCTGCCCGTACACTCCGTCCGGGATCCAGCCGAGATCGACGCCCTGCTCACGCCCTGGCGCCCATGGCTCGCGGCCTGTGCGACGGACCATCGGGACCCCAGCGCGCTCCAACGCCTCGGCTTCGAGCGCCTGTGCAGACCGGGTGCCCTGCAAGAGCCCACCATCCCACGGCGGCACGGCGGACGAGAGATGCTACGGCCGCTGATGCTGCTGGAGCTCTAAGAGAGCCAGGGACCCAGGATCAACCCGACCGATAGGGCGCCTCGGCCAGCCTGACCACGGCCCCCACTCGCACCACCGAGCCCAGGTCGATCTCGACGAGCTGGTCACCGGGGAGGCGCACCTGCATGAACAGGCGATCGTCCGCGTCCAGGCGCACGCCGTGGAAGCTCGGGTTCCCCGAGAGGTGCGCACCGATGGTCACCAGACTCTCCTCCAGCACCTCGAGGGTCCGACCGCTGAGGTAGGCCTCCCCCACCTGCTCGCCGAACACCGAGGCCGCCTCGCCTCCCGCGAGGAACAGCCCACGGTAGCCCTCGAGGTCGCAGGACACGGCCACCTGAAAGACGGTCCGTGCGAGCTCATCGTAGGTGACCGGGTTGTGGCGGGGCGGCGGTGGGCGCAGATCCTCACGAGCGGAGCGACCGTGGACCCGGGACAACAACAGGAAGGTCAGCATCAAGGCGACCAGCAGCAGCCCCGTTCGATTGCCCTCACCGAACAAGCCCAGCTGAGCACTGGAAACCTGAGCCTTCGCGGCAGAGATGAACAACAGATGGTGCATACCCCATATGTTACGAAAATACGCCGCCAAGTACCAGCCCGAGGCCAGAGTCCAGCTCGCGCCGGCGCTCACCGGCCGGGGGTTTCTCTCGGGGTTTGATCACCGGACCCGCAGCGACTATGAGCGGCGCGCACCGCACGCCACCGCGAGGAACCCCATGGCCACGCCCACCGCACTCGGTTCTGCGAGCGAGCCCCCGCGCTCCCTCACCGGGATCAAGCCCACGGGCATGCCGCACCTGGGCAACTACCTGGGCATGATCCGGCCCGCCCTGGAGATGACCTCCAGTCACCAGGCCTTCTATTTCATCGCCGACTACCACGCGCTCACCACCCTGCGCTCGCGCGATCTGGTGCAGAAGTACACCACCGAGGTCACGGCCGCCTGGCTGGCCCTGGGCCTGGACCCCGCGCAGACCATCCTGTTCAAGCAGTCCGACGTGCCCGAGGTCTGCGAGCTGGCCTGGTTCCTCAGCTGCGTCACTCCCCTTGGCTTGCTCAAGCGGGCCCACGCCTTCAAGGACGCCGAGTCCAAGGGCGCCGAGCTCAACGGCGGCACCTTCTTCTACCCGGTGCTCATGGCGGCCGACATCCTCGCCTACGACTCCCACGTCGTGCCCGTGGGCAAGGACCAGAAGCAGCATGTGGAGATGGCGCGGGACATGGCCATCGCCTTCAACCACTACTTCGGCGAGGTGCTCCGCGTGCCCGAGCCGGCCATCCGCCCCGACGTGGCCACCATCCCCGGCACCGACGGCCGCAAGATGTCCAAGTCCTACGACAACACCATCCCGCTGTTCCTGCCCACCAAGAAGCTGCGCAAGGCCATCATGGGCATCAAGACCGACAGCACCCCCCTCGAGCAGCCCAAAGACCCGAACAGCTGCAGCGTGTTCGAGCTCTACAAGCTCTTCGCCACGGCGGAGCAGACCGAGCACCTGGCGGCCCGCTACCGCGCCGGCGGCCTGGGCTACGGCCACGCCAAGCAAGAGCTGTTCGAGGTGATGGAGGCCCACTTCGAGGGGCCCCGAGACCGCTTCCTGCACCATCTCGCCCACCCCAAGACAATTGATGACATCTTGGCGGACGGTGGCCAGCGTGCGAAATCCGTAGCGGCAGCTACACTATCGCGGGTGAGGACAGCTGTCGGAATGTAAAGCGGCTTGACAAAGTCGCAGAGATATCGTTTAATCCCGCGCCGTATCAAGGAAGACCCCCGAGCCCATCGGGGTTCAGGGTCCCCTCCTCGCTTTGATCTCTCCTGCGCTGGCGTCCCAACACCACAAGACCAACACCGATCGCGTAACAGGTCGACCCGAAGCGTGCAGCCCAGCAGTAGAAATATGGCGTCCCAGAGCCTCTTCATTGTTTCGCAAGGAGCAACTCCAAATGTTGCACTTCAACTCCGGGTCTGATCCGAACCGGCAGGGCGATGGCCGCTCAGAGCGCCTCACCGCCGAAGAGGAAAAGGCCATCGCGCGCGAAATCCGCAAGGCCGAACAGGCGGCGCGGGAAGCGATCGCCGGAATCGACCAGGCTGAGGACATCCTCTCCCGTCGCCCCGAGCGTGCCGAGCGCACCCGCGCTGGCGCCGTGGACCGCCTCGAAGAAGCGGTCCGCGCGGTCGAGGTGGCCGCCAAGCAAGAGCCGGCCCTCAAGCCCTACGCCCGCAAGGCCGTGGGTGCCTGGAAGGCGGCCGAGGATCTCCGGTGGCGCCTGGCCATGAGCGGTCGACGCATCGCCCACGGCGAAGCCCGCAAGCTCGCCGGCCCCTTCATGGACGAGGAAGACCTCGTGCAGGAAGGCTACATCGGCCTGCTCCGCGCCGCCAAGCGCTTCGACCCCGACCGGGGCATCCGCTTCTCCACCTACGCCCGCTGGTGGGTGCGCGCGCAGATGACGCGAGCCATCGACCACACCGGGCGACCGGTGCGCCTGCCAGGCTGCGCGGTCGAGCAGACCCGCAACCTGCGCAAGGCCATGAAACGCTTCGAGGCGGCGGGGATGGAGTACTCCACCTCCGACTTGGCCGACGAGGTGGGCATCGACAAGGAGCGCGCCGAGCTGCTGCTGTCCCAGGGCAACACCATCTCCCTCGAGCAGCCCGTCGATGACGGCCCCCGGCCGCGCCCGCTCGAGCGCTTCCTGTCCGACGAGCATGCCACCCAGCCCGACGGCGACGCCATCCAGGCCCAGGAGCTCGACCGCATGCACCTGGCCTTCCAGGACGTGCTCACCGAGCGCCAGCGCTTCGTGCTCATCCGGCGCTACGGCCTGGATGACGGCGAGTTCCGCACCCTGTCCGAGGTGGGCAAGGAGATGGGGCTCTCCCGCGAGCGTGTGCGCCAGATCGAGCGCGAGGCCCTCAATCGCCTGCGCGAGCAGTCGTCCATCCGCGACGGCCAGCCGCAATAGCTCCGGCCCCAGCCTGGGAGCCACCGTGACCCACGATCCCGCGGAGCACCCCGCGCCTCCTCCGCCGGAGCCGTCGGCGCGACCCCAGCCTGCGCCGCAGGTGGAACCCGTCGAGCTCTGGCCCGACGAGCCCACGGACGAGCTGCTGTTGGACGACTGGGTCAGCGAGCGCGACGACCCGGATCCAGGCTGGGAAGAACCCGAGAGCGACGAAGCGGCTGACGAGCCCAGCTGGGACCAGGCAGAGCAGCCTGTTGGTGGCGTGGAGCTGGCCGACGAGCCAGAGGCGGAGGACCCCACTCAGGACGTCCCCTGGGACACCGAGGCCCCCCTTCAGCGGGAGCGGAGCTGAGCGCCATCCTGCGTCTCCTGCGGAGCTACGGTCTGCGCTATTGGGCTTGGTACCTGGGCGGACTGTGCTGCCTGGGCCTGACGAACTGGCTCGCGGTCAACATCCCCCTGGCGCTGGGCCGGGGCACCGACGCCCTGCGCCTGGGCGACAACGACGCGGTGCTGCGGGCAGCGCTGCTCATCGCGGCCATGGGCCTGGCGGTGATCGCGGCGCGCACGCTCTCCCGGGCCTTGATCTTCACGCCCGGCCGCAACATCGAGAACGATCTCCGCAACGACATCCTGGCCCATGTGCTCCGTCTCCGTCGAGACGAGCTGCGGGAACACGGGGCGGGAGATCTGGTCAGCCGCGCCTCGAACGACATCTCCCTGGTGCGCGCCCTGGTGGGCTACGGCTTGCTGCAGGTGTTCAACATCGCCATGGCCCTCGTGCTCGCTGGCCGCGCCATGGTGGACCTCAGCCCCATCCTCACCGCGGCCTGCCTGGCGCCGGTGTTGGCTGCCACCCTGCTGTCCAGCGGTGCCATTCGCACCCTCTTTCCGCTGACCCGGGTCGCGCAGGGGCAGCTCTCCACGCTATCGAACTTCGTGCTGTCCAGCCTTCAGGGCGTCGCCACGGTGCAAGCCTATGGGGCCGAGGAAGCCTTCGGACGCCGCATGGACGTCCACAACGCCAGCTATATGTCCACGATCCTGAAGGTCGCGACCCTGGCGGCCCTGGTCCAGCCCGTGCTGGCCTTCTCGGCCGGCGTGGCGCTGTACCTGCTGCTGTGGCTCGGCGCCCGGCAGGTGGACAGCGGCGCCGTCTCCATCGGCGATCTGGTGGCGCTGTCGGCCTTCCTCCTGTTCCTCCTGCCCTACCTGCGCTCCCTCGGCTGGCTCGTGGCCATCGTGCAGCGTGGGCGAGCCAGCCTCGAGCGCATCTTCGAGGTCCTGGATCTTCCACTCCCCTCCGACGTCGCCGACGCCGACGCCCTGCCGCTGGCTCCAGGCCCCATCGGCTTCCGGCTGGAGGGTATGAGCTTCACCTGGCCATCGGACGATCGGCCCTCACTGCAAGCTATCGACGCCCACATCGCCCCCGGCAGCATGGTGGGCATCTTCGGCCGCACTGGCTCGGGCAAGACCACGCTCCTCAACCTGCTGGCTCGCGTACACGACCCTGGGCGCGGTGAGGTGCTCCTCGAGGACAGCCAGGGCTCCCAGCACGAGCTGCTGGACGTGCCCCTCTCCGTCCTGCGGGCCCGAACCACGGTGGTGCCCCAGGTGCCATTCCTGTTCACCACCACCATCGCCGACAACATCTCCATGGCCCACGAGGCCAGCGCGGTCCGGGCGCCGGAAGCCGCTCGAGCGGCCGCCCTGGCGAGCGATCTCGAGCTCCTGCCCGAGGGCCTGGAGACCGTGGTGGGCGAGCGGGGCGTGACCCTCTCCGGGGGCCAGCGCCAGCGGGTGGCTTTGGCCAGAGGGTTCGCGCGGGACTTCGATCTCCTCCTGCTGGACGACGTGCTCAGCGCCGTGGACCACGACACGGAGCAGCGCCTGGTTCGAGCCATCCGGCGTCGCGCCTGCGGTGTAGGCGGCCAGCGCCCCACGGTGGTGGTGGTCTCCCACCGCCTGGGCGTGCTCTCCCACGCGGACCAGGTGCTGGTCTTGCATGAGGGCAGGCTGGTGGACAGCGGAGTCCACAGCGAGCTCATCGCCCGACCCGGGCCCTACCGTGACGCCTGGATCGTCCAGCAAGACATCCAGCAGGTCGAGCCATGAGCCGCCCCTCGAGCACCAGCACGCCCCAGGCCGCGGGGCGCAGCAGCTTGAGCCTGCTGGGTACGCTGGCGCCCTTCGCCCGGCCCGATGCGCTGCTCTACCTGCTAGCCGTGGCCGCGACCCCTGTGGCTGCCGCCCTCTCGCTGGCACAACCAGCCCTGATCCGCCGCGCGCTGGACCATCACGTCATCGGAGGAGAGCTGGCGGGGCTCACAGGGGTCCTCAGCTTGTACCTGGCCGCGGTGGTGGGTTGGCTACTGCTGGACGTAGGCAGCACCTTGTCCCTCGCCTACGCCGGCCAGCGCACCATCCTCCGGCTCCGCTCCGCCCTGTTCAGGCACGTAGTGGACCTTCCGCAGAGCTTCCACGACCGCCACGCCACGGGAGGGCTGCTCACGCGCATCACCAGCGACGTCGAGTCGCTGGCCGAGACCATCACCTCACGGGTCGTGACCATCGGCATGGACATGCTGGTCATGGTCGGCGCCCTGGTGGCGATGCTGCTGCTGGACGCGCGCCTCACCCTGCTGCTCATGCTCCTGGCGCCTGTGCTCCTGCTGGTGGTGGAGCTCTGCCGCCGCCAGCTCCGCCGGCTGTACCTCGAGGTTCGGGCGGCGCTGTCCTCCTCGAACGCCACCATGGCCGAGTGCATCGACGGCCTCGAGGTGATCCAGCTCTTCCAGGCCGAGGACTCGAGCCTGGCGCGCTTCGCCCAGGGCAACGAGCGCTACCGCAAGGCCACGGTCGCCGCGAATGTCTGGGACGCGCTGATGTACGCCACCGTCGACGGGGCCAGCGCCATCTGCACCGCCGTGCTGCTCTGGTACGCCGCCAGCGCCATGGGGATGGACGTGAGCATCGGCCTGCTCGTGGCCTTCCTGCAGTACCTGGATCGCCTGTTCCAGCCTCTCCGGGAGATCTCCTCGAAGGTCAGCGTCATCCAGCGAGCCTCAGCGGCCATGGAGCGAATCACGGACCTGCTCGAGCTACCGCCGCGCCCCCGCGGTGGGCTCTGTCACCAGCAAGCACCGCAGGGCAGCATCCGAGTCCGCGACCTGCACTTCTCCTACGGAGACGATCGGCCCGACATCCTGCACGGGATCCAGCTGGACGTGGAGCCCGGCGAGGTCGTCGCATTGGTGGGGCCCACAGGCTGCGGCAAGACCACCCTCACCCGCCTGATCACGGGTGCCTACGAGGGCTACCGCGGCTCCATCCAGCTGGACGGCAAGGAGCTGAGTGAGCTGGACCGCGCCAGCCTCCACGCCGCGGTGGTGCCGGTGCTGCAGGAGGTCCAGCTGTTTCCTGAGAGCATCGAGTTCAACATCGCCCTGGACCGGCCGTCGGCGGTGCGCCACAGCGACGGTCGAAGCGCTGGCGAGGCCGAAGCCGACGCGGCCCGGCAGGGCCTGGCCAGCGTGCGACGGGCGGCGACGCTGGCTCAGGCCCACGAGGTCATCCAGGCCCTCGAGGGGGGCTACGAGCATCGCCTGGGGCACCACGGACAGGGGCTCTCCGTCGGCCAAGGGCAGCTGCTCGGCTTCGCACGCGCCCTGGTCCGTGACGCTCCCGTGGTGGTGCTCGACGAGGCCACAGCCAGCATCGACAGCATCACCGAGGCCTTGGTGCAGGAGGCCGTCTCCAGGCTGTTCGAGGAGCGCACGGTGCTGGTGGTCGCCCACCGCCTGTCCACCATCACCCAGGCGGACCGCATCGCGGTGATGGAGGCGGGCAGGATCGTGGAGATCGGAACCCACGACCAGCTCCTGGCCGCAGAGGGGGCCTATGCCGAGCTCTACGCCAAGGGCTTCGGCGCCGCAGCGGCCGACGGCTCGGCCGACTCGATCCTGCAGGGCTGACCATCGGTCCAGGCGGTGGCCGCCCAAGGATCCAGATGAGTGGGATCCACCAGGGCCATGGCGTCGGCCTCGAAGCCCATGGGCAGGTCCACGGCGTGGGGCGAGAGCTGTTCGTCGAGCACCACCCGCGCCGCCGCGCTGCCGTGGGGAGTCACGACGCGCACCGCCAGGCCCTGAGGGAAGCCGGCGTTGGGATGCAGGCCCACCCCGGCGTCCTCCGCCCCAGGCTCACGATCCCAGGGGCCCTGAGCGGGGTCTCTGCGGGCGCTGGAGAGCAGGGCGAAGGGCCAAGCCCCACCTTGTTCAGCAGGAACGTGGCGCGCGAGGGCCTGGATCATGGGCTCTGGGCTGAGGTCCAGGCGGCCGTCGGGGTGGTGGACCATCCAGCGAGACCGGTCCACGGCGCCGCCATCGAAGCCCCTGGGCCGACCATCGGTGTGCGTGAGCTGCGGCTGCACGAGCCCGGCCAGGACGCCGGCGTCCATGCCCAGACCGGCGGCGGCGACGGCCAAGGCGTCGCGCTCACGCCGCGGGTGATCCATGGCGAACGCGCTCCCGGCTCCGCTGGGATCGCCAGCGGCGAGCAGCCCGGCGACGAGCTCCCAGGGCGGACGGCAGCCCGGGGGCTGCACCACCAGGCCCGAGCTCCACTGCAGCCAGTGCCGATCGCTGGCGTCGGAGCTGCAGAGCTCGGGCTCCTCGAAGAAGTGGGTGCTGGGCAACACCCAGTGGGCCGCCAGCGCCGTGGCGTGGAGCTGCCGGTCGATGCAGACCAGGCGCTCGAGGCCTCCGGGCAACAGGCGCCCCCCGCCAGGCACGCTGCTGACCGGATCGCAGCCCACGCAGATCAGGACCTTCAGTCCGCGCCGCAGCGCCAGGGCCAAGCTCGAGTCGCAAAGCTCGGGCTGCGAGGCGTCCAGGGCACCACCGGGGTGGGCGTAAAGCCCTCCGGGCTCGAGCAGGTTGCTGGTCAGGGAGTGCAGCAGGAGCATGGCCCAAGCCGTGAGCGTGCTCCAGGGGGTGCCCAGGGCCTGGGGCGAGGCCAGGATGGCGGCGGTGGGTGCACGGGAGAAGCGCATCGCCTCGCCGGTGATGTCAGCGACGCTCAGGCCACAGAGCTCCGCTGCCCGTGCGGGCGACCATGGCTCGAGGGCCCTGGCCAGCGCATCCAGACCCCGGGTGCGCTCGCGCACATGCTGCTCATCCACCCAGCCCGAGCGGATCATGGCGGAGGCCATGCCCAGCAGCAGGTACAGCTCGGTACCCGGACGGATGGAGAGATGGGTGCTGGCCCGGGCCGCCAGGCGTGATCGACGTGGGTCGGCCACGCAGAGTCGGAGCCGCCTGCGCCCCGCGGTGTCGAGACGACGCAGCAAGGCCTGGCCGGCATGCCCCGGCGCCCAGCCCTGGTCGAGCTGGTTGCCACCGAGCAGCATCAGGTGGTGGACCCTGGCCAGGTCGGTGCGTAGGTCCACAGCCCGCCCCAGCACGAGCCGCGAAGCTTGCCGCAGAGGCTGCAGCTCCCGGGCCCTGGGGGTGAACACGGACACGGACCCCAGGCGTTCCCGCAGGGCCGCGATGGTGCGAAGGAGCCGCTGGCTGTGCAGGGCGCTGCCCCCCACCATCAGGCCAACCGACTGCCAGCCGTGCTGTCGGACGGAGGCCTGGATGGCCGCACCGACATCATCCAGGGCGAGCTCCCAGCTTGACACCACGAGCCCGCCTGCGCCGTCTGCCCTGAGGATCGATCTCTGCCGGTCGGCCCGGTTGATCCGATAAGGGGCGGCGCGACCATGGGCGCAGTCGAAGCCTCCGGACAAGGGATGCCCAGGATCGCCGTGTACGCGCTCGAGTCGGCCGGCCGCGGTGGTGGCCAGCACGCCACACAGGGACGAGCACCCGCGACACCAGCTTGTCAGTTCTGCCATGGTGCCCCTCGGAGCCCAGGTGGAAGCTCCCCCCTATCGGGTCGTCCCGCGTCCATCACCCGGCAGCTCATCCTGGCGTAGCCCCGCTCGCAGCCACCGAGCCAGCTCCCGTGGGTGGTTCAGGTTCCACGTGACGCGGGGGTCGTCCACCGGCACCTCCCGAGCATCCCGCAGCAGCGTGCGCAGGCCCTCAGGCAAGCGGGCCACCCGCAGGCGTTCGATCTCCTGACAGCCCAGGAGCACCGGGTGTCCACGCCTGCCCTGGAAAGAGGGGACGGCGCTGCCGCCCGCCCTCAGCAACGCCTCGACCACCGCCACCGAGGGCGGAGGGACATCGGAGGGCTGGACCAGCACCGGGCCGCGCGGCAGGCGGGCCAGGGCGAGCCGCACGCTGTCCGCCTGAGTGCCGGTCCACCAGCGCGGAGCCTCCACGACCTCGACCTCCTCAGGCAGCCCGCGCACGACCAAGCCCGAGGCCCAGCCCACCACAACCACCAACCGCTCCACATGCTGAAACAGCGCGTCGCACTGCAGCTCGAGGAGGCTGGAACCCCCGACCCGCAGCGCCCCCTTGGGGAAGCGCATCCGACAGGAGGCGCCCGCTGCGGGGATGACTGCTGCGACCATCTGTTGACCTCTGTGTCTGGAGCATATATTCCATGCCTGCGCAGCCACGCTCCCCGGCGCGCAGGCCGCTCCTCCTCCAGTTGCGACGAAAGGCCCAGATGCCACGAGACAAGTCTTGGTTCTTCAAGCAGAATCCTTTCACATCCGGCCTGCCTTTGGCCGAGCGCGACCGGCTCGAGCGCGCCTCCGAAGAGCGTGACTTGCGCAAGCGGGAGAACCTCTGGCTCTCTGGTGATCCCGTCAGACACGTGCACCTCGTGCGTTCAGGGCTGCTCAAGACCAGCCGCGTCTCCGAGAGCGGGCACGAGCTCACGCTCCACCTGTTCCAGCGCAACGATCTGCTCGGCGAGACCGCGCTTGTGCTGCTGGACAAAGATCGCAAGCACCACGAGACCGTGTGCGAGACCCTGGACGAGTCCACGGTCTACGCCGTGCCCGCCGAGGCTTTCCTGCGCGCCATCCAGCTCCATCCCGATCTCGCGATGCTGGTCACGCGCCTGGTCGCCGACCGCCGCCGTGCCCTCGAGAAGCGCATCGACAGCCTGCTGTTCAAGACGGCCCACGCCCGCCTGGCATCCCTCTTCCTGGATCTCCAGGTCCGCTTCGGCGTGCGCGACTCGCGCGGCACGATCTTGAACCTCAAGCTCACCCATCGCGAGATGGCCAGCCTCATCGGGGCCTCGCGCGAGACCGTCAGCTTCGCCATCCTCGACCTGCGCAAGGACGAACTCATCCTCACCGAGGACAAGCGGGTCGTGCTTCTCGACGAAGAGCGCCTGCAGGCCCTGGCGCGCAGCTGAGCGCCGGGCTCTCTCAGGCGACCGTGCACAGCCCGCTCCACGCGACCACGATCATCGGCTGCTTGATCAGCGTCGGATGTGCTCACGCGCCCAGGGTCCCTGCGGACGGGGCCGAGATCGAGCAGGCCTACGTGTTCGAGCTCACCAACACCATCCAGACCACGCTGCTGGAGCTGGACGGTTCAGAGTACGCCACGCTCGGCGATCCGGTGGACCTCACCTGGACCGGCCAGGTGCGTCAGGCTCCGGTGCGGCGTTTTCGCGACGGCTCCCAGGGCGACCGCGTGCGCTTCCTCGATGTGACCATGCGCCAGGGTGACGCCCCCCCGCAGCCCTCGGAGCTCTCCGGCTTGTCGGCGGAGCTGCGCGGCTTCCAGAACCGCGAGGTGCTGGCCATCGATCTGCTCGACGAGATCAGCGGCAAGGACCGCTGGGCCGACCTGATGCTCAGCCTCTGGCCGGCGCTCTCACCCCGCATCCCAGACCTCGAGCCTGGCCAGAGCGGACGTGAGCGCAGCAACCTGCCCTACATGCTGGAGAGCGGCATGGGGATGCCCGTCGTGCTGGATCTGGACTGGACCCTCAGCGGACCGGTGCCCTGTGGCTCCGCCAGCTGCTGGCAGCTCGACTACCATGGGCCGGTGCGGGGGCGAGGGCTGGATCGAGCCGAGCGCTGGCACGCGCGCTACCGCGTCTCGGGCCAGGCCCAGGGCACGCTGCTGCTCGCGGTGACCGACAACGCCATCATCGACAGCCGGCTGGAGCTGGAGCTGGAGCTGCTCACCACTTTCTCCGATCCCGCCACCCAGGCGCCCCGGGGCATGGTCCGCCAGGTCCAACACCAGCGAGCCCAGGTCCTCGACCGCCCGGAGGCACCGTGATCCAAGCCGGCCTTCTGCTCCTCAGTGCCGCGGTCGCCGGACCTGTCGAGCTCGCCGATCACCAACCGCTCCCAGGCTACCTGCAGGCCACCGCGGTCCAGGCGGTCTTGCTCGAGGCCCTCGAGCCCGTGGCAGCCTGCTTCCCCCCGCCAGCCACCACGCCCACCTCCATCACGGTCGAGCTGATTATCGATGGCGCCGGTGGGGTCACCCAGCTGCGCGCCAGCCTCGAGCCGCACCAGGCCACCGCCGCTGGCTGCACTGCACAGGCCCTCTGCTCGCTCGCCTTCCCAGCCCACGACGAGCCGTCCCAGCGCTGGAGCTTTGCCATCGCCCAGCGCGGCGGCCGGGCCTTCCTGCTGCCATCCCCGGCGCTCATCCCCCGCCGCGACCTGCCCCTCTTCCTGTACCTGCCGGTTCCCGCCGCCCCGGACCACCTGGCGTGGCTGCAGCGGGTGATCGGCCCGCAGGTCTACCCCCCACCGGGCCCTGAGCCCCTCCCCTCCTGCCAGGCCGCTGCCCAGGGCGCAGCCGGCATCTCGCCGACCGTCCAGCCCCACCCCTGAGGTGGCTGGCCCAACAGGGCCGTGATCTCTGGTAGAATGCCGCGTCCCACCAACACAGGAACGTGGACGGATGGACTTCGCTGATCAGCTTGCTGCCATCACTACGAAGTGTCACCTGGTCATGTCGGCGGATCAGGCAGTACACGTCGCCCCAGACCTCTGTGTCGATGCACCTTCCATCTGGAGTCTCGGAGAGGAGGGAGCTGCCGCGGGGTGCCGCTGGGCATACCCCGTCGCCTGCACCACGGTCCTCGCACAGCCCGTCGCCGACGTCGTAGCCAAGGCCTTGTCAGCGGCCCTGGACGACCAGGAGCGCGAGTCGTTCACCGGACTTGGCGCCACGGACTGGGCCGCCGACCCCCTCACAGCCGCGCTGGCGCGCCTGCTGCTCGAGGCGTCGCTGGTCTCGAACCAGGCCACCGGGCTGCCAATGCTCGAGCTCGCCCGCATCGCCAGCGGCATGCTGGCTGGGACACCGCCCGCCGGCACCGGCAGGGGGCCCTCGGCGACCGCAATAGAGCGCGGCGTGCAGCAGCTGCAGGAGCAACTCCCGGTTCGCCAGGGTGAGATCCTCAGCCAGGTCGCTTGGTCCCTCTCCGCCCGCATCAGCGCTGCGTGGGGCCTGGCCTGCCAGGCCTCGAGCACCCTTCGACCCACGCGCTTCTACCAAGCGATGATGCGCTCGAAGCTGTGCCTGGTGTACCGCTCCGAGCTCGGACTGCCCGAGCTCGCCCTCCTCCTGGGCGCCCTGGACGTTCCTGCCGACCCGGTGCTGCTCGGCAAGCTGATCCAGGTCTGCGAGACCGGCCTCGGCGAACTCGACGCCCGCCTGCGCGATGGCAAGGCCAAGCCCAAGGACCGCCAGTTCTCTGCGGGCGTCATCTCCCGCGCCTGCGTCGGTGCCGGCTCCGAGGGCTACGCGCGCAGGCTGGCCCACGATCCCGACGTCGCCGTGGGCTTCCTTCTCCAGCTCAGCGACTTCTTCTCAGTCAAGCAGCTCGAGAAGCAGGGTATCGACCGCAAGCAGGCCAAGCTGCTGATGGACCCCGAGCTGGCGCAGGCCGTGGCAGCCAGCCTGGGTGACGCCCTCAGGGCCATGCAGCTCTGGGATCTCCTGGGCGCGATGGTCGCCCTGGTCCAGCGCAGCGATGACATCCAAGTCCCTAGCTGGCAGAAGGGTTTTCGCTCGCGCCTGGTGGTCCCGCGGGGTGACCTGGGCGACACCAAGGCCTTCGTCCTGGCCGCCCGCCTGGGCGACGTCCAGGCCAAGACCTACCAAGAAGCCCGCACCAACGACGACGCCCTCGTGCCCCTGGCGCTCGAGTCCCGCTACGCTGCGCTGCAGACCGAGCTCGAGCTGTTGGGTGCGGCGGTGTACACCACCGGCACGCACCTGGTCGGCCTGCTGCCCAGCGCCACCGCGGCGCTGAATGTGGCCGAGAAGCTCCTCGAAACCGCCACCCCGCCGTTTGGCCTCGAGTTCGGGCCCCTCAGGCAGCCCACCACCATCCCCAGGGGCCCCGCCATCGGCGTGGGCTTGGCCTACGGCTCGATCCACGGTGGCTTTGACGGCCAGGGCCACGCCCTGAGAGGTCCCGCCATCGCGCAGGCCCTGGGCCTGACCGGGTTCGACTCGCCCCACGGTGCCCTGGGCGACCCCCTGGGCGTCCGTCACGTCGCCCTGGGGGCGGCTGGGCTGCTGTCCAAGGGGATGGTCGCTTCCCCCATCTTCGTCGAACAGCTCGAAGGCGAGAGCAACCGCCAGGGCCGCCGCTTCCAGCTCCCCGATGCAGGCCAGCCCGTGGCGGGCGTTCGCAAGCCCTTCGTCGCCTACCCGGTGGCCGGTGTCCGCGAAGGCAACGACCGCACGGTCACCCTCCTGCTCCGCCTCGACGGAGACGACAAGGACTCCCCCGTCGAGATCATCCGCATGGGCATCGACTCCTTCCAGGAGTTCCACAGCCACGAGCAAGGCCTGGCTCCCGGGTCCTGCCGCGGGCTCAGCGCAGGAGGAGCCGGGATCTACCCCCCCAGCCCTCCCGCCACGCAGGCCGCCAGCCCAGCCCCACACCAGGCTCCCGCGCTCACCAGCTCCATGCTCTCTGACCCTTTCGGCAGCGAGACCAGCTCCACGCCCTCCCTGGAGGGCTCCGACTTCGACTTCGACGTCGACGACGACGGGGACGGGGACGGCGAGGAGTACGAGTTCGAGATCGAAGAGGTGCCCTTCAGCCCGCCCGCCGTACAGGAAGACGAGTTCGAAGAAGACGATGCCTTCGCGCTCGATGATCTCGAGGTCGTAGACTTCGACGAGGGCGTGCTGGTGCTCGACGACAAGGCCGTGTCGGAGTCACCCGAGCACCCCCTCGACAGCCTGGACCTCGGAGAAGAGGTCGAGCTGGGCGACGGCGCCGACGACAGCTCGCCCTTCGCCTTCGACTCGGACAACGCGTTCTCCAGCGATGGCATGGAGTCTTCCCCTGGCGAGGACCTGTTCTCCTTCGAAGAGCTCGAAGACGACGAAGACGATCCCTTCACACCCGCCACCAGCTCAGCCCCCGCGGCCATCTCCCTCTCCGGCGAGACCAGCCTCGACGCCTGGGACACCAGCCCACAGCGCGACGAGATCTCGGACCCTTCCGTGGCCGGGGCGCAGACTGAGGACGAAGCCCTGCTGGGCTTCCTGCCCCCGGCCGAACCAGATGCGCAGCCCGAGAACGACAGGCCCAGCGATGAGCCCATCCCCCTGGGCTATCTGCCCCCGGCACCTGACGATGAACCCGGCGAGAGGGCCGAGATTCACGAAGTGAAGCTGCCTGCCAGGCTTGCACGCCGCGCCCAGGCCAATCCCACGCTGATGCCCGAAGACCCGGCGCCGGCTCCATCCCCGCGGCCGCCAGCCCCAGCGCCTGGTGACGCCCCGGGCTCCGCCTCTGACGCAGCCCCCGCGATGCCCTCCTTCATGATGGACTTGCTGGACGAAGGCAGAGACGATTCTCCCGCCCCCGGGGACTCCAGCGGCCCGTCGGCTTTCCAGTTCGTCCAGGCTGATGAACATCCCCCAGCAGCCGTCACGCGGGAGGACCAAGCACACACGCCCCCTCCCCCTGCTGGCCGGGTCACCTCGCCAGCCCACGAGCTGGAGATTCCCTCCATCGATCCAGGCCCAGCACACCAGCAGCCCGCTGCGCCGGACAAGGATGACGACCAGGAGCCGTCCTCCGAGGCAACATCGGCTGACTCGGCCCAAGCCTTCCCGACCGACCCAGCCTCCCCGTTCGCCCCTCCACCCAGCGACGACGAGCTCAGCGACGACCCACTCGCAGACGGCGACGATGATGACGCCTTCGAGGCTCTCTTCGCGAGCGACGACGACGACGACGACGACATCGACTTCGCCGGCATCCTGGACGAGGCGCTCGGAGAGGGTGACCCGTCGGCTTCCAGCAGCGAGCCTGCGCCAGGGGTTCACCCCCCAGCCGAGGCGGAGCAGGACCGAGAGCTGGCCGCCGAGCAGGAGTTCGTGCAAGAAGCCGAGCCGGAGATGGAGCTGGAGATCGAACAGCAGGCCGAGGTCGAGCAGGACTCGGAGGCCGAGCTCGGATCTGATCTCACGGACGATCTCGCGGCCGTTGACGGGAACGACGACGACGACTCGGACCCCTTCGACTTCAGCGATCCCGAGCTCCCCAGCGAGGAACCGCCGGTGCCTGCCAAGCCGCAGCGGGGCGCGGACGGTGCGAAGAAGGTCCGGGCTGGCACCCGCTCCCGCACCATGCCCGACTTCGGGTTCATGTTCACGGGCTACCACATCTACATCACCGAAAAAAACAGCGTCCTGTTCGGGCACCGGTACGGGGCCCACCTGCTCGACGTGCACGAGTACCCCTGCGGCGATGATGTCCCCGAGGCCTACCTGCGCTTCCTGAAGGACAAGGTGTCCGAGCGCTTCGTGCCGCGGTCCGACCTGTCGCGGCCCGTGCCCAAGCACCTCGAAGGCTCCCTGCTCGATGTCAGCTTGCTCCAGGGTGCCTTCACCATCCTGAACGAGGGCTGAGATGGCCGCTTCTGCGCCCATCCGAGTCGCCCTGAGCGCCACCATGGCGCTCACCCTGCTGGGCTGCGGTGAGAAGGTCCCTACCGACAGCGGTTGGTGGGATCGGGAGGCCCCCGACATCACCGGCCAGTACCAGTTCTTCATCGATGGGGTGAGCAGCTCGAACGTCTGTGAGGACCAGAGCCACTACGTCACCGACTGGATGCGAGGCGCCCTGGGCATCGCTGGGGACGATCCCCTGACCCTGAGCTTCACGTTCAGCGACGGTATGGTCTTCGGCGGCGGAGTCGACTCGTCGTGGACCTACTGGTTCAACGGCAACGAGATCTACGACCAAGCCAGCGTGGTGGTCTCCGGCGCTGGCGTGATCTTCACGGACGACACCCAGCGCGGCATCTCCGGGAGCGTCGAGGCCGAGGTGGACGACGACGAGTTCACCACCAACAACTGCATCTTCGAAGTCAGGATCAGCGGGTCGCGGATATCCCGCTGATCCATGTCGCCTCCCGGGCCGCGGCAGGCTAAGCGGTGGGCCGCACGGAACGCGCGCGTCCACGTACTGTGACGCCGAGTGCCGCCTCGAAAGCCAAGCAGTGGAGGTCTTCTTGAGGCTCTATCGCACGCGCATCCCCATGATCGCCCATGCGGTCATCGATAATCTCTGCAACGACGGGGACATCGACGTCGTTCTCGAAGAGCGCCCTGAAGCCGAGGAGGACCTGGTCGCCATCATGGAGACCTTCCTCAAGCGCGATCTGGATCTGCGGGACGCGGTCAAGGACACCATGTCCAAGCGCAGCATCCCCTACGATCGTTACTCCAAGGTGCGCTCCGAGATCGCCGAGGGGTGGGGCCACCCCACCGGAGAGAGCGTCAAGAAGTACCTCGCGCGGCAGTTCGTGGAGAACTTCATGATCAGCAACTTCGTCCAGGAGGTCTACTCCGACGACGAGAGGCTCTTCCGGAAGATCCTCGACATCATCCGCAGCTTCGACGTCGACGAGCGCGGCTTGCGCGACGAGGCCAAGGGTCTGGTCAAGAACATCTCCGAAGGCACCGTCGACTACGAGATCGCCTTCGCCGAGGCCCTCAAGGAGACCAAGCGACGCCACGGTCTGTTGCCAAAGCGCACCAAGTAGCGCCGCTGCTGTTGCTGCTGGCCGCGTGCCAGCCCGGCGAGCCCGAGCCCCCGACCGAACCGAGCCGGGAGCAGGCCGAAGCCCAGGCCCGCCCCACCGCGTTGCCGGCTCCCGAACCCCCGCCCCCAGGCTCCCCCGAGCTGGGTGTCGAGGTCGCCTTCGTAGGTGTGGCGCCTCTGTATCAGAGCTTCTTCGGCGACGCGGCCGCGCGCTCGCGCCTGGGCCGCGCGCTGGCTGGCGGCGTGACCGACCCGGCCAAGCTGGTCATCGCCTACGACAGCGACACCCGCATCGGCACCATCCAGCTCGAGCTCGCACCCAAGGGTATCCGCACCGAGCTCACGCGCAGCGGCGACACCATCCAGCTCTCTGGGCTCGCGCCTCTGACCACGGCGCTGGCCACCTACCGCAGCGATCTCGCGTCCCGCTTCGACATCCGCATCCAGAACTTTCGGGTGCGCCTGTTCACGGTGCGGGGGCTGACCTCGTGCGTCTTCGACGTCACCGGAGAGCCGCCCCCTGACGGTCGCACGGTCTCGCCCTGCGTCACCATCAACGGCATCGAGCGCTGCGGCCAGCCCAGCGAAGCGGGCGTGACCTTCAGCCACGATGCCGCGCGCGACGTGGCGACCTGCCTGGACCTCTAGGCTGGGCTAACCGGCAGGTGCCTCGGGCACGTCCAGGGGCTGGACCTCGGCGGGCTCGGCCGGTGCGTCGGCTTCGGGCACGGCCTGGACCAGCTCGATGCCCTTTGGGAAGATCTCGCGATCGAGCATGCGCATACGGTCCGTGAGGTCGAGCAGGGCCACGTTGCGGTTGAGCTCCTTCTCCTCGATGCCCCAGAGCCGGAACGACAGCCAGTAGTCCTTGGCGCGGTACCACTCGAACTCGTCGCCCTGGAACTCGCTGAAGCGGTAGCGCTTGCCGCTGTCGAGGTCCACCAGATCGAGAGAGGGCGGCCGGCTCTCGGTGTCGGTCCAGTCCGGCAGGCGCTCGACCCAGGCGTCACGGCGTCGCACAGCGCGCTCGCGGGCCTCGTCGGACATCTCGTCCCAAGCGGCCTGATCGAAGTTCGACACGGCGGCGGCGAGGCGCTCGAGGACCAGCCAACGCCCCAGGGGATGGATCACGGCCCTGGTGGCGTCCTCGAAGTCCTGCTGCTGGGTTCCGTCGGGCCTGGCGATGTGCGCCGTGCCGCCAGCGGCCCAGGTGACCATGCCGCCATCGGGCACATCGGCCTCGAAGCCGAAGCTCTCCAGGGGCTGCTCCAACCATGGGAAGGCTCGCTCGACAGCGCCGGTGGCGATCTCGACGCTGTAGGCCCGCCGCGCCCCCTGCTCGTCCAGCGCGGTGACCAGCGCGTGCTGGGCGTCGCGACCCCGCTGCAGCATCAACGGCTCCTCGAGCAGCACGTCCACGGCCTTCATGGTGGCCTTGCGGTGGTCGTAGATGCCCAGGCGCTGGCCGGGGATCCCCGCTTCGGGGTGGGGCAGCAGCAGCAACACACGATCGCCGTCGAGCCATGCGCCGTTGGTGACCGGCAGCGGCGTGGGCACGGTGGCGATGGTCTTCTCCTCACCGTTGAGCACATGGCCGGCGTGGGTGACCTGGAAGTAGAGGTGGATGCCGGTGGGCGACCACGAGAAGTTGCGGAAGTTGTTGCTGCCGCACTCGGCGAAGGCCGTGCTGATGCCGTGCTTGCCCTTGAGGAAACGAATCTCGGACTCACGGCAGTCGGCGTAGGCGTCGTAGACGTTCTCGTAGAAGCTGGCCTCGCCGAAGTTCTCCTCCTCGCAGGCCGCCAGGCCCAGCAGGGGCAGCATCAGCAAGAGGGAAGTCACAGCGCGCGAGAGGATGCGGCAGGGGCGCTTCATACCAACTCCTGAGGGGCTTCGGGGTTGTCGGACCGACCGTGTTGGAGCCCATGTTCCAGGGACACGCGCGGGCGGCCCGAGTTCCGCTCACGGCGACGCAGCCCGAAGACGGTGGCGAGGGTAACCAGGAACAAGGCAGGAGCAAGGGTGGGCCTGGAGGAAGCAGCGCAGCCGCAGCGGCCGCCGCCGACCACCGAGGGCCAGCTGTCCGGACCAGTCGTGGGGCTGTCGACCCCAGGGCCTTGGGTGTCCGAGGGTGCGCCCGTGTCCACGACGCCCCCTCCGGCCAGATCCAGGGCCGCGAGCTGAGCGCCGCTGGAGACCACCATCAGGTCCGCCACACCCACCAGCTCGGCCAAGGGGCCCGCATCCAGCACAAGCCCGGTCTGGTCGGCCTGCAAGACCTCGAGGGGGACCAGGCCGCGGGCCTGGCCGGTGATGGCCCAGGCGCGTGTGCCGTCCGCGAAGCCCTGGCCTTCGACCACCAGCTCGTCGGCCTGCCAGCCCACGCTCGTGAGCTGCACCCGGTCGTCCCGCTCGCCCACGAAGAGCGCGCGCGGCGCGACTCCCTGGCTGGTCTCGACGGTCCAGGGGCCGGGCTCCAGATCGGCGGACGCCACCGCGTAGCCTTGCCCCGAGCGCTGGATGGTCAGGCTGGGGTAGCCGACCCGGGACAGGGTGACCTGAGGATCGTCGATCCCCGGCAGCAGCAGCTCTCGCTCCTGGTCGTCCCAGGTGAGCAGAGCCGGCTCGGGCCTGAGGGTGAGCAGGGCGTCCCGCTCGAGGGCCAGGTCCAGCACCTGCGCCTCGCCCATCACGACCTCGAGCTCCACCACCTGGCCCTGGTAGCCGGGAGCCTGGATCTCCAGCGAGGCCCCTCCAGCCGGCAGCCAGCGCGCGAAGCGCCCGTCGACCCCCGAGACGCTGGCGCCGCCGTTCTCCGACGTGATGGTGGCCTCGAGGGGGGTGTCGTCCAACGCATCGCGCACGGTACCCACCAGCGCAGGCTCTCGCTGCAGAAAGCTCTGCACGGCGTCCATGTGGTCGTCGATGAGCCCCTCGAGCTGGCTGGCCGGAGGCGTCTTGTCGACAGAGACCTCGAGGGTGTAGTCCAAGGTCCCCTGGCGGCCGTAGGACCAGTCCGTGGTGTCGCCGTAGGTGACGTACCAGGCGCCGCCGTTGATCTGGTAGAAGCCGCTCAGGTCGCAGGCCTGGCGGTAGGCCTCGGCCTGAGCCAGCAGCAAGGCTTGGTCGGGGCTGTCCTGGGTGGTGTAGTTCCAGACGTAGCAGATGAGGGCCGCTCCGGCGTGCATGCTCAGCCCGCTGGCGAAGCCGCGGTAGCTGGACAACACCCTGATGGCGCGGGACTCGGGCTCAGAGAAGGGCGCGTCGCCAGCGCGGTACTCGGAGTCGGCCCACTTGAAGCCGTAGTTCCGGTTCAGATCCACTGCGCGGCTGTTGTACCGAGAGCCATCGGCCACACCGTCCGGGTTGACGTGAGGCACCACCCAGACCTCGGCAGAGACGGGCTGCCTGAGCACCTGCTCAGCCACCGCGAGGGCCAGCTCGGACGAGGACAGCTCATCGCCATGGTGCGCCGCCACGATGCGGACCCGCCAGTCACCGCTCCCGATGCGCAGGGCCAGCAGAGGGCGCCCATCCACCGAACGGCCCAGGTCGACCAGCTCTGCTTCGCCGGGGTACGCCAGCGCCAGGTCACGCAGCGCATCCGCCATCTGGTCAGCGTCGTGGTACTCCGGTGCCCGCGACGCGCTGCTGCGATGATCCTGGCGGCTGACCTGCACGTCGAGGCCCAGCGCCCGCAGCTGGTCCAGGGCATGGTGGCTGGCGATGACCCTGAAGCGACCGTCGGCCCCAGGACCATCGACGCTCAGGGGCTGGGAGGCCAGGAGCGCGGGAAGATCCTGTGGGCCGTGCTGACCAGCGCCCACCCAGGCTTCGGCGTGCACGGGAAGGTCCGGGGAAGGAGAGCATCCCAGCAGAGCCAGGAGCAGCCACCTCAGGCGACTCATTCCCCGACCTCGGGCTGGCCCTCGGGTTCGAGCAGGGCGGCCTCGAGGAGTACGGGCAGCCAGCGGTCCCGCTCTGCCGCGAAGGCATCGCGCTCGCCCTGGGGCAAGGGCACCGACACCGGCAGCTTGGCCTTGAGCGGATCGATGTACCCGCCGTTGAGCTTGAGCTCGTAGTGGCAGTGGGGGCCCGTGGACAGGCCGGTGCTGCCCACCTTGCCGATGGTGTCGCCCTGGGACACCCGCTGACCCTTGCGCACCAGGATCTTGCTCAGGTGGGCGTAGCCACTCTCGTAGCCGCCATCGTGGCGGATGCGGACCAGCAGGCCGTAGCCGCCGGCGCGGCCCGCGGCGGTGACCACCCCGCCGCCCACGCTGCGCACAGGGGTGCCGGTAGGCGCGGCGAAGTCGGTGCCGTTGTGGGGCCTGCGCTTGCCGGTGACCGGGTGAAACCTTCCACCGGGCGCGAAGCCGGAGCTGACCCGAGAGAAGGCCAGAGGCGAGCGCAGGAAGGGCTTGCGGCGGGCCTTGCCGTCGGGATCGAAGTACCCGACGTCACCGCTGGCTCCCAGGTGACGGATGGCGACCAACGGGGCGTCCTTGGCCTGCAGCTGCACGGCGTGGATGTCGCCGAGCTTGCGGAGCTCACCGTCGAGGTAGAGCCCGTCCGCCACCATGGAGAAGGTGTCGCCCTGGTGCAGCTCGGTGTTGAAGTCGATGTCCCACTGGAAGATCTCCGCCAAGCGGACCACGTCGTCTGGACGCAGGCCCGCGCCCAGGGCGGCGTTCCACAGGCTGGACTCGATCTGGAAGCGCCGGGAGACCAGCTCGCGCTCATACTGCACCTGCTCCACCGCGGCGCTCCAGGCCTGGGCCTGCTCGTCCCAGCGGACCACCAGCGTGCTGTCACCGTCTCCGTCCATGGGATAGCGCAGGGAGCTGGCGTGGCCGACACCGCGGGTGTAGCCAACGGTGAGCGTACGTCCGGTGTTGATGCGCGCCAGATCGTAGTGCTCCCGGCCAGCGGAGATCACCTGGCTGGCGGGCACCCCGAAGCGCTGGAGGATGGCGGCGATGGTGTCGCCGGAGCGCACTCGGTAGGCCACGGTGGCCTGCTGGCTGGGCTCCACGCGAGGCCCCGAGAGGGCGCCGCCGATGGCCGGCCGCGAAGGCGACCAGACCTTCATCACCACCGTGAGGCCGAGCACCGCGACGACTACGACGGCGAGCGCGGCGAACAGGAGCCGGCGCTGCTGCTGCATGGGAGGGACCAGAGGTTGAGGAGCTCAGTTCCCCAGGACGACCAGCGCTGCCACGACCACAAGGATGAAGCCGATGCCTGCGCCGATGAGCAGGCTCTTCACGGCCAGGCCGAGGTTGGAGGCCGGCTTGGGCTGCGGGCGAGCAGGCGCAGCAGGCGGGGGGACGGCCGCGCGAGGGGGCTGGGGAGCCTGGGGAGGGGCTGGAGAGCTCGTGGAGTGGGAGGGAAGAGGAAGGGTGGCGGTAACCGGGGCAGCCTCGACGACCGGTGGCCTAGGCGGCGACTGGGGAGCCGGGACCGGCTGGGGAGTCGGGACCGGCTGGGGAGTCGAGACCGGCTGGGGAGCCACGACACGAACCGGTGCGCTGGCGGGGGGCGCCGCCCGGGGGCTGGCGACGAGCTCGGGCGCGAGTGTGGCGAAGGGGGCGGTGCTCTCGGCGCCGCCTTGCTCGAGATCGAACTGCTGGCCCGCCAGACCGATAGGATCCTCGATGTCGGGACGGGACTGCTCGAGCAGGGGCGGGATGGCGGTCGCTGCCCAGCTGCGCAGGCTGCTGCCTCGGAGCTCGTCGGCGGCCGCCATCAAGGCCCGCTCGAGGGTGGCGCCATCGGGGCGATCTTCGGGCTGCCACTGCAACATGCCAGCCATCAGGGGCACCAGCTCGCCGTGGGTGGCCTGGATGGACTCCAGCGCCTCCTGGACAGCCTCTTCGAAGCGCTCCCGCCTGATGCGAGGCTGACCGAAGGTCTTGCCGGAAGCCGCCTCGAACAGTGCGATCCCCAGCCCATAGATGTCGGCGGCTTGCGTGACCTCGCCGGTGACGATGTACTCGGGCGCCATGTAGTTCAGGGTGCCCAGCACCAGCTGGCCCGTGAAGCTCTCGCGGGCCTCGAAGTGGGCCCGGGCCACGCCGAAGTCCAGCAGCTTCACCGAGCCCCGTACGGTGACCATGACATTGGCTGGCTTGACGTCCCGGTGGATGACGTTGAGGGGCTCGCCAGAAGACGGGTGCGTGGCGATGTGAGCCTTGTGCAGCGCCCCAGCGACCATGGCGCCGATCTCGGCCAGGGCGCGGGAGGGCACCACCTGGCCGTCCTCGACGACGGTGCTGAGGTCGATGCCCTCGACGAACTCCATGATCACGGCGTCGCGCTTGGCCACCCGGACCAGCTCGCTGACCTCGAGGATGCGCTCGTCGTTGAGCAGCCCCAGCAGCCGCGCCTCGTCCCGCATGCGGGTGAGGAACTGCTCGGCACCGGGCTGGCCGCCCATCAGCACCTTGACAGCCACCTGGCGCCTGAACCCCCGACCCGAGACCATGTCGGCCAGGTAGACGGTGCCCACGGCGCCGCTGCCCAGCGGCCTGATGAAAGCCAGCTTCCTCATGGGCGGCACGGTATCACGACGAGGCTGGTTGCGTCGATGAAGCAGACCCACCGTGTCCGGCAACCCGCTCGCTTCGCTCGGGGTTTGCTGTATCCATGGTCGAAACGGACAGCTCGACTACTCGTCGATGGGCTGCATCCAGACGCCCGTGGCCTCGAGCCCCAGCTTCGCCAAGGCGCTGTCGTAGCGCTCGTCCATGGCGGTAGCCAGCACCACGTCGAGGTCGACCTCGGTGACGATCCAGGAGCCGTTGCGGATCTCATCGTCCAGCTGACCGCTCCCCCAGCCGGCATAGCCCAGGCAGAGCAGGAAAGGCTCGTCCTGAACCAGGGCCTCGATGAGCTGATCGCGGGACGGCGAGACCGCGATGCCCTGGCCCACGTTCCAGCCTTCGTCGTCGGGCACCTGCCCAGGGAAGACGATGAAGCCCGCGCCGGGCTCGACCGGGCCGCCCCAGTTCACGGCGTGCTCCTCGTAGCTGTGGGCCAGCTCGACGGAGAGCTGCTCGAGCACGTTCTGGACCGACAGAGAGGTCTCGCGGTTGATCACCAACCCCAGGGCGCCGTTGTCATCGTGCTGGCACACCAGGATCACCACCCCCTCGAAGAAGGGGTCCTTCATCTGGGGCGACGCGATGATGAGACAGGGCTCCATGCGCCTACACCGGGACCTTGAGGTCTTGGATGGGTATGTAGCGGGGCTCCGCGCCTTCGGTGATCACGTCCTCGTCCACGACGACCTCCTGGAGGTTCTCGTGGGAGGGCATCTCGTACATGACCTCCAGCATGACAGCCTCGAGGATGGACCGCAGGCTGCGGGCCCCGGCCTTGCGCAAGACCGCCCGCTCGGCGACCGCACGCAGGGCCTCGTCGCTGAAGCTGAGCTTGACCTTCTCGAAGCGGAACAGCTTCTGGTACTGCTTGACCAGGCTGTTCTTGGGCTCGTCCAGGATGCGCACCATGTCATCGGCGCTCAGGGGATCCATGATCGCCATGACCGGCAGGCGGCCGATGAACTCGGGGATCAGCCCGAACTTCTCGAGGTCCTCGATGGCCACATCGTGGAGGGAGGAGCGGTCGGGATCCTGCTGCTCGTGGCCGCCCGCGAGGAAGCCCACCGAGCGCCGCCCCACACGAGACTCGACGATCTTGGAGAGCCCCTCGAAGCTGCCGCCCACCATGAACAGGATGTTGGTGGTGTCGACCTGGAGGTATTCCTGGTTGGGCAGCCGCTTGGACCCGCGGACCTGGATGTTGGCCTGGGTGCCCTCGAGGAGCTTGAGCAGGGCCTGCTGGACACCCTCGCCGCTCACGTCGCGGCTGACCGAGGAGGTGAAGTTCTTCTTGGCGAGCTTGTCGATCTCGTCGACGTAGACGATGCCGCGCTGGGTGCGCTCCAGGTTGTTGTTGGAGGCCTGGTACAGCGCCTGGATGATGTTCTCGACGTCCTCGCCCACATAGCCGGCCTCGGTGAGGGTGGTGGCGTCGGCGATGACGAAGGGCACGTCGAGGAAGCGGGCGAGGGTCTGGGCCATCAGGGTCTTGCCCGTGCCCGTGCCGCCGATCAGCAGGAGGTTGGACTTCTGCAGCTCGACGTCGTTCGCTTCGGACTTGTTGCCCGTGTTGACCTCGACCCGCTTGTAGTGGTTGTAGACCGCCACGGCGATCTTGCGCTTGGCCAGGTTCTGCCCGATGACGTATTGATCGAGGAATTCCTTGATCTTGGCGGGAGGCGGGATCTTGGCGTGCCCCCAGGCCATGGGCTTGCGCTGGGACTTGTCGTGGATGATGTCCATGCACAGCTTGATGCACTCGCTGCAGATGAACACGTTGGGCCCGGCGATGATCTTGTCCACTTCCTTCTGAGGCTTGTGGCAGAAGGAGCACGACAGGCCGCTGGGGTTGCTGTACTTGCCCATGGTTCCTCGAGTGGCGGGGCGAGGGGGGGATGATCGGAGTTCAGAGAGTCTAGGCCGGCCTCGCGGGTGCGTCAACGCCGGACGACTCTCGACCTGTTCACCCACCCCATGTATGATGCCACACGTTCCCCACGCCCTCCCGGGCCTCGTGCCCGCGCGGATGGACAGGCCATGTCGGCAAGCGCCCCTCGCAGCGTCGAAGACTACTATTCCGTCCTCGGAGTGGCCCGTGATGCCACCACGCAGGACATCAAGAAGGCCTTCCGCAAGATCGCCCGCGAGTGTCACCCCGACGTGGCCGGCGACAAACCCGGGGCGCGAAAGCTCTTCGAGGATGCCCGGAAAGCCTACGAGGCCCTGGTGGATCCGGTGGAGCGCTCCCGCTACGATCGCCGCAGGCAGCCCCGCAGCAACCCCTTCGCCGGAGGCATGTGGGGCTTCCAGGGGCCGCCTCCAGGGGCCGACGCCAGCTCCGGCTTCCACGCCTCGTCCAAGCCCGGCAACGACATCGGCCTCGAGGACATCTTCAACGACTTCGGCGTATTCGAGGACTTCGGCTTCGGCACGGCTGGTCCGGGCGCCGCCCCCAGTGGGCCCGGCGCGCCACCCCCTCCCAGCCCGGGCCCCGGTTCGGGCCCCATGCCCCCCCCCCCTCGCTCCCGCGCTGAGGGTGCCCGCAGCCGGCCGCGCGGTGGAGCAGGCTCCTCGAGCAAGGGCTCCAAGTCGCCTCCCCTGGCAGGCCAGGACATCAGCCTGAAGGTCCACGTCCCTGCGGAGATCGCCGCCCGCGGCGGCATGGTCACCCTGCAGTACCAGCGCCTCAAGCGCAGCGAAGACGGGTCCTGCCTGGTCAACTATGACGAGATCCACGATCTCCGCGTCCCCTCGGACACCCAACACGGCGACACCCTGCGGGTCCCCAGGCTGGGCCACTCCAGCATGACCGGGCTCCCGGGCGAGCTCGTGTGCGACGTCATCGTCGACGGCTCCTCCCGGGCCGGAACGCCCCCACCAGGCAGCGCCGATCACTCCAGGCGCGGGGCCGAGCCCTCCGGTGCCGCTCCCGGGCCCAGCCCGGCTGGCACCAAGGCGGATCCCCTCCCCCTGCCCGTGTCCGTCTCCGAGGCCCTGCTCGGCGGCCGCGTGGAGCTGACCACCAGCTCTGGCAAGGTGCGCCTGGTGGTGCCTCCATGCACCTCTTCTGGGGCGCTGCTGCGCCTGCGCGGCCGCAACCAGCCTGACCCCGATCGCCCGCCCAGTGACCTCTACCTCGAGGTCCAGGTGGTGATGCCCAGCTCTCTCGACGATCAAAGCCGGGACCTCATTCTCGAGTTTGCGCGCCTGAACTCCTACGATCCCCGCACTTGACCCGGCGTGGGTGCCCCCCACGCCACCGCAGGAGTCCAACTCCATGGACCTGCCCACACAGATCGGCCGATACCAGATCCTGGATCGCATCGCGCAGGGCGGGATGGCCGATGTGTACCTGGCCCGCACATTCGGGGTCGAGGGCTTCGAGAAGCGGCTGGTGGTCAAGCGCATCAGGCCGCCCCTGGCCCGCAGCCCGCGCCTGGTGGCCATGTTCATCAACGAGGCGCGCATCGCCGTCAGCCTCAACCACCCCAACATCGTCCAGGTCTACGAGCTCAACCGCGCAGGTGATGACTGGTTCATCGCCATGGAGCACATCCACGGCCGTGACCTCACGCGGATCCGTCGCACCTTCGAGGCCCAGAATCGACGCGTGCCCATCCCTCTCGCGGTGTTCACCGTGGCCACCGCCCTGCGGGGGCTCGCCTACGCCCACGGCCTGACCGACCAGGATGGCCGGCGGCTGGGCATCGTGCACGGTGACATCAGCCCCCACAACGTGGTCGTGTCCTTCGCGGGCGAAGTCAAGGTGGTGGACTTCGGCATCGCCCGCTTGGCGGGCAAGGGCGCCGGCGACCAGAACGACCGCCCTGGCGGCGGCAAGTTCGCCTACATGTCCCCCGAGCAGGTGCGAGGCCGGGACCTGGACCAGCGCTCGGATGTCTACTCCACCGGCATCGTGCTCTACGAGCTGCTGGTGGGGCACCGCCTGTTCCAACACCCCGACCCCGAGGAGAAGCTCCGGCGAGTGCGCGAGGCCATCATTCCGGATCCGCGGGACGAGAACCCCGACATCCCCGAGGACCTCTGGTGCATCCTCCAGCGGGCGCTGGCCAAGGAGCCCGAGGACCGCTTCGACACCAGCGAGGAGATGGAGCAGGCGCTGCGCTCGTTCCTCTACCACCACCAGCTTCGGGCGGACGCCTCGACCCTGGCGGCCTGTATGCGCGAGGCGTTCTCTCACGAGGCCCTCGCGGACCCCGCAGTGGGCGACCTCAGCAGGCTGGCAGACGATCTGCGCATGCTCGAGCTCGGCTCCAGCCTGGACCAGCCGAGCGCCGACGAGGAGGACGCGGAGGAGGGCCGGCAGGGCACGGCCACGCCATCCTGGATGCCCACGCAGGCCGAAGAGCTCAAGGGCATCGTGGTGGTCTCGGTGGAGTTCAGCGGCGACACTGGCCTGGCGGAGCAGGTGGACCCCTCCAGCCTCATGGAGCTCGAGCGCGCCCGCAACCGCTGGCTGCGGGAACTCTGCCGGCGCTTCGGCGGCCTGCTCCAGCCCGGAACCGACGACACCGTGACCATCCTCTTCGGGGTGCCGCGCACCCGCGAGGACGACCTCGTGCGCGCCCTGCGCTGCTCCCTGGAGCTGTGCCGCACCATCCCCGATGCGGAGTGGAACCGGGCTGGCACCTCCCTGTGCGTCGGCGTCAACATGGGCCAGGCCGCTGTGCAGCACGCCGGCGGCAACACCGTCACTCAAGTCGTCGGACGCGGCAGCACCATCCGTCTCGCGCGCCGCCTGTCCTGGCATGGCGAGCTCGGCCAGGTGCTGGTCAGCGCCGCTGTGGCCCAGCAGGCCGAGGATGCCTTCACCTTCGACGAGGCTCCTCCCCTGCCCTACCGCAGCCGCAACGAGCGCAAGGTCGGCGTCTGCTACACCCTCACGGGCCGGCGCAGCTCGAGCCTGGGTGGCTCCAAGGGCCGCTGGTTGGTGCGCGGCAGCGAGCTGGCTGTGCTGCGCGAAGCCCTGGTGGCCCTGGGTCGGCGGGAGGGTCGCTTCGTGCTCCTGCAGGGTGACGCGGGCGTGGGCAAGAGCCGCCTGGTCCGCGAGGTGAGCGAGCTCGCCCTCAAGCGACACCTCCCGGTCTACTCGGCCAGGGCCTACCCCTTCGCCGACACGCCGCTGGCGCCGTTCCGCGACCTGGTGGCCACGATCACCGGCATCTCCCAGCGGGATCGACCGGACCAGATCCGCACCAAGCTGGACCTGCTGGGGCAGCTCCGCCTGCCCCGAGCGGACATCGCCATGCTGGCCTGGCTGTTCGACCTGGATCTGGGCACCCGCCCTCCTCAGTCCTACCGTGAGCAGCTCCTCGAGGTGACCCGTCGCCTGGTGCGGGCCCTGTCTCAGGACGGCCCCGTGCTCGTCGTCTTCGAGGACGTGCAACACATGAACGCCCTCGAGCGCGAGCTGCTACAGCAGGTGGTCCGGGTCACCCGCGAACACGGCCTGCTGCTGCTCGCCACCAGCTCTGACGAGGGCGCGGCCAGCCTGCAGCGCCTGGCCTCGGCCACCATCGAGCTCGCCCCCCTGAACCAGGACGCACTGGCCCAGCTGGTGGCGGAGCTGCTCCACGCTCGTGACGTGGACCCTGCCCTGGCCGCGCTGATCGCCAACGACGCGGCGGGCAACCCCAAGTACGTCCTCGAGATGCTCAAGGCCCTGGACCGCTCGGGCTTCCTCGAGCGCGAAGGCCAGCGCGTCGCCCTGCGGGGCGGTGCCGAGGTGCCCGCCATCCCCAACACGCTGCGGGGGCTGTTCGCCGCGCGCATCGACGACCTCTCGCCGCCCACCAAGGGTGTGCTCCAGGTGGGCGCCACCATCGGCATGCGCATCCCACTGCGCTTGCTGGAAGACTGCATCGGCGCCCGCCAGGTCCGCGACGCCACCCGAGAGCTGGTGGCCCGCAGCATCTGGCGTGAGCACCAGAACATCCAGGAGTCCACCGTCGAGTTCACCAGCGAGGCGTTCTGGGAGGTGGTGGGCAGCTCCATGCTCGGCGAGCAGCTGCGGGAAGCCCACCGCATCGTGGCCGAGGGGATGCTGCGGCTGTTCGCCGATGATCTAGACCCTCACCTGGAGGCCCTGGCCCGACACCAACACCTGGCCGGGGACTGGGTCGACGCCACCCGCTTGCTCGGTCGCGCTGGTGATCTGCACCGCAGCCGAGCCTTCCTGGAGATGTCCCTGCAGCGCTACGAGGCCGCCTTGGGGATCTTCGCGGACCAGGCGGAGCTGGGCGGCCCCCACGGCGGCGCGGTCGCCTGGAACGAGATCTCGTTGCACCGACGCGCCGGCGAGACCGCGCTGCTGCTCGGCAAGATCCGCCGCGCCGAGCGCTACCTGCAGGTGGCCCTCGAGGAGTCCTCGGAGCACGGCTTCCAGCACGAAGAGGCCGCCACCTGCCTTGCCCTCGGCAAGGTCTGCATGGCGGTGCCCAGGCGCCTCGAGGCCCGCGCCTACCTGGACCAGGCGAGCGAGCTGGCGGAGATGCTGGGCGACGAAGACCTGGCCCTGGCGAGCATCGAGGCCCTCGGGCAGCTCGCCCTGGACGAAGGCGACGTCGACGAAGCGGGCGGGCTGTACCAGAGAGCCCTGGACCGCGCGGGCGAGAGCTCGGAGGTGGGCGTGCGAGCGCTGCTCGGGCTGGCCAACCGCGCCATTCGAGCCGACGACCTGGACAGCGCAGCCGCCACGCTCGAGCGGGCGCAGCGGCTGGCGGAGGAGCTGGGAGACCGCATCCTCCATGGCCGAGCGGTGAACAACCTGGGCATCATCCAGCACAGCCGTGGTGAGTACGCCATGGCCCTGGTCCACTTCCGCCGAGCCTTGGAGATCCGCGAGGGCATCGGCTACCGAGTGGGCACCATCGTCAATCACCACAACATCGGTGACAGCCACCTCCGCCTGGGCGAGCCTGCCCGAGCCTACGCCGCCTTCACCGAGAGCATGCGCCTGGCCCTGGACTCGGACTGGAAGCCCGGCGTCACCATGAACGCCCTGTTCCTGGGCTACCTGGACGCCGAGCGGGGTGACGAGACCGGGCTGGACCGCCTGGCCGACGCCATCAAGTGCGCCCGACGCACCCGGGACCTGTCCCTGGTGGCCACCGGCCAGTGGCTGCAGGCCCGCTGGCTCGCCCGCCAGAGGCGCAGCGAGGAAGCCCTGGTGGCCTTCACCCTTGCCATCGACACCGCGAACCGCTGCGGTGACAGCGGCCTGGAGCGGGAGCTCATCGGCGAGCGCGACAAGGAGCTACGGGACAGCTGATCAGCCGAGCTCCGCGAGCATCCGCGCCAACACCGTGATGATGGCCCCCGTGTCCGTGTCCCGAGGCAGCACCACCGCGCCGGAGTCCTGGAGGGTCTGGCGGGTACCGCGCCGCATGCCAGGGGGGACCAGCAGGATGGTGTTGCGCCAGAGCATGGAGTTGGCCTCGGCCAGGCGACGCATGAGCCGCAACCCATAGCCCTCGGGCCTGGGGAAGCCGACGACCGCCGCGGAGAAGCGCCCATCGGCCACCTGCTGCAGCACCCCACCCACGGTCTCGGACGCGGCGGTGCCGAAGGAGGACGCCAGGTGACGCTCGAGGGCGCGCCGGAGCAGGTCGTCTTCCTCGATGATCAACACCGAGGCCTCGTTCTCGGACCGGGCGCCCTGGCCGGAGCGCGAGGCCGAGGCGCCCGCTGCGGGGAACCCCATGTTCATGCGCGTGCCCGCGCCGGGGGCCCCCTCGAGCTCGAGGTTCCCACCGGCGGCCCGGAGCTCCTCGCGACACAGCCCCAACATCAAGGCGCCGATGCCCGGCTGACGGGCGAGATAGGCCAGGTCGCCCAGGCGGGAGCGCACGTCGACGCCGAAGCCTTCCCCGTCGTCGTGGATGGCTACGCGCACCCAGCCGTCCCGCACGCCGCCGGTGATCACCAGGCAGCGCCCCTTGGCGCGGCTGCGGGAGCAGCTGTCGGCGGCTGCCATCAGCGCCAGGCAGAAGGCGCGCAGCAGCGGGCCGCGGATGGCCCGGGCGGGCGGCAGCGCCCCCATGCGGAGGTCCACCGAGCAGCGCCCGGCGAGCCTGTGGCGCACAAGATCCAGGGCCACATCGAGCTCGCGCTCGAGGTGCACCGCGCGGGGGGCCTCGGCCGAGGCGTCGAGGAAGTGGCGGGCGTCCCGGGATGTTCGCTCGAGCTGGTGTACGCCCTCGGCGAGCTCGTAGAGGTCCTCGCTGGCCGCGAGCTCGAGGTTGCCCAGCTGGTGCTCGGCCGCGAAGGCCTGGAGCTGCTCTGCGCTGCGGCCATCGGTGACCATGGTGGCCAGGCGACCCAAGACCTGCATCGAGCGGGCCAGCTGGTGGGTGCCGGGGACCAGCGCCGCCACCGCGGACTCCAGGCGATGGACCATGCCCTCGGTGAAGGTGGCGTTGAGCGCCCCTTGCTTGGCGTAGAGCATCTCCTCGGCCAGGTTGGCCTGCTCGGTGTGGTCGTGCAGCATCAGCAGCCCGCCCTGGGTGCCCCCGTCGAGCCCCCGGAGCCCCACAGCCTCGAAGGAGGCCACGGCCACGGTGCCGTTGGGCCGCACCACGCGCACCTTGGCCTGCTGGTAGCGGCCGCGGGCCTGCAGGTGGGAGGCCACAACAGCCCAGTCCAGGTCTTGAACCACCATCACCTCGTCCAGCACGCGCTTGCCCACGGCCCGAGCCGCGCCGCGGCCCCCCAGCCGCTCGGCGGCCTTGTTCCAGGTGAGCACGGAGCCCTGCGCGTCGGTGGTGACCAGCGCCACCAAGCCGCTGCGGGCGATGGCGTCGTCCAGGGGCGTCACGGCGTCGCCATCTGCGCCCGTCGCGCTGGACTGGTTGGCCGAGGCGGGGGTGGCCACGAAGGCGATGCCCACAGCCTGGCCGTGCATGTCGAGCACCGGCCCGGCCCGCAGGCTGCAGCGAACCACTCCGCTGTCGGCGCGGCTGAGCTCGACCTGACGCTCCACGCCCTCGGGACGCAGGCTGTCGATCAAGAGCTGCTCGGCCTGCTGGCTGGCTTCCGCCCCCACCAGCAGCATGGACAGGCTGTGCTCCATGACCTGCTCGGGCTGGTAGCCCAGCAGCTGGGTGGAGCCGCCGCCCCAGAACAGGATGGCCCCCAGGGGATCGGTCACGAACACCGCGTCGTGCAGCCGACCCACGAGCTGGGCGAACATGCGCACCCAGCGCTCGATCTTGGTGCGCTCGGTGAGGTCCTTGCCGATGGCCACCACATAGGCGCCCTCGAGACCGCGGGTGGCCTGGAAGGTCCAGCGGATCAGGCTGCGGGTTCCATCCCAGGTGCCCATGGTGAGATCGATCTGCCGGCTGCCATGACCTTGATGGAGCAGCTCGACGAGGAGCTCCTTGGCCTGGTCCACCGCCTCGAGGTCGGGCACCGCCGCGGCGAGCAGCCGCCCCACGTCGCCAGCCCCGGTGGGATCGTGTCCCAGCAAGCGCCGGATGGCCCCGTTGACGTAGAGCACGCGGCCCTGCTCGCCCACCAGGAACACCGGCGCACCGGCGTGCTCCAGGAGCAGCGGTGCCAGCTCGGGCAGGCGAACATCGAAGGGGGCGCTACCAGCGTCGAAGCCAGACATTTCAACCACCGTGGCGTTCAGCCGGAGGCGGCCCTTCCGCCCGGCATGCAGGAAGGGTTAACAGGCTCTCCGCGGATGCCCACCCACGGCGGCTCCATGAAGTCCCACATCATCGACACCTCACTCAGCATCGCCCCCTTCGGCGAACCAGCCCACACCATGCCGGTGCTGGGCGAGCCCCTGTCCGCGATCCAGGCGCGGGTGCTGACCAGCCGCGGCCACAGCATCTGCGACCAGGCGCCGACGGATGAGCCCTACCTGCTGCTCGGCTCCCGCACCTGGCTCACACCCCGCCTGCTGGCTCACTTCGTGGACCGCGCCGCCGGCGCAGAGCGCGGCTCCGGGGGCAAGCCCGCCCGCGGCGCCAGGCTCCGCATCGAACACGCCAGCTTCCAGCGCCTCACCGAGCCGCTGCAGCGCCT